>WNFI01551206.1_pt2 | contig 101791 bp, 70 predicted proteins | sample 5400471 | NCBI WGS metagenome assembly WNFI01 (sample SAMN13153348, study PRJNA577476) | soil metagenome | isolation source: 100 cm saprolite on Douglas fir-dominated hillslope | place: USA:California | collected 2013-09-17 | reverse complement strand
GCCTTGCGAACACAATTGGCCCGCCAGTTTATGGGAGAGTCGGTCTTATTATGTATGATCGCCTTTTTATTTACCATTGGGCTTGCCATGCTTTGCCTGGGAGGCTTTAACCACCTGGCAGGAAAGACGATCAGCCAGGGAGTCTTTCATGAGGGGTCTACTCTATTTCTGCTGTTCCTGGCGGCTGTGGGGATCGGTTTGCTGGCGGGGGTCTACCCGGCGCTGGTATTATCGTCCTTCCAGCCGATCGTGGTGCTGAAGGGAAGATGGGCTACGGGCACCAGGGGCATCCTGTTACGCAAAGGGCTGGTCGTTGCGCAATTTACGATCTCTACCGGGCTCATTATTGCTACAATCGTTGTCTATAACCAGATGAATTTTATGCGCAGCCAGGACCTGGGCTTTAATAAAGAACAGTTAATGGTCGTCAATACCAATGGGGATTCTGCCCGCCATGCTTTCAAAGATGCGGTCACGCGGCTGCCGGGAGTACAGTCGGCAGGTATGGCGTCCAGTGTTCCGGGAGGCGGCAATATGGGAGCCTATTCTGAAATCCAAAATGCCAAGGGAGATATGCAGATCGCCAACCTGGACCTGTATTTTGTGGACTTTGACTATATTCCTCAATTCAAGATAAAAATGCTGGCAGGCCGCTCATTCTCCAGGGATTTTATGACGGACACGACCCATGCGATGGTGCTCAATGAAGCCGCCGTAAAAATGTTCGGGTATACCTCTCCGGAACAGGCGGTGGGCCGGCGTTTTAGACAATGGGGGCGGGAAGGGATGATCATCGGGGTCATGAAAGATTTTCATTACCGGTCTTTACAACAGGAGATCAAGCCCCTGTCCATGCGCATAGAGCCGGACGGCTGTCAGCTTGTTACCATCAAGGTATCTACCGCCCACCTGCCGGCTACCATCTCGGCTATCGAGAACAAATGGAAGGCGCTGATCCCCAGCCGACCCTTCAGCTATTTTTTCCTGGACGAATATTTCGACAAACAATATCGCAGTGAAGAGCGGTTCGGAAAGCTGTTCCTCAATTTTGCCGCCCTGGCTATTTTCATTTCCTGCCTCGGGCTGCTGGGGCTTGCCTCTTACAGTACGATGCAACGCACGAAGGAAATAGGCATACGAAAGGTGATGGGAGCCTCCGTATCCAATATTGTAAATTTATTATCCAGGGATTTTTTAAAGCTGGTGTTCCTCTCCTTTGTCATTGCTGCGCCGGTGGCCTGGTATTTTATGCATCAATGGCTGCTGGATTTTGCCTACCGGATCCGGATAAGCTGGTGGGTGTTTGCGATCGCCTGCGTGATAGCGGTGCTGATCGCCTTGCTGACCGTCAGTTTTCAGGCGATCAAATCGGCAATAGCCAGTCCCGTAAAGAGCCTGAGAAGTGAATAGCAATACCACTTGATCGGAATAAACTTAGTCTTCCTCGTTTTTTCCTCCATAGTAATCATTATCCAGGTAGAAGGAGGCGGCGCTCTTACGTTTAGAGAAGAGCAGTTTTTTTAATTGCTGTTCGAACTGATCCTTTACGGGAGTATCCGGCCTGATCTTCTTACCGGTGAGCCGAACGAATTCGTTGTCCGTGTTCACTTCTTTCGGGTTGACCGGCTGCAATCCGCTGAGGCCGATCTGCCAGTCATCGTCTTTGTTCAACTTATATTTGAAAAAATAGATCGTCCCTTTCATATCCTTGAATTGTACAGGCTTCTTATCCACGAATTGTATGTCCACGCCCTCATTATCGCTCCGGTTGCCGACGAGCAGGCTGCGGGCAATGTCCACCTGGTTCCTGAAAGAGCGGGGAAACCGGTCGCCCCGGTGTATCGCTTCCAGGCTTTTCAGCAGGCGACTCCTGTACAGGTCGCTAACAGCCAGGGCCCGGATGATGGAGTCGGCTACCGGCTTATTATTGCGCAACAGGAGAGCGCTCGTGCTCAGGCGCAGCGATGCATCCTTACTTTGTAGCAGTTTATTGAAGAAATGGGGTACGGTAGGATTTTTATCATAGAAGGGCATTAGCAGTATGGCGTAATCATCCAACTGACTATCCTGATTCCCCGCGCCTTCTCCCTCATTGCCGGCAGCCTCATCACCGTTGTCCTCTTCCTTTTTTTGTAACTGGCGCTCATCTCTCCCCTCCTGCTTCTTCCATTGGATCTTGGCATCGAAATATAATTGAGGAAAATGCGATTCATAGTCGGCTCCATTCAGGTAGCCACTGTCTACCAGGGTGGAGAGCAGCGAAAGGATATTGTCTTTATAATCATCCACCGTGGACAGTTGCAGGAGGTCGGGGAAAAGGGTGCGGGCCAGGGGCAGGGAGTCTTCCAGGTCCTGGAATAGGTAGTTATAATCGGAGTTGTTCTCGAAGATAGGCGGATCCTGCACCAGCAGAGTCTTCAGCAGGTCATACCCCGGCCGGGTCTTCTGATGGGCCAGGGCTTTGAGGACGGCATTCTGAAAGGTGCTGGTGTCGCCGGCCTTTTCATAGATGTTCTTTAATCCGCCGACCACTTTGCCGATGGCCGTCGAATCGCTGATATACCCCAGTTCATTGATCAGCCGGGTCTTGGTATTGAAATAATCTTTTTCATTGTACGAGAGGCCGTTAATGGCCCGGAGCAGGGCGGGCACTCCGGCAGCTCCAAAATATACATTGGGAATGGCGTCTTTCGCTCTTTTGTTGGCCAGGGAGTCTTTGCTGTAAAAATCCCCGAAGAAGAGGTCCAGCTTATTGGTGAAGACAGAAGGACCCAGTCGCTTATCCAGGGGATGAAGGCTGGCATAGAACCGGGTGGTGAATTCGCTGCCTCCCTGCAGGGAATCATCCAGGGAGATCATCCGGAAGAACCGGTTGTCCTTTTCGAAGATCCAGGTATGCAGGAGGCGGGAGGAATTGGTATCGGCCAGGACATATTTAAATCCGATCACCGAATCGGAAAATCGAAGAGGTTCTTTGCTATGGATGATAAAGTCCTGCTTCAGCCTTTTCTCATTGCACTCTTCCAGCCAGAAAGTAGCGGAGTCCTTCGGGTAATAATATTTGGGGAAGGTCTCCATGGAAACGAATACCGCCTCTCCCGTGGAATCATCCTGGAAAAGAGCTGTCTTGGCCCGGGGCCAATAGCTGTTGTAGTCCGGTATGGAATTGAGGAATTCTTCACTGGAAGCCCGTTCGAGGATACCCCGCATTCCCACATCGATATCCGGGACCATGGGGGTCGTGACGCGGATATTGATAAAAGTGTCCACATAATTCCGGAAGGAGCCGTATCGGTAAGGCGTGAAATCAAAAGAGTTGAAAAATGCGGGGAAGGCCTTGTCCTTGTTGTGGCTGCGGGCCGCCAGCAGGTAGTATTGCGGGCCTTTGATGAGAAATTTCGCCTTGATGATAGACCCATCCTTTGCCAGGTAAGCGGCATCCAGGCAGGGAACTCCTTTATACAGGCCGGTGCGTCTGCTCAGCGGCTTTTCGATCCAGTCGGACAAATGAAAGCTTTCTTCCATGAGGGCCAGGTCGGCCGTATCTTCTTCCAGGAAACGATAGTTCTGTACGGTCTTTTTCCAGACGAGAAAAGCATCGCTGGTAGCAGAATCGCCGGCTTCATATTCCCAGCGGGAAATGCCGTCGACGTTGGAAGTATTTTTATGCTGCGAGGGCGTCCGGGGCAAGCGGATCCGGAAGCCGCCCTGTGGCGGGGTAAAATCAGTCCAGCCAGCCGGCCCATTTTTCTTTATCTCAATGGAGTTGAAGAATAAATCGGCCTCTTTGCCTTCGACATAGTTGTTGGTGCCGCTCATTTTAAAGACCAGCACTTCATAAGGGGTCACCAGGATATTGTAGCGTTGAATATCTCCGCGGCGGGTCTTGCCGGTGATGTCAAAGCCTTTGTAGCCGCTGCGGGTGATGACGGTCTTTTTAAGGATCTTTCCCGGTATGTTCTCATATAAAAGACTGTCTATTTTTTTTAAGGTGGTCTCGTCTTTCTGGCCCAGGAAACAGCCGTAGGTTTTTACCCGGCCGATCATATAATAGGCGCCATTGCCCATATCGGCATATTGCCAGGAGTCAGCCGTACGGCTATCGGAGCGCCGGTAGAGCTTGCCGGGCAGCTGTACGGTGAAACCGCCGTCATCGGCCGTGAAGGTGGAGAAAGTGACCGGCACTTTGATCTTGTCGATATCGTCCCTTCGGATGGCATCCCGGTCGGGCATGGTGACGGGACGGAGGGTATAGCCTTTTTTGCGCAACAGCTCGATCACCCCTCTTTTGCCGGGCAGGTGGGCAGCCCCTACCCCGACAAATAAAGAATGGTGCCGGACGATGCTGTCGATGGAGGCAGCCTGGATCTCGTTGCGCCGGTAGAGGAACTTCTCCATATAAGCATCGGAGGGTTGCAGCAGCTTCTCCAGGGAATCCAGCATGTCGAGGTCGCCTTTACGGTAGGCATCCTGTGTCTTCTTCTCGATATCGAAAGCGGATTCTCCGTCTGTGTCGGAAGCTTTCTTCTTTTTATCCTTCATCATATCCTGGGCGGCTTCCATGACGAGCTGTTCCGTCTGGAAATAGTTTTCGACGCCGGTAGCCTGTTTGCCCAGTTTTTTCCCGGTCTGATAGATATACAGGTCCAGGTAAGTGTCTTCTTCAAAGTCGGCCTTTGTCTGGAAGCTGCGGTATAGAAGACCGTTGATGACGGTAGGTTCGTCGCTGAGGGCGGATTTGAGCTTGTCGTCATATTTTTCCAGCTGGAAGGAACGCTCGTTAATATAGTCGCCGGGGGAGCCCTGTGTATAAAACCGGAGGTTGGTCTGCATGTTCTGAAAGCGGAAGAGCTGGTCCTGCCAGAGCTGGGGGTCCAGTTCAAGGGCTACTACGTCTGCGTTTCGGATATCCAGGTAAAAGGAGTCGCTGAGATGAAAGACGAGCTTGCTGCTCACATGCATGGTCCCGAAGAGATAGGAAGGCTTGGTAAGGCCATTGCCGGTGATCTCCCATAATAAGGCCGGGTATTTCTTTTCTGTCCGTTTCTGCGCTGCCAGGGAGGAGGCCAGGGAAAGAAAAAGAACAAGCGCCACAAAGTACTTTCGCAGAGGGGTCGATCTCATTATAAGGAGGGTTGATCAATGTTTATGAAGTTGCATAAAAGACGGGAAACAGGGAAAATTATTATATGAGAGGATGAATTCGCCCCCATTTTTTTAAATTTGCCTCTTTTGTTTTGTTTTCGTACCTTTGCCAGCTTGTAAAAATCATGCCGTAACATGATATCAAATCGGGTGCCGTAAGACCTGGTTTGTACCGGAACCCATCTTCCGTTATATCTTTACCATCTGCCTGGTATCATGTGCGATTGTCGTTATACTAAAATTAAAATTTCACATGAAGCTTTCACAGTTCAAGTTTGACCTCCCATTAAACCTTATTGCCCAGCACCCTGCGAAAAAAAGAGAAGACAGCCGAATGATGGTCGTCCACCGCAAAACCGGCCAGATCGAGAATAAGCATTTCCGGGACATTCTCGAATATTTCGATGACAAGGATGTATTCGTCGTCAACAATACCAAAGTATTTCCCGCGCGTATGTACGGCAGAAAGGAAAAGACCGGCGCTAAGATCGAAGTATTCCTGTTACGCGAGTTGAACAAGCCCAATCGCCTTTGGGATGTGATTGTTGATCCCGCAAGAAAGATACGTGTAGGGAACAAATTATATTTCGGAGACAATGACGAACTGGTAGCAGAAGTGATCGATAATACCACGAGCCGCGGTCGTACGATCCGGTTTCTCTGGGACGGTAATGACGAGGAGTTCCGCCAGGTATTGGAATTGCTGGGAGAGACCCCCCTTCCCAAATATATCAAACGCAAGCCGGATGAAGAGGATAAAGAACGTTACCAGACCGTCTATGCCAAGCATGAGGGAGCGGTAGCGGCGCCTACTGCAGGTCTGCATTTCAGTAAGGAACTGATCAAACGGCTGGAGATAAAAGGCGTCCGGTTTGCCGAAGTCACCTTACATACGGGACTGGGAACTTTCCGCCCGATCGAAGTGGAAGATCTGAGTAAGCATAAGATGGACGCGGAGTACTACCGGATAGAAGACGACGCCTGCAAAATTGTGAACAAGGCCAGGGTTGGCAATCACCGGATCTGCTCTATCGGAACGACGACCATGCGGGCCATCGAGTCTTCATTTACCGCTGAGAAATTGCTGAAGCCTTCCGAAGGCTGGACCAATACATTCATTCACCCCCCTTATCAGTTCAATATCGCCGATGCGCTGGTAACGAACTTTCATCTGCCTAAGACCAGCCTGCTGATCATGACCTGTGCGTTTGCTGGTTATGACCTGGCTATGGAAGCCTATAGGAAAGCGATCAAGGACAAGTACCGCTTCTTCAGTTATGGAGATGCAATGCTGGTGGTATGAAAAAAACCTTCTTCCTTCTCACCAGCCTGGTTCTGATCCATATGTCAAAAGCACAACAGGTGATCCCTTTATACGATTCCGCTATTCCCAATTCCAGGCCGGTAAAAGACCAGGAAAAGGTGGATAGCGGGAGGCGGCCAGGCTACTACAGCCTTAGTTTTGTCAGCCACCCCACCCTGGCGATCTATCTTCCACCGAAAGACAAGGCCAACGGAACGGGCGTCATTATCTGCCCCGGCGGCGGATATACCCATCTTGCTATGGCGCATGAAGGGATCGAGGTAGCCAAAAAACTGAATGAGATGGGGGTAGCAGCCTTCGTATTGAAGTATCGGCTACCCAGTGATGAGACGATGATCCATAAAGAGATCGGCCCTCTCCAGGACGCGCAGCGGGCTATCCAACTGGTGCGGCAGCATGCCGGCGACTGGGGAATAAAGACCGGTCGGGTGGGGGTTATGGGCTTTTCGGCAGGGGGGCACCTGGCTTCCACGGCCGGCACTCATTTTACCCATATCGTCATCGACAATAGGGACAATGTTTCCCTGCGGCCGGATTTTATGATCCTGCTCTACCCGGTGATCAGTTTTTCAGACAGCATCGGGCATCAGGGTTCCAGGGACAACCTGATCGGCCAGCATCCCGGCCCGGACAAGATAAAAGAATATTCCAATGAAGAGCAGGTGACTACCCGGACGCCTCCCACCTTCCTGGTGCATGCCGGCGATGATCATACGGTATCGGTGGCGAACAGCCTTCATTTCTATGAGGCTTTGCAACGCCATGATGTGCCGGCAGAAATGCATATCTATCCTTCCGGAGGTCATGGGTTCGGCATGAATAACTCTGCTACCAAAGACAACTGGATGGACCGGCTGAAGAACTGGCTGGATACCAACGGATGGCTCAAGCCCTAGTGCCCGACAGAAAGCCGCAATGCCGGTTGAGGGCCGAAACCTTAACGCTTTAAGACCTGCGGGCCGTACATTCCAAAATCCCGCGGCAATAAGTTGGCCATTGTTTCGGTCCTGCTCCAATTACCCAGGGTCAGGACTTCCTGAGGCGGATAATAGCTTCCGTTCTCTTCGATCATGATCGCTTCCTCCGTAATCAGCTTAATGGCCGATTCCTGGTAGGCAATTCCCATTTTACCATTTCCATAGATTACGGTGCATTTGCCGGTAAAGAACAAGACCTTTGCCTGATCGGGCTGAATGGTGAGCAGACCTTCGGAGCCCCGGACTATTCGCTTAAAAAAATCCGGCTGCCGCAGGACCTCCCAGAAATGATGCAGCGTATCGATAGAAAAACTATCGGTCTGGGCGAGAAGGGGATTGTATTTTTCTTTCACCCGCTGCTTTTCCAGGTTAGGCACATTTATTTCGTGCTCCACGATAAATCCATCTGTCTGGATCTGGCCATTATACAAGCTGCGCATGAAATGCATAAGGGAGCCGGTATAGGCCGCCTGACGATGTTGTTCCCATTTCTGCATGCGGGCAGGGTCATCGGATGTCATTTCCCGGAAAAGCGGATACCCGAAATAAGAGATCATATTGGTGCTGAAATCGCAGGTAAATCTTTCCAGCCGGTATTCCAGGTTGTAACCCAGGGCCTTGTTCTCGATGATCAGGGGTTCGATGGCAGTGACGGACAGGCGATTGCTTTTTTTATAAAAGTGAAAGCGCAGGACTTCCCTGTTCTTTATGCTGGTGGAGGACGCATTGTCCGTTGTGCCGATAAAATTATCGAGGAAGAACTTTCCCCATCGCTGCCATCCGTCTTTCAGGTACGGTTCTACGGTGAAAGACGCCAGTTCGGAAGCCTTTGTATGGAGGGCTATTTTTAATGACGGGGGAAGGCTGCGGCTGCTGATCCCGGTGACAAAGGTTTCGTAGCCGATGGCAGAGATGATCAGTTCGTATCTTCCCCCGGGAATTCCCGGGAGCACAAAAGAGCCGTCAGCACGTGTAATAGTCCCTTTGGAGGTGCTGTTGAGGAATACACTGACGCCGGCCAATGGTTTGCCGCTTGCGGAATCGGTAACGGTTCCGGACAGGGAATTCCCTCCCTGGGCAAAGGAATGGACGACCGCGAGCAGGCAATAAAAAAATATATAAATTATTTTTTTCATTCCAATCCGAACAGTCCTTTATTCAGCAATTGCAGGGTCTGGATCTTGTTGGCGAACGGGATCAACAGGGATACATTGTGTTTGCTGCCGCCATAACTCACCATACGGATGGGTACAGGGGTCAATGCTTCGAAGAGTTTGCTCATCACGTCCCGGGTCTGCACGATCTCATTTCCCACAATGGAGACAATAGTGAGATTGTCTTCCACTTCGATAGAGCCGAAGGGCTCCAGCTCTTTTACGATAGCTTTCAGGTCGGCTGCGTTATCGATGGTAACGGATACCGCTACCTCCGAAGTGGTGATCATATCGATGGGGGTGCGGTATTTTTCGAATACTTCAAATATTTTTCTCAGGAACCCATAGGCCAGCAGCATTCGGCTGCTCTTGATATTGATGGCGATGATGCCATCTTTGGCAGCTATCGCTTTCACACCTACAGAGCCGGCTTCCTCCGTGATGAGGGTGCCTTTGGCTTCCGGCTGCATGGTATTGAGCAGTTTCACCGGCACTTTATAGAATTGTGCAGGCCAGATGGAGGCGGGGTGCAGGATCTTGGCGCCGAAATAAGCCAGCTCGGCGGCTTCTTCAAAGCTCAGCTGTTCGATGGCCATTGTCTTTTTAACGACGCGGGGATCATTGTTGTGCATACCGTCGATATCCGTCCAGATCTCGCAAACCGTTGCATTGATCGCCGCCGCGATGAGGGAGGCGCTGTAGTCACTGCCGCCTCTTTTCAGATTGTCCACTTCTCCCCTGGCATTGCGGCAGATGTATCCCTGCGTAATGAAAAGGCTCTTATCCTTATGCTGCAGTAATAATTGCCCCAACCTGTTCTTGATGCTGTTGATCTGGGGCTCGTCATGGCTGTCGATGCTCATGAATTCCAGGGCGGGCAGCAGAACGTGATCGATGCCTTTCTCTTCCAGGAATACGCTGAACAGTTTGGTGGATAGCAGTTCTCCCTGCGCAAGGATGTCTTTACTCAGGGCTTCGCTAAAAGATATCTTCAGGATGATGGTGAGGAATTCGAAGTGCTCTGCCACAATGGAGTTTGCTTTGGCAAGCGCCTTTTCTCCCTTGACCAGGTCGCTGATGAAGGATTGGTAGTGTGCTTCCAGTTTGTCGATCTGCTTTTTCGCTGTCTCCCGCTCGCCGGAGGCGATGGAGTTCCCGATCTCCACAAGGGAATTGGTGGTACCGCTCAAGGCGCTGAGTACTACGATCTTCGGCTCTGCCTCTTTAGTGATCAGTTGGCTTACCTGCAGCATACGTTCGGGCCGGCCTACGGAGGTACCTCCGAATTTCATTATTTTCATTTGATCTATTTTTTGGAGCGGCCGCACTGGCGTTGATGCCTTGCCTGGCCGCCGCTTTTTTCGGATGGCAAAGATACAGGCTGAAGCTTTAGAAAATTTCGAAATTCACTCCCAATTTAGCCGCGAGACCTTTCAGGTCTTCTACTACGGGTGCCAGCAGAGGGATGCCCTGCTGCAGGCGTTCGGCTTCCATTTCCCGCTCGGGGTCGCCGGGGATCAGCACTTTTTCATGCCCGGGCGCCGGGGTGGCGGAACGAAAGCGGCGTATCCAATTATCCATATGGTGTTTGAACTCGTCACCGGGACGGAAAGCATCCACCCGCATCGCTCCGAAAAAGTGACCGATCCCTTTACCGGGCATGCCGGTGGGCATAGGCACATAGGCGGGGAAGGGGGGTACCCAGGGACCATAGTTCGCTCCGCTCAATACCGCAGAGAGTATATCCACGACAGCACCCAGGGCATATCCTTTATGGCTGCCATGGTCACGGTCACCCCCCAGGGGCAGTAAGGCCCCGCCTGTCTTCAGTTCATGCGGATCGGTGGAAGGATGGCCTTCTTTATCCTGTATCCATCCCAGAGGGGCTGATTCATTCTTTCGCTGCAGGATCTCTAATTTACCGTTGGCAGCCGTGGTGGTGGCCAGGTCGGCTACAAAGGGAGGCTCCTCCCCTGCCGGAACAGCCACGCAGATGGGGTTGGTGCCCAGCATCCGCTCGATGGAAAAGGTAGGGGCCACCAGGGCGCTGGCATTGGTCATGGCGATACCAATCATATCTTCTTTTACCGCCTGCAGGGCATGGTATCCGGCGATGCCGAAATGATTGGAATTTTGTACACTGACCCAGCCGGTCCCTACCTTCTTTGCTTTTTCGATGGCGATCTGCATGGCGAAAGGCGCTACTACCAGTCCCAGTCCGCCATCTCCATCGACGACCGCGGTGGAAGGGGTCTCATGGATAATTCGGATGTCCGGGGTCGGGTTGGCCCGGCCCGCCTCTTTGAGGCGGACATAACCGATCAGGCGGGCTACTCCATGAGAATCGATTCCCCGCAGGTCGGCGCTAAGCAAGGCGATGGCGGCAGTGCGGGCGTCTTTTTCCGGACAGCCTATCTTTTGAAAAATGTGGATGGTGAACGTCAGAAGCTGTTCATAAGGGATTAAAGAGGCTGCCGGATGATTATCTGCCATGGGGATGTTGTTAGGGGGGCAAATATCGGGAAAAAGAAGATGCGGCGGGGCGGGATGACTACTGATAGATAGCTTCGATCCTTTTGGCGCCTACCTGCTGCCGGGGATGGAAGGCGGGGCTGATCATATATTGCTCCAGGCTATATAATAACTGCCGGGCTTCGGGCCGCGCCGCAGCGTCCGTTAACAGGTCGATGCCCGATACCAGCAATTTGCCTTCTCCGACGCGGCATTCGAATATGAATCCCAGGGGCCGGGCTGTCACCCAGTCATCGATGACGCGGACAATGGGGCTGAGGCCGGCGGCAACCCCATCCAGGTAAATAGGGCTGCCATGGGTGAAAGCATCGCACCATTCCCAGTTACTATGGTACTGTGTGGGAAAGGCGGCCAGGGCGGGATGATGAGGATCACAGAGGATACCCATAGTCTTGGGCGGCTGTCCCTGAGTCCAAGCTGTATTCCAGAAGATCGTGGAAAATCCCGCTTTTGTTGCTGCTCCTTTATCGCCTCGGATACTTCCTTCTTTCAAGGTGAGCAGTACTTTCCCCCCTTTATGCAAAACGGCGAGCGCCTGTTCGTCGAGTCTTTGGGTCACTACAATTTCTCCCTTCAGGTCTGGCAAATGTGATGGATAGACGAAGAAGTCCCAGGAATTGCTGTGCACACCTACGGATACCGTCAGTTGCAATTGGCCGGGCCGGGTAAGGGACTGTAAGGATTGATGGATAACTCCCAGGGACCAGCCATTGCCCACGGCAATATCGGCTGCCGGCAACTGCCCCTGCCAGCGTATGTTGCCGGAGGGATCTTTGATCGTCCATAAGGGAGTAACATGCCGCAGGGGTCCGCTGCTGAAGTTCGCCACTTCCACCGGTATCTCCAGCGATTCGTTATTAAGGTATACGAAACGGGGCATCCGGGCTAGGGGAACGATGGCATTACAGAATCGGCTGTATGCAGCACCCGTAACATACCCTTTGTCTTCCCAGAAAGGATTCAGGACACCTACGAGGGCCGTCCCCTGGCCGGGAAAGTCGTGCAGGTCCAATAGCTGAAAACCTCCGAAACCAGGTGTCCGCAGAGCGGCTTCGATGTCCGCCTTGTAACAGAGGGTCTGCAGTTTGCCGGATGCCAGCAACAGACTATCCGCCAGCCTGCCCATACCGTGTTCCTGTAAAGTATGCTGAAAGATCTCGAAATTTTTCGCTTTTAGGACGCCCGTGTATTTGCGGATCTCTTTGAAATCGGGATAGACGCACCACTGTCCTATCTCATGGCTGACCGTAGGATGCTGCCATTTGACGATGGTATCCCGCCAGTCATAGTCGCCCCGGGGAGGATAGGTATTGATAATACTCTTTAATCCCTGTCCCCATTGCTGAATACGGGGGTCGGGGCTGCTGTTATAATTATTATCGCTAATGACCGGCCAGCCGGCGGCCGTAGTGTAGAGCCGGCGGCTGTCTTTCTCTTTCCAGTAGTTGACGAAATCCTTCAGGTATTTTTCCAGATGCCGGCCAGCGGGCTCGTTGCCATAAGCCATCATACAAAAGGAGGGGTGGTTACCATAAGCATTTACCATGCGTCCGCTCTCTTCGTAGAGGTACTGGTCGAGGGGCTGGCCGTCTCCCACTGCAGATCCTGAATTGGCCCAGGAGCTGCATTCGATCTGCAGGTAAAAACCGTTCCGGTCCGCGGCTTCGAAGGCTGCTTCCGGTGGGCACCAGGAATGGAAGCGCATATGATTCAGGCCGTAACGGCGGCATACTTTAAAAATGTGCATCCAGGAAGCCAGATCGGTGGGCGGATAACCTGTTTTCGGGAAGATGGCGCATTCGAGGGTTCCCCGCAGAAAGGTGGGGCGGCCGTTAATGATGAACTGAGTGCCCTGAGTCGAAAATTCACGCATGCCGAAGCCGACCTGACGATGGTCCTCCTGCCCGCCGGGCCCGGTAACGCTGACGCGCAGGGTATATAGGTTGGGCTGAAATTCATCCCATAATAAGGGATGTTCGCCCATCGGATAGGTAATGTCGACGGTGGTGCTGTCTCCCTGAACGGCGACTTCTTTCTCCAGCGGTGGGAGACCAGGGGCTCCAGGATCATTGGACGGTGAGGCGGTCAGGCGAAGAAGGGTGCGGAGGGGAGTCGGGGCGCCCCCGGAAGCTGTGGGGCCGCTCGCGTTGCACAGGGTGATGCGGGCCAGCACTTCTTTGCGTTGAACGGAGGGGAAGAGTTGCACCTGCGCAATATGCAGGGGGCTTCTGGCCAAGAGGCATAATTTGCCTATCATTCCGTTCCAGTTGCCTTGCGTATGATCGGAGATGCTGTGCGAGTTGGGTCCCGGATTAAAATCTTTGATCCTGTTGTCCACTCTTATCGTGAGGGTATGCCGCCCGGGGCGGAGTCCATCTCGGAGCCGGTACCGATGGGGGGTGCCAAGGCTGTTCTGCCGCCCGGCTAAATTTCCATCGATCCATACGGTCGTCTCCCAATGCGCCCTTTCAATGAACAGTTCGATATATTGATCTTTCCAGGCCGCGGGGATGATGATTTTTTTCTGATACCAGGCTGCTCCTTTGTAATACCTGACCGGCTGGAGCCAGAAAGGAACTTTTATATTACCGGGCTGACGGTAGGGGGCGTATTCCGGTTGCAGAAAAAAAGAGGAATCAATGATCTCCCCTGTCCAGGGAGTATACAAGGTAACCGGATTTCCTATGCCGTTGCTGGTAAGGGAGCCCGGCAAGTGAAGGTGACCGTTCAGGGGATAATCGAACCAGGATGCGGCCTCCCCTTTATCGAGGGAATCGATACGGTAGAGCCAGTCGCCGGAGAGATCGATTATCTGTTGCGCCTTAAGCGGCCGGCCGACGATGATCATCAGAAAAAAGACGATACTGCAACGGAGGATATTTTTCATCATGGCTGTTTATTATCCCTTCAGTTTCATGTTGACAGGGTCCCAGTTGATGATCTTATTTTGGAAGTAGCTTTCGTTGGCGGCCAGGCAGGGGGCGGCGGCCCTGAAGCCGAAGACGGGATCTTCCACGACCGGGCTGCCGGTGCGTACGCTGTTGAAAAAATTGGTGAAATGATCCAGGTGTTCGTCATAGCCGTCCGGGAGCTGATAGACGGTAGGAGCCGGGCTGGAAGGCTGCTGCTGTTCGGGCGTATAGCGCTGGTTGTATTGCCGCTTTAATTCATCCTGCATGGCCTGCGGGTAGGTAGTGAGCGCATCCCAGCCACCGATCCCGGGAGCAGCGGCCATCTTATGGTGCCGGATGGTAAAGCCATTGTAGCCCATCTCCAGTACTCCTTCCGAACCTATAAATTTCACGGCGCCGGTCTCCCCCTGTCCACTGACAAAATTAACCCGCAGGGTCACTTCGAAAGCGGGATGTTCGGAGCAGTCGGGATAGTGCATGATCGCCGTCATCACGTCGGGCACGTCGCGGCCATCTTTCCAGTACGCTATCTGGCCGGAGGAGAAGATCTTTTCCGGCCCTTTTGAACCAGTGATCACATGAATCCCGGAGAGCAGGTGTACGAAGAGATCGCCGGCAACGCCTGTGCCGAATGCCCGGTAATTCCGCCACCAGAAAAATTTCTTAGGGTCATAAGGTTGTTTAGGAGCGCCGGTGATATAGCGGTCCCAGTCCACCGTCTCGGGCGATCCGTCCGTAGGCTGGGTATATTCCCAGGCGCCGAGTGCACTCTGCCGGTCAAAAGAGGCTTCGATACAAGTCAATTGGCCGATCTCCCCGGCCTTATACAGTTCTCTTGCTTTGGCATACGCAATGCTGCTTACCCTCTGGCTGCCTATCTGCATGATCTTTTTGCTGTCATGCCAGGCGGCGATCAGGGGAAGGCCTTCTTTTAGCTGATGCACCATCGGCTTTTCGCCATAAACAGATTTCCCTTTTTGCATGGCTTCGGTGGCGATCCGGGCATGCCAGTTGTCGCTGGTGGCGATGATGACGGCGTCGATATCTTTCCGGTCGAGGATCGTGCGGTAATCGCGGGTGGTAAAGAGGTCTTTCCCATATAATTCCTGCGCCCGTTGCAAGCGGCCTGTATAGAGATCGGAAGCGGCGACCAATTGAATGCCCGGGACCTTTAAGGCGGTCGCCACGTCATTGAATCCCATAATGCCCATGCCGATACAGGCAATGTGCAGGGTATCGGAGGGGGCAATCTTTTTTTCGGCGGAGAGGATCCTCTTTTCAATGTCGGCTTCTGCTGCAAGGGAAGAAAGGCCGGCGGCCGACAGCAGGATGGAGGTCCCCCCTAGTTGTTGCAGGAATTGACGGCGGGAGTTCTTGTTATTTGGGCGTTCCATGTTCTTGTTGCGATTTTATCGTTAGAGGGTCATAATTTACAATAAAAAAATCAGATCCTATACCGGCAAAAAAACCTTAGAACAGGGAACGCCCGGAATACCATTTATAATTTCGAAGTCTGCTCTTTAAAGTATTTCTCAGTGGCGATCACATCCGGCACATTATTATACCAGTTATTTTCCCTTTCGATGGAGAACATGCCGGTATTAAAATGCTGACGTTTGAGCTCCTTGAATATGGCGGGGAAATTGATCACGCCTGTTCCCACGACCATGTCATTCGCCTTGGTGTTACCGGCAGTATCGATATCCTTCAGGTGTACACCGAAAATATGGCCTTCCAGTTTCTGCAGGCACATAACGGGATCGAGTCCATTGCGGGCCCAATGGCCTACGTCTGCACAGGAGCCAATATTCGGATGTCCTTTCACGGCAGCGAGCACGGAGTCGGGGTGCCAGTAGGCATTGGGCCTGGGGTGGTCGTGGATGGCCACTTTGATACCATAGGCGCCGGCCAGGCTGTCAATCGCATCCCACTGATCTTTGAGGGGTTCGGAGGTGATATAGCTGAGGCCGAATTCTTTGGCCAGGTCGAAGTATTTTTTCCATTCGTCGATGGTCTTGGGTACGATAACGCCCATAGCCATGATGCTGATACCCTTGGATTGCAGGAGTTGCTTGATCTTAGCCTTGCTGTCTGCCGACATCCGGATGCCGAAGCTGTCTTTCATGTCGCCGCCCAGGGGCTGGCCGGGGAAAGCTTCCAGGTATTTGATCCCGGCGCTGTCGGCTTTGGCAATAGCCGTTACGAAGGGTACATAGTGAAAAGTCCACAACTGCACGCCGATCTTCCAGTTACTGGTCACGGAGGGGGAATCGGGGGCAGTGGCTGCCGAATCTTTTTTTGTTTCATCGGCGGATTGCGGCTGGCTGCCGCAGCCGGTAAAGCCGACCGTAGCGGAGAGGCAAAGCAAAAGGGAATACGTTAGTTTCTTCATGTTATATATTTTGTAGGTCTCGAAAAGATGAAATTAAGGGTTTTTCCCTGTGGACTGTATTAAAAACGGACGGGTTTTGCATCAAAACAGCACAAATCGGCGGGGCAGACTTTTTTTAAGCGCTGAAAATCAAAAAGATATGACACTGGCCTTCTTTTTGGTGACTTTGGGGGACCGGGAGTAGGGAAAATAAATTCCGTATAAAAACAATACCAAACTATGTTTAGAAATTATCTGAAAACGGCCTGGCGCAATCTGATAAACAATAAGGCATACAGCGCCCTCAATATTCTGGGATTAGCGGCAGGTATGGCGGTGGCCCTTTTAATCGGATTATGGGTCTATAATGAATACTCCTATGACAGGTTCCTGCCGGGATATCAGCAGTTATACCAGGTGCGGCGGAATTCTGACAATAACGGCGAGATCCTGAATTTTACGTCCTCCTCGCTGAAGCTGGCCGATGTGCTTCGCAGCCAGATCCCCGAAATAGAGCAGGTCGCGGAGACCGACTGGATGGGGGACCATGGGCTCATGGCAGGCGACAAAAAATTCTATCTATCCGGAGGGCAAACGGCCAGCGATTTTCTGACTATGTTTCGGTATCCGCTGCTACAGGGAGATGCCGCCCAGATATTGAAAGATCCCTATTCCATTGTGCTCACGGAGTCTACGGCCCGCACCCTGTTCGGGAATGAGAACCCGCTGAACAAAACGATCCGCTTCGATAACAGGAACGACCTGAAGGTGACGGGTATATTAAAGGATCTTCCCGCTAACTCCTCGTTTCAATTTAATTACCTGGTGCCTTTCAGTTATTATGAGCAGGTGTCCGACCAGGTAAAGCAGCAGCGTGCCGGCGACTTTACGGAGAATTCCTACCAGATCTTCGTACAGTTGAAACCGGGTATTTCCTATGCGCAGGTCGCGCCTAAGATAAAGGATATTGAAAAAGGAGAAAATGATCTCAATTCAAAAAAATCCGATGTCATTTTACAGCCTTTACAGCGCTGGCATCTTTATTCCAATTATAATAACGGGAAGGATACCGGCGGCTTTATTGAATATGTCCGGACTTTCAGTATCATCGGAGTGCTGGTATTATTGATCGCCTGTATTAATTTTATCAATCTCACGACGGCCCGGTCGGAAAAAAGGGCGCGGGAAGTGGGGGTAAGAAAAGTGATCGGCTCCCGCCGCAAAGACCTGATCCTTCAATTCCTGCTGGAATCGTTTGTATTGACTTTTATTTCCTTTCTCTTGTCCCTGTTATTAGTGCAACTGACACTACCGGCTTTCAACCTGCTGACGGGCAATAAGCTCCATATTCCGATAGAAAACAATACCTTCTGGTCCCTCATGGTAGGTTATGTCCTGATCACCGCACTGGTGGCGGGGAGCAGACCTGCTTTTTATCTTTCCGCTTTTAACCCCATAAGGGTCTTAAAGGGTTCTCTCCAGGCAGGCAAAGCAGCCTCCCTTCCTCGCAAGGTATTGGTGGTATTGCAGTTTAGCTGTTCGATAGCCCTGATCATCAGTACGTTTATCATTTATCAGCAGATAAGGTATGCACAAGACCGGCCCACCGGTTACCCTTTGAACCGGCTGATGATGACCGATATGAACAGTGACCTGAACCGCAATTATGCAGCTCTTAAGAACGAACTGATCCATAGCGGTATCGCCGAAAGCGTTACGCAGGCATCCAGCTCGGCCACTACGATCAACTGGCATTCGAATGTCGACTGGCCCGGGAAAGCGGCCGGTGAAACGATAGAAATGGGAAAGATCATTGTTTCGGAAGATTATTTCAAAACGATGAGAATACCAGTCCTGGTAGGCAGGGATTTCAAGGGAGTTACCGATACACTCGGAATTATTTTTAATGAGACGGCGATCAAACGCATGCGGCTGAAGGACCCTGTTGGTCAGGTTGTTACCCAGAATAGGCAGCGATATCAAATTCTCGGAGTGGTAAAAGATGTTCTGATGGAGTCTCCTTTTGCGCCGGCTGAACCAACGATGTTCTTCTGCCAGCCAGGCGGGCAAAACAGCCTGCTATATCGCCTGTCTCCCTCCATAAAGACACCCGAAGCCCTTGTTCAATTAACGGCTTTATTTAACAAGTTCAACCCTGCCTATCCCTACGGTTATCAGTTCGCAGACCAGAGTTATGCGTCGAAGTTCAGCCAGGAAGTGCTGATCGGCAAGCTGTCCGGAATATTCGCGGGGCTGGCGATCTTTATTTCCTGTCTGGGATTATTCGGGCTGGCCGCCTATACGGCGGAACAGCGTACCAAGGAAATAGGCATCCGCAAAGTATTGGGAGCTACGGTTCCGCAGCTTTGGCTATTGTTGTCGAAAGATTTTATCGGGCTGGTATTGATCAGTTGCCTGATCGCATCGCCGCTGGCTTTCTATTTTTTACAGGGCTGGCTTCAAAAATATGAATACCGGATCAGCATCGGACCGGCCGTGTTCTTGTGGGCGGGCACGGCGGCGCTGATCATAACGATCGTCACGATCAGTTTCCAGGCGATAAAGGCGGCGCTGTCCAGCCCGGCCAAAAGCCTGAAGTCGGACTAAGGGAAGGATGACGTGGGCGGGGCCGGGAAGGTTTTTCTGTTTAATTTAGCGCATGGCAAACAGGATTGGGAAAGGGTGGTTGATTTCAGGCATATTGTTGCTGAGCGTTACTATAGTGGTGGCGCAATCCAGGAGAGAAGATATTTATTCCGATTTTGTATTCTATCAGAAGCGGGTAGCGCTGGAAAAAGATCTTCGGGAGAGGATGATCGGCCGGAATTTTTCCCTGCCACTGGACAGCAATACAGAAGACAAGTATCTGTCGTCCTGCTGGGCCGTCTCCCAGTTCCTGTTTGCCTCGCCGGAGGTGGAGCGGGGCTTTACCACTCTTTTCGGCGGGTATGATTCTTTGTCCTACGATACGAAGAAGGCTTTGCTGGAGGCGGTGTATGCCGTAGCTCCCCGGCAATACATCATTTCGGTACAGGCGGTGCTGGAAAAGGAGACGGATCCAAAGCTATTCTCTATGTGTGCCGCTTATCTTTTTCGGGCCGATACGACAACGGAAAGCGGAAATAGGCTGAAGATCCGCATGACGGAGAAGTTTCCGGGTTATGATACGTTGGCGATCCTGCAGGAACTGCAAAACTATCTTAGCTATCATACCGCTTATAGGCAGGGAAAGACGCCGGATATAAGCGCGCTCTTTACCCGGCAGCGGAGGAGCGGGCAAAAGGTGATCTACTCTTTTCAGCGCTGGGACCGGGATTACCCCGGGCTGGCCATCGTTCAGAATGCGGATGGCCGATTTGTCCGGGATGGGCAGGGCAGGCTTCAGGTCTTTGAGCAATTGGCCAGGTCGGGTCCGGATCTGCCTTATTTTATTACAAATGGAAGCACTCCCCAAGGGATTTACAGCATACAGGGCACGGATGTGTCGCGTACGAATTTCATTGGTCCGACGCCGAATCTGCAATTACTGCTGCCTTTTGAGGGAAGATGGACGTGTTATTTCCAGCAGTCGCGGGATTCGGCGGGGGCGTTAGAACAAGCAGATGCGCCAAGGACGGGGGTGGACACGACAGGTACGGCCAATGCAGGGCAAGGGGGCGATCCGGAGATCGACTCGCTGCGTCTATACCGGGAACTGCTACCGCCGGAGTGGAGGGAGTATGTGCCGATGATGGAAGCCTGGGCCGCCGGCAGGATCGGAAGAACGGAAATCATTGCTCATGGCACGACGATCGATCCGGAGTTCTTCAGAGGCAAACCCTTTTATCCGCTAACCCCCACGATGGGCTGTCTCTGTGCGAAAGAGTTGTGGAATCCCACCAGCGGCCATCTGCTGGTGAGTGAGCAATTCAACCTGGTGAGCGCCTTTGTATCTACGCCGGGCAGAAAGGGCTATTTATATGTCATCAATGTGGATGATCAGCGTAAACCGGTGAGTCGGGCGGAGGTAGAGAGATGGGTAAGGGCATGGGAGGAAAGATAAAGGCCCCGACGGGGCCTTTATCTTTTACGCGTTTTACCTTAGAAAGGCAGATCGTCGATAGGCTCTGTCATTTCGCCAGGAGCGGATACCCTGGAGGAGCTGGCCTGAGGAGCATAACCTTCGGAGGAGCCACCGGAGTAACCACCGCCGCCGCCTTCGCCTCTGCTGCCTAATAATTGTACGCTTTGTACGCGCAGGGTAAGGGATATGCCCGTGGTACCATCATTTTTCGGATAGGTCCTCACTTCAGGCGTTCCTTCTGCGTATACTTGTGTTCCTTTTTTGAGATAAGGGGCAATACCGGTGCGGTCGGTCCAGTAGGCACATTCCACCCAAATCGTCTTATCTTTCTGGTTGCCTTGTGCGTCCTTGAATTTCTCCGTGTGCGCCACGTTGAAATTGATCACATTTTTCCCATTCACCGTATTGGTGACACAATCCTTACCCAGGTTTCCGATTACTTGTAGCTTGATCATATTGGTAAAATTTAAAAAAAGTAGAAGGGCAAATTACATTATTTATGCCTTGAAAGAGGCAGAAGTTTTCCTGAAGTTATTCCCACGGGTCATACCCCTGCTCCCATTGCCTGCCCTGCGGGAGAGACCGGGGTGCCGCCAACTGCTCAACGGAACCCTCCTCCCGTTCTCCCTGGCCGCCAATTGCTCAATTTGGGAGGAAAGGTAGGAGGGGAATGAGGGTGTTTGTTTAATTTTAAGAGGCCGGACCTGCCCTCTGTTTGCCGGGGCCCATTCCATGAGAGTCTACTGCACCATATTATTCCTTATTTCTGCGCTGGCGGCGCAGGGACAGCCAGAGCCCGCCGGCCAGGTCCGGAGGCGGATCGATAGCCTTGAAAATCAGGCTATAAGTCGTCTCAATCTCAGTCACAATCACAAGAACGATTCGACAACCGATATTACAGCCGGTCTTGCCGCACAGGCGCTGCAGGAATCACAACGGGCGGGTTACAGCCATGGCATCGCGGTGGCCCTGGCCTGCCAGGCGATCATTATGAATATACATGCCAATGATTTTACCCGGAGTGAACAACTGGCCCGGGAATCGCTGGACTGGTTCGGGCGAACGGACAATAAGAGTCTGAATTCGCTGGCCTGTTACGCATTAGGGTTTTCTCTCTTTGCACAGAGCCGTTTTGACGAAGCCATTCACTATTTTGGGCAGGCACGGGAATATGCGCGCCGTTCGGGGAATTGCACGGAGGAGATCTATATGATGTCGCTGACAGGAGAAGCATACCGGGAACGGGGAGATTATGAAAAGGCTTTCGATATTCTCCGTCAATGTGTACAACTGGCCGAAGCCGTCCACAATACGGAGCTGTCAAGAGGACTATACAAAACCTTGGCCGGGCTCTTTGTGCAGATTGAGGATTATGGAACCGCAGAAAAATATTTCCGGATGGCATTTGGTGAGGCTAAGCCGGAACAGGCAGATCCATGGAACCTGATGGTCTATGCGGAGCTGCTTACACACCAGCACAAATACGATAGCGCCTTGTATTACTACGGGCGTTTTGACAGCGCTCATGCGAAGCCTGCGATGCTGCGCACGTACCTGGTTAGTAAGGGAGAGTATTATTTATTTCGGGAGGATTATGCTACAGCCCTGCCGTATTTTATAAAAAGCCTTTCTTATCAGCGCCGGCTTAATGATGGCAACCAGATGATGCGATGTCTGCAGGACCTGTCCAAAACATATGCGGGGCTGGAACAGAATGCAACCGCTTTCCAGTATGCGAGGGAAGGTCTTGTACTGGCAAAAGCCGCGAATGCCCGGCAGAATATCCGTGACGGCTGTCAAATGCTGTATACCTTATATGACAGGGAGGGGCGGATGGACAGCGCATATTTCTATTACCGGCGGTATATCCTTCTAAAGGACAGTGTGCTGAACGATCAACTGAAGGGGAAATTCGCCTCCTACGGCTTCGAGCAGCAGATCAGCTTGCTGAATAAGGAGAAACAGCTTCAGGACGTCTGCATCCGGCAGGAAATGCTGACAAAGAATATCCTCATCGGGGGCATCGTAGTATTATTGCTGATAGGCTTCATCTACTTTCGGTATGTCCGGCTCAAACGAAAGAATGAAGCCCATCTCCGCCAGCGTGCTGAGAATGAACTGGAGATACAACGGCTGGAAGGTGAAAGGGCTAAAGCAGCGCTGCTGCAGCGGGCAAAGGAGCTGGAAGTGCAGGCGCTGCGCTCCCAGATGAACCCCCATTTTATTTTCAACTGCCTGAATGCCATCAATTTTTTTATCCTTAGTCATGAAACGGAGGCTGCTTCCGACTATCTGACCAAATTTTCGCGCCTGATGCGAATGATCATGAATCATTCCCGGCATTCTCTCATCACATTGGCGGAAGAACTGGAAGTACTGCAGCTTTACCTGGACATGGAAAGGTTGCGATTCAAAGATGCCTTCGACTACCATATCGTGCTGGAAGACGAGCTGGACACCGGGGATATTTCTATTCCCCCGCTATTACTGCAACCTTTTGTTGAAAATGCCATCTGGCATGGCCTGATGCATAAGCAGGAAAGAGGAGGGTTGCTATCAATAACCATACGGGTTGAAGACGATGTCCTGACCTGCATGATCCGGGATAATGGAATAGGGCGCAAACGGGCTGCTTCCCTGAAAAGCAAATCTGCGGAAAAACACAAATCGATGGGCCTTCAGATAACGGCCGAACGGATGGCCTTGCTGACGGGCGCGGGCGAACAAAGTCATTTCTTTAAGATCGAAGACCTGTATGATCGCGAAGGGAATGCCACCGGCACACAGGTGGTCCTGACCATCAAGATCAATAGTACTGCCGGTGAACCGGCTGCTGTCCTCATTTGAAAAAACAGATTATGATCAAGGCAATTATCGTAGATGACGAACCCTACTGTTGTGAAGCGCTGGCCATCCTGCTGGAAAGGTATTGCCCGCAGGTGGAAGTGACCGGCAGCTATCATTCCGGGGCCGATGCCCTGAATGCCATCCGGGACCGGCGACCACAATTGCTGTTCCTGGATATCGAGATGCCGCGGATGAACGGGTTTGAATTACTGGAAAAAATAAAGGAGCTGTCATTCGAGCTGATCTTTACTACCAGTTACGATCAATACGCCATCAAGGCCATCCGCTTCAGCGCGCTGGATTACCTGCTAAAACCTATCGACCGGGAAGAATTGCAGCGATCGGTACAGAAGGTAGAGCAAAGGTTGCAGTCTCCCCTGCCCCAGCAAATTGATCTCCTTTTTCAGAAATTACAGAGCCCGGGCCACCTTTTCAGCAAAATTGCCATTCCCACGATGGAGGGATTGCAAATGGTGGCGGTGAACAGCATCATTCATTGCGCATCAGACAGCAATTATACGATCCTGATGCTGAAAGATCAGCAAAAAGTGATCGCATCCCGCACCTTAAAAGAGATCGAAGAATTACTGGAAGACTATAGCTTTGTCCGCGTCCATCATTCCAATGTTGTCAATCTGAATGAGATCTGTAAATATGTTAAGGGCGAGGGCGGTTACCTGGTCATGTCCGATGGCTCTTCCGTCAATGTTTCCCGAAGCCGCAAAGAAATGCTGCTGAAAAAATTGCAGCCGGGAAGGACCTAAAACGCCACAGGCGTTTTGGCCATAACCGAGGAACGAGCGCAGCTCGGACGAAGGTTACGAGCGAAGCTCTGCCATCATTAGACCCGGACCTGAGGCCCACCGGGCCGAAGGCCCGCTCTCAGCGACTCCGAAGCAAAAGTTACTCGCTCAAAAAACACAACGGCTCCCCAATGCCGTCAACCACTCAATCTGGATGGTTACAGACTCTTTCCTCTCCTACTTTTGTTGAAAGAGAAGAATGAACCTGTAAAATTTAAAAAAAAATGAAAAAGATCTTTCGAATCCTGCTTGCAGGATGTATTTTCATTACAAGTATCCATTCCAGCTATGCTCAGAAAAGCGGGGACGTCCTGCTGCCATTACACAATGCAGGTTCGGATGCAGCCGCCATTAAGGCAACCGGTCAATTCTGGAACACATTCGGGGAATCCAGGGGTGAGAAATGGTATCCTCTGACGAATGGTTTTCTGGCAGAGTTTGCTGAAAAAAACGTACAGGTAAAGGTCGTCTATAGTAAAAAAGGGAATTGGGTTTATACCCTGCGGCAATATTCGGAGTCTGAATTGCCGGCGGAGGTCAGGGAACAGGTCAAAAGCCGGTATTACGATGATACTATAACATGGGTAAAGGAAGTTATCCAGCCACAAAACACTGTCTATCTGATACATATAGAAAATGGGGCCCGATGGAAAACAGTCCGGGTCTGCGATGGGGAGATGGATGTAATGCAGGATTTTAAGAAGAGCTGAGGGGGGCGCCGGCAGGTGGGTTATTGGCGATCCGGGTTTTTCACGTAAATTTGCGGTTCTGAATTTTATAAATTATGAGCCGTAAAGGAAAAGTCCTGGTAGCGATGAGTGGCGGTATTGATAGTACCGTTACGGCTCTCATGCTGCATGATGAGGGCTACGAAGTGGTAGGCATTACGATGAAAACATGGGATTATGCGAGTGCAGGCGCTTCAAAAAAGGAGACGGGATGTTGTAATCTCGACAGTTTTAATGATGCCCGTATGGCGGCGGTGCAACATGGGTTTCCCCATTTTGTGCTGGATATCCGGGAGGAGTTCGGGGGATTTGTCATTGAGAATTTCGTAGACGAATACCTCGCCGGACGAACACCCAATCCCTGCGTACTGTGCAACACCCATATTAAATGGAGGGCCCTGTTGAAACGGGCCGATGCTCTTGATTGCGAATTTATTGCCACCGGGCATTATGGGAATGTCCGCCAGCATGACAATGGCCGTTACACGATCGCCAAGGGGGTGGATGAAACGAAGGACCAGAGTTATGTGTTATGGGGGCTGCAGCAGGATCTGTTGAGCAGGACCTTATTACCCCTGGGCCCTTACCGCAAGACCGAGATACGGAAGATGGCCCTGGATTATGGTTATCCGGAACTGGCCACCAAAAGTGAAAGCTATGAAATCTGTTTTGTTCCCGATAATGATTACAGGGGATTCCTTAAGCGCAAGGTAGACGGGCTCGAAGAGAGAGTGAACGGAGGGAATTTTGTAAACAAGGAAGGGAAGATACTCGGCCGGCATAAGGGTTATCCTTTTTATACGATCGGGCAGCGGAAAGGGTTGGATATCACCTTCGGCAAGCCGGTGTATGTGACGGCTATCCGGCCCGAGACCAATACCGTGGTCTTAGGAGATGAAGAAGACCTGGATCAGCAGGAAATGGTGGTGGGAAAGATCAATATGATGAAATACGATACCCTGAGCCCGGGCATGGAAGCTATTACGAAGATCCGCTATAAGGATAGCGGGACCCTGAGTAATATCTATCCTGATGGCAATACGGCGCGGGTCCGTTTTTATGAAAAGGCGAAGAGTATCGCTCCCGGGCAGAGCGCCGTATTCTATGAAGGAGATGAGGTGATTGGCGGGGGGATTATCCAGCGAAGCGGGATCTGAGGCCGCAATAAATTATTTGTTAATACGTTAGACAATCCGGGGAGTTCGGCTTCCCGGATTTTTTATTTTATCTATGCAAAGAAATCGCCCGGCTATTCTGCTTACCCTCGCCTTCGCACTAGCTATAAGTAGCTGTAAAAAAACAACTTATACATACCCTCCCAGTCAGCTGACCAGTTATTTCATGCCGCTGCAGGTGGGAAAATACATTACCTACCGGCTGGACTCCCTGACTTTTTATTATTACGGACAATCGGATACGCTTACTCATTATCTGGCCAAAGATTCTGTGGAAGCTGCTATTACGGATAACCAGGGGCGCCCAAGTTGGAGGGTCGTACGTTACCTGAGTGATACTACGGGTGTGGTGTGGACCCCTTCTGAGACTTATATGGTCACTCCTACTGTGCAGACCCTGGAAATGGTGGAAAACAATTTACGGTATATCAAACTGGCCTTCCCCATGGATGAGGGCTTCAGCTGGACGGGTAATACCCACCTTCCCTATGCTCCCTATAAGGGTTTTTTTGATTTCAGTGACGATTCCCATCTGAGCCTGCAGCTTTGGAATTATACTTACCAGAACGTCAATAAACCTTTTCCCGTGGGCAACCAGGTGTATGATAGTACAGCCACCGTCCTGCAGAAAAATGACTCCATCAATTTAGCTAACAATTTGCCCATTATAGACACTTCTTTTGCATCCAGGACCAATTGGACGGAGACCTATGCCAGAAATATAGGGTTGATATACCGGCATACTGCGTTATGGGAATATCAGCCACCTACTCCTAATGGCACTCAGACCGGCTATAAGATCGGCTTTGAGGTGACCCTTAGCATCGTTGATCATAATTAATGGGGTTGCCGGAGGCGCCCTTTCCCGGAATCAGGCGCGAAACCGCGCGGCGAACATCGAATCTGCTTTCTGATCATATCCTTTAATGTTTTCCATCCGGTCGGGCTGTAAGCCAAAGGCATCGCGGATAAGAGCGGCTATTTCTTCATTCTCCTTTCTAAAAACGGAGCAGGTGCTATAGACGAAGCAGGCTCCTTTGGATACCTGTGGGAGGATATTAGCCACGATCTTTTTTTGCATCGAGCTATAATGGAGGATCTTCTTTGGATCGAAAAAATACAGCTCTTCCGGGGTGCGGCTCCAGGTACCACTGCCCGAGCAGGGAACGTCGGCGAGTATGAGATCGTAGGCCTGCGGCCCCCCCGAGGACTGCCCGGCGCCGATGCCGGAAAAGGGATGATGCGAGGCCGCGAGGTTGGCTACGAAGGAATGATATTTTTTTATGCCGGCCCGGCGAAATCGCTCGCGGAGGTTGCGTAGGATAGATTCCCGGATATCCGACACCGTAATGTCGATGCGAGGGTTGAGGTCGAAGGCCAGGATGGATTTGCCTCCGCTGGCGGCGCAGGCGTCCCAGAAAGAAAGAGGGGCGGCCGGCTGCGTATCAGGCGCCGAAGGAGGCCGGGCTATCTGGAGGAAGGTCGCTATTTTTTGAGAGCTATAGTCCTGGATGACCACTTCCTTATCCGGAGTGAACCATTCTTCTACTTTAAAGCCATTCGGCAGGCGCAGGGTGAACGGGGGAATGAACTCATGAGGGATCCGTTGCAGCGAAGGCTGCGATGAGGGAGTCCCGGCAGCTTGCGCCAACTTGCCCAGTACTTCTTTTTCATGTCCCGGGCGGATACGAAGGAAGAGGTCGGGCTGCCGGAGAAAAGAAAGGCAGAAGGTCTCATGATCGATGGCTTCAGACAGTTCCTCTTTCCAGGGAAAAATATCGGTGGGCTCGAAGTCAATGCCCGATTGCCGGAGGAAGGCTATTTTTTCCGGCAGAGGATGGGCGATACGCTCATTCCAATCCGGCCGGAAGTATTGGAGCAGTTCGCCGGGCATCTCATAACAAAGGAATAATCCGGTGAGGACCCTTTCTTCCGCCGGCATGCTCCTCAGCGCATGCCCCAGGCGGTAAAAGCCATAGACCATATTGCTGACCAGGCGACGGTCCTTGGAGCCCATCTGCTTATGCTCGCGGAAGAAGTTCTTCAGCCAGGTATGCAGGGGCATTTCACCCTGATAGGAAGCGATGATGGTAGCCGCGTAACGGAGCTGGTTGTCAAATTTCATGATTGGGGGGCTGTTGGTCAGAGGATGGCTGATCCAGGATCTTTTGTATGCGGTCTAGTGATTTATTAACGACGGTAAGATTAGGATGATCGAATTGTAAATATATTTCAAGCGCCTTTTTATAAAAATCAATGGCAGCTTTATATTTTCCTATTTGCTCATTAAGACGACCTATCTGATGATAAGTACTACCTAGTGCATATTGATTACCTGCCTTTTCCTTCCATTCCAAAGCTTTTTGGTAATTCTGTAATGCTACTTCCCATTTTTGCTTCTTCGTATATATCTCGCCTATTTGATGATAAGTATCCCCCATTTCGTATTCATTATCCGTCTTCTTATACCATTCTAATGCTTGCTGGTAATTTTGTAGCGCCTCCGACCATTTTCGTTGTTTCTGATTGACTATGCCGATCATATGATAAATATTCCCCAAATCAGGGCGTCCATATTTCTCAGCAAATTCAAAAGATTTTTCAAAGTATTTTAAAGCGGATTCGTATCTATCAAACCTATAATAAAAATCGCCGAGTTCAAAGAACAATTCGCTTTCCAGCCCAGCCTCAATCTTATTGTTCAACGCAATGGCTTTCTTAAATGCATCTTCTGCTTTTTGAAACTCAAAAGCATCTGCATATTCCTTACCCATTAATCGCAATAGGTTGATCTTATCTTTGACCAGCCTGGCCTGATTTTCACTATGAAGGCACAATTTTGCCCAGGTATCCTCCAATTGCCGGATTCTTTCCTGCCTTTCCTCTGTCTTCCCTTTCTTTCTAACCTGTCCATATTCAATGGCCGCTTCCGCTACTTCCATCCCGTCCGGTCCTTTGCCCTCAAAAACAAAGCGCTTGGACATCCAATGCATCAGGTCGGGAGCTTTTTTTTGCAATTCCCTGTCAAAACCTTCACTTACCCATAATAAAACAATGTAGGGTTGATTAAAGATAAGTTCCCGCTCAAAATTCAATTGTGCTACCAAAGAAGAAAATTCGATCTTACCATCTTCTGCTTTGTAAAGACTACTTTCCAGCCCGGTAACACTTACCAGGTATTGCACCGGTTCGGATTGTAAAACAGGTTGAGGCAATAATTCTTGCAAAGCCCTGTAAAGAGATGTATAGGTCTGAGTTGTCAGGTCGAGATCAAAGAAGCTATACTCTTTTAAATGTTCTTTCAAAAAATGATATAATTCTTTTCTCTTCCATTCATTAGGCGTTATGACCATGGCAAGCGTACCCCGGTCCCTATCAGAAAGGGTAAAAAGCATTTCATTACGAATCTGCTTTTCCTGTTCGTTTATTTCGTCTGCTTGCTCTGCCATTCTACAAAATCGGGATAAGCTTCTAAAAGGGGATTAATCTTGGTGATTCCGTTGTATTTTAACAGGATCAGGATATAAAGCAATTCATCTACTTTCTTTTCGGCGGGACGATATTCACCTTCTTTCAATACTTTCAAATGTTCATTATCCAGGTACTCCCATAAATACATTCCTAACTGCTTAATAGCTGTTCCTACATGACTCTGCTGAATCCTTTCACCTAAAGATTTCTTGAGAGAAGTATGTACGATCTGGAAAAGTTGCCTGATACAACCACCTGAATAAGCGATACAGGTATTCAAAGCGTCTTTCTCGATAAACAACGACAAGTCGATCCTTTTTGCTATTATTTCAGTCATTAATTCAACGGCTTTGTCATTTCCGTTTATCTTGATCATAGGCACGGTATAACGATTGAGAAACTTATAGGGAGCTTTCTCAATCTGAAAAAAGGCAGAGATAGGTACTGCTGTCAGAAGATTTATATTTAACTGGGAAATGATATTGCCATTTGCAATAAAAAGTTCTTCATATACTTCCGTTTTTACCTTTTCAGAGCCATCGATGATAAACAGAATGTCTTTCCCCTGCCCACTCTTCTCAAGAGCCATTTTTGTCTCCACCAATTCCGCATTGAGATTGTACACCAAACTCAATGTATTTTGTTTTATCTCCTTCCGAATGGTCTTTGATATTTCGTTTTCTCCGCTGAAGGCCTCTTTGAAAGATGTTTTAAGGCCCAAAAAACCAAATAAACTAAATCCGGCATCCGCACCTATTTCCGCGCCAATTGCCAATTTTTCTTTATCAACGGAGGCCTCTTCTATCTTTGTCGGCAGTAGCTGCCTTGCCAGGTGTCTGAGCCTGTCTGAACCTGCTCTTATCTTCTTCTCTTCCAGCTTTTCGATAAGTTTATGTATCAACAGGCTAAAAAAATCGGCGTATTGAAAAGAGCCTACTTCCACTTCCTTTTCCAGGTCGATAAAAACGGTAAGATACCGATCCGGATGGCTCAGTTGATTGTTGATCCTTCTTAATTCAGCCGACTTACCGCAACCGCGGTGCCCGGAAAAAATGATCTTTATATAATCGGAGATGACATTAAATGACTTTTTAGCCGGGTTATACCCCAGATCGAAAAAAAGATCGTTCAGGTATGTCCTGTCCCTGATCTCATCCAGATCGACATATAATTGCTGGCTATCAAACAGATCAGGCTGAAACTCCGGCTCAATAACAGCTTTTACATCATTGACTGTACTCACCGGATAGAGATACTGTTTTCGTGAAGCCGCCATGAATTTTGTTTTTCTAAAAATACTAAATATAAACTGATCTGCTTTTTGAAATAGTGGTAAACGAACATGCCACGAATTTGATATTTAATCAAAAATCGCGGCATATTATATATCGCACCACCCGATGGCGCACAATTAACAATAATGTGATTTACAACTCCAGCAATGCCTTGACCGGATCTTTTCCGAAGAGCAGCAGATCGGGGGTCTCCAGCAATTCTTTTACCCTCACCAGGAAGCTGACGGATTCGCGGCCGTCGATAATCCGGTGGTCATAGCTTACCGCCAGGTACATCATCGGGCGCACTACGATCTTGCCATTCACTACGACGGCACGTTCTTCGATCTTATGCATTCCCAGGATGGCGGATTGAGGGATATTGATGATGGGCGTCGACATCAGGCTACCGAATACGCCGCCATTAGTAATAGTAAAAGTACCTCCCTGCATTTCTTCCATGCTCAGTTTATTGTCCCTGGCCTTGGCAGCCAGTTCGACTACTTTCTTCTCTATATCGGCCATGCTGAGACTTTCCGCGTTGCGGATCACAGGCACAACTAAACCTTTCGGAGCGGAGACGGCAATGGAGATATCGCAATAGTCGTGATAGACCAGTTCATCGCCATCGATATAGGCGTTGACGGCCGGCCAATCCTGCAAGGCATAACAAACGGCCTTGGTGAAAAAGCTCATGAAGCCCAGTCCCACGCCATGCTTCTCCTTGAACTTGTCTTTATATTTTGCGCGGAGGGCCATGATGCTGCTCATATCCACTTCATTGAAGGTGGTGAGCATGGCCGTCGTATTTTTAGCTTCTACCAGCCTGCGAGAGACCGTCTTGCGCAGGTTGCTCATTTTCTCCCTTCTGTCTTTCCGGGTGAAAAGCGCTGCGCCGGGAGTTCTGCCTGGATGCGCCAACGCTTCCAGGACATCCTGCTTCAGGATCCTTCCGCCGGTGCCGGAAGGCGTGATCGACGTGGCATCGATCTTCTTATCGGATATGATCGCTGCAGCCACGGGAGTGGCTTTGATATCATTGGGAATAGCCGTTACGGCCCCTTGTGCCGCTGGCATAGCCGTGGCGGCGGGAGGCGTCGCGCTCTGAGCCGGGGCGGTACTTGCTTCTTTGGGAGCGGCAGTTGTCGGCTGTCCGGCGCCATTGCCATTAGCAGACGAGGCCGGGCGGGTAGCGGCTTCATCGATCTGTGCCACTACATCCCCGATCTTCAGGGTATCTCCTTCTTTTCCTACCGTCTTTAATACGCCTGCCTGCTCAGCATTCACCTCAAAAGTGGCTTTTTCACTTTCCAATTCTGCAATTACTTCATCGCGTTCTACATATGCGCCTTCCTGCTTTAACCATTTTACCAGGGTCACTTCACTAATGGATTCACCTACTGCCGGAACTTTGATATCGATCATTTAGCCCTCCTTCTCCCCAAAGGGAGTGTGTTTATTTAAATTGTTTTTCTATCTATTCGCGTTCTTGACAAATATAAAGTATAAGACTTTTTGCTATCCCCTCCGTGCCTGGATCAGGGGGGTAATACCAGTCTAAATACTAAAAGCCGTCTCAATAATTTCCGCCTGCTCCTGGGCATGCACTTTGGCATAACCCGTAGCTGTAGCTGCACTTGGCTGACGGCTGATGACTCCGTAATTGATCGTCTTCAGGTTCATTTGCAGGAAGGAAGCGGCTCCCATATTCAGGGGCTCTTCCTGTACCCAGAACCAGGTAGCTGCCTGGCTGTATTTCTTATATAAGGCCTCCAACTGCGTCAGGGGCAACGGATACAGTTGTTCCAAACGCACGATAGCCACATCTTTCCTATTTTCTTTCTGTTGGCGGTCAGCCAGGTCGAAATAGACTTTTCCGCTGCAGAACAAGACCTTCTTCACATGATCCGCATTTTCAACAAACGGATCATCCATTACCTCCCGGAAGCCGCCCGTCGTAAAGTCTTCCATTTTCGACCAGGTACCGGGGTGACGGAGGTTGGCCTTCGGTGAAAAATTGATAAGGGGCTTGCGGAAAGACCAGGCCTGTTGTCTTCTGAAGGCATGGAACAGGTTGGCCGTCGTAGTGATATTCGTGACCACCATATTCCATTCGGCGCACATCTGCAGAAATCGCTCCATTCTGGCACTGCTATGTTCCGGGCCCTGTCCTTCATAACCATGGGGCAACAGCAGGGTAATACCGTTCATGCGCTGCCATTTTTGTTCGCCGGCGGCAATGAACTGGTCGATCATGATCTGAGCGCCATTGCCGAAATCCCCGAACTGGGCCTCCCACAATACCAGGGCATTGGGGTTCGCCAAAGCATAGCCATATTCAAATCCCAGGACGCCATATTCACTAAGCAGGGAATTATAGATCAGGAATTGTCCTTTGGCATCGGGCACGCGGCTCAGACGGTTATAGGCTTCGTCTGTGTTCTCATCCAGCAGAACGGCATGTCTGTGAGAGAAGGTACCCCGCTGTACATCCTGTCCGCTCATACGCACATCCTTTCCTTCCAGCAGCAGGCTGCCATAAGCCAGCAATTCTCCGGTAGCCCAATCCACTTTGGTCTCCTCTGTAAATAGTTTAACCTTGTCCTGCAGCAGTTTCTCCACTTTACGCAGGGGCTTGAAAGTTTCCGGCCATTTCATAATGGCGTCGAAGATCTTTCTGAAATCCGCTTCGGAGATGGCCGTTACAGGAGACTGTTCGAAATCGGCGCCCGTCGCCTTCCGCAGGCTCTTCCACCACAGTTCCGGTTGTTGATATTTATACGGTAAGGGATGTTGTTTGACTTCATCCAGGCGTTCCTGCAGGTCACCCCAGAATTTCTTTTCCATTTCCTTCGCCAGGTCTTTTGCATCCGCCTCCCCGTTCTCTATCAGGAATTGCGTATAGACTTCCCTGGGATTGGGATGCTGATCGATCAGGGAATACAGATGAGGCTGGGTGAATTTCGGATCGTCTCCTTCATTATGTCCGTGACGGCGGTAGCAAACCATGTCGATGAAGATATCCGTATTGAATTCCTGCCGATAGCGGGTAGCGATTTCAGCGCATTTCACAACAGCCTCTGCATCATCTCCGTTGACATGCAATACCGGTGCATGGATGGCAGCGGCCAGGGAGGTACAATAATCGGAGCTGCGGGCATCGTCAAAATCGGTGGTGAAGCCGATCTGGTTGTTGATGACGAAGTGCATGGTACCGCCGGTATAATAGCCTTTCAGGTCGCTCATCTGCAATACTTCATATACAATGCCCTGACCCGCTACGGAGGCATCCCCGTGGATCAGTATCGGGAGGATCTTGTCATAATCGCTTTCATAAAGGACATCGGCCTTGGCCCTTGCAAAACCTACCACCACGGGATCTACCGCTTCCAGGTGCGAGGGGTTGGGCATTAGTTTCAGATGTACGGTCTTGTCTTTATCCGTCTGCACTTCGCTGCCATAGCCCATGTGATATTTTACGTCCCCGCTGCCCATGGTCTGGTCCAGTTTGGCCGTTCCTTCAAACTCACTGAAGATCTGCTCATAGGTCTTGCCCATGATATTGGCCAGTACGTTAAGCCGGCCGCGGTGGGCCATACCGATGACGACTTCCTGTACGTTCAGGTCGGCAGCCGTATTGATAATGGCGTCCAGTGCCGCAATGGTCGTCTCTCCACCTTCCAGAGAGAACCGCTTCTGCCCGATGTATTTGGTGTGGAGGAATTTTTCGAACATGACCCCATGGTTGAGTTTTTCCAGGATCCGCTTCTTCTTTTCCAGGGGAAGAGGGTCGAGGAATTTTTTCTCCATTTCATTGGTGAGCCAGTCGATCTTTTTCTGGTCGCTGATGTATTTGAATTCTATACCGACATGGCCGGCATAGATTTTTTGCAAGTGCTGGAGGATCTGGCGGAGGCTGGTGGTGCCGAGCCCGATCAGGTTGCCGGCGAAAAAATTCCTATCCAGGTCTTCGTCCGTAAATCCATAGAAAGCCAGTTCAAGATTGGCGCCGCGGTCCTTACGTTGTCGAATGGGGTTGGTCTTAGCCACTAAATGGCCTTTATTCCGGTAGCCCAGGATCAGGCGATAGGCGCCCAGCTCTTTTTTCCAGTCCACTCCGTCGGTGGTGGTCATTACTCCTGCTCCGGCGGCTGGCCTGGAGGTCCCTGTACCGGTAGCGGCCGTATAGGTGGCGTTGGAAGATCCATTGGCGCCATTGACAGTCTTTCCCTGTGAGACCGCGAAATCAAATCCCTCAAAAAATTTCCTGAATTCAGGATCTACCGCATCGGGGTTCTTTACAAAGTCCTGGTATAAGCCCTCAATATAAGCGGGATGAGAATTAGTTATAAATGAATAGTCCTTCATAGAAGTGCTGTTGAACAAATTATGCCCAGAAATTGGCACACAAATATCGTTCAAAATTAGTCACGGATCAGAACGATTTTGACTGATTTTACCATTTATTTGATTTTTAGGGATGTTTTAAGAGAAGGGAGGCGGAGGGATGTTCGGGGAGGGGTCAGGACTGCCCCTGGAAAGAAAAACAGGCGTCGAATCAGGGTAATTTTACCTGTTTTACGATTTTGATAATTTCAAATTTGGAATTTCCACTGGTTGGGCATACCTTTGCCGTCCTAAAAATGTCGAGTACATGGCAAATCATAAGGCAACCAAAAAAGATGTAAGGCAAGCCACCAAGCGCAGGGATCGTAATCGTTACTATGGTAAAACCACCCGTAATGCGATCCGGGATCTGAGGGATATTAAGGAACAGAAGGAAGCTGGTGAAAAATTGCCGGAAGTAGCCTCTATGATCGACAAGCTGGCTAAAAAAGGCATCATTCACAAGAACAAGGCTTCGAACCTGAAACGTAAGCTGGCCCGTAAGGTAAATTCGTTAGCTGCCGCCAAATAAGGCTGTTTTATAAATCTTTTTGATAAGAGGCATTCCATAGTGGAATGCCTTCTTTATTTTTAGCCCCATGAGAAAACTCCTGTATATCTCTTTGCTTATAGGACCGTTCCGGGTTTCCTCCCAGGCCCAGGTCCAGAAATCCGCCCAGCCTTTGGTGACCCCTTTTGTTGCCGGAAGACGGGTTACTGGAAATATAACCCGTCTCCGGCAAACGTCTAATGATGGGCCTTCGGCCAAGATGCCCGTGGCACCTTTTGAAAAATCTAATGGTACCGAGACGGCCACTTACGCCCAGTGTATTGCCTTTTACCGGCAACTGGATAAAATTTCGCCGGAACTTTCCATCAAAGAGATGGGTATGAGCGATGCCGGGTATCCCTACCACCTGGTCCTGTATTCCAATGACGGGCAGACCGACCCGGCGCTATGGCACCGGCAGCACAAGGTCGTATTCCTCATCAACAACGGCATTCACCCGGGCGAGCCGGATGGCGTGGATGCCAGCATGCTGCTGCTACGGGATCTGGTCTCGAAAAAGATCAGTATCCCGGACAATATCGCCCTGGCCGTGATCCCCTTGTATAATATTGGCGGAGCGCTGAACCGGGGCAGCTTTTCCCGGGTCAATCAAAACGGTCCCCGCAGCTATGGCTTTCGTGGCAATGCGCAGAACCTGGACCTCAACCGGGATTTTACCAAGAACGATACCCGGAACGCCCGGTCTTTTGCCCGGATCTTCCACTGGATAAACCCTGATATCCAGATCGATAACCATGTCAGCGATGGAGCGGATTACCAGTATACGATGACTTTACTTTGTTCGCAATGGAATAAGCTGGGCGGTGAGCTGGGCAAGTTCCTGCACGATGTATTTCAGCCGGCTCTTTTCACTGCCATGGAGAAAAAGGGATGGCCGATGACTCCCTATGTGAATTTCGAGGAAGGCAACCCGGAAAAGGGCTGGGAAGCTTTTTACGACCCTCCCCGTTATTCCAGTGGTTACGCTGCTTTATTCAATACCATCGCCTTCATGCCTGAAACGCATATGCTGAAGCCCTTCCATGACCGGGTATTATCCACCTATGCCTTACTGGAGGTGATGATCGGGCAGGCTTCGATCCATGCCGATGAGATCATCACCAAAAGAAAGCAAAATTTTACTGCCGACCTCGGGAATACCCGTTGGCCTCTTCACTGGAAAGCGGACACCGCTCAATATGACCAAATCCTGTTCCGCGGCTACCAGGCAACGACGAAGACCAGTGAAGTGACCGGGTTGCCCCGTCTGTTCTACGATCATCAGCAGCCTTTTGAAAAGGAAGTGAGATTTTATGACTATTTTATTCCGGATGCCTTCACCACTGCGCCCAAGGCCTATATCATCCCCCAGGGCTGGCACGAGGTGATCGATCTGCTGGAGCTGAATGGGGTACGGATGCAACGACTGGCTAAAGATACGCTGATAGCTGTTGAAGCCTACCATATCGATGATTACAAATCCTACCCCCGTGCTTATGAAAAACACCACAAGAATATGGAGGTGAAGGTATCGGCGGTCCGGGAGTCCGTTCAATTCCTGCGGGGAGACTATTGGATCCCCACTGACCAGGAATCCAGGCGTTTCCTGGTGGAGATGCTGGAACCTACCGGGGACGATTCTTATTTTTCCTGGAATTTTTTTGATGCGATCCTCCAACAGAAAGAAGGGTATAGCGCTTACCGGTGGGAAGACCTGGCCGCTGCCTGGCTGAAGGAACATCCTGAAGTAAGAGAAAAACTGGAAGAAAAGAAAAAGACCGATCCTTCTTTTGCGCAGAATGCAGAAGCCCAGCTGGACTTTGTCTATAAACACTCCCTTTATTATGAGCCCGCGCATCTGAGATATCCCGTATACAGGATTCATTAATGCAGGAATGCAGGGAAAAATAAAATTATATAGGGGCGGTTTTAAACCTATCCGGTTATAATACAGTCTACTATCTAATTAAAATCCCCTTTTATGAAGCGAATTTTTATCTACCTGGCTTTGGTTATCAGCATCGGAGCGCTGTCTTCCTGCACGGTGCGGGCTGTAGTTCATGAAAGGCCCAGAGAAATTGTCTATGAAAGACCGCCACCCCCTTCCCGCGAGCATATCTGGATCACGGGAGACTGGGTATGGGTCGGAGGTCGTTATCAATGGCATGAAGGACATTGGGAAAGGCCCAGACCGATGACTGTATGGGAGACCGGACACTGGCAGGAAACGGGAAGAGGCTGGAGGTGGATACCCGGCCATTGGAGAAATGTCTGATAAATAAATTAAATAAGCGGCTTTCGGGCCGCTTAATTTTTTAGTATATGCCGGATGGCTCTTATTAATTATTTGATATCCCCTGCCGGGAGGGTATTAATATCTCCTGCCGGGACCGCCGGGACGGTAATTACCACCACCACGGTCGTCACGTCCTCCGCGGTCATCGCGACCACCACGATCATCCCGTCCTCCTCCTCCCCTGTTGTCACGGCCACCGCCGCCACGATTGCCACCCTTGGCCTGCTCGTCGGCTTCTTTTACGGCCATTTTCTTACCCCTGATGGAGGCATTGTCCAGAGTCTCGATTGCCTGACGGGCCTCGGTATCATCGGGCATGTCCACGAATCCGAAGCCTTTGCTCTTGCCGGTCTCCCTATCCATAACTACTTTGGCGGAATTTACAGCACCATACAATTCAAACATCTCTTTTAAGTCTACATCATCGAAATCATAGGGGATACCTGCTACAAAAAGCTTCATGCGATATATTTATGGAGTAAAAATACAAAGATGGGGGCTATATCTGCAATTAATATTAAAATAGTTGCCAAAATTTTTAAATGGTGATTTTCACTCTTTTATTCCTCTTCTTTTTTGTTAATACCCCTATGGGACTGCAATTATACCGCATGCAGCCGCAATGCGTCGGGACGGGGCATCACTTCTATTTATCCAAAGGAAGCGCAAGAGGGTCTGGGATTTACTCCCGTTGGATCGCCCGGCATCGACCGGTGGATTTAACGGGAGTATGAGTATCTTCGTAGTGGCCAAGGTCATTCATTAGCGGTGGATTAACGTAAACCTGCCGGAGAAGGTGAACCGGATTGAAATCATGGTAAAGGAACTAAAAAGAATCCCTGTAACCGGCCAGGAAGAGGCCTTCCAGATCATTACCCGGCTCAGTCAGCAATACGATCTGAAGCAGGATGCCACCCGGCATCAGTTCCATTTCTCCAATGAGCACTATTCGGCTTACTACGACGCCGAAGAAAATGTAGTCAAGATGGAAGCGATCCATCCAAGTGTCACCGAGGAGCAGATCCGGGAATTTCTGATCAGTTTTCCGCCTTTCTTTTAGGGGGTCGGGAGGAGGTGGGCCGTCAGCATACTCAGCCAAAAGTTATGTTTTCAGGTCGTTTTGGCTGATCATAGGCTCACGGTTAACCATTCTCTGTAATGTCATTCAGTGAGATCTCTGCTTTCAATAAGGCTTTAACCTTTGATGGATAAATTTGCCAATTCCCGGAATCAAGCTATTATAACGCTTAAGGAAAAAACCTCCGTCAATCAGAATTCCACTTCAGGTTTCATAAAAAAAATGCCTTTGGGTTCACATTCTCATTATCAATTTGAGATGGAAAGCCAAAGGCGCTATTTTTCATGGCTAACTTATAGTGTTTTTTTTCATAGCTAGAGCTCTCAAAGCTCTCATAGTCTTCAATTCTTAGGACTTTAGAGTCTTTGTATTTTGGAGCGCTAGTTCCGGAGATTGTACAAAACATCCGACCCGCCGGGATTCCTACCCCTACTGCACCACCCGCACCGTCCCCGCGCCATTATACGAATGATATTCTCCGTTATACATCGCATCGGCGCTCACAGGCCCCATACGATAGAGTCCCGGGGAAACAGCACGAACGGCATAGTAATAGACCTGCTTCACGGAATGCTGGTCAACAAAGAGGTTGATCCGGTCGTCACGCACATCCAGTGCGGTTGGGGAATCAGCATCCTTGATCCAGTCCATGCCCGGAATATCCTTTGTCCGGGGATTCTCGATCTCGAAGCCCGCAGGCAGCAGATCGGTGATGACGACGTTATCGATATTCGTGCTATAAGTCTTTTCCAGGGTCAGCTGCACGATCACCAGGTCGTTTTGTTTAAAGGTATTACCGGTAAGAAGCCGGCCATTCCGGTCGAAGAAGCGTTTGCGCACCTTCAGGTAACTGTCTTCTTCCTTATAGGCTCCACTGGCGCTGATACCCTCTGCCTGCCAGAAAAAGTACAGTCGACCGCTTCCCTTAGTGACAATGTCCACCTTCGGGACACCCCCGCCGGAGCCGCCACCGCCCTTCAGATCCTTTGTCGTCAGCTTCAGCGGGCTGCCATTCATCGTTCCTACCGTCCTGCCATCCACCTTAATATCCGCCGTCACCGTGGCGCCTGCCGCCTGTCGGGCCGTCTTACCCAGGGCCAGGAAGCTGAAGGCCAGCTCCTGCGTACTAAACCAGGTACGTTGCCGGAGCTTATCGGCAACATGTTTGGCCATGATGCCAATCTGGGGATTCTCCGGATCCGCATCGATCAGCACGTCCAGCGCCAGGGACTCATCCCGGACATCCGAATAGAAACTACCACCTGTCTGGGCCACCGACTCCTCGCCGGCGAACTGCGAAGGTAGAAATTCCCTAAAGCTCTTCTTATCACCCGCCAAAGCATAAGCCGCCGACAAAAGGTATTTACAATCCAGGCTCAGCAGCGCGGGATTAGCCTTGTAATAGTTCATCACGCTGACATTCGGCCTCCCGGCTAAAGCCAGCACATAAAGCCCATAGACCACTTCTTTGGGAGCTATCTTTTTATTCTGATCGCGATTGTAGTAATAAGTGATCGTCTCCCGGTTCTTCAGGCGGCTGTTGATATAACCCAGCATGGTCTCTACCAGCCCTTTGTCCACGTCAAAACCTGCCTTCTGCGCTTCCAGTAAAAAGTGGGCGGCATAGATGGTCGCCCACCAATTCTCCGACCCTTCATTGTCCCAGAGCGTGACAGCCCCATTATACAACTGCCGCATTTTGATCTTCCGGATCGCCTCCTGGATATTCGCATTCGCATTGGCCTTTTGAGCGGTATTATTCTGCCGGACCAGGTCGGCCAGATCTCCATAATATAATTGCGGGAAGGCAGCCGATACCGTCTGCTCCGTACAGCCATAGGGATATTCCACCAGCCTGTTGAGGTATTGGCCAAATTCCATAGCCGGAGACCGGCTCACCATCAACTGATAGTCTACACTGGAAGGGATAAAGTCTCCGGAGCCCAGGTTCAGGGACTGGGAAGCCCCTCCGGTAAGCGCCCCGCTGCCCGTGACCTTTTGCAGGCCCGCCGCAGGCCGCACACCAATCTCCGTCTCATCCGTGAAGCTCTCTCCCAGGCTGCTCACTTCCACGGCTATTTTACCTGCCCCGATGGCCGGAGACGCCACGACCTGGAATAAGGCCCTTCCCTCACTGTTGGGGGCGATGCTCAGCGATTGCTGGTCGCTGCCCGCGACTTTTACGGCGCCGCTGACCTTCAGCCGGGCATTGGCGGTAGCCGTACCAGCCGTCGTATTGGTGATGGTAACGGGCATCATTACCGTATCCCCGGGACTGAGGAATCTCGGGAGCGCCGTACTGAGCACGATAGGATCGGCTACGGTCATAGTAGATTCCTTCGAACCAAAACTTTCATTCTTATACGCCAGCGCCATGAGCCGCACTTCCCCGGAAAATTGCGGGATATCGAATTCAAATTCCGCCTCTCCGCTCCCATTGGCTTTGGCGATCCCGCTCCAGTAAGAAACGATCTTAATACGCTTGGCCGGCATGGGGTTAACCCGCTTCTTCATATCACTCTCCCCGTCACCGCCCGTACTGCTGAGACTGGGCCTGGTTTCCGGAAAAAGGAGGGGATAAAGGTCATAGCCATTCACTTCCAGCGCCCGTTTGGCATAGAAATGTGCATAAGGATCGGGGGTATCGAAATCAGAGATCTGTAATACGCCATTATCGACCGCCGCCAAGGTGACCATGCTGCCCGGGGCTGCTTTTACGGTCACTTTTTGATGGGTATGGGAGCGGGTCTTTGCCTGCGCCACGATCTCTACAGGGATCTTCCGGTCTTTCTCTTCCACTTTTACCGACTGGAATCCGTGCGCCACCGTCAACGGAATATCCGACAGCTCATGCGGTTTGATCAGCGTAGCCGTGATGTATACGTTGGGAATATCGTCTATGGTAAGCGGCAGGTCAAGGGAGGCGGTGCGCTTGTCCACATTGACATACTGGTAAGACACCACTTTATCCGTCTCCAGGGTGACCAGCATACGTCCGCTGAAAGGCGTTTTGAACAGGGCCTTCACCGTCTCGCCGGTGTAGAAGGAGGATCTGTCCAGCTCGATATCTATATGCCCTTCATTGTTGACGTCAAAGGAGGTATTGTCCCCACCCCAGGAACCATAGCTATAGAAGCCCCTGCTCACATAACTGTTGGAGCCGGGTATGGAGATGCGCAGTTCGTAATCGCCGGGGGACCGGGGGACAAAGGAGTACTGGGTGTTCTCCCCGCTGACGGTGACGATACCGGAGGCGACCAGCTTGTCTTCCTTCTGAGACTCATAACGAAAATAGCTGCCGCTCTTGGTGAGGACCGTCCGGTATTCATGTTTGACCACCTGCACCCGCGCGGAGACGCTGTTCAATACCTTTTCGTTTTTATCCAGCGCGATGAGGGGAAATTGAATGGCCTGGTTCAGCGCGTAATAGGAGAATCCGTCATCCGCCACGCCGAAGAATACCGGCTGAGTAAAGATATCGGCAGAAGTGCTGCGGCTGACAGGCCGGCCTGTCTCGTCGAAGACGGTGGCATAGAAAGTGGCCTGCAACAAACCAATATTCTTAAACATTTCCGGCACTTCATATTTTTCAACGGCACTCCCCTGCTCGTCTGTCTTTCCTTCCCGGACCGTCTTGTCGAAAAGCCCATCCTGGTTGGCCAGGCTGAAATCGTAGTTGTTGAATTTTTTAGGGTTGAAAGACCGTTGCTTGATCTGGATCTCGCATTCATAGTTGCGGTTGGCAGCCGGAGGGCCAAAGAAATTCACGGCATGAATATTCAGCCGGGAAACATCCCCCGCTTCCAGGAAGGGCTTGTCCAGCTTGGCGGTGACCTTGATCCTGTCGGGGACGAATTCCTCGATCCGGAAGGGCTGGGTCGCCAGTAAAATGTCATTCGAAGTATATACTTCCAGGGAATAGCTGCCGGTAATGGCCGAGGCGGCGATGTCCACGCTGCCTTCCAGGGAGCCTTGCTCGTTGAGGCTCTTTCGGAAGCTTTTGAGTTCCTTACCGTTGGGAAGTAAAAATTTCAGTTTGACAGGCAACTCGCCCGGCGATTTCCATAACCGGTCCCGGACGATGACGGAAAAATTCAGTTTCTCTCCCGGACGGTAGATATCCCTTTCCGGGTAGATAAAAGCGTCCAGCCCGGTAGTATTGCTGCGACGGCCTCCCACTTCAAACCGGGACACATTGACTTTCGTAGTGCTGAATGGCAGGTAGTTGAAGTCTTCCGCCGTTTTGGCGATGATCATAGCAGGACGGAAGCCGGCCATGTCTTTGCGGGTGTAGGCGATCTCGGCGATCCCCTCGGCGTTGGTGGCGCCCATTCCCAGCAATTGGTTGTTCGACCCGTAGGCCAGTACATTCACCCCGGTCAGAGCGGCGGCTGTCTTTATGGAATTGGCGAAGACCAGTATTTTTTCCTTGCCCTCTTTGGCGATGAGGCCGATATCCGAGAGCGAGAGGAACCGGCTGTCTTTTACCCAGTAGTTCTTAACGGAGCGGATCATCACATGGTAGATGCCTTTGAACTCCGGCAGTTTGTCGGTGATATTGAGGTTGAAGAGACGATTGCTGCCACTGTTGCCGCTTTTCGGCAGGGAGCGGGTGTCTATTTCCTGTTCATAGACGATATCTCCAAAGGTGAGATCGCCGCTGTTATCATAGTCGCCATAATATCTTCCCCCTCCTTCTTCTCCATCTCCGTCACCGCCTCCGGACGAGCCGCTCCCCGACGTGCCGGAAGAAGTCTCTTTCGGGGAGTACCCATATTGCTGGGCCATTAGTAAATTGTTCTCATAGATCTTGGAAACCACCACTTTCACTTTCGGTACGTTGATGATCTTCACCTCGATATTCTTAGCTCCTTTCCCCGAGAGGTAAATCCCTTTGCCATTGGCGAAGCTGATAGAAGGCGCCAGTTCCCCGAAGGTGATATTCGTGTTGTATTCTTCGTGTAAGACCCCGCCGATACGTCCGCGAAGGCCTTTGGCAAGGGTAAGCGCATAACTTTTAGACTGGTCGAAGTTATCGCTGCGGATCACGAACCCGTCCTCGGAAGGCTCTACGGTGAATTTGACGGCGGGAACCAAAGAGATATGAGAGGCCAGGTTAGCGGCGACTATCTGCTGGCTGGTCGTCACTTTCAGGGTACCCGTCTCCCCATCGTGTTCTGCGGTGACTTCATTGATCTGCAGGACAAAGGGGGAAGGGATGGTGGAATGGGTCTCTATCAGCTCCTTCAGGCCGTTAGTGCCTCCTTCCGGCACCAGGCCTTTGTCAATGGAGATCTTTGCTTCTACATTCTTGTCTTCCATCTTCAGGTTGAGCAAGCGCAAGGTGATCTTATCGGCGGCCGAGAGGGTCTGAAAATTGTAATTGACCGACTGACCGGCTATCTCGATCTTGAGCTTGTCCTTGAGGGAATTGGGGTTGACCGGGTAATTAAACTGCAGATCGACCTGGGGAACGGCGGCGCTGCTATTCTCTTCCGGCAGGATCCAGGTAACATTGGTATTATCCAACCGCAGTTCAGGTGTATGAAAGACCAGGTCCTCCCCTTTTTTGATACGGCCGTACGAGCTATACTGCAGGATATCATTGTGCAGGGTCGCTTTGAAGGTAGTAGCCGGAGGCAGGGGCTGGGAGGGGGAGAATACAAGCTCGTCCGGATGCTCCCAGCGAAAACGGCCGGGGATCTTCGGCTCGAAGGAGACATATTTCGTAGAATCCCACTGATCGAGCAGGGAATCCTTGATCAGGGCTTGGTCGAACCGGAAGATGAGGTTACCCAGGGAGGGTACTTCATCCCGCGCATTGGTGTATTCCAGGCTAACGGTACTGCGGTTGCAGGCCGGTAAAAAAATAGTTGCGAAAAAGGTAATGGTAAAAAGGGTGATCGTCGTTATGGCTGATAAGCCGGATCGTTTACGCATAAAGAGGTCAGTTGATAGGGGGTGTTTTGCTCTAAAACGCTGTTAATATATAAAAAGTCTGTAGAATTACCATCCCACCCCCTCTTTTAGAGGGAAAATGGGTATTTGCTGGTATTATTTGGTGTAAACGAGCTAAGGAGGGTGATTGGAGGAGTTCATATATTTGGAAAATAATTCCTCATTGAAAGTACATCACGGGAAAGGCTATTTGCAATAGGGGCTATGATAAGAATTTGTTAATTCCCAAAAATACATATCAGGCGGGAACCAGCCCGCCGTTGGAAAGAAAATGAAAAAGTTGTTCCGCCATAGCGAACATTTATTCACCCGGTCCCGGGCGTTCATCCGGTCCTTGTTCACCCGGTCTTCCTTGAAAAAAGGCCTACTGATCCTCGTGGGCATTTTTTTGTTCTTCCTGCTGCTGAACTGGATCTTCCCGCTGACTGACCGGATCGAATATTCCACGATCGTTACAGACAGTAAGGGAGAGGTGATCCACGCTTACCTCACGCGGGACCAGCAATGGCGGATGAAAACGGAACTCTCCGAGATCTCTCCCCTGTTGCGTAAGACCATCGTCGAAAAAGAAGACAAGTATTTCTATTATCATCCCGGCGTCAATCTATTTGCGATGGGGCGGGCTTTTTTTAAAAATCTGTTCCGGATGCGTCGGACCTCCGGCGCCTCCACGATCACCATGCAGGTAGCCCGTTCGCTGGAGCCGAAAAAGCGGACCTATTGGAATAAGCTGCGGGAAGTCTTTCGCGCTTTCCAATTGGAATGGAAGTACAGTAAGGACGAGATCCTGCAGCTGTACCTGAATAAAGTTCCCTACGGAGGCAATATCGAAGGGGTAAAATCGGCGTCTATTCTCTATTTTAAAAAGAATCCCGATCATTTGTCACTGGCCGAAATCACGGCATTGTCCATTATACCCAACCGGCCTTCTTCCCTGGTGATGGGCAAACATAACGACCGGATCATCGAAGAAAGGAATAAATGGCTCCGGCAATTTGCCCGGGAAAAGGTGTTTACGGACAAAGAGATCGCCGATGCCTTGTCGGAACCGCTGACGGCTACCCGGGGCGCCGTTCCCGGTTTCATCCCCCACCTGGCCTGGAAGTTAAAAAGCAAGGGCGGGGATATCATTCATACGACCATCGAGCTGAATACCCAGCGGAAGATCGAAAAGCTGGTGAAAGATTATTCCCGGACCCTCACTCTGAAAAATATCCGCAATGCGGCGGTGATCGTGTTGGACAATAGTACGCACCGGATCGTAGCCTACGTCGGCAGCGCGGACTTCCGGGATACGGCGGATGGAGGGCAGGTCAATGGGGCGGCGGCGATCCGGCAGCCCGGCAGCACGCTCAAACCTTTACTGTACGGACTTTGTATTGACGCAGGGCTGCTTACGCCCAAAATGGTCATTACGGATGTGGCGGTAAACTACCAGGGGTATGCCCCGGAAAATTATGACCGCAAGTTCAACGGCTATGTATCGATGGAGTATGCGCTGGAGCATTCCCTGAATATCCCCGCGGTAAAGAGCCTGAAGGCGCTGGGCAAGGACAAGCTTATCCAGAACCTGGCCGTCTGCGATTTCCGGCAGATCAAAAAAGACCAGGGCAAGCTGGGGCTGTCGATGATCCTGGGAGGCTGCGGCGCCACACTGGAGGAATTGACAGGTATGTACTCCATTTTTGCAAACAATGGGAAGTATGTGAAGCCCATATACACGCTGGCGGATTCGGCGGAGGGGTCAATGCGAGGAGGCGTCGATTCGGCAAAGGGCGCGGAGCATTCGGCCAGAACAGTCCTGAGCCCGGCTGCTACGTTTATGATCAATGAAACCTTATCGAAGGTGAACAGGCCGGACTTTCCGTTGAACTGGGAGAGTACCATGCACCTGCCGAAGATCGCCTGGAAGACCGGTACTTCTTATGGCCGCAGGGATGCCTGGAGTATCGGGTATAACAAACGCTATACGGTGGGCATCTGGGTCGGCAATTTCTCGGGGCTGGGCGTCCCGGAGTTAAGCGGGGCTAATGTGGCTACTCCACTGCTGTTCACTGTTTTTAATACGATCGACTATGATGATGATCAGACCTGGTTTGCCCAGCCGAAGGATTGTGATATCCGGATGGTCTGTTCTGAAACGGGCTTGCCGCCCGGGGATCATTGTACGAACCTGGTGACCGATTATTTTATTCCCCTGATCTCTCCATCCCGGAAATGCGATAATAGACAGGAGGTCTACGTCTCCGCCGATGAAAAAATATCTTATTGCCGGCTGTGCCTTCCGGAGAATGGGTATAAGAAAAAACTCTATAAGTTCATCTCGCCGGAGATGAAAGAATATTTCGAGGAGAACCGGATCGCCTATCAACCGATTCCCCCGCATAACCCTCTTTGTGAAAAAGTATTCCGGGAGGGCGCTCCTGTCGTCACTTCACCGACGAATGGCAGCGAATACCTGATCAGTAAGAAAGATCCCGAGCCTTTGCAGTTACGATGCCGGGTGAGCAACGATGTAGGGAAGGTCTATTGGTATATCAACAATAAGTTCTATAAGGCCGGCGAGGCGGGGGGCAAGCAGTTTTTCATACCCGACGAAGGGCCGGTGAAGATCTCCTGTACGGATGATAAGGGGCGGAACCGGGATGTGTGGATCCGGGTGAGGTATGTAGATCTGTAAGATCCTGTTACGAAGATCTGCCGGATCCTGCTGTCAAATGGCGGACACCTGGAAAGAAGCAAGGCCGGTAGCTTTGTAAGAAATAAATTATTTATGAAAAGAATAGCACTGTTAGTGATCCTGCTTACCGGCGGATTTTTTTTATGGGCGCAGGAAGGGCCCAAGGGTTTGGAAGTCAATTCCATGGCCCCGGATTTTAAAGCTGCCGACCAGCATGGGAAATCCATTAGCCTGAAGACGCAGCTGAAGAAAGGACCTGTCGTCCTTGTATTCTACCGCGGGCAGTGGTGCCCCTATTGTAACAAAGAATTAAAGGCGCTGGAAGATTCGATGACGCAGCTCACAGCCAAAGGGGCCAGCATCATCGCAGTGAGCCCTGAAAAACAGGAAAACATCAGCAAGACCATTGAGAAGACCAAGGCTGATTACCCGATCTTGCATGACGAAGGGCTTCGGATCATGAAGAGTTATGAGGTGGCATATACGGTGGAAGGAGCGATGCTGGAGAATTACAAAAAATATGGCATCGATTTCACCGCTGCCAATGGAGACAATGGCGCTCATCTGCCTGTTCCCGCCGTGTATGTGATCAGCCGGGAGGGGAAGATCGTATATCGTTATTTTGAGCCGGACTATCGTAAAAGGCCTAGCGTAGCAGAGATCAGCAGTCACCTGTAAAAGGGGGAGAACCGGCCCCCGCCACCCGGCTTTCAGGAAGACCAGTTCGTATGCCGCCCGATCAGCCGCCAGCCGTCAGAGCCATGCCGGAACAGGCAGGTGAGCCCTGATCCGCAGAGAGCGCCGCAGATAATATTAAGGTCCACGACCGCATATTGTCCGTCATCGGTAAACTGAGGCAGCGAGAAGCTAAAAACAGTTTTTTCCTGGGCCGGCAGCTGCTGCCACTGTTTCATTACCTGCCGGGACGCTCTTTTAGGATGACGCTTACGCTGTACTTCCAGCGCGGGATTGGCCAGTGAGAAAACAGAGTCTGCCTTCTGAGGCGTGATACAAACGGCCTTCTGCAAACGCTCCTGCTTCCAGAAATAAGGATACCGGGAAAGGTAGGCTTTCTCTGCCAGCTCATTAAGGATGAGCATCGGCACGGATTCCTGTAAATAATATTTTGTCCATTCGTCGTAGTCATATTTCACAAACCGGCAGGTATCGGCCCCTGTGATAAGGTAATACCGGGAGAAAGAGGTGTCGACCACCGTATGAAAGACGGCGTTGATAAATTCTTCCGGGGAAGGAAAAGTTGCGGCGGGGACAGAGGGGGCCTGCGCCGACCCGGCGAAGCCCGTCAAAGTGGCCAGGCACAAAAATATAAGCCGTCGGATCATTTTTTAATCGAGTTTTTTCACACTGCCGGCGCCACTGACATGCTGGCTGACATTCGTCGCATTTCCTTTATAAACGACATTGCCGGCGCCGCTGACCTCTGCGTCCAGTTTCACGCTGGCATAGACTTCGGCAGAGCCTGCCCCGGAGATATCCACTTTCGTGTTTTCCGCCAGCAGGTTATAGCAATGCGCATGACCGGCGCCGGTGAGTTCGAGGTCGACGTCCTTAGTCTCTCCCTTTAAATCAATGGAGCCGCTGCCGGATACTTTTGCAGTTAGGGAAGGGGCATCGACTTCCATATGGATATCTCCCGCCCCGCTGACATGGAGAGAGAGGTCTTCCGAATTGGAGATCTTGTTCTGCCCGATGATATCGCAGGCTCCCGAAGCAGCGATCTTGCTGAATACAGGGGCCGTCACATAAACATTCAGGTCGCCGGTAGGAACGAGGTTGAAACCGGGCCTTTCCCGTACGCTGATATTGTCTCCTTCCTGGGTAACTTCTATATATTGCAGAAGATTAGCATCGCCTTCTATTTTCACGGTAGCAGGAGAACCTTGTGAGACATATACTTTGGCAGCCCCGCTGACGTCTACATTTTTAAAAGGATTCACGCTGCGCTCTTCCGTCCGGATCTCCCCATTCCCTTTTATTCTTTTACCCAGGAAATGACGACAGGAGCCCAATATCACCGGCAGGGCCAGTACGATCCATAGTGCTTTTCTCATAATGCTTTGTTTATAGGTTTGTTCTACTCCAACAAAAATTAAACTTTTCTTCGGTATTTTAAAACCATTCTTCCCTTACCGGGCAAATTTCCCCCCATCCCTCCCTTTTGACGAGGAGGTCGCCAGGAACCGGGGATTTTTTTTACCTTCGCGTCACCATGACGGAAAAGATTCTAATTCTTGATTTCGGCTCGCAATATACTCAGTTGATTGCCAGGGCTGTGCGCGAAGCAAATGTATACTGTGAGATCATTCCCTACAACAAACCCATTACCTTCGATCCTTCCCTGAAAGGCATCATCCTTTCCGGCTCCCCCTTCTCCGTGAACGATACGAACGCCCCTGTGGTGGATATATCCGCGCTGCATCATCGATTACCCGTTCTGGGCGTCTGTTATGGAGCCCAGCTGACGGCCAAACAGTTCGGCGGACGGGTAGCCAACAGCAACAAGCGGGAGTACGGACGGGCCTTATTACACAAGCAAAAAGACAATATCCTGCTGAAGGATGTCATTGAGTTATCACAGGTATGGATGAGCCATGCCGATACTATATTGGACCTGCCTGCAGGGTTTGAGGTTCTGGCCAATACGGATAATATCCCTTATGCGGCTTTCCGAAAAGAGCCGGAGAACGGGACACCTTCGGGTGCGGGGGAAGAACCACCCTTATACTGTCTGCAGTTCCACCCTGAAGTCTATCATTCCGTCGAAGGAAAGAAAATAATAAAGAACTTCCTGGTAGGAGTATGTGGCTGTTCTCAGGATTGGACGCCGGCCCATTTTGTCAGCGACACCGTTGCCCGGCTGAGCCAGCAGATCGGCGACCGGAAAGTGATCATGGCGCTCAGCGGGGGGGTAGATTCCACCGTAGCGGCCACGCTGATCCACAAAGCCATCGGGGATCGCCTCTACGGGATCTTTGTAGACAACGGGGTATTAAGAAAGAACGAATTCGGTCAGGTGCTGGAAAGTTATAAAACGATCGGCCTGAATGTGAAGGGCATCGATGCGAAAAAAATGTTCTATGACGAACTAAAAGGTCAGACGGATCCTGAAGCTAAACGGAAGACCATCGGGAGATTGTTTATCGATGTGTTTCAGGAAGAAGCCGCCAAAGTCGAAGGGGTGGGATTACTGGGACAGGGAACTATTTACCCGGATGTGATCGAGAGCGTCTCCGTCCATGGCCCTTCCGTTACCATCAAATCCCATCATAACGTGGGAGGGTTGCCGGAAAAAATGCACCTGGAACTGGTAGAGCCCCTGCGTTTCCTCTTCAAGGATGAGGTGCGCCGGGTAGGGCATGAACTGGGTATTCCCGAAGAGATGTTGCAAAGGCATCCTTTTCCCGGTCCCGGCCTGGCGATCCGTATCCTGGGGGAAGTCACGGAGGAGAAGGTGCGATTATTGCAGGAAGCAGATCATGTCTATACACAGGGGCTAAAAGATCATCATCTTTATGGGACGATCTGGCAGGCGGGAGCAATCCTGTTGCCGGTGAAGAGTGTCGGCGTCATGGGGGATGAAAGGACCTATGAGTTCACGGTAGCGTTGCGGGCGGTGACTTCCGTGGACGGAATGACCGCGGACTGGGCGCATCTGCCCTATTCTTTTCTCGCCGATATTTCCAATGAGATCATCAATAATGTCAAGGGGATCAACCGGGTAGTGTACGATATCAGCAGCAAGCCGCCGGCTACGATCGAATGGGAATAACCCCCCGCCCCCTAAAGGGGAGAAGGGACTGAAAGATGATATGAAGACCAATTTCCGATATTTTCTATGTTGTGTTCTTTTATGGGTACAGACTGTCGTGGGTCTGGCCCAGGTCGATTCAGCCGGCAGAAGCCGGGATACAAGCGGCAGGCGTCCAACCACCGCCACTGGCCCGACAATGCCCGATTCCCTATCCCGTCACCAGGTGGCTATTTTTGTTCCCCTCTACCTGGATTCCGCTTTTGATGCCGCGAATAATTACCGTTACGATAAGAATTTTCCCAAATTCATCAATCCCGGCCTGGAGTTCTATGAAGGCGCCCAATTAGCGCTGGATTCCCTGGCAAAAGAAAAGGCGCCGCTGGAAGTGCATATTTATGATACCCGGTCGACGACTCAAAGCCTGGCGCAGGTCCTGCAAAGCCCCTCTTTTCAAAAGACAGAGCTCATTATCGGGCATGTAGCGTCCGGGGAATTGCAGCAACTGGCAGCCGCAGCAGCCCACTCCAATGTCCCCTTTATTAATGTCAACTTTCCCAATGACGGGGGGATCAGCAATAATCCTGACTTTGTCATCCTGAATTCTACGCTGCGGACCCATTGTGAAGGGATCTATAAGTTTATGCAGCGTAATTATCCCACCAAGCCCATCCTCCTGTTCCGGAAAAAGGGGGGACAAGAGGATCATCTCCAGCATTATTTCATGGATATCGAAAAAACCACGGCTTCCGTCCCCCTCAAGATCAGGTATATCACCCTGGAGGACAATTTCAATGCCGGGTCTTTGGTTCCCTATTTAGACAGCAATACGCAGACGATCTGTGTCGCAGGCAGTCTCGATGAAAATTTTGCCCGGAATTTCTGCCAGGCCCTGGCATCTCTGAATAAGACCTATACCAGCTCTATTATCGGCATGCCGACCTGGGATAATATCGATTTTACCGGTCCCCAGTACAGCGGGGAAGAGATCATCTATAGCACTCCTTTCTACACCAATCCCGCCGATAATCTCGTCCGGTCGATCCAGCAGTATTTTAAGACGAAATTCTATTCCCGTCCCAGCGATATGGTTTTCCGGGGCTATGAGACCACCTACCGGTTTGCCAAATTACTCCTGCAGTATGGAAAGGGGCTCAGCGGCAGCATCGGGGAGAAAAAATATAAAGTATTCAACGACTTCGACATCGAACCTGCTCTCAACAAGCAGACCATGACACTGGACTATTTTGAGAATAAGAAGCTCTATTTTATTAGGAGAATGGATGGGAACTTTACCGGGGTATACTAATCTGGCGGGGCCAACCTCTTCAATGTGACCCGAGCCAACCTTCTTTGTCCCGGCTTGTTATTTGCATAGAAAGCATATGCCTTTAATAGAATTTACCGATCGGGGGTTATACTGTCTGCAAGGAGGATTCTATATCGATCCCTGGCGGCCGGTAGACAAGGCGGTCATCACCCATGCCCACAGTGATCACGCCCGGGCAGGAAGCCGCTCCTATCTCTGTCATCGCCTCACGAAACCTCTGCTGGAGCTGAGGCTGGGGGAACATTCCTATCAAAGTATAGAATGGGGGGAGCCCGTTTTCATGAACGGGGTGCGGGTCAGCCTCCACCCTGCCGGGCATATCATCGGATCGTCCCAGATCCGGGTCGAATACCAGGGAGAGATTTGGGTGGTGAGCGGGGATTATAAAACGGAGAACGATGGACTGAGCGGCGCCTTCGAGCCTGTCGCCTGCCATACTTTTATCACCGAATCTACTTTCGGCCTGCCGATCTATAACTGGAAGCCACAAATGGAGATCTTTACGGCTATCCAAAACAGGGTGGTGAAGAATAAAGCCGCGGGTAAGACGTCTGTATTGATCGCTTATAGTTTGGGAAAGGCGCAACGGTTACTCTCCTGCCTGGCGGCTGTGTCGCCGGAGATCTTCGTACATGGAGCGGTATGGAATGTTCACCAGGCATTGGTCAATGCGGGAGTGGCATTGCCTCCGGTGCAAAAGGTGGAACTGGATGCGCCGAAAGAATCATTCAAAGGAGCTGTTGTGATCGCTCCTTCGGGAGCAGATGAATCCCCCTGGATCAGGCGGTTCCAGCCATTTGAAGTGGGTGTCTGCAGCGGTTGGATGCAGGTGCGGGGAAATATACGCAGGAGAAATGCAGATGCGGGTTATGCGCTGAGCGATCATGCGGACTGGAAGGGCTTGTTATCCGCTATTAAGGCCACCGGGGCCCGGAAGGTGTTTGTGACACATGGTTTTCAGGCAGCGCTGTCACGGTATCTGAATGAGCAGGGGATCGAGGCCGCGGAGGTTAAAACAGAGTATGGGGAAGATGAGGAAGGAGCGCCGGCTCCGACGGAAGGAGATCCCCCCAGCCCCCTGAAGGGGGAGTAATAGCTACAGAAGATTTTGAATAAAGAAAGAATGAAATGACCGAGATCAATGGCAATAGCAGCGAGTATCCAAACTCCCGCCCCCCCGCCCCCCTAAAGGGAGGTGAGAACGGGGGGTTGGGGGGTGGGGGCATGCGGCTATTTGCTGAATTGTTCGTCCTGTTGGGCGCCAGCACCAAAACCAATGATAAGCTGGATGCGCTGACCGATTATTTTGCCGGCACAGGGGACAGGGATAAGGTATGGGTCATTGCCCTGTTCAGCGGGCGAAAACCTAAAAGGACGGTGAACGCTACGCAATTACAGGAATGGTGCAGGGAAATTATGGGGCTTCCGCAATGGCTCTTCGAGGAAAGTTATCATACGGTAGGGGATCTGGCGGAAACGATCGCCTTATTGTTGCCGGAGCCGGAGAAGCCGGTTTCAGGGCCTGGGTTGCCCCTTGCGGGGCCGGCTGCTCCGGAGGAAGATGCCGCGACAGGAAGGGATAGTCTTTCCTATTACCTGGAGAAGTTAATGGAGATTGGAAAAGAGCCGGAGGATGTCAAAAAAAAATTTGTGCTTCACTGCTGGCAGCAAATGAATAGGGATGAGCGATTGGTCTTTAATAAACTGATCACGGGAGGATTTCGCATTGGCATATCCCAGAAAATGATCGTGAACGCGTTGGCGAAAACGGTCGGAGTATCCTCTTCTGTCATTGCCCATCGGATCAGTGGCAACTGGGATCCGTCTACTCATTCTTTTTCCGCTTTGTTGAGCGAAGAAGGGGCGGAGAAGGATATTTCCAGGCCCTATCCTTTTTACCTGGCGTATGCGTTGGAGGACGATGTATCTGCGCTGGGCAGCCCGGATGAGTGGCAGGCGGAATGGAAATGGGATGGGATACGCGGGGAATTGATCCAACGCGAAGACCAGTTATTCGTATGGAGCCGCGGAGAGGAACTAATGACAGAAAAATTCCCGGAATATCAGGCTTTAAAGGACCGGCTGCCGGCCGGAACGGTATTGGATGGAGAGATCATTGGGTTAGGAAGCCGGCCGCATGCGCCGGATCCTTTTGTCCCTTTGCCGTTTGCGGCTTTGCAGACGAGGATCGGGCGGAAGAATGTGACCAAAAAACAATTGAATGAAGTGCCGGTAGGGTTCATCGCCTATGACCTGCTGGAATATGAAGGAGTGGACTGGCGGGACAGGCCACTGTATGAACGAAGGGGGCAATTGGAAAAAATCGTTCAGAAGGCGGATCATCCTCTGCTCCAGTTGTCTCCGGTTATCGCCTTCCGGGATTGGGAGGAGTTAACCGCTGTCCGCTTGCAGTCCAGGGAAAGAGGGAGCGAGGGGATTATGTTGAAGAAAAAGACATCTTTGTACCAGGTGGGGCGTAAGCGGGGTGACTGGTGGAAATGGAAGATCGATCCCCTGGTGATCGATGCCGTAATGATCTATGCACAGAAAGGGCATGGACGCCGAAGTAATTTATATACCGATTATACTTTTGCCGTAAAGGATGGCGATAAGCTGGTGACGTTTACGAAAGCTTATTCGGGCCTCACCGATAAGGAACTGGGGGAAGTAGACGCTTTCGTCAAAAGAAATTCTCTGGAGAAATTCGGTCCCGTTCGTACGGTGAAACCGGAACTGGTGTTCGAGATCGCTTTTGAGGGGATCGCCGCTTCCGGCAGGCATAAGTCGGGAGTGGCTCTGCGATTTCCCCGGATCAACCGCTGGAGGAAAGATAAAAAAGCGGATGAGATCAATACGCTGGAGGATCTGAAACAGCTATTACAGCTGCATGGAAAGTAAGGAGAGATCCGGCGGGAATAAGTGGCTATTTATAAGTAAATTTATAGGTAAATAAAGAGGCCCGAAGCGGTCAGCGCGAGCCTTGAAATACCATCAAGTATGAAAAAATGGATGATACTGGCTTTGTTAGGGATGGGTTGTCTGGCTTTTACGACCATCTTCCATCCCTTCCGTGAGGAAGAACCCGTGCCTATACCGGCCAGTCCTCAACGTGTCGGGGATAAAGAGAAAGGATATGCCTACCTGACTACCGGCGATTATGTGAAGAGCGGGATCCCTTATACCTATTTTCTGCTCGGGTTTGGCAAAAGCCAGGCGAATTACCTGAAAAGAGAAGGCCCGAATGCCCTTATCAGCCATGAATACACCGCGGTAAAAGCGGCAAACGGGGAGACGGTGGTAGCGCCCAATTGTATGCAATGCCATGCCCAGGTCTTCGACAACAAATTATACATCGGATTGGGCAATACCCTGATCGATTTTACCGATCGCAAGAAGCTAAGTCCGAATACGGCTGCCGTGGCGGAGCGGATCCTGAAAAACGGAGATCCCAAAAAATACGAAGCGGCGGCGCCTTTCCTGAGGGCCATGAAAGCTATTGGCGGCGGCTTATATACCGAAGTAAGGGGTGTCAATTCTGCAGACCGGCTGGCCGATCTGCTGGTAGCCCATCGCGATCCCAATACGTTGCGCTGGAGCGACTCCTCTCTGATCGATACCCCACCCGACCAGGTGATCCCCTCTGATACGCCGCCGTGGTGGCTGCTGAAAAAAAAGCATGCCATGTTCTACAACGGGTTTGGGAGGGGTGATTTCGGAAGGTTCCTCATGGCGTCTAACCTGCTAACGGTGAACGATAGCTCGGAAGCCAGGGAAGTAGATAGCCGCATCAATGATGTGCTGGCTTATATTTATTCGCTGGAACCGCCCAAATATCCCAATCCTATCGATAGTTCCCTGGCCAGACAAGGCGGGGTGGTATTCGTGGAGCATTGTTCGAAATGCCATGGGAATTACGGAGAGGGAGGAGATTATCCCAACCTGCTCATTCCGGAGAGTGCCATCGGAACGGATAGTTTCTTATACAAATCGAATTACCAGAGCCCGCAGTTCGTAGACTGGTTCAACAAAAGCTGGTTTGCCCAGGGGGATCACCCTGCCAGGCTGGAACCTTTTAACGGGTATATTGCACCGCCACTGGATGGCATCTGGATCACGGCGCCTTACCTGCACAATGGATCGGTGCCAACGCTGGAAGCGTTATTGAATAGTAAGCTAAGGCCCACCTACTGGTCGAGGGATTTCAATAATCTGCAGTATGATTATGATCGGGTAGGCTGGAAATTCGCCCGGGAAGCGGCGCCATCCGGCACGACGGTATACAATACTACATTGCCCGGCTATGGAAATTACGGGCATACTTTCGGAGATAAACTGACCGATAAGGAAAGAAAAGCAGTGATCGAGTATCTTAAGACTTTGTAGACGAGCTATTGACTTTGAGGGAAACTAAAGGATATACCACTATTCATCAATGGCTGAAAGACAAAGGGCTCAGCCCCTTTCTTTTCCAGGAGCAGACCTGGCAGCATATTATCAATCGTCATTCGGGGTTGGTGAATGCGCCGACGGGGTGCGGGAAAACCTTTTCCGTATTCCTGGGGGCGTTGATCGATTTTATCAATCGCCATCCCGATGACTATCGCACCCGTGCAGGGAGTGGGTTGCAGTTGTTGTGGATCTCTCCTTTGCGGGCGCTGGCCAAAGATATCGGACGGGCCATGGAAGAAGTGATCGGGGAATTAGGTATGCAATGGCGGGTCGGTATCCGCAATGGAGATACCGAAATGAGTGAGCGGCAGAAGCAGAAGCGGAAGATGCCGGAAGTGCTGATCATTACACCGGAGAGCCTTCATTTGTTACTCGCGCAAAAAGGATATCCGGATGTGTTTCGCCCCCTGCGGATCCTTGCGGTCGATGAATGGCATGAGTTGCTGGGCAGTAAGCGGGGAGTGCAGGTGGAACTGGCCATTTCGCGGATCATGGGGGTGAAGGAACGGGAATGCTCCGTTATCGGGATCAGTGCGACGATCGGCAACCTGGAGCAGGCAAAGGAGGTGCTGCTGGCTTCACTGAAAGGGGGAGAACCGGCAATAGCAGGCGACGGGAAGCGCGAAGGATTTATAGTCAGGGCAGATATCCATAAACCTATCGTTGTGGAGTCCATCCTGCCGGATGAAATCGAGAAGTATCCCTGGGCAGGTCACCTGGGCCTGAAGCTGATCCATAAAGTGATCCCGATCCTGGAGCAAAGCAGGACGACGCTGATCTTTATCAATACCCGCGGCATGAGCGAACGATGGTATCAGTCGCTGCTGGACATTTGCCCGGATCTGGCGGGCGCCATCGCACTGCATCACGGTTCCATCGATTTGGACCTGCGCAACTGGGTGGAAGAAGCGCTGCATGAAGGCAAGCTGAAAGCAGTGGTGTGCACCGCCAGCCTGGACTTAGGAGTCGACTTTCGCCCCGTGGAGACGGTCATCCAGGTAGGGAGTCCTAAGGGAGTAGCAAGGTTTCTCCAAAGAGCCGGGCGCAGCGGCCATCAGCCGGGACAGGTGAGTAAGATCTACTTCCTCCCCACCCATTCCCTGGAGTTGGTAGAGGCAGCAGCGCTGAAATCAGCCATGCAGGCCAAGCTGATAGAAAGCCGGGAGCCGATGCTGCTCTGCTTTGACGTATTGATACAATATCTTTCTACCCTGGCCATCTCGGAAGGATTCTACCCGGAAGAACTTTTCAAAGAGCTGCGGGCGACCTTCTGCTACGGCGATATGACAGAAGATGAATGGAAGGAGATCCTTCATTTCATCACGGAAGGCGGGGTGGCCCTGCATCAATATGATGAGTTCCGGAAAGTGGAGATCATGGAAGGAGGGCTGTATAAGATCAACAGTCGTCGTATCGCTATGCGGCACCGGTTGCATATCGGAACGATCGTCAGCGATGCGATGTTGAAAGTGCGTTTTATCACAGGCGGTTATGTTGGGGTGATCGAGGAATATTTCATCTCCCGCCTGACGCCCGGAGATGTCTTTACGTTGGCAGGGAGGAACCTGGAATTCGTTATGATCAAGGATATGACCGCGCTGGTCCGCAAATCGAATGCTAAGAAATCCATCGTTCCCAGCTGGAATGGGGGACGGATGCCTTTGTCCGCCAACCTGGGCCTGATGTTGCGAAAGAAGCTGGCCGAGGCGGCAGAAATGACGATGGACGGTACGGGGACGGAAGATCAACCGGATATCGAGTTAAGGGTGTTGAAACCCTTATTCGATTTACAGTCGGACCTATCGTATATGCCCCGGGAGCGCGAGTTGCTGATCGAACAGATCGAAACGAAAGATGGTTTTCATTTATTTGCCTATCCATTCGAAGGGAGGCTGGTGCATGAGGCGATGGCAGCACTGCTGGCCTACCGCATCAGCCGGATCAGGCCCATTAGCTTCACCTTTGCCATGAACGATTATGGTTTTGAGCTGCTCAGCGATCAGCCCATCCCTGTCGACGATACCAATGTATATGAGCTGTTCAGCCTGGATGACCTGAGCGCCGATATTCAGCGGAGTGTCAACAGCGCAGAGATGGCCCGGAGGAAGTTCCGGGATATCGGGGTGATCGGCGGACTGATCTTCCAGGGTAATCCGGGAGAGCATATCAAAACAAGGCATCTGCAATCCTCCGCCTCGCTGCTGTTCAATGTCTTCACCGAATATGACCCGCACAATCTGCTGCTCCGGCAGGCTTATAACGAAGTGATGGAGCAACAGATGGAAGAAGGGAGGTTGCGCAATATGTTGGAACGTATTCAAAAGGGGGCAATCGTCCTCCGCTGGCCTCAAAGGCTGACCCCCTTCTGTTTTCCGTTGAAAGTGGACAGCATGCGTGAAGACCTCTCGTCCGAAAAATTAGAGGACCGGGTGAGGAAGATGCAGGCGCAGCTGAATAAATAGCTACGACAGATATTTCAATTGCGTCGCGTACAAAATAATAAAAAGGACCGGGAACAGCAGGGCGCTGACAAGGGCAAAACCACTGAAAGAGCCCGCCCCTATAAAGATAAAACTGGCAACAACCGGTACGATCTGTCCGAGCACGTAAAAGGAAAAGCCTTCTTTTTTCAGATTGCGCATCCGGATGGCTCCGTAAAGACAAAGGCCATAACCCACCATGGCCAGAAGTAGGATGGGCAGTTTATTTTCCAATGAGTGTCTTGCCATCTCCACCATTTTTGGGCCCGCCAGGCTTTTGACGATCGCAGGCGCGTCCTCCAGCTTGTCTTGTATCCGCACGATATCATCGTATGATTTCTGAGCATTCGAAAAGGAATATACGGACGCGATGCAGCCAACTCCACAACCCACAAAAGTGAGAATGGTAAGAACATTCAACATGTCCGGAAGTTTCTTTTGGCCTTCGTCAAAATTCAGTATGTCGGCAGGCTGGTTGGCGCTTGTCATAGAGGTCCTTTATTTGATCCTTCTAAGTAAATACTATTTTAAAGAATTTCAAAAGATTAGTGTATTATTATTTACTGAATTCACGCAGCCTGCTGCCTTCTTTTTAAATACCTTTGCATTCTTGTAAACTCTATGCAGCCTCCATTCCCATATCGCCTCAAAGGCCAGCAATTATGGCTATCTCCCGATCGTTGTATTTTCTGGGAAGAGGAAAAATCCCTGATCGTATCGGATCTTCATTTTGGCAAGACAGGGCATTTCCGTAAATCCGGCATCGGGGTGCCGCAATCCGTTTACCGGGAGGACCTGCAAAGGCTGCTTACCCAGATCCAGTATTTCCGGCCGCGGCAATTGCTGGTGGTAGGGGATCTTTTTCACAGCCGGGAAAATAAAGAATTAGCGCTGTTTCAGCGATGGAGGGAGGGTTTCCCGGATCTGGGTGTCCGTCTCATTAAAGGGAATCATGATATATTACACGATGACTGGTATCAGGCGGCCGGTATTACTGTGGACGAGGATTGCTTACAGATCGGTGCCTTCGCATTTGTCCATGACATAACAGATATCGATGATATAGCTGCCTGCAAAGGGATGCCTCCTGCCTATTACTTCTCTGGGCATATTCATCCCGGCATCCGGATTAATGGGCTAGGAAAGCAGAGCCTGCGATTTCCCTGTTTTTATTTTGGGGTGGATTTTGCCGTGTTGCCTGCTTTCAGCCGCTTTACCGGGATGGCATCGATCGACCCGGAACCGAAGTCGAATGTTTTTGCCATTTTACCTTCTTCGGCTCCCAGGAGATTTCCCGAGACGGGCCGGGGCAATGCGGAGTTCTTCGGCGCCGGACAGGGTCCGGGAAGTATTTTTCAAATTCAATAACATTAAATCACCAAAAGCGTTTATAAGCCATAATTTCTGAGAATCTCTAAACCTCTCTTTTTCATGAAACTGCTTTCTATCCTGATTGGCAGCATCCTATTGTGCGCAGGCTGCGCCACATCTTCCATCCACATCCTTGAAAAAAAAGAGCCAACCAGGCCTTATACAAAAATATTGGCCATCTATCTGGAAGAAGGTTGTGAATTTTCCATGCTTGATTCTACGACTTATAATATTTGCATCAGGAGTTGTTTTATGAAAACCGATACCGAGGCTTTGGCGCTGCGGAGCCGTGTGGAAGATCACATCGCCCATGATCTTTCCACTTCCGGAACAACTGTTTTAAAATCTGCTGATCTGTTTGACACCCTTACGAACAGTTATGCTGATTTTGAAAAAACAATCGATAACCTCGCCATTGATGCCTTATTGATCGTGGACTCCCGCGGATTTTTGCATAATGAGCATTATAGTCCCGCCACCTATACGCCTAATTACACCTATAGTCATGGTTCAGGCTATAACCCCACGAGTTACACCAGTACCCCTGGCAGAACTTTTACAACGGTCAATGGGTCATTTGAATCCTTGCTGATCAACACAAAGAGCATTGCCTTTCCGGTCTGGAGAGCGATATTGGAGACAAAGGGCAAACAATATAACGGTAAGAGAGGCCTGAACCGGAGTATGGCATCCAAGATCGCCCAAAGTCTAAAAAGCAGCGGTTATATAGCTCACTAATTATCAATTCATCTTTTTCTTCAACGAGCTGACCTGCTCCTGCAGGTTGCTGACCAGGCTGGCTAGTTGATTGACATCCCATCTTTGCTGGGTATTGGCTTTGCTGATGACCATCTGGGCCTTCCACACTTCCAGCACATCATCCGCATTCACATTATAGGGTTGATAAGCCGTGTTATCGCTGACCAGGGTGAGCTTGGTCCTGGATTTATTATTCTTCATGACCCTCTTATATACGATGCCTTCGTTACGGGAAACCACTACATAGGTCTGGTTGCTCTTCACTTCTTCCAGGTCTTCGACTTTCTCGCCCACGATCACGGAGCCGCTGGGAGTCGGCAGCATGGAGTCCCCGACAATTTCAAAGGCCCGGTAGGTGCCGGGAGCCAGCATGGGAAGGGTGAATGTATTCAGTTCGTCCAGGAATTCCGGATCGGCATAACCAGCCAGGTAGCCGGCGGCTGCTTTTACCGGAACCAATTGTATATCGTTGGAGGCGGACACCAGCTTCTGCGCTCTTCTTTTAGAAAGGTAACTGCCTTTTGAATCGCTCAGCTCTTTGCGGAGAAGTTCGTCGAGGGTCAGCTTGAACATATCTCCCACGATCTCCAGTACTTCGATCCGGGGCTCCGCCCTCTCCTCTTCGTACGCCCCCAATAAAGATCTCTTAATGCCCAGTTTGACAGCAAATTCTTCTTGGGTCCACCCACGTAATTTGCGGAGGTATTTCAGATTTTGTCCGGCTGTAGACATAGACTAATAAATTTAGATAAATAATCTTGTAATTACTAAATAATCCTAAAATTAATAGTTTTCTTTATCACTCCCAAAAATTTAATTTATATAAGGGGAATCATTTATAATATTACTGTTTTTCAGCCGCTTATTAAGGGTTGTTTCTTTCGCTTCTTCTCCCGGCTTTCCGTACCTTTGCTTCCCTGTCAATTTGACCTATCGCAGAGGATAGCATTAAATTTGAAGGGGTATTTAACCAGGAATTCTAAAATCATTCAATACTAAGGAATATGTTAGGTTTATTATCAAAGATATTCGGGGGAAATAAGTCAGAGAAGGATATTAAGATCATCCAACCGATCGTTGGACAGGTCAGTCAATATTTTTCCGCTTACCAATCCCTCAGTAACGACCAATTGCGTGCCAAAACGGTAGAGTTCAGGACCCGTATCAAAGAGCATTTAAGCAAAATTGACACGGAGATCGGCGAGCTCAATAAAAAGGCGGAGGAACTCCCTTTCAGTGATATCAGCGGAAAAGATATTATCTACCAGGAGGTAGACCAGCTGAAGAAAGACAGGGACGAGCAGATCGAAGAAGTGCTGGAAACGCTGTTACCGGAAGCTTTTGCCGTTGTAAAAGAGACAAGCCGCCGTTTTAAGGAAAACCCGGAACTGGTTTCCACGGCTACGGAGCTGGACCGGAACCTGAGCATCAAAAAGGAGCATATCCGCATCGAAGGTGATCAGTCGATCTACAAGAACACCTGGATGGCGGCCGGCAGCCCGATCACCTGGAATATGGTGCATTACGATGTGCAGTTGATCGGAGGCGCCGTATTACACCAGGGAAAGATCGCGGAGATGGCCACGGGTGAAGGTAAGACCCTGGTCTCGACCCTCCCCGCCTACCTGAACGCCCTGGCCGGCGAGGGGGTGCATATCGTGACGGTGAATGATTACCTGGCCCGTCGTGACTCCGAATGGAATGGTCCCATTTTCGAATGGCTGGGGCTGACCGTGGATTGTATCGATAAACATGAACCGAACAGCGAGTCCCGCCGCAAAGCCTACCTCGCAGACATTACCTATGGTACGAACAATGAGTTCGGTTTTGATTATCTCCGTGATAATATGGTGCATTCACCGGAGGAAATGGTGCAACGCAAACACCACTATGCGATGGTCGATGAGGTGGATAGCGTACTGATCGATGATGCGCGAACTCCCCTGATCATATCGGGACCGGTGCCGAAAGGAGATGACCAGCAATATCATATATTAAAGGGAAGGGTGCTGAACCTGTTCGAAGCCCAGAGAAAGGTGACCAACCAGTTCCTGGTCGAAGCCCGGAAAAAAATTGCAGAAGGAAATGACGATCCGAAAGACGGAGGACTGGCCCTGATGCGGGCTCACCGGGGGCTTCCCAAATCAAGCGCCCTGATCAAGTTCCTCAGTGAAGCCGGTATCAAGGTGAAGTTGCAGAAGACGGAAAATTATTATCTCGCCGATCAGCAGAAGGAAATGCCAAAGGTGGATGAGGAACTCTTCTTCCATATCGATGAAAAGAACAATTCCGTAGATCTGACCGATAAGGGGATTCAGATGATCACCCGCGAAGGAGAGGATCCCGACTTCTTCATAATTCCGGACATTGGCATCAAACTGGCCGATATTGAAAAGAGTGATGCCGGCACAGAAGAAAAACTGCAGCAAAAAGAAGCCCTGCTGAATGAATATGCCATAAAGGCCGATCGTATCCATACCGTCCAGCAGTTGCTGAAAGCCTACACCTTATTCGACAAGGACGTGGAATATGTCGTACTGGACGGGCAGGTAAAGATCGTAGATGAACAGACCGGACGTATCCTGGACGGAAGACGGTACAGCGATGGTCTGCACCAGGCGATCGAGGCGAAAGAGAACGTCAAGATCGAAGCAGCCACACAGACCTATGCTACGGTGACCTTACAAAACTATTTCCGTATGTACCACAAGCTGGCCGGTATGACCGGTACGGCGGAAACGGAAGCAGCGGAATTGTGGGATATCTATAAGCTGGATGTGGTGACGATCCCCACGAATGTACCGGCGATCCGAAAGGATCACCAGGACCTGGTCTACAAGACCAAACGTGAAAAATATAGGGCGGTCATCGATGAGATCGAAAAATTACGGGCGGAAGGCCGGCCCTCGCTGGTAGGTACTACGAATGTGGAAGTGAGCGAGCTCCTCGGCAAAATGCTGCAGGCGAAAAAGATCCCGCACAACGTACTGAATGCCAAACAGCATGCACGGGAAGCGCAGATAGTGGCGGAAGCCGGTCTGGCCGGAGCGGTGACCATCGCTACGAATATGGCCGGTCGTGGTACGGATATCAAGCTGGGACCTGGCGTGAAAGAAGCGGGCGGGCTGGCGATCATCGGTACGGAAAGACATGAAAGCCGCCGGGTGGACAGGCAGTTGCGTGGCCGTTCGGCCCGTCAGGGAGATCCCGGTACCACTCAGTTCTATGTTTGCCTGGAAGATGACCTGATGCGTATGTTCGGCAGTGACCGTATTGCTTCGCTGATGGATAAAATGGGTTATAAGGAAGGGGAAGTGATCCAGCACAGCATGGTGACCAAGAGCATCGAACGGGCACAGAAGAAAGTCGAAGAGAACAACTTCGGCATCCGTAAGCGCCTGCTGGAATATGATGACGTCATGAACAAGCAGCGTAATGTGGTCTATAAAAAGCGCAGTCATGCCCTCTTCGGGGAAAGACTGGCGCTGGATCTGGACAATGCTTTTTATATCGTGGCGGAAGGCCTGGTCAATTCTTTCCGGGAAGGGGATGATTATGAAGGATTCAAGTTAGCCACGATCGTCAATTTCGGTATTGACAGTAAGATCAGCCATGAAGAGTTCCTGAAAGAAGATGTGAACCAGCTTTCTGAAAGGCTGTACCAGGAAGCGACCCAGAGCTATGAACATAAACTGGATGAATTACGCAAACAGGCAGTCCCTGTATTTAATAATATACGCGCAACGAAGGGCGCTCATGTGGAAAATGTGGTAGTGCCTTTTTCCGACGGAAAGAAAAGGATCAATGTGCATGTCGGTCTTCAAAAAACACTGAACAGCGAAGGCAGGGAGCTGATGAATGCCGTAGAAAGGCAGATCACCCTCTCTATCATCGATGAGACCTGGAAAGAACACCTCCGCGCCATGGATGACCTGAAACAAAGTGTACAGACGGCTTACCTGGAACAGAAAGATCCGCTGGTGATCTATAAAATGGAGGCTTTTGAATTATTCAGGCGCATGGACAGCGAGGTGAATAGGGATATCGTCAGCTTCCTCTCCCATAGCGGCATTCATCATTCCAGCAACCATCCTTCGGAGATCCATGAAGGCCGTGAACAGCGGACGGACATGAGTAAACTGAAGATCCGTAAGGATGAGATGGCGGCAGCGGGTGGCCCGAATGGCGCCGGCCCCATTCCACAGGGAATCCCACAAGAGGGCGGGGGCGAGTACCACGATCCTTCTGCAGCTGTCCGGCAGGAGCCGGTAAAAGTCGGCCCCAAGATCGGACGCAATGATGCCTGTCCCTGTGGCAGCGGCAAGAAGTATAAGAATTGCCATGGCAAGGATGCGGTGTAGGCATTTCCCGGAGCATTCAATAAATAGATGAGAAGAGGCCGTCAAAATTATTTTGACGGCCTCTTCTCATCTTGGCAATCCCCCCACTCATCAAATTTAAAGCTCCCGGCAGCTGCCGTTTATTAATTTCATACCCTATTTTCAATCTCTTAGTCATTTCAACCGGAATACCATTTAAAAAACTAACTATGACCGCAAGTAAAAGAATGTTGATCGCTCTGACGATGGGTATCAGCCTTTCGGCCGCCGTCGCCCAGCAACGGCCCGGCGCTCCCGCCACACCCGGCGCCCCTCCGGCAGCGACACCCGGAGCCCGTAACGGCGCCGCTGCTCCTAAACAGGAACCCAAGCCCTACAAAGAAGTTATTACGGACAAGGCCGTGACACATGCCGGTCTGTTCACCATTCACAAGATCGAAGACAAATGGTATTTTGAGATCCCCGATTCCATCCTGGGCCGGGATATCCTGGTGAGCACCCGTTATGGAAAGACGGCGGCCAGCGGCAATTATGGCGGCGAGCAGGTAAACCTGCAAACGATCCGCTGGGAGAAAGGCCCCTCCAATACCCTGTTCCTGCGGGTGCTGACGATCGTGAATGTGGCGACGGATTCTTCTCAGCCCATCGCACAGGCCGTGAGCAATTCCAATATGAACCCCATCGCAGCCGCCTTCGATGTCAAAACCTATGGAAAGGGACCCGATTCTTCCGGTACGGTGGTGATCGAGGTGACGGATTTCTTTAAAGGAGATAACCAGGCATTCAGCCTGACCCCGGGGATCAAGAGAAGATATAACCTGTCGGCCCTTGCGACAGACCGGTCCTATATCGAAAGTATCCATACCTATCCTATCAATACGGAGATCAGGACCGTGAAGACTTTTTCCTCCACGCCCGTACCAGGTGGACCAGGCGCCCCTGCCGGGCCCTTCCCTTCCACGACGCTGCCTGCCGCCGATGTGACGGGCGCCGTCACGCTGGAGTTGAATAACTCCTTTATCCTGCTGCCGAAAACGCCGATGCGCAAGCGATTATTCGATCCCCGGGTCGGATATTTTGCCAGCGAGTATACGGTGTATGGCGACGATCAGCAAAGAGTGGAGACTTCCCGCTTCATCCATCACTGGAAACTGGAACCGAAAGAGGAGGATAGAGAGAAATGGCGGCGCGGAGAACTGGTCGAGCCCAAAAAACAAATCGTCTACTATATCGATCCGGCCACTCCAAAAAAATGGAGACCTTACCTGATCGCTGGAATCAATGACTGGCAGCCGGCTTTTGAAAAAGCAGGGTTTAAGAATGCCATTGTCGGCAAAGAATGGCCTGAGAATGACTCGACCATGAGCCTGGAAGATGCGCGGTTCTCCGTGATCCGTTATTTCGCCTCGGATATCGAGAATGCTTATGGTCCGAATATCGCGGATCCCCGTAGCGGTGAGATCCTGGAGAGCCATATCGGCTGGTACCACAATGTGATGAAGCTGGTGCATGACTGGTATATGCTCCAGACAGCCGCGGTAGATTCCCGCGCCCGGAAGATGAAGTTCGACGATGCCCTAATGGGGGATCTGATCCGCTTCGTCTCTTCGCACGAAGTCGGCCATACCCTGGGATTGCGCCATAATATGGGCAGCAGCAGCCAGACGCCTGTAGAGAAACTCAGGGACAAAGCCTGGGTAGAGGCCAATGGCCATACCGCCTCCATCATGGATTATGCCCGCTTCAACTATGTCGCTCAGCCGGAAGACCACATCGGCATCAGGGGTCTTTACCCCCGGATCGGAGACTATGATAAATGGGCTATTCAATGGGGCTATAAGGGACTACCCGATACCAAAAATGACGAAGAAGATAAAAAGATATTGAACCAGCTGGTGATCGATAGCCTGAAAGCCAATCCCCGTCTATGGTTTGGAGGCGAGAGCTATAATTTCGATCCCCGTGCGCAGACGGAAGACCTTAGTGACAACAACGTTAAGGCCAGTGAGTATGGCATCAAAAACCTGAAACGCATCCTGGTTGCCTTACCGGAATGGACAAAAGAAGAAGCCGACCAATATGCTAACCTGGAGGAAATGTATGAGCAATTGGTGGGACAATTCAGCCGCTATATGGGCCATGTCGCCAAGAATGTCGGTGGTATTTATGAGACCTTTAAAAGCGTCGAACAGATGGGAGATGTCTATGAGCCTACTCCCAAAGCCATTCAAAAAGAAGCGGTAGATTTTCTGAACAAGCAATTGTTCATCACTCCCGCCTGGCTGCTGAATAAGGATATCCTGAATAAATTCAGCAACCCCGCAGCGACGGAATTGGTAGGTACGGTGCAGACCAATACGCTAAACAGTCTCTTGTCCGGCAACCGCCTGTTCAGGATGGCCATCTGTACCGGCCGTTTTGGCGCAGGCGTGTATGGAGCGGATGAGCTACTGTCCGATCTGAAGAAAGGAGTCTGGAACGAGTTAACGACGGCAGGCGCCATCGAGATCTTCCGGCGTAACCTGCAAAAAACTTATATCGATGCCCTGGTGGCTCTTATTAATCCATCCACGGCAGGTCCGGTCGTCCCAGCCGGTCTGCCCCGGGGCTTTGCCGTATTGTTCGGAGGGAATATCCGGAATACGGATATTCCTTCGATCGCCCGGGCCCAGCTGGTGGATCTGAGAGCGGAGATCACGGCGGCTATTCCCCGTACTACAGATAAGCTAAGCAGGTATCATCTGCAGGATCTGCAGGAAAGGATCAGGGAGGCCCTGAATCCGAAGCCATAAGAAGCTGACAATAAAGGCTGCATCGACCCTTTCGATGCAGCAGAAAGGACCTGAAACGTAATTAAAAGGGGCCTATTGGCGAAAATAGCGTACCTTACACCCTAATTTTCCAACCGGACAAGCATTTTCACAGTAGTTCCCTTGGGTCATTAAATAACGCTTTATGGATATTCAGGCCTCCAATCTCAGCATTGACACCAATGACTCGGATATAAGAAAATTGTTTTCCGCCTTCGGGATCATCAATTCAGCAGAAGTGGTAAGAGATAAGTTGAACGGGCGTTCGAGATGCAAGGCCCTGATCAGTATGCCTGTTGCAGCGGAAGCCAAACAGGCCATCCTCTCGCTGGATCAGACCATGATGAGCGGGAAAAAGATCTCTGTCAATGAATTTGTCGAAGTTCCGTAATTCAATAAATAAGCATCATAGTCTATCATAAAAATACATTTATGACAACCGAACAAATCGAAAATTTTCTCCGGGAAAAGTATCTTGATAAGTCCCCTGTTAAGATCAGTTTTAAGACCAGGCAACCCCTGGCGGGCATATTCATTAAGACTTCCGATTATGGCGAGTTAAAGTCTAAGAATTTTTGGCGGATCGTGTGGGAGTCCAATATCGAAAATTACAAGAAAACAAAGGATATGAGTCTGGCCCGTATTTTCAATGGTACGGAAATAACGAAGTTGTCTGCCGCCGTCTGATTGTCAGATATCGGTTAAAGAAAGAGGCCCCCGCCGCTGAAAATCAGCATGACGGGGGCCTCTTTTTTGGCGTTGGTCCGGGCGCCGGCCTGTCTCCCGCCGGCCTGTCTCCCGCAGGCCTGCGACCGGCTTCTGCCGGGACTTACGGCGTGGGCGTGACGGGAAGCCCGTATTTGCCCATATAACGCTTGTACAATTGTGTCTGCTTATTCTCCAGGCTCACTTCCCTACCCTGTATGAAGGCATGTTCGATAAGGCTGGTACGCATATCCAGGATGTCTCCTGCACTGATGACGATATTGGCATCTTTTCCCGCTTCCAGGGAGCCGGTGCGGTCTTCGATCCCCAGGATCTTTGCGCTGTTAAGAGTGATCGCCTGCAGGGCCTGTTCTTTTGTCAGCCCGTAAGCAGCAGCCGTACCCGCATTGTACATAAGGTTGCGAAAACGGGTCTCTCCATTGTCATCGTTCAGGGCGAATAAGACGCCTGCTTTCTGCAACTGAGCCGGTGTCTTATAAGGCTGGTCTACATCATCGTCTTCCGTGGTAGGCAGGCTATGCTGCTGCCCCAGGATGACGGCAATATTGTTTTGCTTCAGCAGATCGGCAATCAGCCAGCTCTCGCTGCCGCCTACGATCACTACCTCAAATCCGAACTCTTTGGCAAAATCGATGGCGATGAGTATTTGTTTGACTTGGTCGCCATGCACGAATAACTTCTGTTGTTTGCTGAAGAGTCCTTTTACCGCTTCAAATTTCAGGTTGGTCTCTTTGTGGGCAGGTTCCTGCAGCCAGGCCCGGGCTTCCCGGAAAAAGGCCTTGATCTCTTCTATTTTATCCAGGGCCTCTTTGACGGGGTCGGTTGGAGGCGCACTAACCCCACGCCCTCCTCCTCCAAAACGCCGGGGCCGGACGATAAAGGTGGGCAGATTTACGTGAATAGCCCCATCCATCTTATAGGCGGCATCTTCCCAATTCCAGGCATCCAGCTGCACGACCGTAGAGGACCCGCTGATGGAACCGCCCTGCGGGGCAACCCCGGCCAGCAGGATCCCGCTTGCCTTCAGGGTGTTGATGATCTTCGAATCCGTATTATAAGCCACGATGGAGCGGATACTGGGATTCAGGTCACCCAACTCTTCATAGTCATTCGATCCCCTCGCTCCACTGCCTATTTCTTTCAATCCCAGGTCCGATACAGGAAGGATAATACCGGGATAGATCTGTTTGCCTTTGGCATCGATCACTTTTGCCTCTCCCGGCGGAACGGTGATGTTCTGTCCCACCTGCACGATCTTACCGTTATCCACGGCGATGGTGCCGCCTCCTATTACCTGGCCGTTCCCGACATGGATGGTGCCGCCGGTAATGAATAATTTGCCCTTGTAGTCTTTGGCAGGATATACGTCATCCTGGGCCTTTGCGGCTGTTGTGGTCAACAGCAGGTACAATGCGCTGATATAGAAAAATAATTTGTTCATGGTTCTTAGTGTTTTTACTCGTGACTGTTGATAGTTGCCTCGTCTCCGTCGACCGTCAGCAAGCCATCATGATGATCATGGTCGCCGCAGCTGAGTTCGACGTGGAAGCTGGGCGCGGCAGGCTGCATAGGCGCTCCGCTCTTTTTCTCCGCCAGCATTTTCTGCACCAGCCTGTTCCGCTCTTCTGAAATACTCTTGCGGAAGGCTGCGTCCCGGTCCAGGTCATAGTATATGATACCGTCCACGATGGTCTTTTCTGATTTGGCGTAAATGCTCAAGGGGTTGTCGGTCCACAGCACCAGGTCCGCATCCTTCCCTATTTTAATGCTGCCTACCCGGTCGGCCACGTGCAGGGCTTTTGCGGGGTTGAGCGTGACCATTTTCAGAGCGTCCTCTTCCGCCATGCCCCCGTATTTCACGCTTTTAGCGGCTTCCTGGTTCAGGCGCCGCGCCTGTTCGGCATCATCGGAATTGATACACACATTGAGCCCCACCTTTTGCATGATCGTAGCATTGTAAGCGATGGCATCCTGCACTTCCATTTTATAGGCCCACCAGTCGGAGAAGGTGGATACGCTCGCGCCGTGCTCCTTCATTTTATCCGCTACTTTGTACCCTTCGAGGATATGGGTGAAAGTGTTGACACGAAAGCCGAATTTATCGGCTACCCGCATGAGAGCCGTGATCTCGCTCTGCACATAGGAGTGACAGGTGATGAACCTTTTGTGATTTAAGATCTCTACCAGGGCGTCCAGTTCGAGGTCCCTGCGGGTGGTGAGGGGCGTCGCTTTTCTTGCCTTTTCATAATCACGGGCCCGGGTGAAGGCATCCGTCAGCACTTCTTCCACGCCCATACGGGTGTCGGGAAAGCGATTGTTATTGGAAGAAGTGGTCCTTTTTACATTTTCTCCCAGGGCAAATTTGATGAAGGGATCCCAGTTCCTGAATTTGAGCCCTTCGTCGTCTACCCCCCAGCGCAATTTGATCAGCTGGGTCTGTCCGCCGATGGTATTAGCGGAGCCATGGAGGATATGCGAGCTGGTGACGCCCCCGCTCAGCTGCCGGTAGATATTGATGTCTTCGGGGTTGAGGTTGTCCGCAATCCGGACTTCCGAAGTAACGGACTGGGCGCCTTCATTGATGGAGAAGGCGGCGATATGGGAATGTTCGTCGATGATACCGGGGGTCAGATGTTTGCCGGTACCGTCAATGGTCTTTGCTCCGGAAGCGGAAAGATGCTGACCGATCTGGACGATCTTGCCTGCTTTAACGAGTACATCCGTATTTTCCAGTTTGCCTTCTTTTTCGTTGGTCCAGACCGTGGCATTTTTGATCAGCAGGTCCTGCTGGCCGGGCAGGCTATCCCATCCATACCCATCGAAGGGGTATACGACCTTACCGATACGGGGTATCTTTTTCCGGGCGGAATCAGGAAGGGCGGGGGTAGCTTTGGAAAAAACAGCGGTCCAGATCACCAGGTTACCCGCACTGTCGGTACCATTCCCATTCCAGGTATCTCCATTGGATACGCCGCTGAGATAAGTGGAAGTTTTGAGGCGTGCGCCGGCCGGAGGCGGAGTTTTTCCAAAACTGAGAGAGATAAGCTTCCCATCGTAGCTGAATTTACCGGCGAGGGTATCTTTCCCGATCACGCTGGCTGCGCTGGTGGATTTCACATCTAAGGTGTAAGTAACAGATCCCCCCGCAACGGAAGTGACGACGAGATTGTATTGTCCTTTGATGTCCGACCAGGCTTCTTCTTTCACGCCATATTTTTTCCCCTGGATCCAGTTCTCCACGATGCTGGTCTTTTCCTGGAATACAGGACCGGTAGTGATGAGAAAGTTAGCCAGCTTGCCTGTTTCCAGGCTACCGACCTTATCATAGATACCCAGGAGAGAGGCCGGGGTTTTGGTCAGGGCCTCCAGGGCCCTGTTTTCACTCAGGCCATAGTCGAAGGCCTTACGGAGGTTCGTCAAAAATTGCTTGAAGTCATGCAGGTCGGAGACAGTGAGACAGAAGGGAATGCCGGCCTTCTCGAAGGCGCCGGGATTGGTCGGGGCCAGCTCCCAGTTCTTCATATCCGCCAGGGAGACGAAGCGGGCGTTGTCCGGATCTTCCACGTCCATCGCCTGGGGAAAATTAAGGGGCAGGATAAAGACGGCTTTGGTAGCCGCCACTTCCTGAATACGCTGGTATTCGTCTCCGCCTCCCTTGATGATATATTGTACGCCGAATTCGTCTCCGATCCGGTCGCCATGGAGATCGTCCCATTTATTGCCCCCGTCGAATATCTGGGGGAGGGACTGTTCGTCATTCCAGGCTTGCAGGCTCAGATTGGCGCCTTCATGGGCAGTTTGTGTTTTATACCCCTCTGCTTTATACCATATTGCATCCAGGTAAGTCTGCCGCAATAGGGCGATGCTGCCCATGAGAGAGCTGGGATAACTTTGCGTAGAGCTGCCTTTGTTCAAGGAATATAAGGCGGCGGCCTTTGGCTTAACGATAACAAGATTCTCTTTCTGATTGGCCAAAGTGACCACCACGCCGGTACCCCGGGCAATGCCATCCCTCAGGTGGGACAGGACCGTTCCGAAGCCAATCTCCCGCAAGGGTTTGGCCTTCGCATCATCGACGGCGAAAAGCTGGGCTCCTTCTGTCTCGGGATGGATGGCCTGGTTCCAGGAAAAGGCGCCCTTCGTATTGGAGTTCAACTGGGCCGGGCCTCTGAAATCGAATCCCCGGGCCTGCCTTTCAGGAGCCGGTATTCCATAATCGCTGTAGGCATCTATAAAGGATGGATAGATATACTTGTCTTTGCAGTCGATGATAACGGCGTCTTTCGGAAGGGTCAGTCCCGTGCCCGCCCCGATGATCAGCCCGTCCCGGATGATCAGGGTGGCATTGGGAATAGTAGTCTGCCCGTCTTTCACGAGAGTCGCATGGGTGAAAGCATAACATTCTTCGCGTGGATCGGCTACCCCGTTGACCGGAAAAGTAACCTGTGCCGTGGAAAAAAATGCATGGGATAGGAGGGTGGCGAGTAAAGTGAGCATTTTACCCCAATGGCATAGCCGGAAAGGGGCTCTGAATCTTCTCATGTGTGATTAGTTTTAGTCTATTAAAATGATCTCTAATTTAGGTAAATGGAGTAATTTTAGCCTTCTAATATTTATCAACGGTAAATACCTGGGAAAAACTCGGTGATTAACATTGCTTCTTATATCGATCATACCATTCTAAAGCCTGTCACTACTTATATTGAGATTAAAAAAATATGTGAAGAGGCCATGGAGTATGGGTTTGCGGCCGTCTGTGTTCCGCCTCCGCTGGTAAGGCTGGCGCTGGACTCATTGGGTGCACAGACGGAGAGTGCACCTAAATTGCAGGGAACTAAGAAAGCGGGCGGTCAGGGACGGGCCAGAGCCCTGAAGAATGCAGGGACAGCACAAGGTGACGGCGCCGTGAAAGTGGCGACGGTGATCGGGTTCCCCTTCGGCTATTCCGTCCCGAACGCTAAGTTGGCTGAGACGGAGCAAGCCCTTGCCGACGGGGCGGATGAACTGGATGTAGTGATCAATTTAGTAGCCCTGAAAAACGGCGATTGGGAGCTTCTTATCCGGGAAATGGCAGCGGTAACGGAGTTGGTGCATAACCGGGGGAAGATCGTGAAAGTGATCATCGAGAGCGGGATCCTGCAAGATGAAGAGATCATCCGGTGTTGTGAAATATATAGTACCCTTGGAGTGGATTTTCTGAAGACCTCTACGGGGTATGCGGAAAAAGGGGCGACGCTTGGCGCCGTGCAACTGATGCGGCAGCACCTGCCTCCTACGATACGAATAAAAGCTTCCGGGGGTATCCGGAACTATGACTTTGCCCGGCAGCTGGTAGAGGCGGGTGCGGACAGGCTGGGCTGCAGCGCCAGTGTGGCCATTGTCGAAGAAGGAAGATCTTATAAAAAATAACTATGCATAAAAGTCTAATTATCCTATTGCTGTTCCTTTCGGCCCAGGCTATAGCCCAGGCGGACTCCAACACGGTGGTGGTGAATAAAGATCCTCGCATTGAGCTACTGATCCGCAAACAGGCGGAGATCAATGAGGAGACCACCCGGGAAACCCGTCGCAATATCCCCGGTTTCCGGATCCAGGTGATCAATTCCTCCGACCGCAATAGCGTATTTGCCGCTAAAACCAAAGTGTACCAGCAATTTCCGGAATTAAAGCCTTACCTGATGTACCAGGCGCCCAATTACAAATTGAAAGTAGGTAATTTCAGGACCCAGGAGGAGGCAGAGGAATACGGGAAACAGTTGTCGAAATTATTCCCTTCGGGAGTCTATGTTATCCGGGATACCATCGAGGTGAAACTGGATTCCATCCCCTAACCCCTCTCCCCCAAAGGGGAGATAAAAATCATGAATCAATTCCATGTTGAAAGATAAGATCAAACAATTAGCCAGCTTATATGCTCCGGATTTTATTTCGATCAGGCATCACTTGCATGCGCATCCTGAATTAAGTTACCAGGAATTCGAGACATCCCGGTTCGTTCAGCAGAAATTGACGGAGACGGGCATTCCTTTCCGGGTAATGGCGGAGACCGGTGTGGTGGGGCTGATCGAGGGAAAGAATCCGACGAAACGACTGATCGCCCTGCGGGCGGATATGGATGCGCTGCCTATCAGGGAAGAGAACGAGATTCCCTATAAATCCCGGAAAGAGGGAGTGATGCATGCCTGCGGGCACGACGTACATACTTCCATCTTGTTGGGAGCGTCAAGGATACTCCAGGAATTAAAAGACGAGTGGGAGGGGACGGTGAAACTGATCTTCCAGCCCGGGGAGGAGAAGAATCCGGGCGGCGCCAGTCTGCTGATCAAAGAAGGCGTATTGAAAGATCCGGCGCCACAGGCTATCTTCGGGTTACACGTACATCCCGGCCTGGAAGTGGGTAAGTTGAGTTTTCGCGGCGGTATGGTGATGGCCAGCGCCGATGAGATCTATATCACCATCAAGGGGAAAGGCGGGCATGCGGCGGCGCCCCATCTCACGGTGGATACGATCCTGGTCGCCTCCCATCTCATCGTTGCGCTGCAGCAGATCATCAGCCGCAACCGGAATCCCTTTTCTCCGTCCGTATTATCCATTACTTCCGTACAGGGAGGGCATACCACGAATGTGATCCCCAGTGAGGTCAAGCTGATGGGGACTTTCCGCGCTATGGACGAGCAGTGGCGTTTCCGAGCGCATGAACTTATCCGTAAGCAGGCGACGGAGCTGGTACACAGCATGGGGGCGGAGATCGACCTCCATATCGATATCGGATATCCGATGGTGCATAATGACGAAGCCCTGAATACCGTAGCCCGGGCAGAAGCAGGGCAGTTCCTGGGCGCGGACAATGTACTGGAAACGGAAGTGCGGATGGGAGCGGAGGATTTTGGCTATTACACCCGGCAGATCCCCGGATGCTTTTACCGGCTCGGGGTGATGAACGTCGAAAAGGGCATCACTTCCGGAGTACATACCCCTACGTTCAATATCGACGAGTCGGCTATCGAGATCGGGGCCGGCATGATGGCCTGGCTGGGCAGCCATATCGAATTTAAGGGGTAGGGACTCCCCGGGGAGGTCCTATGAAGTAGCGACGCATTCTATTCAATATTTAAATTCCCGGATATGACCACTACTGCTGCGAAGCTGCCCCTCGGCATTCTCCTTATTTTTATTGCCCTGTCCGGCTATACCCCGGCCCAGAGCCAGCCTGAAGACAAATACGAACGAAAAGAGTTCATGATCCCCATGCGGGACGGGATCAGGCTGCATACAGTGGTCTTCACTCCCAAAGACCAGGGGGAAGTTGCCCTGCCTTTTTTGCTGATGCGAACTCCCTACGGAGCGGATGCCTCTCCAAGCCCGGAAAAAAACCTTTACGTGCAGGATATGGCAGCGGAGGAATATCTTTTCGTCTACCAGGATATCCGTGGGCGCTATTCCTCCGAAGGGATGTATGTAATGCAGCGGTTTCCCCGGGACCGGAAAGACCCCAAAGCCATCGACGAGAGCACGGACACCTATGATACTTTCGATTGGCTCCTTCAACATATTCCAAACAATAACGGGAAGGCGGGCATGTACGGCATCTCCTACAATGGCTGGACTACGGTAATGGGAGCCATCGATCCGCATCCCGCGCTGAAAGCCGTTTCCGAGCAGGCTACCCCGGCCGATATGTTCCTGGGGGATGATTTTCACCACAACGGGGCTTTCCGTCTGAGCTATGGGTTCGAATACGCCTTCATGGAAGAAGCTTCCAAAAAAGACACTTTATTCCCTTTTGACCATTATGATACCTATGAATGGTACCTGAAACTGGGCCCTCTTTCGAATGTCAATAAAAAATATTTTTTTAATCGGCTGCCATCATGGAACAATTTTGTCCAACACCCGAATTACGATGCCTACTGGAAAAAGCAGGCGCTGGTGACCTTGCTGGATTCGCCGCGGGTACCCATCCTGAATGTCGCCGGCTGGTGGGATCAGGAAGATTTCTATGGCCCCGTGAGAGCCTATGATACCTGGGAAAAGCAGGACAGACATCACTATAATCACATCGTGATAGGCCCCTGGAACCATGGCGGATGGGGACGCGGCGCCGGCGATCGCCTAGGCAATATCCGTTTCGGCGCGGAAACGAGCGTATATTTCCGAAAAGAGATCCAGGCCCGCTGGTTTGCCTGGTACCTGAAAGGAAAGGGAGATGGGAATTTTGCAGAAGCCATCACTTTCCAAACGGGAACCAATATCTGGAAGACCTACGATAGCTGGCCTCCCCGGGAAGCGAAGCGGAAAGACCTTTATTTCCAGGCAAACGGCAAGCTCTCTTTTGACAAACCCAAAACCAATGCCAGTTGGGAACATAATTATGACCAGTATCTATCCGACCCGGCGCATCCCGTACCTTATCGTAACCGGCCCATAGAGGAAACCTATGGCCCCGGGTCAAGATGGTATACCTGGCTTACGGAAGATCAGCGATTCGTGCAGGGCCGGCCTGATGTGTTCAGTTGGGAGACCGATACCCTGGAACAAGAGGTCAGCGTTACCGGAGCCCTGCAGGCCAAGCTCTACGCAGCCACCAGCGGTAGTGATGCAGATTGGATCGTCAAACTGATCGACGTCTACCCGGATATATATCCGAAGGAGCCGAAGATGGCAGGTTATCAGTTCATGGTAGCGAATGATGTATTCCGGGGCAGATACAGAAGAAGTTTTGAGCGGCCTGAACCAATAACCCCGGGCAAAGTAGAAGAATATACGATCGACCTCCATACGCTGAACCATGTTTTTGGCAAGGGGCACAAGATCATGGTGCAGGTCCAAAGTACCTGGTTTCCCATCATCGACCGGAACCCGCAGAAGTTCGTGCCGAACATTTTTGAAGCGAAAGAAGCCGACTTTCATATAGCAACCCAGAAAATATACCGCTCGGCATTATTCCCTTCGCATATCGAGTTGCCGGTGATACCCCGGTAAGCGGCGGTTTAGCCGCATTTTCGTATTTTGCACCGGTTTTGATCGGTGGACGGATCAGATCGGGCAAGCTCCCGGGGGCTGATCGGACGGATAGTTGATAAATTTCCTGTATGCAAAAAAAAGAGCTCCGTAAAGAGCAGGCGCTAGAATATCATTCGAAAGGACGACCGGGTAAGATCGAAGTCGTACCTACCAAAGAGGCCAAGACGCAAAGAGATCTCTCCCTGGCCTATTCTCCCGGAGTGGCAGAACCCTGTAAGGAAATCTATAAAAATGTAGAAGACGTCTATAAATACACCGCCAAGGGCAACCTGGTTGCCGTCATCAGTAATGGTACGGCTGTATTGGGATTAGGGGATATCGGTCCGGAAGCTTCGAAGCCGGTAATGGAGGGAAAGGGAGTCTTGTTCAAGATCTTCGCCGATATCGATGTCTTCGATATCGAGATCAATGAAAAGGACCCGGAGAAATTCGTACAGATCGTCAAAGCGCTGGAGCCCACGTTCGGAGGCATCAACCTGGAAGATATCAAAGCCCCGGAATGTTTCTACATCGAGCGACAACTGCGGGAGACACTGAAGATCCCCGTCATGCACGATGACCAGCACGGTACGGCTATCATCAGCAGCGCGGCTTTATTGAATGCGCTGGAGGTGCAAAAGAAAAAGATCGACCGGGTACGTTTTGTCATCAACGGGGCCGGCGCGGCAGCGATGGCCTGCACTAAGCTGTATGTCGCCCTGGGTGCCAAATATGAGAACTTTATCTTATTCGACAAGGATGGGGTGCTGCATGAAGAACGTACCGATCTGGATGAAGAGAAAAAGAAATTCGCCGTCAAACGGAGCGACTGGACCCTTGAAAAAGCGCTGAAAGACGCGGATGTATTCGTTGGGTTGAGCGTTGGGAACGTCGTGACGGCAGAGATGGTGAAGAGCATGGCGCGCAAACCGATCGTATTCGCCATGGCCAATCCGGATCCGGAGATCAGCTATGAGACGGCTACAGAAGCACGCGAAGATATTATCATGGCGACCGGCCGGAGCGACTATCCCAACCAGGTGAATAATGTGCTGGGATTCCCCTTCATTTTCCGGGGAGCCCTGGATGTCCGCGCCACCCAGATCAATGAGGCCATGAAGCTGGCAGCGGTAAAAGCCCTGGCAGAGTTGGCCAAAACGCCGGTGCCGGATATTGTGAATATGGCTTATAATCAAAAAACCATTGTCTTTGGTCCGCACTATATTATTCCCAAGCCCCTGGATCCGCGCCTGCTGTCCACGGTAGCGCCGGCCGTAGCCCGCGCAGCGATCGAGAGCGGGGTGGCGCAGATCATGATCGACAATTGGGATGCCTATGCCATCGAGCTGAACAAACGCCTGGGCCTGGACAATCAACTGATCCGGCTGCTGGGCAGCAAAGCCCGCAATAATCCGAAACGCCTGGTATTTGCCGAAGCGGATAACCTGAAGATCCTGAAAACGGCCCAGATCCTATATGATGAAGGGGTCGCCTTCCCCATGTTACTGGGTGACGAAAAAAAGATCCGGCATATTGCCGCCGCCAATAACATCGACCTGGACGGAATGCCCGTTATAAACCCATACAACGATGAATATGAAGAGCAGCGCAAGCGTTTCGGCGAGCTGTTCTTTCAGAAACGCCAGCGAAGGGGATTCAATAAGTACGAAGCTTATAAGATCATGCGTGACCGGAACTATTTTGGCTGTATGATGGTAGAGACAGGCGAAGCCGATGCGATGATCTCCGGGCTCACCAAGAATTATCCCGATACGATCCGACCTGCCCTGCAGGCAATCGGTACCGAGGAGGGGGTAAAAAAGATTGCCGGAATGTACCTTATGCTTACCAAAAAAGGGCCTTTATTCCTGGCAGATACGACCGTGAACTTCAATCCGACGGCAGAGGAACTGGCGGATATTACCTTACTGGTAGCAAGGGAAGTGCAGAATTTTAACCTGACTCCCCGGATCGCCATGGTGAGCTATTCCAATTTCGGCACGAGCGACAGCGCGGAAGCGAGATTGGTAGCGGAAGCCAGAAGCATCGTGAAGCAAAAGAACCCTTCCCTGATCGTGGACGGGGAAATGCAGGCCAGTGTCGCTTTGAACAATGAATTACTGAAGGAGAATTATCCTTTCAGCGAGTTGGTTGACCAGGAAGTCAATACGCTGGTATTCCCCAACCTGGCAGCCGGGAATATTGCCTATAACCTGCTGAAAGAAGTGGGGGGCGCAGATGCCATCGGGCCGATCCTGCTCGGGCTGAAAAAGCCGGTGCATGTATTGCAGCTGGGCAGTTCGGTGCGTAATATTTATAATATGGCCCTGGTTGCCGTGGTCGATGCACAGATCAAGTGCGAAAATTCCGCTTCGGATGAGGAGTTGAAAAAATCGCCGTGGTGGAAGAGGTCGAAACGCTGATGGCGAATGAACACGAACAAACAGAATGAACGCGAACAAACAGTTTGGAAGATACTAATACTTAGTCCATGAAGTTTTTTACAGAATTCGGGCGCTACCTGCTAATGCTTAAAGGCATGTTCTCCAAACCGGAGAACGCAAAAATGTACTGGAAGGAATTCATGCACCAATGTTCCGAGATCGGGATCGGTTCTCTCGGTATCGTAGTGATCATTTCGATCTTTATGGGGGCGGTGTCGACCTTACAGACCGCTTACCAGCTGGTAAGTCCTTTTATTCCCCTCTCGACGATCGCGCAGATCGTCCGTGACACGGTGATCCTGGAGTTCTCCCCTACCCTGGTGTGTATCGTGCTGGCCGGTGTAGTAGGCAGTAAGATCGCCAGCGAGCTGGGAAATATGCGGGTGAGTGAACAGATCGACGCGCTGGAGATCATGGGGATCAATACGAAGACCTACCTGGTCATGCCGAAATTAATGGCGGCTATCGTGGTCATCCCGATGCTGGTGGTGATCTCGGGCATCCTGGGAATATGGGGGGGCAGGCTGGCCGGCACGGTAACGGGCATCTTATCCCCGGCGGCTTTTGACAAGGGGTTGCACCAGTTCTTTAAACCCTACAATGTATTTTTTGCCCTTGCCAAAGCTTATACCTTTGCCTTTATTATTTCGAGCATACCGGCCTATTATGGATATTATGTACAGGGCGGGGCCCTGGAAATAGGACGGGCCAGTACCAAATCAGTGGTGGTGAGCTGTGTGCTGATACTATTCTCGGATTATATACTGGCGGCGCTGCTGTTGTGACCTTCAGCCCGGAACTTCGCTCCGCCCGGTTATCGAGAGGGGGAGTATTAAACAGGATACTATGATAGCAATAAAGAATCTAAAGAAAAGTTTTGGCGAGAAGACCGTTATTAATGATGTCAGCGCCGTCTTAGAGACAGGGAAGTGTAATCTTATCATCGGTACCAGCGGCAGCGGCAAGACCGTGCTGATGAAGTGCCTGGTCGGACTTTTCGAGCCCGATAGCGGAGAGATCTGCTATGACGGGCTGAATTTTTCAGAAATGGTGGAAGAGCAACGGAAAGAGCTACGGCAGCAGATCGGCATGTTATTCCAGGGATCGGCCCTTTTCGACAGTATGACGGTGGAGCAGAATGTAATGTTCCCCCTGGATATGTTCACCAAAAAATCGTACGAAGAGAAAATGAAAAGGGTGGACGAGGTATTGGACCGGGTGAACCTGAAAGATGCCCACAAGAAATTTCCTGCCGAGATCTCCGGGGGTATGAAGAAGAGGGTGGGTATTGCCCGGGCGATCGTACTCAATCCAAAGTATTTATTCTGCGACGAGCCTAATTCGGGACTGGATCCCCAGACCTCTCTGCTGATCGATAAGCTCATCCAGGAAATCACCATCGAATATAATATCACTACCGTAGTGAATACACATGATATGAACAGTGTGATGGAGACGGGCGACAATATCATATACATGTACCAGGGCTTAAAAGAATGGGAAGGCAGTAATAAGGAGATCATTTTTAGTAAGAACCAGCGACTGAATGACTTTATTTTCGCTTCTGACTTCCTTAAAGATGCCAAAGACATGCGCATGCTGGAGATGAAAGGAAAGATCGATAACAACCGGAATATGGATGAGTTGTTAAACGGTGGCAAGGATCCGTTGAAGTAATCAAATTGTTAAGAAATCCGGCAATAAAATGGAAATACTCGCGATCCCTCAGGATATTTTCATACAGGATGGGCAGTGCCTCCCTTTCGAAAAAATAGCTATCCGCGTATATGATACGGATTCTCCTTCCCGGAAGACCCGCATAACGCTGACGAAAAATCTTTTTAGTTTCTTATTGGACGGAGAAAAGACCGTACACTATTCAGGCAAGACCATCCGGATCGATCCCGGACAATTTTTATTACTGGCCGGCGGCAATTGCCTGATGAGCGAGAAATTATCCACCAACGGCCATTACGGCAGCCTGCTGCTGTTCTTCGACGATACGCTGCTCGACGATTTTTTCCTCAAATACGGTAGCATGATCCGCCGGATGGGCGCCCGGGGCCATGCGGTAAAGGAACCGGTAGTCTGTTTTGAAAAAGATGCAGTCATCCGGAATTACCTGAACTCCCTGCAGCTGATGCTGGAATCGGAAAAGACGATGCCCCGGGAGATGCAGTTGCTAAAGTTCGAAGAGCTGATGCTCTATTTAGCGGAGAAATATCCCGAAAGCCTGTTATCCTTTCAGGCGGAGAGGCAAGTCGATCTCAGCGACCAGCAGTTGAAGAATACCGTGGAAAACAACCTTCACAACCATATCAGCGTGGAAGAGCTGGCATTCCTCTGCAATACCAGCCTGTCCACGTTCAAGCGACGTTTTGCCCGCCTTTACGGAACTTCCCCTAATAAATGGATCCTGCAAAAAAGAATGGAACTGGCGGCTACACTCCTGCAACATCATCAGGAGAAACCCAGTGAAGTGTATTATAAAGTGGGCTATGAGAACCATTCCAGCTTCACCCATTCCTTCAAACAGGCATTCGGGCTCACTCCCAGTGAGTTCCAGCAACAGAAAAACGGCTATTCCATCGGGAAGCCAGCCTGGCAACAGCCAAAGTTGGACGTTTATCAATAGCTTTTGAACCAACATCTCTAACCCTTCTCCCAGGGCCTCTTTATTTTTGCGCTATAAAAATTATAATAATATGAACAAGATTATTCCTTTTTTATTAGCGCTCGTTTTGGGATGGGGAACGTCTTCCGCGCAGACTTTTACGTTAAAGAGCAACGATATCGGCGGACAGGCGACCAATAAGCAATTTTTCAGCGGATTTGGCTGCCATGGTGAAAATATCTCCCCGGAATTGTCCTGGGTCAATGCGCCCGCAGGCACCCAGAGCTTCACCGTGACGATCTACGACAAGGATGCCCCTACCGGCAGCGGATTCTGGCACTGGCTGATCTTCAATATCCCTGCTAACGTTATGGAGCTAAAATCAGATGCAGGCAATATCAGCAAGAATCTGGCTCCTGCCGGCTCGGTACAATGTGTGACGGATTTTGGCCAGGCTGGTTATGGCGGCCCCTGTCCTCCTCCCGGACCGATCCATGAATACCTGATCACGGTATATGCGCTTAAAACCAAGCTGAGCCTGGATAAAAATACCGGTCCCGCCCTGGTAGGATTTAATATTAACGCGAATACGATTGCCAAGGCGTCGATCGTAATGTATGCGCAGCAATAATTCAAACTTTTCCCCTAAATTTGCCCACCGAACGGTAAGAAAGACGACTCAAATCTATTCTCATGGCAATCTTAGTTAACAAAAATTCCAGGATCATCGTACAGGGCTTTACAGGAACAGAAGGGACTTTCCATGCTACCCAAATGATCGATTATGGTACGCAGGTGGTCGGTGGCGTTACGCCTGGCAAGGGTGGCAGCACCCATATCGAGCGTCCGGTATTCAATACGGTGGCGGATGCCGTAAAAGCGACCTACGCCAATGTATCTATCATTTTCGTTCCGCCGGCTTTTGCGGCAGATGCGATCATGGAAGCTACCGAAGCCGGTATCGAGCTGGTGGTTTGTATAACGGAAGGCATCCCTGTTCAGGATATGGTAAAAGCCAAAAACTATCTGCAGGGTAAGAATACAAGATTGATCGGGCCTAATTGCCCGGGGGTGATCACGGCAGGGGAGTGTAAAGTGGGTATTATGCCGGGTTTTGTCTTTAAACAGGGCAAGATCGGGATCGTATCCAAGTCGGGTACCCTAACCTATGAAGCCGCCGATCAGGTAGCTAAAGCAGGATTGGGTATTTCGACAGCGGTAGGGATCGGGGGCGACCCCATCATCGGAACTCCTACCCGCGAAGCAGTGGAATTGCTGATGAATGATCCCGGCACGGAAGGGATTGTCATGATAGGAGAGATCGGAGGCAGCATGGAAGCGGAAGCAGCCCGGTGGATCAAAGAGAACAGCCGCAAGCCGGTGGTTGGATTTATCGCCGGTCAGACAGCTCCTCCCGGACGTAGGATGGGTCACGCCGGAGCCATTATCGGCGGAGCGGATGATACGGCTGCCGCTAAAATGAAAATTATGGCGGAATGCGGTATCCACGTTGTGCAGAGCCCTGCCGATATCGGCGCTACAATGGCAAAAGTTTTGAAGAAGTAGATCGATCTTAATTGAAATACAAAGCCCGTCCCCTTTTGCAGGAACGGGCTTTTTTTATTGATGGCCTGTATCAATGGCGGTCCTGGTGAAAATTCCCTTCCCACTTGTCACGTGCTATCTCCCTGGTATAATTTTCTTTTTTAATCGTTAGTATCTATCGATCTCCTATATAAGAAGGCTACAGGGAATACCTGTTTAAGCAGTATACGTTATACCTATGTTAAAAGGGCTGGGGCCTGTGTTTGCCAGAGACGGGTTTCCGGAATATAACCCGTCTCCGGCAAACCATTAATGATGGGCCTTCGTCGGAGCTTCGCTCGAAAAGGATCCGGGGGCCCGTGGCGTCTTATGTAATCCCCTTAGCGGCTGCATCTTAAATAAGCAGAGAAACCAATTAAAAAAGTAACTTTAAAAAAGTTTTACCTATGAATTTGAGAAACACGCTGGCCCTCCTCTTTTGCTGCCTGGTCTCTTCTTTATTGAATGCTCAGATAAGACAAGGTGATTATGAAACCAAATGGAAATCCATCGATTCATTGGTCGCCAAAAAAGGGTTGGTGCAGTCTGCGCTGACGGAGGTAAATAAGATCTATACGCTGGCCAAACAGGAGAAGAACGATGCACAGGTCATACGGGCGCTGCTCTATCGCATAAACCTGCAGGGGACGACCCGGGAAGATGCCGCGCAATCTGCCATCGAAGACCTGGAAAAAGAGATCGCCGTTGCGGCACAGCCGGCAAGATCCATCCTGCAGAGCATCCTGGCCGGTACTTACTGGAATTATTTCCAGCAGCATCGCTGGCAACTATACAACCGGACAAAGACGGCGAACTTTAAGAAAGAGGATATCGCCACCTGGGATATCAGTGATTTCCACCAAAAGACCGGTGAATTGTATTTATCTTCTCTGAAAGAAGAAAAATTATTACAGGAGACAAAACTGGACCGGTTCGATCCCATCCTTATCAAGGGAAATGCACGGGCCCTGCGTCCTACGCTGTTCGATCTGCTGGCCCACCGGGCATTGGATTATTTTAAAACGGATGAAAGGGATCTGAACAAGCCCGCCTATGCCTTCGAGATCGACGATCCTGTTGTCTTTTCCGATGCGTCTGCCTTTACCATGCATTCCTTCCGGACAACGGATTCTCTTAGCCTGCACTTTAAAGCCCTGCAATTATTCCAACGACTCATCCGTTTGCATTTGCCCGATCCCAGGCCCGATGCCTTACTGGACGTCGATATCGAGCGACTCAATTTTGCCAACGCCTATGCCGTCCTCAACAATAAGGAAGACTTATATAGCCAGGCGCTTGCCCGTATAACGAACCGGTATAGTAATGAGCCGGCGGCGGCAGAGGCCTGGTATTTACAGGCTAGGCAATACACCAGCCGGGCCGGCAGTTATGACCCGCTAAAGGATACCACTAACCGGTATGGTTATGTAACAGCGAAAGCTATTTGCGAAAAAGTGCTGGCGCAAGGCAGTGGCAAGGACAGTAGTGAAGGGAAAACCCATTGTGCGATGCTGCTTAAAAATATCCTGCGCAAAGAACTATTGCTGCAAACAGAAAAAATAAATGTACCCGGCGAGCCGCTGCGCAGCCTTGTGAGCTGGCGTAATTTCGGGCAATTGTATGTACGCGTGATCCGGGCGGACCGATCGCTGAAAGAAGGACTGGGCAGAAATTCCTGGCAAGACGAGTACTGGAAAAAATTAGTGCAGCTGCCCGTCCTCAAAACTTTTTCTCCCTCCTTACCGGCAACGGGAGACTACCAGTCCCACCGGGTAGAAATAAAGATCGATGCGCTGCCTGCGGGTGAATATATTCTGCTGGCCAGCTCCGACAAAGATTTTTCGCTTACCCAAAATCCCCTGGCTGTTCAATTCTTTTATGTTTCTTCCATCGCCTATATCAATAATGACCAGGATTATTTTATAGTGAATCGGGAAAGCGGGCAGCCTTTGGCGGGGGCGGCCGTCCAGGTATGGGATCAACATTATGATTATAAGACGAGTAAAAATATGCTCGAACAGGGAGCGACCTATCAGGCCGACTCTTACGGGCATTTTCTGCTGGCGAAAAAAAACGTACTCACCGGGAATGAACAACAATTGCTGGAGATCAGCACAACAGGAGATCACCTTTTTCTGCAGGATCAGCCCGTCAATCTCTATTACTACAACGAGGGGGAGGAGAATACTGTCAATAAAGTAAAGTACGAAAAAGACAATCTGACCACTTTCTTCTTTACGGATCGTTCGATCTACCGGCCTGGTCAGACCCTGTATTTCAAGGGGATCGTAGTGACCCGGGATTTCGATACCCGACAGGTGAAAGCGCTGACGGCCTTTAAAACCAAAGTGATCCTGTATGATGCCAATAGGGCAAGAATCGACTCCCTTGACCTTGGCGCCAATGAGTTCGGCTCTTATCATGGCGCCTTCAGATTACCGGAGAATCTGTTGAACGGCGAGTTCAGCATCGAAGATGATTCGACCGGCAATACAAACTTCTTTTCCGTCGAAGAATACAAAAGGCCCAAATTCTATGTGGAATATGAAAAGCTGAAAGGCAGTTACCGGGTAGGAGACACGGTACGGGTACAGGGTAATGCCAAAGCTTATGCCGGAAATAATATCGATGGTGCCGTCGTAAAGTACCGGGTGCTGCGAAAGGCCCGATACCCCTATCCCTGGCTTTACGGTCGTTGGAGAAGGCCGGTTGCCACAGAAGGACAGGAGATCGCCCATGGAGAGAGTAAGACCGACGCGGAGGGAAAATTTACCATTAGTTTTCCCGCCCTTCCCGATCTGCATGTCAATAAAGAGCTGGATCCTGTGTTCGAATACCAGGTATCGGCCGATATAACGGATATCAACGGGGAGACCCGGAGCGGAGAGACGACCGCATTCGTAGGATACAAGGTCCTGCAGCTTTCCATCAAGCGCCCGGCGGAGGATCATATGCCGGCAGATAGCCTGAAGGAGCTGGCTGTCGTCCCGACGAATCTTTCCGGAGAACCGGAGCCGGCCACTGTGCAGGTAGCCATCTATAAATTACGATCACCCGACCATTTGATACGGCAACGTCTCTGGCAGGAACCCGACCAGTTCATCATCCCCGAACAGGAGTACCGGGCGGCTTTCCCCCATGATGAATACCGGGATGAATCGAGGAAGGAGAGCTGGGAGAGGGAAGAGGTCCCCGCAGCCGGTTTCCGGCTGCAGACCACTGAGCCCGCTACCCGTTACCGGTTGGAAGGAGACAACCTGAAAGCCGGATGGTATGTCATCGAAGCCCGGGCAAAAGATAAGTATGGACAGGAGGTGAAGAGCCTGCGGTATATAGAGTTGTATGATAGCAGGACCGGAAGGCCGGCAACCCCGCAATACAACTGGGCGGTACAGCTGCGGGAAACGGTGGAGCCGGGTGAGAAAGCCGGTGTGGATGTCGGGTCTTCTGCCGGCAACCTGTTCGTTATCCGGAAGGTAGAGCGGGACGGGGGTGCGCGTGAGGACAAGACAGGCGGAAAGTTCAGTTATCTCACGCTGGATAAGGAGAAAAAGAAGGTGGAATTCCCCGTGACAGAAGTTGACCGGGGTGGATTCGGGGTATCCGATGTCTTTATTAAAGACAATCGCCTGTACACGAATGAGCATATCGTGCAGGTGCCCTGGACCAATAAAGAACTTACGATTCAGTATGCCAGTTTCCGGGATAAGACCCTGCCGGGCAGCGAAGAAAAATGGCAGGTGAAGATCGCGGGATATAAGACGGATAAAGTGGCCGCAGAGGTATTGGCAAGCATGTACGATGCCAGCCTGGATCAATTTAAAATGCATACATGGTCGCGACCGGATCCCTATCCGGTTTATGCTCCCCGGGGGACCTGGTCAAGCGGGAATAATTTTTCCTTCGTTCAATCCCAGGTAAAATACATAAATGAGCCGATAGGGAGAATGTACCTAAAAAGCTATGACGGGATCCTCTCCGTCTCCGGCGGGAAGCAGATCATGCTCCGGGGGAATGCCATAGCTTTTGACCGGGCGGCGGCGCCACAGGATATGACCTTGGAGTCGGGGCGCGAAATTACATCCGACACGGCCGAATACGAGATGAAAGCGATAAAGATACTTAACAAGAATAACGAGCCGAATGGATCGAAAGAATTGCCTTCCCCAAATCCACCCGATCAATCGCCCGTGCAGATGCGCAAAGATTTCAAGGAGACGGCTTTCTTCTTTCCCGATCTGCGGACCGACAGCGCCGGCAATATCAGCTTCTCCTTCACAATGCCGGAAGCGCTGACCCGCTGGAAATGGATGACGCTGGCGCATAGCCGCGACCTTTCCTTCGGCTATTCCGAAAAGACGATCATCACCCAAAAGCAACTAATGGTGCAGCCTAATGCGCCCCGATTCCTCCGGGAGGGGGACCGGATGGAGCTGAGCGCCAAGATCGTGAACCTTACGGATTCAGAACTGACGGGGCGGGTAGAATTGCAGTTGACGGATCCAACAAGCGGACAGACGGCCGACGGAATGTTTACCAACCGGCAGCCCAACCAATATTTTACGGTCGGAGCAGGGCAAAGCGCCGTCGTCAGCTTCCCGCTCGATATTCCCTATCAATATAGCCGTCCCCTGTCTTACCGGATCGTTGCCAGGGCCTCTCTCCCTCATCCGGGAGGGACTAAAGAGGAAATCAGCGATGGTGAAGAAGCCACTTTGCCCGTGGTCAGCAACCGGATGCTGGTGACAGAGTCCCTCCCGCTGAATATGCCGGGGGATGGGCGGCGTGCCTTTACCTTCGACAAACTACTGCGGAGCGGCAGCAGCGAAACCCTGAGTCATTATGCCCTCACCGTGGAATTCACCAGCAACCCTGCCTGGTATGCCGTGCAGGCCCTGCCCTACCTGATGGAATATCCCTATGACTGCGCCGAGCAGACCTTTTCCCGGTTCTATGCGAATGCCCTGGCCAGTAAAATAGCCAACAGCTCGCCCCGGATACAGCAACTCTTCAATCAATGGAAGACAGCCGACACAACCGCTTTACTCAGCAACCTGGAAAAGAACCAGGAATTGAAATCGGTGCTCCTGCAGGAGACGCCCTGGGTATTACAGGGAAAAAGCGAATCACAACAGAAGAGGAATATCGCCTTGCTCTTCGATATGAACCGGATGAGCCGGGAGCTGGAATCTTCTCTCGACAAGCTGCAGGGCATGCAGTCACCCGATGGAGGTTTTGTCTGGTTTAAGGGTGGTCCGGACGACCGCTATATCACTCAATATATTCTCACCGGGATCGGTCATCTGCAGAAACTGAATGCCCTCCCCCCCGCTGCAGCCGCTAAGATAAAAGCGATCGTTACGGCGGCTCTTCCCTACCTGGACAAACAGATAAAAAAAGACTATGAGGAATTGAAAAAGCAAAATAAGAATACTCCCCTGAATAAGAACGGATGGATCGGGGAGTTAGCGGTGCAATATCTCTATATGCGGAGTTCGTTCAGCGAGTATGGCATACCAGGAGATATATTCCCCGCCGTCAATTACTACCGCAAACAGGCGCAGCAATTATGGCTTCAGACCAGCAAATATTCACAGGGCATGATCGCCCTGGCCCTCTACCGGACAGGAGATATCAGGACTGCTAAAGAGATCCTGGCCTCTCTTCAGCAGACTGCCATCCGGGATGAGGAAAAAGGGATGTATTGGAAGGGCATGGAGGGAGGGTATTACTGGTACCAGGCTCCTGTTGAAACACAGTCTCTGCTCATCGAGGCCTTCCATGAGATCGGCGGCAACGCGGCCATTGGCAATGCCCTCCGGACCTGGCTGCTGAAACAAAAGCAGACTCATAACTGGGCAACGACCAAAGCGACTGCTGATGCCTGTTATGCGTTGCTGCTGGATGGGGGCGACTGGCTCCATGCCGAAAAGAATGTGGAGATCCGGCTGGGCGATAAGGCTGTCGCTTCGACAAGCGCAGCTACAGGTGCCGTGTCAGAAGCGGGAACCGGTTATTTCAAAAAAGTATTCGACGGACCGTTCGTAAATCCCTCTATGGGGAATATCACGGTGACCATGTCTTCCCGGCCGGGTGCAAACGGAGAGTCTCCTGCCTGGGGAGCCGTGTACTGGCAGTATTTTGAGAACCTGGACAGGATCACTCCTCCCGGCGGCTCCAGGGCTCCGCTCAGGCTGGTGAAAAAAATATTCGTGGAAAGGAATACGGACCGGGGACCAGTATTGGAACCGGTTGCCGAAAACGGCACCCTGCATGTAGGGGATAAGGTGAAAGTTCGTATTGAATTACAGGTAGACCGCGACCTGGAATATGTCCATATGAAAGATATGCGCGCTTCCTGCATGGAGCCTGTGAATGTGTTAAGCGGGTATAAATGGCAGGGCGGACTGGGTTATTATGAAAGCACCAAAGATGTAAGCACGGACTTCTTCTTTTCCCGGCTTTCCCGGGGAACTTATATTTTTGAATACCCTTTATTCGTCGGGCAGGTTGGAAATTTCAGTAACGGGATCACGGGTATCGAATGTATGTATGCGCCCGAGTTCTCCTTTCATAGCGAAGGGATCCGGGTGAATGTGGAATAAATGAATTCCTGCAAAGAATTAGTTGAAATGTAATTCTTTGCAGGAACATATCTAATGATGGGCCTTCGGCCAGCGGACCAGTGGTCCGCTAAGGGCCTTACAAATCATGACTTCATTATGCAGACGGATGTTTTGATCATTGGTCAGGGTATTTGCGGAACTTTCTTAAGCTGGTGGCTGGAGCAGGCCGGGGTGTCTTTTATAGTGATCGACGAAGAGCGGCCGCTTACGGCTTCGAAGGCAGCGGCGGGACTTATTAATCCTGTTACCGGGAGACGGATCGTCACCACCTGGATGATCGACGAGCTCCTGCCTTTTGCACAGGAAGCTTACCGGCGGATGGGAGCAACCCTGGGAATTTCTTGTATGGAACCAGTGGAGCTGGTGGATTTCTTTCCTACGGCGCAAATGCGCCTGGCTTTCTTACGACGCTTCGAAGAAGATGCCTCTTATTTACAATTGCCGGCGGAAGAGCATTTCTGGGATGAGCTATTCCGTTATGAGCTGGGCTATGGGGTGATCAGTCCCTGTTACCTGGTGGATCTGCCGGCGCTACTGGCAGTCAGCCGTAAAAAGATGCTGGAGCGGGGAGTGTTGCTGGAGGAAAAATTTGACAGGGAGGCATTAGTCATGGAAGGGCTCCCGGGGCCGGCTGGCCGGGTGGAAGGAAACAAGATTCGTTACCGGGATATCAGCGCCGGGCAGGTGATCTTTTGCGATGGCATTGAAAGCGCTGTCAATCCCTATTTTTCCAGGCTGCCCTTTGCCCCTAATAAAGGAGAAGCGCTGATCGTGGAGATCCCGGAGCTGAGCCGGGGGACGGAAGCCCATGGGAGCCATTCTCCGGGACAAACCGTTTTCAAAAAGGGGATTAGTCTGGCGCCCTGGAAAGAAGGGCTGTATTGGGTAGGAGCTTCCTATGAGTGGGCTTTCGATCACCAGGAGCCTACGGAGGCATTCCGGAAAAAAACGGAGGCGATGCTGCAGGAATGGCTGAAGGTCCCCTTCCGGACGGTGGAGCATATTGCTTCGGTGAGGCCGGCTACGCTGGAACGCCGTCCATTTGTCGGCTTCCATCCTTTGTATCCTGCCATCGGCATCCTGAATGGAATGGGTACGAAGGGCTGCTCCCTGGCGCCTTATTTTGCCAACCAACTGGTGCAGGCTATCACGCAAGGAAGCCCTATCCGGCCCGATGCGGATATAAGGCGGTTTAGCAGAATTTTGAGCCGGAATTAAGAAAGACTATTTGTAAATTTATATCTCAAACCGAACGCTATGGAATTACCGATTATTCAGAATAAGATTTACGAGATAAGGGGGCAGAAAGTAATGCTGGATTTTGACCTGGCTGAGCTGTATGGGGTAGAAACAAAAGTTTTTAATCAGGCAGTCAAACGAAATATCAATCGTTTTCCTGAGGACTTTATGTTCCGGCTTACCCCGGAGGAATGGGAGCAAGGTACCCGGTCACAATTTGTGGCTGCGGCTGAGATTATCGACCTGAAAGAGCCACAAAACACTGATAATCAAAAGGAAAGGAGGCGGTCACAATTTGTGACCGCCTCGGGCTCGGCAACGAAGTTTAGAAATAAGGGCATTATGCCCTACGCCTTTACCGAACATGGGGTTACTATGTTGGCCAGTGTGCTGAAGAGTGAAAAAGCGGTCAATATGAGCATTGCCGTGGTCCGGGCTTTTATTGCGTTAAAGCAATATGCCGTCAATCGCAATGATATTGCCGGGCAGCTGCAGGAAATACGGGACCGCCTGGGCGAGCACGATGTGCAGCTTAACAGTATCTATGACGCTATTGAAAGCCTTCTGGATGAAAAGGTTGAACAAAAGGCCTGGCAGGAAAGAGAAAGAATTGGATTTAAAAAGAACTAGCTCTACCCGGCGGTAGATGTTTTGGCGGCCGGGACGATAGGATCCATGCGGCGGATGATCGTCATGCTGCCCGTTGTAAAATTCAGGGGATCCTGGCTGAGTACACGGGCCATGGCCTCATATAGTTCGGGGAGCTCATGCCGGAACTGAACCGGATTCTCGAAGAATACTTCCACGGATACCGCCCAGAACTCATGATAATTGGTAGCGGCATAGTCACCCAGTAAATTTTTGGCGCCGGCCTGCATAGCCGTGAAAATAGGGCGGGCCACTTTGGAGAAATTGTGGAATTCGCTCTTAAAGTGCTTGTCTTCTTCCGTCTGGGTGATGAAGTTGACATAAGCAAGGGCATGTCCCATTTCATGCAGTCCTACATTACAATTAGGCGTCTGGCCAGAAATGCCTTTGATAAAATTATCCCAGGACAAATAGATGCCGGTCTGATCCACATGGCCCATAAAGGGGCGGGAATAGAACCCATAATGATAGTCATCCCTTAAAATAAAAATATCGTCAAAGTAGGTGAGTTTGAATTTCTCCAGGCCAAAAGTGAGTTGTACGGCAACGGCGCTCACCAGGATGGGCATTTCCGCAACTTCTTCCACTTCTATATAATGGAAGTTCCTGGAATGCTGGAACTGGTAGGTACGGAAAAGGAACTTCCGCTGTTCTTCCAGGTTCAGCCTGTTGTAATATCTCAGATAACGGGAGACCACGGCATGGTAAAAAGTCTCGCGCGCGATAAATTTTTTAAACTGATGCTTCGTATAAAGACGCTGAAAAAGCAGTGTCACCGGGCGGTTAAGTAAGAGTATTCCCAGTACCAATGAAGAAATGACGATAAGTTCCATAGAGTTCATTTTTCTTTTTGAGTCAAGAACAACGATTGCTACAATCGGGTCTTACATTGGTGTTGGATACGGAACTATGGCTTTCAGGTTAGAGGGGAAAACCTATAGGCGGGTTTAATCAAGAGGAATGAATCGTACGGATTGAGGACAAGATAGAAATAATATTTAAAAATCAAAAGCGTTGGGGAAATGTTTTCCCGCAGGATTTATAATGAATTGATAGTTAACAGACTGGCAATAAAAAAATTATTAAGATGGGGGCGAAATTCAGCCGGTTGGCGAAGGACAGGAGTAGAGCGGGACGAAATTTAACAGAAAGATGACAGGGGCGGAGCTGGATTCAATAGGCTTCGGGAAGAGTGCCGACTTTGCCCGGGGAAAGGGGGTCCTGGTTTAACAGGGTACAGAGGGAGAAATAGAGGTCGGGCAATTCTCGTTTGAAGGTAGTGGTACGCTCGAAAAAGGTCTCTACGCAGACGGCCCAGAATTCCTGGTAATTGGTAGCGGCATAAGGGTCGAGGATGGTGGTCTCGCCTGCCTGCATCCGTTCGAATACGGGGCGGGCGACGGCGGAGAAGTCTTTGAATTTGGCGTGGAAGCTGTCATCCCTTCCCTCCTGCACCGTAAAGTTGACATAAGAAAGGGCATGGGCCATTTCGTGGAGGCCTACATTCTGCCCGTCCGAATAATCCGTGAATTCCCGGATAAAGTTGCTCCAGGAGAGGTAGATCCCGTCCTCGCTGACATGGCCCTCAAAGGGTACATTATACAATCCATAACGGTAATTATTTTTTAATATATAAATGGTCTTGAAATAGTCCAGCAGGAAGTTATCCAGGCCGAAAGTGAGCTGTACGGCGGCGGAGCTGATCAGCAGGGGCATCCTGTCTTCCGGCTCGATATCTATATATTCAAAATCTTTAAACTCCATAAATACGAGGACCCGACGGAGGAAACGATCTCTTCCCGTGCTATCCAGGCTTTTATAATAGGGGTTATACTGGGCTAATATACCGTCAAAGTCCTGGTGTTTGTTCTGGTAGACCCGGATCAGCTTCTTCGTTTTAAACCACCTGTAGATATAACGGGTCAGGCGGGCTACTGTCAGGGCGCCAATGGCAAGACCAACTATAAGAGCAGCTTCATCAGACATAAATCCGTAAAATACAAAATTTGCTGAGCCCGCACAATCAAAGCTGCGGGGTTTTAAATTACCTTTGCCCCTCTTCCTCAAAAGAGTGCATCGCCAGGGGGCATCACCAGGGGAGCCTCTCTCTTTGAGGGGAGAATACAAAAATAAATACAAAATTAAAGGAATGTATCGTACTCATACTTGTGGGGAATTAAGGAAAGAGCATATCGGCGAAGCTGTCACCCTGGCCGGTTGGGTGCAGACCATCCGCAAATTCGGCAGTATCACTTTTATCGATCTGCGTGACCGTTACGGTATTACCCAATTGTTGTTCGGAGAAGAGTTGAATAAAGAGCTGGCGGAAAATCCCCTGGGAAGGGAATTTGTGCTGCAGGTAAAAGGGGCAGCCGCTGAGAGGACCAATAAAAATGCCAATATACTCACCGGGGATATCGAAATAAAGGTGGAGTCCTTTTCCATCCTGAACAAATCCGTCACCCCCCCTTTCACTATCCAGGACGATACTGACGGGGGGGACGATCTTCGGATGAAATACCGGTACCTGGACCTTCGCCGTAATGCGGTAAAAAAGAACCTGGAATTACGTTATTCCGTAAACCGGGCAGCCCGTAATTACCTGCATGAAAATAATTTCATGGATCTGGAAACGCCCTTCCTGATCAAGTCCACTCCGGAAGGAGCCCGCGACTTCGTAGTGCCTTCCCGCATGAACCCGGGGCAGTTCTATGCCTTACCCCAGTCGCCCCAGACTTTCAAGCAGTTGCTCATGGTGAGCGGCTATGACAGGTATTACCAGGTGGTGAAATGTTTTCGCGACGAGGACCTCCGTGCGGACCGTCAGCCTGAGTTCACCCAGATCGATTGTGAGATGAGCTTTGTCGGACAGGAAGATATCCTGGAGATGTTCGAAGGGATGATCAAATATATCTTCCAGTCCGTGAAAGGTATCCACTATACGGAGAAAGTGGAACGCATGAGCTGGGAAGAAGTGATGTGGCAGTATGGGAATGATAAGCCCGATATCCGGTTTGGCCTGAAGATCCTGAACCTGAAATCCGCCTTTACGCTCAGCGCGGCTGGCGGAGGCAGCGCCGGGGCCCGTGGAGGAAAAACAGAGCAGGGGACCCAAGAGGAACTGATCAATAACGCCGGATTCGGCGTATTCGACAATGCAGAGACGGTCCTGGCTATCGCCGTCCCGGGATGCAGCGAATATACCCGGAAGCAGACGGACGAGCTCACTGAATGGGTAAAACGACCGCAGATCGGCATGCAGGGATTGGTGTATATCAAATACAATGCGGATGGCAGCCTGAAGAGCAGTGTGGACAAATTCTATCCGGAAGATAAGCTGAAGGCCATTGCCGTCGCCGCGGGCGCAACTCCCGGCGATCTTATCCTGATCCTGGCCGGCCGCGAGGAAAGGACACGTAAGGCCATCAGCGAGCTCCGCCTGGAAATGGGCCGGCGTCTGGGCCTTCGCAGGGATGATGAATTCAAATTATTATGGGTGCTGGACTTCCCTCTCTTTGAGTATGCAGAAGAAGAGAATCGCTGGGTAGCCCGCCACCATCCTTTTACCTCTCCCAAGCCTTCGGATATCAGCGTAATGATCAATAACAATCCCGTGATCGACAACGCGGACAAATACCTTGAACATCCCTATGCACATATCAAGGCCAATGCCTATGATATGGTGTTGAACGGGAATGAGATCGGAGGTGGCTCCATCCGGATCTACCAGCGGGAACTGCAGGAGAAGATGTTTGCCGCCCTGGGGATGAGCCCGGAGGAGGCGCAGCATAAGTTCGGCTTTTTGCTGGGGGCCTTTGAATATGGCGCTCCGCCGCATGGAGGGATCGCCTTTGGGTTCGACCGGCTTTGCGCCATCCTGGGAGGCAGTGAGAGCATCCGTGACTTTATAGCCTTTCCGAAGAACAACAGCGGCCGGGATGTGATGCTGGATGCTCCCAGCACGATCGATGAAAAGCAATTGCAGGAGCTGGAACTCCGGCTCGGTTTGAAGTAATAAAATTATGGCCGGATGCCCCGTAAGCTCCACCCGGCCATTGAACATAAAATCATTAACGGATGAAAAACGCTTTGAAAGTCTCCACGATCCTGTCCTGGTTCAATTTGATCGTCTGGGGGCTGTTCGCCGGTTTAGGGCTGTTGGGGGGACTGTTTGGCGGCAATCTCGTTTTCCTGACCATTACGGTCATTACAGGCTTTATCGTATTACACAGTTACGCCGCCCTGCAGCTGCATAAAAGCATTAGAAACCCGTCCGTACCGCTGAGCAGCCAAACGCCGGTAGGTATCCGCTTTATAGGGTTCGTCGCTTTATTTCTCGGCGTGTTGTATATCGGTGACGGGGTGGGCCTGCTGCAGAACACCCGGGATGTAGTCAAGATGATGGAGCCCCAGTTACCTCCCCAGGCCAAGGACCTGGATCTCAACAAGCTCTTCAAAGCTACAGGCGCTTTTTCCTTAGTAGCGGGTGCCTGTATCGCCGTGAATGTGTTCCTCAGTTTCCGGCTGTTACGCTGGTATTTATTTCTTCGGGAGAACGATATACATTAACGAGATGCCCGCTGTCAGCAGCAAGAGTATGCCGGCTATCAGCAAGAGGTGCTCTACGGGTCCGGAGCCTTTATTTTTCCCCTTTTTAATATTGTCCCTGCATTCGGCCATATAGGTATACAGGCCGGGGTAGGAAGGATTAAGCAGCCGTACGGCCTCGAAGTTCTTCAGGGCTGTCTGGTAATGCTGTCCGTCATAGAAAGCTATTGCCCGGGCAAATAACAGGGAGGAACGGCCGGACCGGGGGGTGATGCCTGCCGTATCCAGGTATTCGTTCAGGATGGTGACAGGCACGGCAAAATTCAATCCTGCCGCCAGGCCGCCTGTGCTTTCTATACTGCCGAAGGTCGTAAGCCCGATCACTTCGCCTTTCTCATTGCATACGGGACCGCCGCTGCTGCCATGGTTGATATTGGCATCCATCTGGATAAGGGGCCAGCCGCCGACGGATTTCTTTACGGCGCTGACGATGCCGGCGGTCAGGGTAGGCTCGATAGCCGATTCTACGGCGACAAAATCGTTATTGGTGACGGGACCCGGATAGCCGTATACGAACAATTGCTCTCCTACCTGGGGCAGCCGGGGGTCGGCAATAACCAATACAGGCATTTCCCGGCCCGTTTCGATCTTCAGGATGGCAATATCCTTACCAGGCATCGGCTCTCCTTTAAGGATAATGCGGGCAGGCTTCTTCTCGCTGCCGGGGCCTGTATCTTCCTTATCACTGCGGTATACGACGTATATATTTTTCTTCAGATCATAAAGGATCATAGAAAAGAGACGGGAGTAAACAGAAGCATAGGTATTATACAGGAGGCTGCGTTGCTGCCCGGTAAACCGGGTGGCCCAGGAGGTCTCCAGGGCAGAGATGCTCGCATCCGTTATTTGCTGAAAGGCGGAGAGGATGAACTGGCGGCGGATAAAGGCGTCATCCCGTTCGATCAGGTGGCAGTTGGTGGCTACGTATCCATTGTCTGTTATAAAGAAGCCGGTGCCGGTAGCGGTGATCTGCTCGGCTTGTTTGATATATTCGAAAGTCGTCTGAAAAAAACGTCCGGGGCGGAGATTCATTTCCCGTAATACGATGTCCAGTTTCTGCTCGGCAGATACGCCGCCGCCATGGTCTAGTTTTTGTATGGAGTCCAGCAGGCGGTTGAAGGCCCGGTTGTCCATTTTCATGCTGTTGACATAGACATTCGCCGAGTATTCTGTCCGGATCATAACGACGCCCGGCCTGTTAAGCGCATAGTTCTCTACCCCGGACATTGTCACATGCTGGCCTTGGGCCGGGATGAAGGAACCAATCAGGAGAGCGAAACCAAAAAGAAAGCGGAGATCCGGGCGGAATGACGCCATACTAGCCGTTTTGCAAATAAAACAGGAAAATAGGTAACTTGTTGTACTATTGACGTTTAAATTTTTTTATGTTGTCTCCACAAGCTCCGCTGGCAGAGCGGCTTCGTCCCCAAACGCTCGATCAACTGGTCGGGCAGCGGCATTTGACCGGTAAAGGCAGTGTCCTGCGTTCTGCCATTGAGAACGGGAAGCCCCCTTCTATGATCCTGTGGGGCCCCCCGGGAACCGGGAAGACCACGATCGCCGGGATCATTGCGAATTCCCTGCAAGTCCCCTTCTATACGCTGAGCGCTATTTCATCGGGCGTGAAAGAGGTGAGAGAGGTCATTGCGGAAGCCCGGGATAAGGCTAAGGCTATCTTATTCATCGATGAGATCCACCGTTTTAACAAGGGACAGCAGGACGCCCTGTTAGGGGCCGTGGAGAAGGGGGTCGTTACGCTGATCGGAGCCACCACGGAAAATCCGTCTTTCGAGGTCAACAGCGCCTTGCTCAGCCGCTGCCAGGTATATGTATTGAAGCCATTGGATGAGCAGGATCTCATCCAGCTATTACATCATGCCCTGCAGGACGATGAGATCCTGAAACAGGAAAACATAAAGCTGAAGGAAACGGAGGCGCTGGTCACCCTATCGGGAGGGGATGCCCGTAAATTGCTCAACCTGCTGGAAGTGGTCTGCAATGCCGCCGGTAATGGAGCGGAGATAACGGACGATCTGGTCATGGAAATAGCGCAGCAACGCATAGCGCTCTATGATAAGAAGGGCGAACAGCATTACGATGTTATTTCCGCCTTCATCAAATGCATCCGCGGCAGCGATCCCAATGCGGCAGTGTACTGGCTGGCCAGGATGATAGAAGGGGGAGAAGACGTAAAGTTCATTGCCAGAAGACTGTTGATCCTGGCCAGTGAGGACATCGGCAATGCGAACCCGAATGCCCTGCTCCTGGCCAATGCCTGTTTCGATGCCGTGAATAAGATCGGTTACCCGGAGTCAAATCTCATCTTATCGCAATGCGCGACTTATCTTGCGTCTTCTCCCAAGAGCAATTCAGCTACGGTAGCTATTGGCGCTGCGCAGGCGGCCGTTCGTACACTTGGAGACCTGCCTGTCCCCCTGCATATCCGCAATGCACCCACCCGGCTGATGAAGAACCTGGATTATGGAAAGGGTTATCAATACAGTCATAATTATGAAAATAATTTTTCGCAACAGGAATATCTTCCGGATGCGATAGCAGGAACGAAATTTTATGATCCCGGAAAAAATGTACGGGAAGAGGAACTGAGGAAATTTTTAAAAAGCTTGTGGAAAGACAAATATGGATATTGATATGAATACGACCGATTGGACCTGTAAAAAATTCGGAGAACTGAATCCGGATGAGCTGTATGCAATTTTACGGTTGAGAAGCGAGGTCTTTGTGGTGGAACAAAATTGTGTTTTTCTGGATATGGATAATAAAGATCAGACCTCTCATCATTTAATGGGATGGCGGAAAGAGGAAGGGCAACAGCATAGCAAACTGCTGGGATATTCACGTATTGTGCCTGCGGGTTTTTCCTATGTGGAATCTTCGATAGGAAGGATCGTAACTTCCCCTGCCGCCAGGGGGACCGGAATAGGGAAAGACTTGTTGCAGCAAAGTATTAAAAGACTGTACGACCTTCATGGAAAGCGGGTTATACGCATCGGAGCGCAATATTATTTAAAGAAATTCTACGAATCTTTCGGCTTTGAACAAGCCAGCGACCTCTACCTGGAAGATGGGATTGAACATATTGAGATGCTATTACCTATACAAGACTAAGCACAATTCCTTAATTGGGAATTCTGTGGATAAAATAGTTGTGTTTTGATACACAATTAAACATCGTTTTTTCGTTTCTTGTATGATAACCTGGTTTCAATTATTTGAAACAGGAATCCAAACCATCGGAAAACTAAA
>WNFI01051713.1_pt1 | contig 102084 bp, 152 predicted proteins | sample 5400471 | NCBI WGS metagenome assembly WNFI01 (sample SAMN13153348, study PRJNA577476) | soil metagenome | isolation source: 100 cm saprolite on Douglas fir-dominated hillslope | place: USA:California | collected 2013-09-17 | reverse complement strand
TATAGTCTGTGCTGCGCCGCTTGCCAGCACAGCAGACCATCCTAGTTCACCTATTGCCGTTGTAGCGGACGGAGAACCGAACGCAAAATCATCTCGCCAATCTACATAAGCAGAATCAGTTTCCCAAATTGCATCTCCGTGAATCAATCCATCGGTAACACCGCCACCTGAGCCTGAAATTGTTACCCCACCGTTCACGTCTGAAACAGCAGTGATATTCGACCCTGGTATGAGATTAAGAACTGTTTGAATAGCATTTGGAATTCCAGCCGTCTCTAAAAGAACGCTATTAGTTTTTTGCTGAATTGTTCTCACGGCTACTGATTGCGAAGCGGCGTTGACGGCAGAAAGCCCTAACGGAGAAGTTCGGAATGAACTTAATCCGGGGCGGTTGTACTGTTTCAACGTATCCGGCGCATACTGCAATGGAAGAGGTAAAACTGTACGCAAGAATCTTCCAGCCTGAATTGTATCGTCCGGTATCGCAGGTGTTTTTGAGACCGTCACTTCCGCTGGAACTGCTGTCCAGTCTTTCATCTCTGGATAATAATCAGAAAGCGGCATTATTCCTCTGGAGGCTGTTCGATCACACCGAATACTGTAAGCGATAGAACTTCGTTTGCAAAATTTTCCGCAGGAAAACTTACTTTCGCCTGAAGATGTTCTGCCAACGCTGGAATCTGAGTATCACGGAAGTAGTATGCGTTTGAAAACAAACTTGACGGCTGTGTCGTCAAACCATAAACCTGCCACGGATAAGGAACCGCTCTCGGGAAGTTTGTAAAGCTTCCAGTGACTTCATTCAACAAGAATCCTACGGTCGGAGTTGTACCTATACGCGTAGCACGTAAGTTGATAAATGTTACTCCTGCGATCTGACCTGGGTTCACCAAGTTGATGCTGCCCATCGTAAAGAAACAGGTGTATGACGTTCCATTATCCTGGTAGGTAGAAAAATCGCGCTGCAAGATAGGCTGGTTGTTTCCCGTTCCGCCAACAAGCAACTTGTGAACGCCCGGTGCAGTTTCTATAGACAAGACTGCTCCCGCTCCGCCAGTGATCGTAGCAAACGGACTCCATACTGAGTTTCCATTTGGGAACTGATTAGGATTCAAACGATACCATCCGGTTGAGCCGTCTCCGATGAAGATAGCGTTGTCGTTTCCCGATTCGTGAACCGTTACGAATACCTTCGATGCATTGAACAATGCCAACTTGTCCGAAATAGGTCCGCCCATTCGCTGCACACCGCCAGATGGGTCCATAGACAAGAATTGGTTATCCGCAGTATACAAGAAGATCATTCCACCGTGGATATCCAAAGCATTGAAGTGAAGCAATCCAACGCCTGGAATCAACGGAGACGGAAAGAACGTGGTGAAAACAGGTCCACCAAGAATTCCGTACACATCTGAAGTTGTAAATACAAGAATTCCTGTTGCAGTAGGAACGATACGGGTTACCGGGGACGGAAACTGAAAGAAGTTATTCGGATTGAATGCTTCATTCGGATTTCCTGCCAGGGTATCAGGTCCATCAGAACAGAATACAAAGTTTCCAACTGCTCCCCATATACGCTCAAAATGGTACGCCATCGGCAAAAATCCCGCAGGCGGAGGGTCGTTCTGATGATTCACAGGAGCAGGTTCAAACTGATTCAAAATAGGGTCTTGCTGAAAATCACGGTACTTCCAAGTTAATGAACTGCCCACTGGTACAACAATATTCGGAATTTCTGTCAAGAAGAATAGAGTACTTCCGCCATCCAAGGTTCTCCAAATGATGACGGTATCAACCTGGGGGTCTGAAGAATATGTGCCTGATACAGTGTTCACCGCTCCGAGATTTGGCCCCGTTACGAAAAGAGTTGGAGACGCAGTTGAAATATGTCCGCTTCCAGAACCTGTCGGTGGTCCCAATACTCCACCTTGATACCCCGGAGGCACATTTGTGTTGAACGGGTCATTCGCTGCACGAGACGCAAAACTAACAGCATACTTGTAGCCTTTCGTCCAAGAGAATCCCTGTGTTGAGAAGGTTGAAACATTCAACCACGTTGCCACGCTATCGACAGTAGTTCCTCCGATAACGGTAGACCATACCGGATGTGTGGGCGTGCCGCTCTTGCCACTTACTATTACGAATTCAACGTTGTTGTTGGAATCGATAATAGAAGCACCACCATATGAAACTGACCCGAATGGAGGAAAGAATCCAACATGAGGAAGATACCACTGAGTGGTTACAGCCCATGACATCGATGGACCTACACAAGACCACTGTGTTGTACCATCTTTGGTTTGCGCAGCGTATGAAGTTCCCCACGGGTTGAACTGTGCGGTTCCCGCATGAACTTCGGCCACGCCGTTAGGATTCGTCACAGTTAGAGTCGTGTTGGTAGCACTTACGATGATGAACGACCCGTTATTATTGGCATTTGTGAATCCAGTGATCGTCACCGGAAGCCCGGCAGTCAATCCACCGGGTCCTCCAGATACATTGAACGTTCCTGTATACGCCGTGTTACCACCAGCATTGTTCGCCGCCGCAGACAGAGTAAAATTCGTTCCCGGTTGTGTCGCATTTGACGTACCCGTGATGATACATACCTGCATATTACCATTGGGGTCTTTGATAACTGAAAAAACCGTTCCGAAAACAGTAAACGCGGTATAGGCATGATTCGTTTGATAGGTTGCAGAACCCAAATTCAACCAAATTAGATCGCCATCAGGCTTTGTTTCAGCCCCAACTATCGTAGACCATTGAGGATTCGTTCCACCTGTACCAGATGTCAAAGTACCAGCGCCGTTGTTTACCTGCCAGAACACTGTCTGATTTGTAGGAAGACCGTTGGCAAGACTAACAGGCTCTGAAATTCCGCTTACAGATGTGTCATTTGATACGGAACCTAATTTTGGATATGTAGTAGACGGCTTCCACGCCGGAGGAGTTTTCAAAGAACCAAGATTGAACCACTTTACTGTGCCGTCGTCGCCCGTCCATCCAATTCCGCCGCCGAACGTAAAAGAACCCGCAGATGATGATGTTCCCTGCTGATTACCCACTCGGGCGTTTTCAAAGCAGCATTTTGTGACAGGGTCGTATACAATAGCTGGATTTGCAAGTGTTCCACCTGTTGCGCCGTTGTTATAGGTGGTATTCGGTGTTCTAAGTACAATCGGACCCCAATTAGTCCAATTAAATCCGTTATCCGGCGTTGCCCCACCAGGAGTTTGATTCCAAGCTGGTTGTCCGTTTCCCGTCGTTCCGAACTGAGTGGTGTTCGTTCCAGACGCGTTCACAGAGATCATCTGTTGAACGTTTCCGTTTGAATCTACGATCAATCCCATTGTTGAATAAACCGTACTTGCGGTCCACACAGATGAAGATGACGCAGTCGGGGTGGATGTAACGTTCGGCGCAGCCAACGGCGCTACGATTCCCCAATTCCAAACAGTTCCACCAGGAAGAACATACTTCTGAAGATCGACGCCATCGCCAACAAACAGCGTATCGCCAACGCCCTGATAATAACCCTGCCCGGCCAGTCCAGTCTTCGTAAAGATTTGGGTCTGCGTTGTCGGAGTCTGAATGTACGTTGCAACCGGAGTGTCAACTATAACTTTGATTCCCTGGTCCAGTGTCCTCCAATCGTAAAACCAATTTGGAGGATTCGGAACGTTCACAGTAGAGAACGCAGATAAACCTGGACGACGAATCAGGGTCAACTGATTACTGATTTCCATGTTGCCGCCGTCGATCAAGGCATCAACATACCCGCCATAGAACTTCGAAATGACAAATTGCGCAGGGTCGTGCAATGCGTTTCGGTTGGTGAACAAGCCCGTTTCCATTCGCGCGATATGAATTGGTTTACCGCGAGATGGATTACGTACCTGCGCGCCTGCTGATTCTAGTTGTGATGCCATTACTTAGCGCCTTGCGCCTGTTGTCCTTGTTGCGTCTTCAAAAGTTCCAGCATCTGTGAGGCATTGAAATGCATGTAACTAGCTGCGAAGATCGCCTTATCCATGTGGCTCAATCCCTGAGCGCGAGCCAACAAACCTGCAATTCCACGAGCTAGATATTGCTGCGCTCGCGGGTCTTGACAGGAATCCATGTAATATCCAAGACACATATTGTTGTACACATCCGAGAATGAATCAGGGATAGGTGCCCACAAATCTGTTAAGGCCACAAACTGTATCGGAGCCTTTTGATAGACCAAGTTCACGGTGTACGCGCCATCTGGCACACCAGACAATCGGAACGTCAGATTGAACAAACCATCGTCATTCTGAACTGCAATAACCTGCGGACGGGCCTGAGTTACAGATGCCCCTAGCGCCTGGTTGTTCTTCATATCAGGCATTTCGAAAGTCTTCGTTCCGTCATTGGCCGTAGCTTTTTCCAAGAAACCGAAATCAGGAATATTCTGAATGTAGTCCTGTGTACCCTTGATGATCGGCCCGGTCAAATTCACGTTATTACGGTTGAACCTCCAGGTGAAGGGCGCAGCAAGAATGCTGTTACGCACGATATTTACAATGCCAATCATAGGCATGTTACTCGTGCCCACATTTGCCGATTGATAACGGCAAAAAGGTATGATGTAATTGATCGTGTCTTGTACCGCGTTACTCATAAATTATTTCGCTCTGCGGATTCTTTTATATTCAACAAGAATACCGGACAGAAACTCCTGAACAATTTGCTTCCTAACTGGCGAAGCATGTTCTTTCTTGTGGCAGTTAGCGCACAACACATCACACTTCTTGATTTCCTTTTCTAAGGTCTTCAACGAATCTCCATTATGAAACATCTCAGAAATACTTCTCTTCTTAGTCTTTGGATTTCGATGATGAAATTCTAAAACAAGCATATCGGTTTGACCGCATCTTACACATGGGTGCGTAGCTAGATACTTCACAACAAAAATTGTATTTCGTCTTCGCCTTCCTATTTGTGCAGTTCTTGCAATCCCCGAATACACACTTTTAGACCGATACTTCTTTTGAGATTCAGCATAATAACTCATTCAATCACCGCCACGGATAATTAAATGGCCAGGCTGGACCCACGAATGAAGTTCGTCCTACCGTTCCGCTACCGAAAATTGTTCTCTCTGGAATGAAGCGGTTTTCTTCAAGTTCACGATCTTGCACAACACGCAGATCGGTCAAACTCTTCAACCAAAGCTGATAGTTCTTTTCAAACTTCGCCTGCACCTTCGGGTCGGAGCTATATCGATAGCACTGTGCAATGATTCCTTGTCGAAAGTAACTTGCATACTTATCCGGAAACGGCGCAAATGTCTGCTGTAAAGCTGGACTTGACGGAGAATCTACGAATCTACGTGTTTGCATTTGTCCAATTAAATTGAACTGAAAGATAACACCCGTCTGTGATGGAACCGGAAGAATTCGAATTCCGACACCGTTAGGGTCTATAACGGTCCACTTAGTGGTTCCGTCCTGAGTTACGGTTCCGGCTGGAGAGTTAGCGGCGGGCCAGTTAGGTTGAACAAGACCGCAGGTTCCGAATGTCGTTACCGCTTGAAGATTTCCGTTTGGGTCTTGGACCTGAGTGATAGGCTGCGCATTCATCGTGGATGCGAGAACTGGATTGGTAAAAACCGTACCCGGACCTGGGTTGTTTCCAAATGAAGAATTGCCTGTATCACCCGCGCCCCAAATACCAAAGTACAGCATGTAATTTGGCAAACGATTCACAGTAAAGGTAGGCCATGACCAGTTCATCGGCTGAAGGATGCTGCCAGTTGCCTGGGTCTGTGATCGTCCACATTCCGCATAACCCCACGGCTTCGGTAGCGCAGTTGAAGTCATTTCTACTACGATACCTCGATTCAACCACTCGACGTTAAAGAAACTACTACCGTCCGGATTTACCAAGGCGTAGTCTTGTTGAAAACTGTTTGTGTAGAATTGTGGAAGCTTAATTTCATTCCAAAAATGTGGAAAGGGAGTACCGACGATATCAGAATACACATCTTCGCAGATTGAGATATACGGTTCTAGCTGATATCCAGATACGTCAGATAAAACGGGCTTTACGTCTCCAAGAGGGAGAATCTTATCCAACATCTGCTGTAATGTGATTGTACTTTGGGTGTTCGCCATAGTTGGTCAACTCTGGCTGAGAAAAGGCGGGTCTCCAAGACCCGTCGTAATCGCAGTCTTGAAGTAAATTAGGAATGATGTTTCAGAGTTGTCTCCTGAGAAATCTCTCGGGTTAGTGCGGAACCCGAGAATCTTAACGTCCAAGCCGCACCAGGACGCATACCCTTGCGGGTTTAGAGTTCGACTGCGCGAGGATTCTTCTGGAAGTCTTCTACTCCAACAGGAATCGGTGACGCGGTTAGCTTAACCTCAGACGAGGTAGCCGTATTGCTGCTCTCACCAAGCATCTGATACGCCTTCTTCCAGCCGATACCAGTGTGATTCGGTATCTTCTCTCCGCGACGTACTAGATATTCATCGGTGTCGGTGTTCTTCCACTTCATGCTACAGATCAAGCAACGAATGTAACTTGAACTGTCCACGAAGGTGTGAAAGGAAACAGCGTAATCCACCTTCGGCCCCTTAAGGCCACGTCCACCCTTTTTGTGAGTACACAAAGATTGGGCTTGAGTCTTTTCACGGATATTGTATTCAGCGTTGATTCGACGCTGCTTTTCCTTCTCCGCTAAAGCTTCTGCTCTGGCTTTCTTTTCAGCCAAGACATCTTGACGTTCCGCCAAAAGTAACTGCAAAACAAGCTGAAGAGTTTGCATGTCTTCAGATGGTACTGCCGGGAGGCCCGGCTTCTGGTCTGTCATTTTGACTTTCCTTTGACATCGGGCACAGCCCGGTCAGTTAGTATCCCGCCACAGGCGGGCGAGTTTTACAACTCGATTTCTTCAGGAGTAGAAGCTAGTTCACGTCGATTACGGAACCAGAACATATTCCTGCGGAATCTCCGGCTGACGGGACCGTCAACTGGCCTGCCGAATATCTGATTCGCTTTATCCTCAGATATGACTCCTTTTTCAACAAGTTGGGACTCGACTGTACGCCAACCGCGAAATGACTCTCCAGAAGGCATTCCACGCTTGTCAAGTCGCAAGACAGACCATTCGTACATAGCAGGCACTTGGAGGTAGCATACTGGTACGACGTAGTCCGTTCCTGGTTTGAAAGCCCACAATCCGACTGTCGATGGCGGGAAACCATTGTCAATCGTGTAGCACTTAACTCCGGCATCACGAAGCTTATCAATGAAATCACGAGTACGAATTGGATTGACCTTCCTTGCTAACTCATTAAGTAGCAATTCTTGATCTTCCATTTTGTAACGTCGTGTCATTAGTTCCGAAACTTCTCGGTCAGCTAAGTACTGCTCCTGAGCCATTGCCTTGTAGTCTTTCGGCCACTTGAACCAATTAGGGGTTCCTCCCGCGAGAAGTTTTTTGATTGTTTCACGCGTGGTCTTCAAATCTGAGCGTCCTTCCCAAGGATTCGCCAGTTTTTGCAGTGGCGGCTTTATGATTTCAGCCATGACAGTTCCTTTAATATTGGTTTGAATGGGGACGGCCTTGAACCGTCCCCCTTTCGGTTGTAACTCTTATTGAATTGCAGGTACGCTGTCAAGGAAACGAATACGCTGCGTGTTTGCTCCACGAGCAGGCGGTAGTGTTACCGTCTGGTGGAAGCGGTATGAGCACCAGCTACCAATCGTACCTACAGGGTCGAATGCGGACGCCGGAGCGTTCTCAACAACCTTGCAATCGATTGTACGCCAGTCACCTTCACCAAGTTCTGTGTCGCCTGGCACTGCCTGCCATACGCCGATCATAGCGTAGTTACCCAATACGTATGTACGATATGCGATCTTACCAGAACCGCTGTAATTCGCTGTCGTTGTTACGAATGGGGTCTGACGCAACACAATGTTGGTGCCCGGAAGTTCAATGTCCATCTTCTGGTCTGCACCAGCGATCTTGTCGAACTTATCGATGTTGCCAAGCTTCCACAAGTCAACGATTGAGTTGTTCACTGTCGTTGCATTGAAGATATCGCCTAGCACGTTAGGTGATACAACGCCTGCGAACTTTCCGTTACGGTTCGGCAACACGTTCTTTGAAACCAACTGCTGCTTCAATTCACGTACTGTTGCCAAGTCCAACGTAAACGGTGATGCAAGCAAGCTGCTCTGGTTAACTTGTGTGTCAACCGCAGACAAACCTGCGCTATCCGCTACTGCGCTGTACAACTCAGAAATGCTCTGTCCGGCTTGATATCCAAGTTCGACCGCGCTGTTTCCAACTAGGTCGTCCAAGGCGCTGGCTACGACGAACGCTGAGAAGTTCGTGTAGTTGTTCCATTCACCAAGCTGCGCTGGCGCAGAAATCTGCCCAACGAATTCAGGAGAACCAACCACGCCGTCTCCGGCCTGGACGATATCACCTGTTAGCGTGTTGTACTGGAAGAACTGACGGTTGATACCGCTGTTGTTCGGTTGTACACGACGCTCTGCTGCTACTATAAAGGCGTCCGTTTCGCCCTTCAAGTTAGGAATAAGTTCCTTATCGAACAGAATGCTCTGTGCGGTAAGAATATTTCCTACGTTTGCTACTGACGGATTTGGGCCTCCAGCCATGTGGATTCCCTCTTAATGTGCTCTGTGTCAACCCTTACGGGCTGCGCGGACTACCGTCCTCGTCTGATCTTGGCTTCGGCAACGACGCGTTCGATTTCGGCACGAGTCTGAGGATTTCTCATCTTCGCACGCATTGTCGGGCCATCCCATCCGTTGATTTGGTCCATCGTGAGTCCCTGTGGTGCCGTTGCTGGACGTGGTGCTGAGTTTTGTCCAGGCACGATACCGCCATTGACTCCCGGTCGTGACTGCGCCGGAGCCGGATTTGCCGGAGGCGTAGGTGTTACCGGAGCAGCCGCTACGGATTGCGCCGGAGCCGTCACTGCTGGTGTTGCTGGTACGGAAGCTGCCGCTGGAACCGGATTTGCCGGAGCCGCTGCTACCGCTGGCACTACAACAGGTGCCAGTTGATTTTCTAAAGCATGTAATGCAATTTCAAGATTATCCAGTGTCCATGCCAACTGATTTTCTTCGAAGTAGCTCTTGAATAGAGCCGCATTAGCTTCGCAATTGTTATAATCGTCTTTATGTGTTTCCAAGAAATCGTGACTAGCTTTTTCTTGACGACGAAGTTGATTTGCTTTTGCGTCGGCTTCGGATTGAATACGGTCGCGTTCATCCTTATTCAACTTACGGTGTGCTTCTAACGCAATCTTTGGGTCTTCGGACTTCAAGTCCTTAACCGCTGCCAACAATTCAACGTCCGACATCTGTGTAGCCGGAACCACTGGTGGATTGTTGACTTCACGTACACTTTGAACCTTCTGTTGCTTCAAACGATGGAAAGCGCGAGTCGCCTGCGTGTGCGCCTCAATCATCTTGTTGCGCATTTCCTCTTCTGAAATAGCTTCGAGATGAGTAGGACGGCCAATCGGATTTCCGGCTTCGTCCTTAATCTGATACTCGACTACAATCTTTTTGTTCTTTGCAGCTTCTACTGCGGCGGCTTCTGCCACCTGTCGAGCCGTAGCTTCGGCTTGTAGACGCGCTGCCTCTGCTTCTACTGCGGCATCCTGAACTTCAGGAGTAGCTGGTCCATTCGCATCGATCTGCGCCTGGGCTGCTTCAACATCCGACTGCGATTTAGTTTGAACAGTCTTGTAAATAGCGTCACGCCATTCAGGGACAGCCATGTAACGCTTCATCGTCGTCGGGTCCCACTGTCTGATATGTTCAAACGTGAGAGTTTGCGGCGTAAGATTTTCGGTTGTCATTATTTATTATCCTTTGACGGGATACCCGTCTTCAGTATTGGATTCTCTGGTGCCTTCGCTTCCTTTTCTTGAGCCTCGCCCGAAGCGGCCTGTATATGCCACTGGACACTTCCAAGAATTAGAAGTGAAAATTCGTTACGTTCTCGTGCTTTGATTTGACGGGCCTTGACCACATGATCGTAGCCCGTCTCCTCTGGATTCACTTTGAGAACATCTTCCGTTGCACGCTTACACGCATCCATGTGCATTTCTTCAACAACAGCCCAACCCGGATGCGCCACAAGCCCCGCTAAGAGTGCTCGTTTCGCCGGAGTCAAGCTATCTGCCAACAACGGTGTTTGTTTCATTGGTTATTCCTTTATAGGGTGGTCTCAGAACCGAAACCTTGTGTGGTCGGCTGACCCATTTCCCCTGCCAAGCTGTGCTCAGTGGCCTGTCGGAGAACTTCCGCTCCGGCCTTACCAAGCTGCTTCTGGTCTTCTAATGCCTTTTCTTGTTCGAACTTCTGATTCTGCATATCCTGCGCGGACTTTGCCTGTGCTGCCTGTATTGCTGCCGGAGAATTTGCATCATACTGTTGTGCCTGTTCAGGCGACATCGGTACTAGGAAGTCCTGTGAGAACTTCCAACCAGCAGCGTCGGTAAACGCCTTGAAGATAGCCACTGCGTCAAAATTGTAGTGTCTATCGTTTACATTCTTCATGAATGCTGGACTAGTCAAAAGCTGAATCATGATCGGCAACGCCTGGGCCATTTCCTTCTTTGCGCCCAAATGCGCCCCCGCGAGCACTTCATATTCAAACTTCGCATTTCGGAAGCTGATATGATCGTCCAAATATGTTGTTCCCAATTCTTCGCCCAAAACACGACGTAGAACTGACGTTGGAAGCAATTCGTTGTTCAATTCATCCATCTGGTATAGCCAAGGTTCAAGAACCTGACGTACCATACGACCGCTTGGACCGTCTAGACGGGATGCATTGGCCTGGATAACTCCGGCTGCCCCTGTTGCAGAACGCATACCAGTTGTCTTGATGCCAGCAGAGCCAGCACCCAACATAACTTGTTCGTTCGCTCCAGAAGATTCCTGTGCGGCTGCTTTGGCCTGTTGAATAAACTGCCAAGCTTCCGATGGAACCGGAGGCATTTCCAAAAACTTGAATGCCTTATCAACGTCATCGTCAACGTCAATGATGCCGCCCTGCTTCCAGCGCGTCATCTGAGTTGGAACGTTGAACCCCTTCTTACGAACGGCGGTAGGCTGCAAACCGTAAGCCAACAAGTCCAAGGCAAGGTTTGTTACGCCCTGCTCCACAACTTGTTCTGCTCCGATTAGTTGGCCCAATCCCTGTCCGTAAAAGCTATCCGGCAAATTTCTCCAGTTTGCGCTGAAGAACGGAACCTTACCGTATGGATTGGCTTCATTTCGAATCAAAATATTCTTGCCGCCAAATGACAAGACCACAATCACTTTGTCTCTATCCCAACGCTCAAGAAGTTCCATACTGTTTTGCAACAGGTCTGCTGAACTTCTGAAGTTACGCGGAATTGCATGCTGCAAATATCCGCGCATACCTTCCGGGATGGTCATTGTGATGTTGTCAGGTCCTGACAGCATGTTAGCCATGAAGAATGACTTCAGATCGCTCTCTGACGGAATGTTGTATCCCGGCGCATCGCGAAGCATATTCAAATCATCATAGGTGGCGTAGTCACGGTAGATAACCCACTTTGCCTTTCGAATATCTCCAACACGGCAACCTGGGTCCACCAAAACTGTGCGAATGTCTGCGTACTTAATCCACGGGCGGCTGATCTTAACCGCATCCACGAAGACTTCGAAGTCGTCGGAATCCGGTGTGTCAATTGGGTTCGTAGAAAACACACTGTTAAGCTGCTCTTGCGAACGAGAACGACGGTACTTCTTTATCTTGACATCGTGTTCAAGATAGCCCCACTTGAAAATACAGGTTCCAAGAAGCCCCATCTGTTCGAGGCCGCGTTCGATCTCTTCCTCAAACTTCATATCCCATAGCTGCGCAGAAAACAACGCTGTCTTAGCGCGAACTATTTCTTGCTTCGTCCCTGGGCGAGGGCGAAGTAGGAACGGAGGGTCTTCATAGAACAAACCCTCCATAATCTTAGGAACGATAGAACTTAAATGGTTAGAAAGCGTGAACTTCGGCACTGAAGCCATGAACACGCCATCGAAAGCTGACGCCCCTTGAGGGCTTTGAAGAATGATATCGGATTGGGTCCACAGCGATGCCCACTGGTTAATGTTGGCATAGTTATCAGCCAATGACGCATCGTCAAGAACCAACTTCAGAGCAGCTTCGTCAGAATATATGTAGGCCCCTGTATCAGAGTCCTTATGCATCTCATCCGACGTGATCTCCGCAACCGGGTCAACTTGTATTTTATCCAGCGTTTTCGCTGCGTGCTCATTTAGAGGTTCTGTCATGTTCTAATTCCGTTTCCACCAAAGAACTTTCGTCCAATATGCCCCATCGGACCTTGAGGTTCTTCCTGTGGTTCTATTCCCGGAACGGGCATATTGTGTGACATCCCGAATCCACCGCTATTACTTCCAAAAATCAACTTGTGTGTCTCATTACGAAGATAATCCCTGTATCGAGCCTCATCATCTGCGGCCTTCTGTTCCAGTTCTTTCTTTGAGAGAGCAACTAGACTAGGAACGAATCTTGCCAATTGAGAGAGAACATCGGGTACGTCATCTTTGAAATAACGTGAACTCTTTTGCCCCTTGTACTTTTCAAGCTGTTCGAATACCTCGGGATTCCAAGGCGCGATCAAAAAGAACAATCTAGCAGTGCGTAGAAGAGTTTCAATGCCCTTGATTCGATTTCTCTTTGCATTTTCAGAATTATCCGGCGTAGCCCATCTGATATACGGCCAATGGCCGTAAGTGGTCCTCGAAACGTCGTTGATTCTTTCCTTTAGAAGTTGAAGTCCACCAGTGTCTTCGCCATACCATTGCTGAACATGCCACTTATCATTCATCGCGGCGATTCGATTAGCAATCTCAGTCTGAGACCACTTTCCGAATTGCACATCTAGAACGACCATAATCCATTTCCCGTCTTGGCGCTCCATTGAAACTGTGTTCGCCATATCTATAGGAACAGGAACGGCACCTTCTTGATATACCTTTCCAACAGCGAGTGCGGTGAAGTCAGAGAACTGCTTATTTTCACGGGCCAAATCAATGGCTCCGTAAACATAACCGAAATCTCGAACTCCCGGATGTGGTAATACATCCGACAAGGTCTTTGACTTTCGTTCTTCCAGCAAAATACGATCAAGACTAATCGTACTTTCTTCGCCCCAAACGGGCTGGTTAAGTTGCTGACATCGGAAGCTTCTCTCGTTCTTCATCTTCTTTCGAAGATCAAGCCAAGATTGGTGCGGCGTTCCGGCCAACTCGGGGAAGGTCAAATCAACCATATCCTCGGTTAGCTCATAGATATTACGTCGTTCAATTTCTTTGTGCTCGGGTTTTACCTTCCAGCATGCACGTTCAAAATACTTCAAATTGAACATGTCTGGATTGTCTTCCCAGGTTTTCTTTGTTACGCCATAATAGTCGTCCGGGAAGTAGCGCGTACCGATAACGTCATGCCAGCCCCAAGGCATAAGCATGTTAACCGCGCCATCGGCCTTGAACTGAACCGCCCCACGCGTTTCTTCATTGTTGCTATTAGTATCCGTAACGATATCATCAAACTTCGTGACATCATTATGAAATCCCGTAAGCGTTGACGGAACCGAAATAACACCAAGAGTAGGGTCCGCAGAGAAATGACGCTGCGGGGCATGAGTATCTTCTGAGAGCCTCAAAGGTTCATTTGAAGTTCCCGCAACTCCACGAATCACATATTCTGGAAATAGTAAGTGAAATACATCTGGACGAATGCCTTTCGGCAGGTAGAAAGAACGCTTCTTAGGACCCACCTTAATCATGACTAAGAATTGTTCCGCGAGTTTTACAACCCCGCTAACGATGAGAATTCGAATGTCTGGACAGTTGATTATCCACTGGATACAATCAACTGCGTCGATACTAGACTTGAAGAACCCACGCGAGTCCAACAAAATCATAGTTCTGGCATAGTTTACAATTTTCTCATATTCTACCGGGTCGCGGACGTACTTTCCGTAATCCCTAACTGATTCTATGCGGCCTTCAGAATACTTATAATCATCATCAGTGAATTCACGGGTCTGCATCCAAACATGTGGAACCCGGCTCTGATTTCCTAGAGCCTTTTGAAAATCTTTCTTCAACTCGTATCCATCACGGTATACGCCGTCGAAATTTTTCGCTACGAACTGATCGCAGACTATCTTGTGAACATGAGGTTGTAAATCAAGATCGAAAACTTCAGTGGCTAACCAATACAGTTCCTTACGGGCCTGATCTCGGGCATACAACCACTGATCGAAATGGAGATATCCCCATTTTCCCTTATGATGAATCCCTTTTTCGCTGTAGCGACCCGGCAGTTCAAAAGTGTTGATTGGGATAACTTGACTAATCAAATCAACTTTCTTTTTCTTCTTTCCGCGAGACTCTTCTTCGGGAGTAGGCTCTTCGCCAGCGCCAGCAACATACAAGTTCCACAATTCCTCATATGATAGTACTTCAGACCTAAAACGGACACCATTAGACTCTGCATCTAACTGCTTCACACGTTCCGGCCAAAATTTCTTCTGACGAATTACCCGACCCCATTCATTGTGATGAAGCCAATTGTGCTTATCCTTTTCTGGCCCTACGTATGGCATTGTGCCCCCGAAAGTCTATTGATCGGTGCGCTTACGATGCGTAAGCACTCTCTTCCTTCTCCTGCTTCGGCTTCAAAACAGGTTTTGCATTAAACTTCTTTCCATCCCAAGTAACGGCCACAACACCGCCTGGCTCTACCAACGCGGCTTTATGGTCTTCATGTAAAATAGCTCCTAAGCTGTGGATTACGCTTGAGTGAGCCGAAACTAAACTAGGCTTTCCTGTTCTAAGTCCAGCGCGAAATGCCTTGAACAAAACTGGACGAACACGGTCGTGCATTCCATCAATAGATTCTCCATCGGGAATGCGCTCATTCGTATGATCGTGGTAATACTTCATGTTGGCATTCGGGTCATCTTTCTTCATACCCGTATACTTTCCCGCGTCCAACGGAAGCAATTGCTTCGCCGGAGTCACCTTTACCTTACGGCCCTTCAAAAGTTTCTTGGCGGTATCTTTCGCACGCATCAAAGGGCTGGTCCATGCCTGCCCAATTTGCTTATCAGCAAAAAATTTTGCCAACTCTTCTGTATCTTTCTTCCCTTTTTCGTCCAAAGGGATATCCTTTTGTCCACGAAATCTGTTTTCTTCATTCAGCTTAGTGGTGCCGTGTCGAACGACATATGCGACGACTTGATCTTTCTTTTCGTCTGCCATGCTACACCTGGGATAGTTCTTCTATCCTTCTCTCAATCTCTTCCTCCGTAGGAATATGAACTGAATACGGCTTCAGTAAAGAAAGATGCGTCAGGGCTTGAATAGCTTCTTCACGACAACGCTTCTCCTCTTCAACCTGAACCATTAGTTTGCCGATCACCTTTTTCAGGGCTTTTTCGTCAAACATCGAAACTCCGATTTACTGAATTGATTTACGGGCCGCGTCTTCTGATTCCATCTTGGCCTTAATACCTTCGCCTGCACTACCCGCTTCCTGCACTATTCCCGAACTAGGACGCGCTTTTCTCGCCTGAGAATAAGATGGCTTCGGTGTGAAGACTCCTGTATCTCCGGTAGACTTCGTAAAACTTTCTGCGCTGCTTAACGCTTTCTTGGCTCCAGCAAGCTTTGCCATTACTCCGCCGTCATCATTTGGCATCTGTGTCTCCACCTGGTGTCGGTGCGTCCGGGAATTTCTGGTAGGTTAACGCATGTGCTCCAAGAAATCCATAATACGCGTAGATAGTATTTTGAATACCACTACCGATATCGTGCCCTGTCTTAAAATGATAGACTAAGACAGCCGCTTGAGCCGAAGAACCAAGGATGATATGAAACTTATTAATGAGCAAGTCCAAGGCCCGGTCAAGTTTCATCATTTTAGTGCTTGAATCCTTTCATTGTCTTGGCGAAATTTGCCATCTTTTTTACGTGTTCGTTTTCACTATTCGCTGCGGCTTCCATCTTGTCGTCTGGAATGTTCTCACCTTCAGGCACACCTAGCGCCCTATGAAGACCACCCTTACGAAGATGATGCATCGCACGATACAAACTTACGTTATGGGCCATGTTAAACTCCCGGTGCCATAGGCGCTGCTGCCCCACCAGCCGCTGGAGGCATTCCGCCGCCCATCGGTGCCGCGCTCGCTTCTTCACCAGGGTTCGGTGCAGACGTGTGGTCCATCAAACCATCTAACATGCTATCGTGGTCAGCAGACGCATATTTCTTGTGACTCTTTCCGTCTTCGTGATGGTGAGTCGTTGTATGAGAACCGTCATCGTGGTGCTCAATCGTAGAATGCGTGTACTTATGGTGTTTCTTTGCCATGTTAACTCTCTTTTCTAGCCTTCCGCGCATGCGCGTAGGTTGGAAGATTTTTGCGCGGAGTTGACGCGAAGTCATGAAGTTGCTTATGAGACATCTCTAGGAGTCCCTTATTTTCTGCGTGCAACTTCTCCGGCTCATGTTCAGCAATCGCCATAGCGATCTGTTGCTTCTTGCTTACTGCTGGCATAAATTACGCCCTGATAATCCCCATCTTATTCGCAAGATAATGAAGACCCGCCACTACAGGAATAATACAGGCAGATACAATCCACTGTCTCGTATCATTCGACTTCATCGTCTCTTCAACTGCTTCAAATCTGTCGTCATGCGCCTTAATAGTCGCAGTGAGTGTTCCCTCTATTCTTCCCAAACTTTCTTTCATATCCGTAAGAATAGTAGACATCTGGTCATCTGAAATGGACATAAATCCCTTAAGAAAATTTTGTCAACGGCTATAACGTCCGACAAGGCCGTGGCTTTCACACGATCTTGGACCAGGAGGGCTGCGATCAATCGAAGCAGCCCGTCGCTGTCCGAGAATGGGTTAGTCTTGAACGATCTTGAATTCGTACAAACTTGCGCTGTTTGATGCGTCTGATGTACCAAAAGTGATTCCGGCAACCAAACCAAATCCAGCCTGACCTTGTGCGTTAGCTAGGGTCACGTTTTGTCGCGCAACTGCTACAGTTCCTTCGGCTACGGCTGAAGCTGCTGTACCTGTCGCGGTAGACTGATACTGAGATTTCATGAATCCGCAGATGCTTGCAGAACTTGGGTCAAGATACAAATCACCTGCAACTGAGAAGCCTACAGGCTGGTTAGCAACCAATGCAGCGGATACTGCCGGGGCCAATAAGCTGACGTAGGTCGGAGATGCAATTGTTCCAGTGTTAAGCTGAACAATCGGTGTGATTGTCGGGGTTACGGCAGATGATGCCACACCTGACATATACACACGGAAACGCTGTCCAAGCAACTTACCTTCACCTGTTCCACCTACGACGAAGTTAACTCCGGCTGGTGTACCAGACTGTGTGTAAATTTGCAACTGACCGCTTGCGTTGGTAGCAGACGGCACCTGCCCAATCTGTGAAGATTGCTGCGGTGTGTTTACTCCAACTGCTCCAGTGTTCCACAATGACAACGGTGGAAGGCTGAAGAAATACTTAAGCGTCAAACCTGTTCCGCCAACTACTGACGGTCCAGCTACGCTCAATTGATACTGTGCGATTACGCCCATTTGTTTCTCCCTTTTATGTACGTTGAAGGAAAGCTGCAAGATTTACCTTGCCCCTTACCGTCCCGCAACGCTTTATAGGTCACGTTGAACGCAACCTAAACTTTCTCTAACGATGTTCCGCATTCAATACAGAACTTTGCTGTTCCCTTATTCGTCTTGCCACACGTATCGCATACAGGTTTACGATCAACAGTCTTTGCAACTTTGACCGCTGCCTGGGCTTTACGGCCTACAAGATGTAGCATAATGGCTTCGGATGCTTCGCATTCGAATCCAGCTACCGGAACAAATTGTTGATTACTGATTGAACCGTCTACCGTGATTCCAATCTCATTCGCGCTTATCAACGAACCACGCTCACCTTCAGCCTGAGACAACACGTTCATAGTGGCAATCTTGCTGCCCTCTGAACTGGAATTATTGGCCCCTTGAGTTGCCTGACACGAAGCCTGGAGAGAACGAGTCCCTGATAGAATCGTCCCTGAATGGGAGTCGCTTTGAGTAAGCGTTCCACAGAAATTCCAGTGTGGCCACGGGTAAGGATAAGGGCGTGGATATACATAAGGCCAAGAGTGGTGATGATACGTATGATGTTCCACGATCTTCGAAGGTTCATAAACCCTCTCGCGTCGGAACTCTACCCGTACCAATCCATCTTCCGCGCCTACGCCTCGATGCTCTTCGATACGCTGTGTGCGCTCGATGAACTTGAAGCGATTACCACGTTCGCGATTCTGTCGATAGAACCGCTCGATGTCAACTGACTTGCCTGGGTCTACCACTAGCCAGCCTGTCGCATCCTGTCCATCTATACTAATTTGTGCTTGCATGCGAACGGTATCCAAGTTCTTCAACAGAACCGAGTATTCGCTCCCAAAAGGAAGTTCTACTCTATCATTAGATTCTCTAAGAACCTTTCCGTTCACTTTCACTGCAACTACAAAATTGTTTCGGTGCATCATACTTCTCCTTCAACCGCACGACAGACTAGCATGCGCAAATTCTTAAAGTCTGTTTGGACTTGATGATACCCGCATGTGTTCTCCATTCTCATGTCGCTTAATCCAATTACAATTAGCGCAAAGAATTTGAAACGCATTTGATTCATCAGCTAGAACAAGTTTCAGAAACTCAACCTGAGAAATTTTACGACGAGTTTTGAATCCATCGCCTTTCACGTGGTCAATCTGAAGTGCCCGTTTATCTTGAAAACCACAACGAACACAAACATGCCCCAATTTCTTAAAAACCTTTTCTTTCAATTTCTCTACAATGAGCCTAGTGTATTCGGTAATATATGTTCCGCAACAAGATTTACATTCTCGTTGCAGGCCATCCGCACTACGACTTCTCTTAAAGAAATCAGTTGTAGGTTTAATCTGCCTACATTTACCGCACATCTTTTCCATTTCGCTCTCCAACAAGAGATTGGCCGGGGAGTGTTGGCTCCCCGACCGGATTACGGGAGCTACCCGAAATCCAAAATTACTTATGCGCCTGCGGCGTCGCCTAACGCCTTATTATGTCCGTCCCCAACGTTTGATTGTCTCTTCTTCGGGTCCTGACAAAGAGTTTCCTCTTCATGAGATGAAGATGCATGCCCGACATGCGCCGGAGCAACCTTTTTCTTCATCTTTCCACCGAGTGTTTCCTCTGGATGAGAGGTAGAACCTGGTTGAGAATTGCCCATCGCAGACTTCTTCTTCATCATTCCGCCGAGGGTTTCTTCGAGTGACTTAGCCATAAATTCTCCTAAACTTACTGGTAATTGACTGTAACCGGAACGGCACTGGCCGGAGATGTAGCTCCTGCCGTACCGCCTGTGGTTACACAAAATGCGCTCAACGCAGTCGCAAATGTCTTTCCTGGATTCGCCCCGGTATATAACAAATGCGTCACCTTAACTCCGGCAGGGACAAAAATAACCTCGTCAGGAACCGTTGTTCCTACAACAATTCCACCAGACGCCGCATTGAATAGCTTCACGTAAGAAGCCGCTGCACCGTTCAATGTGTTATCGATAAGTACGCTATATGCAATCGCAGAAGACGCTTTAATCGCATCGACCGCGTTACCCATAGCGGTATCGTTGAACTGAGTTACGTTCGACGGTGTGCCAATATTTACCTGAGTTATAGCCATCGCTACCTCTTAATTCTCAAATGACATCAATACAAACAAACCTATCACATACGGATTATCCTGATTCGTATGTATTTGATCTAGCGGCCCGGAGAAAACGATAGTGATAATTCCGTGTTCTAATGAGGTTGATACTATCGAAATAGAAGAGCCTGCGGGTTGAGCCAACAGACTTATTTTGGATAACTTTACAACCTTGCTAGGAAAAAATGGGATGTATCTATATCAACAGAAGTTGATATTCCGTCTCCGGCAAGAACCAAGCCGATACTCATTGGTTGTGTAATCATATAACAAATATTTCCAATAGTTAAAATATCAAATCAGCATTGGCTTGAGTTAGCGCATTAGCAGGAGGAGCAGTTGTAAATGTTGTTGTCAATACTGTTCCAGACAAAGAAAAAGTATAAAATGCTGGATTAGGAGAAAAAACTCCAGTTGGAACCATTGCTTTTCTGTCGGTCGCAAACCAAATTGGGGGAACCGTTGACGACGGAACTGAAAATCCATAAGGTCCTGTCAAAAGGTCTAAAGTAAAAACAGTCTCTACTCCATTTCCGACAACTTCAAATATGATTTGAACACCAAAATTATTAGCCATCAAAGTTTATCCTAGAGGAATTTCAGCCCAAAGAAGTGAAGGTGTCAATAAAGGAATTGAACCTGTAGATGTTACGACAATATCAATTCCCGAGTTAGGACCTACAACAATAACCCCCGCAATATCGTCTTTGAAAAAGACCAAATTTGGTGTTGTGGTTTCTAATTGTGCGCCGCTAACAAAATATCCCGGAACTGTCGGAGCACCAACAAGTGTTCCCGCCGTAAACGTTGCGCCTTTAGCCACGCCTGCGTTTCCGACAAGCATATTTTGGGGGGTATTTCCGGGAGTAGTTGTTGTAGGTTGCTGACCTGGGACTAATTGAAATCCTATACTCAACCCGCCTGCTATAGTAGAATTAGTTACAGGAATAGTAGCTCCTAACAAAACCAACTGAACCCCCGAAGCTGCGGGATTAAAAAGAGCAAAAGGCCCGGTTGCTGTAGCTGACGCCACTGTTGCCGCAGCCGCTGTATAACTTACTCCGTACACAACTCCGCCAGATACTAGATTGTAGTACCGAGGGAATAGATCGGCAACAAACGCTGACTGGCGAATCGCCTGTCCAAAATTCATCTTATCTCCAAATCTCTATAGATTAAACGAATAACCCCGGTAGTCCGTTCTATGAACAACTGCTCCGCCTTTTCTAACTATAACCAATAAATCTTGTTTCAAGTCAGGAAACGCGGTAGCAACCGGATTCAATGGGTCCGTACAAAAACGGGTTCCCAATAACGCATTTGGCGAGCCGTCGCCTTTTAGAGTCGGATTAAATAAACCGCAATCTGAATTCGTTGATGAAACACCCAAATAATTCAAGTACCATACCACCTTACCGCCTTCATCAATAATTTGAATCAAATCCAAATTACCCGGATTACGAAATATTTCTCGTATAGCATCCACACCCGTAATAGCAACATTAGCAGAATAATAACCAAATACTGACGATGCAAGCGGATTCGCTTGCGGCGCTACGGCAACAAATGTTTTGCAAACAGAACCAAAGAACGCAGACATCGCCGCTACGAGAGATTGAAGATGCAACACTCCACCAGTTTTCGCGGCGGTAAGAGTCGCGGAAAGCGCCGTCATCAACGCGTTAATCTGCGTATTGATGGTAACTTTCAACAGCACGCTTCCAGAAAATGCAGCGGAAGCCGCATTCAATAGATAGAGTGTTAGTCGATTCAACGCCCCGTTGAAAGCATGCGCTACGGCTGCAATATTATGAAATGTCTTTTTCGCAAGGGAACCGTTAAATGCCGCCGCAATAGCTGCTAAAGTTTTTAGAGTTTTCTTAACTAAGGCCCCATTCAAGGCAGCCATCGTAGCTGAAAGAGCCTTGGTTACAGACAGAATCGTTGATAACGACCCGTTGAATGCAGCCGCAATCGCACTCAAAGCCTTTAGAGTTTTCTTTACCAAAGACCCGTTGAATGCAGCAGTGACAGCGGACAAATTCGTCGTAAGAGCGAGAGATTGAAAACCTACAAAGTATTCTTTCCAAGTAGCAGGAAAAGAATAATCTCCTACGAAATCACCTGTATCAGTAAGCCGCTGAAAACCTTGGTCGCCTTGTATTGGCGCGAACTCCTGCCATAAAAGAGAATCTGGAAGACACACCGCAGGAATTACTTCTGCGCCGGAACCCCCGCCCATTTGGTCTACTGTATCGCATGACACACCAGTTCCAGAAGTTGTCTGCCCAAAAAATAAGATTCCTTCATCACTGAATGGAACGAATGAAAGCACAGTTGGGTTAACGCTGCGAAGTTCAAATGCAACAGCGTTCCATGTTTCAGCTACCAGGGTTACTTGATTCGTAACACTTGATGGCGATGCAGCGGTGTTATGATTTCCTGCACCGGAAACGTTTGATGACGCAGCCCCACCGGAAGTAACAGCGGCATTATCAAACGTACCACCGCCTGTAAACGCGGTTATCGCCCCGACTCCCACACCTGCAAAGCCCGCTACTACGAAATTATTGTTATCCTGCGTTGTTAAGGCGATAGACGGATTCGCGGCGGTTCCTGCCGCTGTTGCAGCCGTCCCAATTGCGACCACACCAGAAAATTCAAGAAAAGTAACAGTAGCTTTAGAGCTAGTAGCTAAAGTAACTGTAATTGTTCCCGTCGTACCTGGAATCGAAATTGTTCCACTTACAGGCGTAGAATAAATTGCAAGGATAGGAGCGCCAGTCGCAAGTTTTTGAAGGGCGTAAGTATTTCCCACGCTATCAACAACGCTTGTTATCGTTGTTCCAGCGGCGGCGGCAGAAACCACTACAATATAGGTGTTTCCTGCAACAGTTGATGTTGCATTCATCGTTAGAACGGCGGAAGTAGTAGCAGCGACACTGATAGATTTTTTTGTTGCACTTACAAACGCTATCGCCATTTTACGTTACCGTCCACGGAAGTAACTTGACACCACCCCTTCACCAATCTTCTAACCACGATACTGCAATATCGAATGCTACGGAAGCTGTGGCCGGAATCTGAATAAATTCTAAACCTGCGCCGGGGCCTATTTCAATTCCGCCAGGAATAGGATAAACCAAACCTGCGGCTGCTACCGCAGCAAACGTAAAACGAATACTAGAATCAACAGTACCGTCACTTGTCGGCTCTGTGCCGAAGGCACCTAAGTCTAGCAATACTCCAGAAGCTGGTGCTACTCCTCTCGTTGACTGTTGCGTAATGCCGGGAGTTATCGTAGCACTAGGAGTTGCGCCACGGGCTGAAATGCGGCGCAAACGGCCAGCCCAACCAGCGGTTCCTGCTGCATTGGCAAACATAGAGAATGAAACTACTTTAATACGTTGTGTGGCATGTGGATTCCACAAAGCCCATACAGCGTGGTCTGCGGTCGCTGTTGTAGCGGTATTTCTTCCATTGACTGAATACATTTTATGTGCCGCCGCCAGGAATTGAAAGTGAATATGTAAATTGAATTGAATCACCGCTCACAACATTGATTGCAACAAAAATTCTGTGGTCCCACATCGTTCCACCTTGCGCTGCCTGACTAAACAAACCCCATTCAGTAATAGCAAGAGTAGATACATAAGCAATCGTTCCCACACTCTGCACAATAGCAGGAGTGGTACTTCCGGTTCCAGAAGCTGATTGAGCCTGCGTATTTGTTCCGGTCGCTCGGGTAGCCGGGCCAGCTTGTGTTTGAAGAATAGTGTCTGTCTGCGCTGCGGCTGTTGTTCCTATGCCACTATCATGGAACTTCATGTTGAAGATGTCAGTTCCGACCGCGTCAACAGTATATGCCACGGCCAAAAAATTCAACCCGGCATCTGTAACTAATCCAAGTGAAGGGATAACAAGTGGCAAAGAATGAAAAGATGCTGAGTGAATTAATAAAGCGGAAGCTGTAGCAATTCCAAAAACTTTTGTTAAACGATTCAACAGTTGCCTATAGTTAAATTCTCTTCCTGAAATTATGCCCAAATTTTCTGACGTTCCGTCTGCAAAGAAATGAACCGCAGATAATTCGCCGTAATACTTTACTACTCGTGCTCTATTTTCCATGCTTTCTGCCCGCTTTCTTATCCCAATATAAATAGAATCTTCGCTATGATACCTCGTGGCCCAGGAATAAAACCTTCAGTTCGGCCTCGGGCGGCCAAACCGTGCTTAATCTTCCATTCAAGAATCCAAGATTGAAATCTTTTCCTCATCGCCAAACCCATCCGCACTTCGGACACATCATTACGTCAGAAGAGTTTTTCTTCTGAAGAATCGTCTTGCATCGAGCGCAAAGACGCTGCCACATAGGTGTCATGAGACCCCTATAAACACAAAATGCGGAGTTACCCGTTAAGATAACTCCGCAGAAAATTACTTAGTACGCCAGAACCCGTTACTGTAGCAAATGAAGACTGTTGGGAAAACGGTTGCAACTGCTCCGTTGTTAGCCGCTAACACAGAGAAAGCCGCGTTAGCTGCTCCCTGATTAATGGAGTCTCCGCCTGCAATTCCGCCCTGAGCCGCACTCGCCGGGAAAACATTCATCGCATTTGCTGCGGCGTCATTTACAACGACGATTTCCATACCACGAATGGCCGGAGGCAGCGTGATTGAATCGGCAGCAGTGGCTACAGTTATCACACGAACAAGTGGACCTGTAACCTTAAAACTATTCGCTTGAGTACCACCAGCAGTGGCTACTACGCTATCCTGCGCCATAGACTGACCATAAAGTTGGTTATTGTATGTCTGACCTGCGGCGACCTGGCCACCTTGAAGCAAAATCTGAACTGCGTCAATATGTTCGCCCTGGTCGATATACTGTTCACGGGCTACCGGAAGACCGGACCCCGAAAGTGAAGGAATTGCCATCTAATTTTCTCCTGAAATTTTACTGAATCTTTATCGACGACGACGAGCAGTTAATGTACCGTATGCAGAAATTCCCGCTACTGTGAAGGTGGCTTGCGCTACTAGATACAAAGTCGTAGCAGCAGAAACCAAAAGAGTCGTCAATGGAAATAACACAATCAAACCATTATTGACTGCGGCTGCCTGAGACCATTGGTCATTCGGGTCGGGACCGAGACCAGCGCCGCCTGGTTGAGTTGAAAGAGTAGCAGATGTCAGCGACATGCTTGCAATCAATTGAGTAAGATTTGTAGTTGCCGCCAGATTAAAATCAATAGCCGCCCATACATCCCAATCTCCAGCGGTAACAGAAATACTTGTGACGTTTGCTGGCGTAGCGGTTGTCAATGCAACAGCAGCACCGCTCGCAACTGTAGAACGAATAATTTGTCCGACTGAACCAACGTTTGCGGCCGCCGCACCACTTGCGCCCAATACAGCGCCGTTCGGGTCGAGACCACCAAGTACCGCGCCGCCCTGATTCACAATGTGAATAGCATCGTCACCTTGAATCGTACTGATAACATACTCTGCGCCAACTGTGGCCATGTATAAATCTCCTAAGAAATGCAAAAGCCGCCCGGTTAAGGCGGCTTCTTAAATTTGGTCGAGGAAGCTGGATTTGAACCAGCGAACTCTTGCTTCCGAAGCAAGCGGGAACGGCCAGACTTCCCCATTCCTCGAAACTTATGCGTGATGAATTGCGTGACAGTTCGCGCAAAGAACATCACATTTTGAAATCTCTGAAAGAAATCTTAACAGACCCGTTCCAGAATGAACATCGCCTATCGAAAATTCTTTCTCGTCTGAATCACGGTGATGAAACTGCAATGCTCTTGGATGCCTGTCGAATCCGCAATGCTTACATCCGAGAATAAGTTTTATTTCATCTGAAACTCGCCGCAAAAATTTTCTTTGCTTTACATCACGAGCAGCCTTCTTTGGCCGAACAATTTCAGCATTGTTGTGATACCAATCTCGATGATATTTCTTTTGTTCTTCTGTCAACATAAAATTGGTCGGGGTGACATGACTCGAACATGCAAGGTCCGTAGACACCGCTTTCCAAAAGCGGAGGGCTTCCTTTTACCCGCCTACACCCCGATAAACTATCTCAAGAATCCTGCGATGATCGCACCAGATACTTGGCTTACAAAATCAATAATTGCTTTTTCCTAACGTGTCACGCTTCTGACTGAAGTCCAAATACTCTTCGTACAAGCGCCACGCGATCAGGACTAGAACTCCGCTCCATCCAAGAAAGTACACGGACAGGCCGACAGGAATCCCGAACCCAAAGAAATGAAACGGAATCTTTTGTAATGCTTGTTTAATTCCGTTCATATTCTCTCAAATTGGCTGCTCAAGAAGGACTCGAACCTTCATGTCGTGGTTCAGAGCCACGCATGCTACCAATTGCATCATCGAGCAATAAATTGGTCGCCTTTACCGTGCGTTACGCGGTCTCTGTTTGACACCACTTACGCGGGTCAGACTGTTTTACTCTAAACTAGCAAGCGATAAAATTGGCTGCCTCGCCAGGATTCGAACCTAGATAGGTGGATTCAAAGTCCACCGTCCTACCGGATTAGACGACAAGGCAATAAAATTGGAGCACGAGGAGAGAATCGAACTCTCGCGTTGATGTTTTGCAGACATCTAGCTTACCACTTGCCTACTCGTGCATGGCGGGGAACCGTCGAATCGAACGGCGTCAACCCTTCTCAGAGTTGTCACGGTTTTCAGGACCGCTGCCAACCATTTGGCGCTGTTCCCCATAACGAATTAAATCTTTATACTTCTTTTCACACTCTCGGCAATCATGCCTGAGATTATTCCATCGATTTTGCTTCTTAGCAAAATCATCTACTGATTTATCCTGCTTACACATCCTGCACCAAGACATGCCTTCAGGAGACAATTTCCGTTTATCCGCGTTATTAGAATTGTAGTAATGCTGAACATTACATTTCAAATGCGAAAATGCAACATTGCCTAAATCCCAAAACAGTTCTGCCGAACGCCCTTCCCAAGGTTCGATGTGTTCGATACTCAACTCATCGACATTCTCTATAGGAAGTTTACATCGAACGCAAATATTATCACTGTATTTCTTCAATTGGCGAAATAAAACCATCTTACGAAGACGGGTTGCTGCCGCTCCGTGAGAGACGCCTAACAGTTTTGTAATGCGTTCTTCTCTATTCTTTTTACTCATAGCCGTTGACCCTCCGGTCGCTGACACATGATTTAATTTTGGAGGAAGAGCAGGGATTTGAACCCCGGCAACCTTACGGTTGGCTCCGCATTAGCAATGCGGCACATTTCCAAACTCTGTCACTCTTCCTTGTTTTTCTGGTGAACAATAGCCTGGATTCTGTATCGCTTGCGCGATGACTGTCATCCATCTTAGCTCTCAACCCGGCTGTCAACACGTCCAACGAACGCTCAAGCCCTATTTGAGATTGCACCTGTGTGGAGTTACTTCGCTCGAATGAGCCTTTCGGCTACGAAGCCTAACCCGTGCGCTTACGCGCCCCGCAACTTCCACGGCACAGCGTTGAATTGTGTCCAGAACTTCCTCGATAGAATTAGATACGGAGTTGCCTCCGCCATGTCTCTACCGCGACAGTCTAGCTCACCAAACTTACTGAATCTTGATGACACCGTCATCTTTGCTGTTAAGCAAACTCATGCACGCCTGAAATTCCGACATTGCATTTTCCGCTAACTGCTTGCCATCATCGTCTTTCATAAGAAAGAGAACAGCACCGGGCTTACCGTCAACTAAGAATGCTCCAAATTTCTTTTCGAAATTAAGAACCAATTCAAGTTTGTGCCCGTCTTTTGTCTCGTACAAATAGTGAGACCCAACTTTATCCTCTGACTGATATTTGTATACAAGAGGCTTTTCTATCTTCGTAACAACGCCTGGCTCATCAGAGACGAAATCCATACTCAAATCTTTTTCTACGAGCGCCACATGCGCCGCTAAGAAACTATCTGGCGAACAAGAACCGATGTCATAACCCTTTGAAGCAGTCTTCTCTTGTCCAGGAGCGATACATGCCGCCAGCAACAAACTAGATACAAGAATCAATCCGCGAAGAAATTTCATAGTGTCTCCGCGAGCATTTGACAAGGCACTGCTCGTGTTTCAATCGCCGCCCATTTATTTCTGGTCCCTTGTTCGGCGTACAAACTGGTGACTCTACGCGGACTCGAACCGCGATGCCAGGTTTAGGAAACCTGTGTCCTGTCCATTGGACGATAGAGTCAAAAACTGGAGGCCCCACCGGGAATCGAACCCGGATACATCGCTTAGAAGGCGATGGTCCTATCCCTTGAACGATAGGGCCGAATTTGGCAGGGGAAGAGAGATTCGAACTCCCATAACTGGTTTTGGAGACCAGAGTCCTAGCCGTTGGACGACTCCCCTAAACTTTGCGCTCACGTAATCGTCGTTACGCCCGGCAGTGACCGGGATATCAGATTCTTACTCGCTAGGAAGAATCTGCAAAAAGATTGGAGCGAGCAACGAGACTTGAACTCGTTTCTCTGACTTGGAAGGCCAGGGCACAGCCTATATACCATGCTCGCTTAATTCTTCGGAAGCGTGTTCTTTACAGTGGCAATTAGCACACAGAACTATACACTTCTCAATCTCTCTCAGAATTCTTTTCTTAGACCAGCCGTTTCGAATTCCACGTGCCACGGCGTCATCTTTCAATTTTGGGTCTACGTGATGAAACTGCAAACAATACGAATGACTTTCAGGACACCTAAAACATTTCAATGCTGCTTTAAGTTCTCTGTACCATCGAATAATTTCTTCTCTATATTCGCGGTTCTTTCTTCTCACTTCTACTTTATGCTTTGCATAGTGAGTCTTGTGATGTCGAGAACTCTGTTCTTTATTTCTAGTCATTTCAAAACTTAGGCAAGTGGCGTTCTCGGAGTACCGAGACATGATCGGGGCTGTTTTATCTCACCACTTTCACAGCCACGCCGTCGATTGCACTGCACTTATAAGACTGGAGCGAATGACGGGAATCGGACCCGCGTCCCATCCTTGGCAAGGATGAATTCTACCACTGAACCACGTTCGCTCGAAATTGGTAGCGATAGATAGAATCGAACTATCCTAGACCTGCTTATGAGACAGGTAAGTTCACCAAAACTTTATACCGCGTCAAACTTGATCGCTAAGGTTTATGTCGTTGTCTTTCGACTTCCGATAATTTTTTGAATATCGGTATCGCTTGGCAACGGTTCCTTGCGTGGAGGGGCGTCAAACTCCGGTTGAACCTTTATGCGGTCACTATACGCGCCGCCTCGCTCTTTAATCTCTTGACTTCGCTTTTCCTGTTGAATTTCTTCCGGCGTCAACTCATGCGCGGTCTCGTCAACACGTTGAATTTTTCCGAACGAAATTTTTGGTTTCAAACGCTGCGCTCTCACTAAAGAATAATCGTTCGGCATATCAACACTAACTCCGCTCAAAAATGGTCGCTAAGGTGGGAATCGGACCCACTCGATACGCGGCTTATGAGACCGCTGTTCGCCCGGTGAACATCTTAGCGATTGGTGTGCCGCACAGGAGTCGAACCTGCATGGGAGATCAAGCCCAGGAGGTTTTAAGTCTCCCGCGTCTGCCTTTCCGCCAGCAGCACACTGAAATTGGTCCGCCGCGAGGGACTCGAACCCCCATGCACTTTAGGCACTAGTTTCTAAGACTAGCGTGTCTGCCATTCCACCAGCAGCGGATAAAACTTGGTAGCGTTGTCGGGATTTGAACCCGAGTTAGTTGATTGAAAGTCAACCGTCCTGGACCTGACTAGACGACATCGCCACTGAAACTTTCGGACCTTCGTACAAATAAGACACGGAATGAAATTCTCCCGGCAATCCTGTGATCGGAAGAAATTCAATAACATAATACTTACCGTCTGTTGCTTTCGCAATCCAGTACTTATTCTTAGGTTCGGCCCAATTCATTTTAACTCCACAAAACTTGGTAGCCCCAACGGGAATTGAACCCGTTTTACCGCCGTGAGAGGGCGGCGTCCTTCCGGTAGACGATGGGGCCATAACACGTGCCTTTGCACGTCTTATCCGCTGAAAGAGACATATATGTCGCTTTAAGCAACTATAAACTGGCGGTGCTAACGGGATTCGGACCCGTGATTTCTCCCGTGACAGGGGAGCGTAATAGACCAGGCTATACCATAGCACCGTGGAGCTAAGTGACAGAATCGGACTGTCGTTTCACCCTTACCAAGGGCGCGTCTTACCATTAGACTAACCAAGCATCAAATTTGGAGCAGAGCGTTGGAATCGGACCAACGTTCGCGGGTTACGAATCCGCTGTCGTACCACTGGACCAGCCCTGCAAAACTTTTGCAGTCGGACATTCACTCCGATTACACTCCGTACTGACCCCGTTAGCAACTTAATGGTTGCGGGGAATTTCTGAGTGCTGCAAACTTAATCAGAGACGGCGGCGTCACCTGGACACCTTCGTGGGGCTGAGTACCTACCGGAGGATATCACTTCCGGCACGCTCTGAATTCTTTCTGAACGGTCAGCAACATTTCTGACGTTTCTTCGTGGACTGCGTACCATTGACCGCTCAAAAACTTTAATTCGATGGTAAGGATTCGAACCTTACGTCTGTCCCGTGTTAATAGGGCCTCTGCGTTTTACGCCGTGCCTTTGACCACTCGGCTTCTCACATCGAAACTTGGAGCACAATATTGGGTTCGAACCAATAACTACTGTTTACAAGACAGTCGTTTTGCCGACTAAACTAATCGTGCTTAAAACTAAGAATCGAGAGGCAACAAGCGAGCTAGGAGATTGTCAGGACTTTCACCCAACTGTCTTTTAGCATGAGAAGTAACCCAACTCTACGGCACTCACGATTCAAAAACTATGCAAGGCAACAAACGTTCAAAGATGACGGGTTTGAACCGTCCGCCTTTCGGCGTTCAACCAGAAGTAACTCTGAACTACGGCACTTACGAAATTGGCTGTATCCCTCAGATTCGAACTGAGACCGTGGGCATTAACAGTGCCTCGTCCTGCCATTTAGACCAGGATACAATAGAAAACTTTCTTGTTCAGCGTGGCAGTTAGCACAAAGAAGAATACATTTCTTTAATTCTTCCTGAACTAACTTCCATGACCTCGAAACACCGGACTGCGATATACCAAATGACTTCTGCGCCCGGTCGATATGATGAAAATGTAGCGCCGCAATACATCTATCGTAGCCGCATCTACAGCACTTACCGCCTAATAACTCAACGGCCATCTGCTTAATACGTCGCCGTCGTTTTGAAACTGCTTTACTGTCTCCCATTAAACGTCTCCCTAAAGAGTACGCCTAATCGGTAAACCTCCAGCCATTCGGTTTACGTCCGAAAACGTCTACAACCCGGATGTTATCCCGGTAAAATTTTTAATCCGATACTCTTTTCGCTTCGGTTTACGACGCGCTTTCAGCATTCGCGAGCGAACCGCCGTGTTATGCACTGGCGGCACTTATGTGCTTTGCAAACTTGGTAGGCCGTACAGGACTCGAACCCGTATGAGCACGTTCGAAGCGTGCCATCCTATCCATTGGATGAACAGCCCATAAAATTAAATTAGTTGCTCGACTGCGTGACAGCATTAGATAGGTACTGTCTTTCTAAACTAGCCGATTGCCGCTATCTCGACTCGCAACTAAATCTGGTAGGCTTGTGGAGACTCGAACTCCAATTGCTGGTTTCGTAGACCAGAACCTTGTCCTGTTAGATGACAAGCCCAAATCAGTGATGCAAATATTTCCAAAGAATGACAAGACCCGTCAGGGCACTTACCACGCTGCTAACTGTTCGTACTAACTCCATCGACAGCCACTGTGGTCTTTTCATCTTTCTTCTTCGATCTCGCTTCATACCACTTGCGTCGAAGATCGAGATACTGCTTCTGTGCTGCTAAACTTTCTCTTTGAATTCCCAATGACTCCTCAGTCATCAACCTTACGGCATGGTCATCAAAATAAATTCCCACGAGAAAGACTATATCAGCAGCGGCGAGAATGAAACTGGCGATCAGTATAACTTCCTGCCATATCATAATTCACCTTTTGAAATTGGTAGGCAACAAGAGATTCGAACTCTTAACCCCTTCTTTGTAGGAGAAGTGCTCTGACCGTTGAGCTAGTCACCTATTGGTCCCAGGCCCCGCCGTGAAGCAAAGACCCAGGATTAAAACTTGGTGGACCGGAAGAGAATCGAACTCTCAAATCCTCGGTGCAAGCGAGGCAGTTTCCCGTTAGCTTACCAGCCCACAATTAAACTCCGGTGGGTCTTTCATTAAGCACCACCGTGCTATGTTTTACTTCGATGTCGCGCTGCGGTATTTCAACCGGACACCGTTGATAGTGCCACGCTTCCGCGTCCTCTGACATGCTGCGACAAATTTGGTAGTCAATGATGGACTCGAACCATCATATCTCGCTAATCGGGCGAGTGTCCTGCCATTGAACGAATCGACTAAAATGTGTTTCAATGTTCGGACGTAAATGCCTACAATTTGAACACATCAAAACTGGTGGATGATGAAGGACTCGGACCTTCGAAGGTCGCATGGACCGCCTGTTTTACAGACAGGAGTAATTGCCGCTATACGAATCATCCAAACTTCCTCGCTAGGGTCAACAACCCATTGGTTCCATTCCAGCCGATTGTACAATCGTAGGAACTTCACATGTGGACTTCTACCACGCGAATCTTGGTGGGACGCCAGGGACTCGAACCCTGATTCCATGCTTAAAAGGCACGTCTTCTAGCCGTTGAATTAGCATCCCAAAACTTTGGACTATACTTGATACCGCGCCTAGTACCTGGCACCGCTTTATCAATCGCTATCGGGATTGAAAAGCCGTGAAACTTGGTGGACCGCATGGGAGTCGAACCCATATTTACCGCTTAAGAGGCGGTGCTTCTAGCCTTTGAATTAGCAGTCCAAAACTCTCTCTAACAACGCCCAATACGGTAATTCATGCGGATACTCAAACTTTCCGGCTTGAACTACGGCGACTACACGCCAACCATCTTGCGAGTACTGATTCAATTCGGACAGATCACCGAAATCAAATCGAATTCGAATGTACTCGTATTTCATAAACTTGGTAGTCGATTAGGGAATCGGACCCTACTGCAAGGCTTATCTGGCCCACAAGTCTTTATAAGAGACTGCCGCGTTCCAACGCCATCGACTGAATATCGTGGTCCCGGCTTCGGGGTTCAAACCCTGCCGCCTGCATATCACCGTCAAGCAATCTGCATTTCCCTCGTTTAATCTCCGTTGACGCGAAGAATGAGTAAGGTGCCACAAAGATTGGTACGAAAGAAGAGAATCGAACTCTTATGAGACTAGCTCGGCGGGTTTTGAGTCCGCTGCGTCTGCCTGTTCCGCCACTCTCGCACAGGAACCGGGAAACGCTATTGCGTGTCCACTTGAGAATCGCTATCGCGAATCTCTGGTCCAAGATTGGAGCCGCCATGATACGTCCAGCTTACACTGCCTCGCGATTCGCGGATTGTACACCGCGCCCATTGTCAAGACCAAATCGTCACGTATCTAACGGCATAAAAATTTTGGACTGTAACGTAGTCCATACGTAACCGCTGCCCTCTGCCGACCCGAAGGTCTAGTGGCAGTTCCAACATTCCGAAGAATGTTCCCCGGTCAAACTTGGTCCTAGACCGTGGAATCGAACCACGTGCGCCCCGCTCTTCAGACGGGCGCTCTGCCAATGAGCTAGACTAGGAATAAAAGTATACATCGATACAAGCGTTTGCAACCGGATGCTTTCGTATCAACGGGTGGTCAGCCTATTGCCCTTTGCCCGTCCATCCTTACGAATGGCTATGGAAAAGAACAGACCAAACAATCACACCAGATTAGCCTGCGCAAGCCTTAGCATCTCTCCGGCATGAAGCAGGTAACATCGTCGTTCGCCTGGGAATCGGACCCGGCGAACAAAACTTTGGGACTTTCCAAACCAAGTGAGCACGTTGCAATCGTGGTCCCTCTCACGGGCTTACTACGTATCTAAACGTAGATGAAACTTTGGGGTGGTCGATGGGGTTCGAACCCACTATAATCGGATTCACAGTCCGACGCGTCACCTATATCGCCCCGACCACCATAATATCTCACAACTTCGAAAACTTGTCAAGTGTTATTTTACAATTTCTTTTCTGCGGCCTTAACATCGGCCTGGAGCAAAGCGAATCGGCGCATGACTTCGTCTCGAATGTATCTCTCCATCGTCATGTACGCGATCTGTTCTTTCGTCAAAAACCCGAAGACCTTTTTGTAGCCTTCGACAACGTAATCGAACAGATTGTACTGAAACTTGTATTCCGCGAAACTTGTTGCCAATCCACCGCCAGCAAGTAATCCTACCACGAGCAATAGACTCATGTCAACTCCCTGAACCTGAAACTCCACCGCTCATCAATTGTACCCCGCTGAACTTGCTGGATACTTTGCATCGATCTCGCCTATTTGCTTCTTTGCTGCGGCTGGCCCACGGCCACTCTTTACTTCCGGATTTGTCGGAACACTACCGTGATGACTTCCTGGTGTTCCCAATGCATCATCACAATTTGCTGAAGCTGCTTCCTTACCCTCGTGAAACGTTCCGCCCATTGACGGGTCAGATGCCTTTGCGCCGTATGATTTCTTTTGTGAATCAGAACCGTATGGGGGAGTTGGCACGGAACGCACCGTACCTCCGCCACCTGAATCCTGCTTAGAGCCTGTCGCATCTCCATTCGACGCCTGCCACTTTGCTAATGCTGACTTCTGGCTCATCTAACCTCCAAACATCTTAACTGAAAAACTTTCTTGTGTCGAGTCCTAAATGCTTAAACGCTCGGACTACCTGATCTTTGAATTCCCGGAGATCGGGGTCACGGGGCGCGTGGGGCCTGGTCTTAACTGGCTGCGTTAATTCTGTTCCGTCATCAACAAGCCCGGCTAAAGACAATGGAAACATCGTGGTCAAACTCGGACCACCTGCTACTGCAAACTGTCGGCCATCTTCCAAAAGCACTTCAAGCCCGTAGGCTTTGCTCGCGATAGACTTGACGACGCCCGGAAAATGAAAATCACTTTCCTTGCCAGACGCATCTTTCACAGTAACAGAATCTCCACCAAATCTTGCGTAATTACCCAGGTGCCAAACTTCATTCGTTGTTACCGGGTCGATCAATTCGGTTGGCGTACCAGTTGAAGCCTTATCCGCTCTAAAATGAAAACCAGCAGTTTGACCAGATGACACGGCATCCGGATGAGATGTAGGACCTTCCGAGTCCATCAATTCCTTCGCGGCTTGCTCAACCACCTGATCGAGAATCTTCTCGCCTTCGGGTGTATCCCAAACTGACTTGGGGGACAACGGCGCGGTCGCGTCTTCAAGACGTTCTCGTTCCAGCTTCTGCCCGAATGATTCAGGAGTGCGATTCACAATTGTCGTCTCTGACATTCCATCTTGCCTTTAGAACCGGAGGGAGGGCTTTCAACCATTTTTCCCTGGCTCTTTCTACCGCAGAATCAATCAGCGTGTCAAGACTCTTTTGGTCCTGGTCCGCTTCGAATCCTACCGCTCGATTCAATTCCTCAACGGTCATTACAGATCGCATGCACGTCTCAGAACAAAATCTCATGTTCTTTCGCGTCTCAACCTGACACCACGGGTTCGCACACAATCTCTTAATGAGATAGTGTTCCGGCTTAGTCCATTTCATCATTTGAGACACCGGGTCTTAGATCAGACCCTTACTTCTTGTAACTTATTGATAACAAAGGAGATAGGTATCCTGTATCTGTCTCACCACCATCGTAATCGTAGGCACCCGGCGAAGCCCCTATGGGGCGACCCGCCCCGCTGGACTCCCCGGCATCCCCTTTTGAATCAACAACTTACAGAAGTATCTGATTCTAAAGAAGATAGATAAGTCCTTCACGATCAACGGTTTACGGACGGCCATCGACGTGCTCTGATTGCCCGAATCCACCTGCAAACTTGTTGCATGTTGCCCAATTTATGCAAGTCGTTGCAAACATTGCACTTAAATACACTTCGTGTAATGAGTTATTACACGCGGAACGTGATGATCGGCTCTTTCTGACGAATATGTGCTCTGTTTTCAACAATTTACGCGTATTTTACCAGAATTTTCGTGATTTTCTCACAAAAATAGAAAAGTTTGGCAATGTGAAACGTGCCGAGTGAACGGTCGAACGTCTCAATGCTGGTTTAACTGGCTGTAACGCTATGATTTGAAAGCACTTGCGCTTGTCTCAACGCCTGTCTCACATCATCGCGACCTGTCTCATTGACTTGAGAATTGGTCTTAGACACATTCTCAGATGATCTCATCGTGAGACTGTGCCTGTCTATAAGATGCGTGTAATACCTGGCTATTTATTCTCGAATTGTGCCGCCAAACCTGGTGACGAAATGTCCCGTGCGAGATCGCTCCGGCCAGTCCTGGTGACAGAATAACTCGTGGTGACAGCATTTTCGTAGTGTCACCAAATCTGGCGACAGCTTACGCCTTTCCAAACAAATGACTTGTGCAAGTGTTAACTCTTTGGACACGGATTGTGTCACCAAAAAACCGGGGGTGAGAGGGAGGAAGACTTAAGACTCTTATACCATTCGCGCATAGCGATTCTGCCAATTTTTATATATCTACATGATAACAAAGGACTTAAGAATTGTCAGCAATTTGATTTCCAAATTGAAATGAATTTGAATTCAATTTGAAATGAATTGCTGTCCCTCCCTCTCACCCGGCCTTTTCTGGTGACACCATTTGTGTAAAGCTTTTGAACTCAACAGATTAAGTGGCAAAAATTGTGTCACCACGATTATTGTGTCACCAGAAAGTACTAGGACATTCGTACCAATTTGAAATGATTTTGAAATGAATCAAAAGTACTATTGGAATTTCTCGGCAATTTGGTATCATCATAGCAGGAGGAAACAATGCTCACAGCAAAGCAATCGGTCAACGGCAATTTCACAGTCTATAAGGATGATGAGATCGCGTTCGCCCACATCGTCAAAACTCTGGACCGCTGGAAGGTTATCAATCAGGTGCCAGGTCGCCGCTCCAGCCGAACATTTAGCGTGAGTCCGGAACAGGCTGCGCAGAAGTACTTCGGGAAGAAAATCCAGTTCGAATATCTAGCCTCCATCACGCCGTTCGAATCACCCATTGAGAACGCGAAGCGCGATATCAAGCGCGACCTGCTCGCCAAGCTTTCCCCTTCAAAACTCCGGCTGTCGGCCAAGATGCGCTGGCTGCTGGACAGTGTCACAGACCAGGACAACGGTGCCCGTGGTCCTCGCGGCGAATCTCCTCAGATGTTGCAGATTACATCCGATGGATTCATTCAAGCTGGCTCAATGTTCATTGGAGACTATGATGAGTTGAAAGCGAATCTGAACGGCATTCTCTACACTGTGGAAGCTACGACAGACGAGCGAATCGTATTTTGGGAGACATACAACTCTCGCGTCACGGATTGGAAACTGTAATGAAAACTCCGCTGGTTGCAATTAGTCTCAAGCTTCTTTGGATGATTTGCATTCTTCACAACAGGAGAGTACTGTGATAGTTCACTACCGCTTCTATCAGCGTCCCGATGGCACACGCTATATGACCAAGGAAGACGTGCCGACATCCGACACATATCGCGTCAAGCGAGGCAAGGGCAAGTCTAAGCACATTGTCCAAGTCACTCGCGACTCGGACGGTAAGACAACGTTTGTCTGTCTCCAACGCGGCTGGACCGTGGCGTGATGTACGACCGCTATGAGCAACACGGCGGAGCACTGGTCCAGGCCGCATGGAAAATCATGCCGACAGGGAGGATTCTGTGACCACACTTAGATTCATTGCATGGTGGAACGGCGAACCCGCTGCTGGTTTTTGCCCAGGTTCCGAAGAAGTTACAATCACATTCAAGTATGGCATGCCCATTGACGAGGATGTTGTGGCATACTGGCGCGATCAGGTTGCAGCGTTCTATGATGGTGCTGTAGTCGAAGGCGGAGTTGTAAGGTCCTAGTACTTTAGTACCATTGATCTCAGATCAGGATAGGCGTATTCTATATCTATAAATGGTCGCCACACCTAAGTGGCAGAAAAGAGAATCAAATGACAGCACGAATGAATCGCAATCGAAACAGCGAACCGCTAACGGATGAGCAAATTCAGAAATTTGCACCATCAGCGTTCGCAGGCCAGGCGCATACCACGCGTTCTGATCGCTACACGTTCATTCCCACAGTTGAAGTTCTCGAAGGCATGCGTCGCGCCGGATTCGCTCCGGTCTTCGCATCGCAATCCAGTTCCCGCATCGCAGGCAAAGAGCGAGCTATTCACCAAGCACATGATTCGCTTTCGCGCAATCAATGAATCTGTTACCCAGGTTGGCGACACCGCTGTCGAAGTTGCTCTTATCAATTCACACGATGGCACATCGGCCTACGAACTCAGTCTTGGCGCATTCAGGCTGGCATGTTTGAATGGCATGATGGTCTCCGAGGGTTTGGTTGAGACCGTTAAGGTTCGCCACACTGCGCGTTGATTCGATTACGCGTTCGATGATGTTACCAGCGACGCGTTGCTGAAGGTGAAGCGCAATGCAGATGTCGGGAATGATCTCTGGAGCGTATTCAATCGCATCCAGGAGAATGCCACACAAGGTGGTCAACGCTACTACAAAGCGCAGACTCCGAGTGCGGAGAACAACTACCGCGCCGAACGTCGCATGAAGACCCGCGAGGTTAAGGGCATCGATCAGAACACGCGCCTGAACCGCGAACTGTGGGCGCTGGCCACGAAGATGGCCGAACTGAAGGACAAGTAACTCATCGGGCGCACAGATTGCGACTGTGCGTCCCATTGAGTTTCTTGAGGAGACCCGATGATTGTACAGCGCGAAGTTGTTTCCGAAGCGAAGAGCCTGTTTGCCCTGCTTAAGACAGGCCACACCGTAGAACAGATACGCGAACTGATCGCCGTACCTCCGAAGACCAGGGAGAAGCTTCTGGCTCTCGCCAATAGCGATAGCGACGGCGATTGGATTCGCAGTTCGCTTGACTTGCGCGATGCTATTGGGGTAGAATTCGAAAAGAGGTTAACCAAATGAAACAGATTGCTTTTGTTGTTCTAGTTCTGGCCGCTGTTGTATTTACGACCGGACAGTTTCATCAGCGTAAGCCGAAGCCCGGCTACGCGATTGCTGAGACGGATAAGGTTGTTTATGACAATCAGAAATTTCGCATGACCCAATGTCTGTGGGACACATATCCCAAGGGCACGTATCGAGCGAAGCTAGGTACGGACGGCACAATCGGTGGTTCGATCACGTTCTTTACAGAGGACGGCAAGGTCGTTACCAGTTGCAGCGTTGTAGATGTACACTAAGAAAGGAAGCGATATATGAAACGTTCAATCAATTACAGACGAGGATTCTTCGCAGCGAAACGTGAAATGTTTCGACAGATTCGTTTGCGTTTTTCTCATTTACGCCCTATCGACCAGTTGAAACTAGAACAGGTCTTCCGAAAGGTGCGACCTAATGGCTAGGCCACACGGAAAAGTTTTGCAAGGCAAAGAGGGCGGACACGATACGCAGCACTGGTATAACTACATCGAGACCAAGCGTGCAATCCTGCGTTCAAAGCGTTGGGACGGCGGAGGCCCGGCCTGCAAGTCAGGCACCTGGTGGGTTATCGCTAAATCACTTGTGAAAACGGAAGAGCCTAAGTCGTGAGGAGAAATCTGTATGCGTACCTGGGCGTTGCGATGGCTGTGTCGGGTGATTCTATTCCTTCTCAATTACACGGCGCTGGCGTTAGCTTCGATTTTCGGTGGGATATGGTTGATCTGTCGGATGAGGAGGAATCATCACACGATCCGGCTATAAAACACAGGTTCCAAGATTTACTAATGGAGCAAGATCGGCAGAGTTTATCAAAGATGGGCTGGCCTGTGGCCTTCCAGAATAGCCGCCAGCGTGCAATCTGGTGGCGTAAGAAGTTTCAAAAAGTTCTTGACAAGCAGATCGAAATTTGATACTGTGATCTTAGTTAGATGCTCTTGTTTTTGGTGCCCACTCTTTGTTTCGCACGCATAGACGCGAACGCTGGACGGTCTATAAAACAGAGAGCATCTAACTAAGGTGGGGACAAAGAAGCGGAACAGCGCGTCAGTCTTAAAACTTGGACACCCGCCGAAGTTTTGGAGGAAACAATGTGTAGTGCATGCGGCGGTGATTACGAAGACCCGGACGTTTCTAATCCGCAGATCGAACCGTTTGATTGGGATTTAATTGATGAAGCGGATATTGCGGATTGGTTGCTTCGTCAAGACGTGGAGGATTTAGATGAACAGAACGGAAGCGAAAGAGAAGAATCTGGATGTGTTCCACTTCACGACCTTGGCGGCGAGGCTTAAATTCGCTGCTGGCAAGGAAGCGAATGGAATGCACTGTCACGAATTCGAAGAGATGGTGGCCGGATTCAATTTGATTTGTCTCGCCGTTGAACCCAGGCCCACCTTTGGACAGATCGCGCAGAACATGAAACAGCGCAAGAAAGCGGAAACAATTACAATTTAATTGCGTCTCGGAGAGCAAGCGATGGACTACACGTCTTGTCTGCTAACGATAGTATCGACAATCCTAATAGGCCGTAAGCTACGTATCGGCTGGATTGTCGCAGGGATTTAACAGCTTGTTAATTTGCTGGATAGCTGTTAAGGTTCGTCAGTACGGATTGATTCCAGCGAACGTGATCTGTGTCGGACTGTACGCAAGAAACATTCGACTCTGGAGGACGTGATGTCAGAATCCATAGGTTATGAAGCAGTGAAGTGCCAGTTGAATTTTCCCAAGTGCAAGAAAACGCATGCGGGGTATTCGCGTCGTAAGCAGTTCGCCCAGGTCGGCCCGTGGTTAGACGCGTGTGAAAACTGTGCGCGTGTCCCGTATGAAGTACCGGAACAATTCCAGGAGAAGATAGATGCGAAACAGCCGTAAACTGATTTTGATTAACGATGTCAAGATACCGGAGGAGTTGACCCGCGAGAGCACTGGTGTTATAGTGGGTCGATTGCTTGCAGATGTCCCACCGAAGCTTCACGTTGTAGTGTTGGCGTCTGACGGGTATTCAATCGGCGGAAAGTGCGCCCACGGAGTCTACATCCCGCCGACATCACCCTGGCCGGACCACTCTGCGTATTGCTCGGAGTGCTGTCCGTACATTTTGTTGGTGAAGAAGGACGGAGTTTTCAAAGCGTAGGAGGACACGATGGCAACTGAGCAACACTGGAAGTTCGTAAGCAAGGGGCGTTTCCTTGCCAAGCTGTCTAACAAAACTTATGGTATCAAGAGCCATAAGGAACGCATAGAATCAGATCGTGCGAAAGAGGATGAGCGGGATAAGGACGTTCGCGTTCACGTTTTCGTACTGCAATTTGTTTCTATTTCGAGAATTGTCTCGGAGAGTAAATCATTTTCGACTCTCGGGGATGTTGTCAAATTCAAAGAGGCCAAATGAGACAGATCGTGAACGAAGCCTATGGTCTTCATTATTGGACTGACGATAAAGACCCGGCAGACGATGGACCTGAAGTAAAGACAATCGCGTTCTTCAGAATGTTTCCTGAAGGCTCATTCAGCAGGCGAGTGAGTAGCGTTACAGAAAAAGAAATGCGAATGCGATTCTGGTGGCACGAAATAGAAACTGAAGGGAGACAAAATGCTAAGGCTAATCAAGTATCTTCTAAGTGTGCTGTATCCCCTGCGTCTGAAAGACGTGAAGCTAACTCACGAAGAATTACACGACGCCCTAGATTACCAGTATAGGAGTGGGAGAACGAAACCGCCCGTGTGGTCAAGAGCCGGAAATGTAATGGAGCACCCGGCGAAATCTCAGTCTACAATTCGAGAAAGGCGGAACCGTGAGATACCGGATGATGTTGTTTTGTCTATTGGCGACAGTATCTTTATCAAATGCATTCGCTAAACAGGCCGCACCGGATGCGAAGCGGCAGCGGGAGATTCGTGCCGCGTTGATCGTACACGGTTATGAGCCGGGTAAAACCTGGCCGGAAGTTGTGACGGTGCTGAAACAGATCGCCCGACAGCATCACTGGCAGTCGAAGCACGCGCCGGATGCACGCGTATTGATTCTATTGAACCTGGGTAACAGATACAGCGACTCCAATGTGTTGGACGGATACACCCGCCTAGACCCCGCGCGATAAATAGCCAGGTATTACACGCATCTTATAGCACACCCGCGTGCAAAAGATGCAGAATCTCAAGCAAAAGGCCCGATATCTAAAACAGGCATTTGACCTGACTTTGCCTGAATGGGACCAGATTTTAGCCTATCAGGATGGGGTGTGTTTCATCTGCAAGCGCCCGTTTCTCCCTCCGCGTAGAGCACACACAGATCACGATCACAAGACAGGCCATGTTAGAGGCATACTCTGTTCGCAGTGTAACCGTGCTCTAGGTAAGGCGGAGGACCCGCGTTGGCAATGGACCGCCATGCACTTCATCCGCGCCGGGCTGTATCTACTGGCTTATCCGGCTACAGAGGCTCTAGGACGCGTTGCACAGGGGTTTCCGGGGAAGCTAGGCACGTTACGCTATCGAAAGTGGCTGGCGGACAAAGAAGGCCGTTCACGACCCAAACGTAAGCGAAAATAGCCAGGCATTACCCGCCACATTCAGGAACATGGATATCAAACAAACTTTCGAACACTACCTCACGTGGTTCAAATTACATGAGCGTTTGGTTTTGCTGCTCGCCGCAGGGTTCTTTGCCGTCCACTTCTACGGTAAGGGTCTCGATTTTCTAATCAAGCACGACCAGACGCAGGCTCAGATTGCGCACGAACAGGCGCAAACCTCCGCAGCCAAGGTAACACAAGACGACACCGCGAATAAGCTGGTGCTCGCACAACTCGCAACACTACAGGTTCAAATCGTACAGCAGAATCAACGTATCGACCAGGCGATGCGTGACCGTGCGACACAGACTACAATTCAAAAACAGAAGAACGATCAAGCAGCGCCAGCAGAATTAGCTGCACGAATTCAAGCTGTCTTGGGCGTTGGTACAATCAAAGTTGATACAACGCCCTCAGCTATTGAAGGTCAACTTATTTTTTCGAATGACGCAGCGCATGCCGATGCAGATAGATTAGAAGATGGGTTGCAGGCGAAGGCCGATGTCGCAGACTTGAATACGAAGTTGGCCGGATGCAAATCTGTAACAGATAAGCAGATAGACACGATTACTGGATTGAATACGCAGATCGCGGACGGTAAGACTGCATTAGGCAAGGAACAGGAATCGCATGTTAAGGATGTCAATACCCTGAAGGCAGAGAAAAAGAAATCATGGTTGAATGGATTCAAATGGGGCGTCATCACCGGAATTGTTGGTAGCGTGTTCGTTCATAAACCATGAAGTGTTCAAGATGTAGAAGTAGGAGACCTGCAAAAGGTCTTGCGATATGTAATAGGTGTAGAAGATATTTCAAAACATGGAGCCGGAATAGAGTTAAGCAGGATAAGCAAGCCTGCATGACGGAGTACGGCAAGAATAGCGGTTGTGTTTGCTGTGGTGTGAAAGAAATAAGTTTTCTCTCAATAGACCATATCAAAGATGACGGCTTCAAGAAACGTGATAAGCACGGATTGGGAAAGCACCTTTACAGAATGCTGGTGAAGATGGGCTTTCCACGAGGGTTCCAGGTGTTGTGCTTTAACTGCCAGTGGGGTAAGAGACTCAACGGTGGTTTTTGCCCTCATCACCCTCAGACAGACTTGAGGAAAAATTTATGAGTACACCAGCAAACAGAGTACCCACGCCAGCTAATATGCTCTTTATTGATATTGAGACGGCCCCTTCACTCGGGTGGGTTTGGGCAAAGTGGCAAACGAATGTAATCGACTTCAAGAGAGATTGGTATATGCTCTCATTTGCGTATAAATGGGCGCACGAAGATCAGGTGCATGTTAAGGCACTGGTTGATTACCCAGGATATGAACGTCACACAGAGAGCGACAAGGCTCTGGCAAAAGATTTGTGGAAGCTGTTGGACGAGGCAGATATCATCATTGCGCAGAACGGCGATGCATTTGATCTGCCAAAGATTAACACACGATTTTTGATTCACGGATTGCAACCACCGTCACCGTACAAGACAGTGGACACGCTGAAGATTGCCAAGAAAGCATTTGCATTCGATAGTAACAAGTTGGACGACCTGGCGCACTACCTGGGCATAGGCCGTAAGTTGCCGCACACAGGATTCCATTTGTGGAAGGGCTGTATGTCCGGTGACCCGGAAGCCTGGAAGCAGATGAAAGAGTATAACGTTCACGATATTAAGTTGCTGGAAGAGTTGTACTACAAAGTTCGCGCCTGGGACAAGCAGCATCCGCAGGTGAACAAGGGCCTGACAGCTAACGAAGCGTGCCCGAAGTGTGCCAGCGATCACGTACAGAAGCGAGGATTTAGCTACACCCTTCTTCGAAAGAAGCAGCGATACCAGTGTTTGAATTGTAGGACCTGGTATGAGGGCAGTGCTAAAAAGGTGTAATCAGTGGAACAATTCACATTATCGGCCCTGTCTTCAGGTAGTCTCGAAAACGGTGGAAGAAAGTATCCTACTCTATATTCGAGAGACTTCCCAACGGTAAATGAAGCCGTGAAAGCGGGAAATGTTTTTCTAGAAGACGCTCAGTTGAGCGGAGAACATAGCGACTTGATTTTGAAGTATTATCCAATCGAAAATTTGAACGACGGAAAACTTCCGAAGGGAATTGGAAGACATAACGAAAAGTCTTTTCAAGTACGACTCATTAAAAATCTTGATGAAAGATTCGGTCCACCCAAGACTCTTGCAGAATTACTTGCGGAATCAAAGCAAGAGTTGGCTGAGATTCAGGCGCGATTAGCTTCTCTTGTTAAAGTTCAACGTGAAGACCGTAAAATGGAGCACAATGAGCGTAATATGGTGACAGATTTCAGATCATTCATAGGTAAGCTAGGGGCGAATTCTCTTAAAGAACACGCGCACACCGATTTACTTTTTCTTTGGAAAGGGATTGTGTACGTCGGTGAAGCAAAGTTTATTAAGAAAGGCGGGCAATCTGAAGGTCAGGCAGTGGACAATGCGCTAAAGGTTCTTAGGTATGCAAGATTGACTCTCGCTAAGGATGCTCCAAGGCCGTTTGTATTGTTCAATCAACGCGTATCAGAAAAATATGTTCGATTTCTCAACGATCTAAATATTCTTGTTGTTGTAAAGAATAGAGAAGGCTACGAAGCACAAGGGGAAATTTTGAAAGGACTGTTCTAATTGTGAACGCACTCGCCTCATCAGTGGAAGCAGTTTCGGACGCGTATTGGTCTCAATACAATTGGGCGCGTCCGTTTGCGGAAGAGGAAGCTAGATCAGCGCCGGAGATTCTGGACCCGCAGCACGAGTACAGACAATACCTCCCGGCTGACCCACAGCATCCGCGAGCGTGGATTCCACCTTACGTACGATGGGCAAAGCGAAGAGCAGTTGATTTTATCTGTCCTATTACAGGCTGGAAGGAAACAGATTGGTATAAAGGAACGTATGGCCGTGGTCCGTATCGCAAGATGGGGACACTGACGATGGACCATATCGTTCCCGGCGCAAATGGTGGATTGACAACGGATGAAAACGTTCGAGCAATCAGCTATCTCGCGAATTCAGTCAAGGGCCACAAGGAAATGACGGACGAGGAATTGTGTAGGCGAATTCTCGGTTCGTATCAGGTTGTTTTCATGCCAGAAGAGTTGCTGCAAATTTTGAATAAGTACGCCATTGTGTCGTACAAAGTGGGACCGTGATGTTGATTTTAGGAATTGGCAATAAAGCTAGAAACGGAAAGGACACTGCGGCTGAAGCCATACGCGATCACTACGAACGCGAGAATCGTTTGCGACGTGAGCACGGATTGCTTCGAGGACCAGGCACGCAGGTCGGCACCTTCAAATTTGCGACTGAGTTATACCGTGAGGTTGAAGACTTCATCTGGTATTACGGTGATGGCAGCGCAGAAAAAGCATTAACCCGAAAGTACGGTTTGCCGATTCCTATGGGCGATTTGATTCCCGCAGTGAACACCTGGGAATCAGGACCACTACCAGCATTTGAAACTGTAAAGATTCCCGATTGGGTAACTCCGGGCGACCCGACACCCGCGCCAATGGCGAAGTACGGGAAGCATCCGAAGTTACTTCAGTGGTGGGGAACAGAATATCGTCGTCAATATTTCGGAACGAATTATTGGGTTGACAAACTATTTGCGAGCATTCCGGCCAATCTGGATATTGCGATAGTCTCAGATACCAGGTTCCCTAATGAGGCCGACGGTGTAAAGCAGCGGGGCGGCTACACCATCAACGTACAACGACTGCGCGAAGATGGGACGCAATACTATTCGAGTGATCGCCCCGTTGACCATCCATCCGAAACAGCTTTGGATGACTACAATTGGGACTTTTATTTGAAGATTCCCGCAGGGCACGCGGCGCTGAACGGGGAGTTAGCGGTTACGCTCGCGGAATATTTGAGAGGGTTGAAGAGATGAGGCTTTACATTCAATCGAAGTCTGGAGATTTCAACGCTGTGGTAAACAGCACGGCGATGGATGAACTGGATGCGCTGAGTGCTCTTCGAGCAATAGGCGGATACCCGGCGCAATATCGTGGTGATCTCGTGGTGGTTCCGTTCGAAGAAATTGAATTTGTTCGAAAGGCTGTAGAGAATGAAACGACAGCGTAAAGAGACGAAAGCAGCACCGCCTGTTAACGGCATAATGAATTGCCAACGAGGGCATCAGTGGCAAGTTATTGATCTGAATCCTGAACGTCGTACCGTTAACTGTCCGGTCTGTGGAGGCTTCACTAGCATCCTCCAAGGTCTGGAGAAATGAACAATACAAAAAAGTCATACATCGTTACCTATACAGGGAAGAAGTTCAACCTGCTTGAACTGCGTCTCGAAGACATCGACATTCGAGATATAGCGCACGCAGGCGCACTACAATGCAGATGGACCGGGCACTGTAAGCATCACTATTCGATTGACCAACATGCTTACTATTGCAGCTTCATCGGGCCGGATAATGAGGCCCTGGAGCGTCTGTTGCATGACGCATCCGAGTCATACATCGGGGATATGAACCGTCCGTTGAAGCACTATACAAACGCGGGAGACGCATATCGACGTGTCGAGGCTCCGTTGCAAGCAATGATTTACAATGCGTTTGGCATGGGCGAGCACGAGCCAGCTTCAGTTAAGATCGCGGATAACGCAATGCTATACGCGGAATTGGAGCAGCTACTACCTCCAATAGATCGGGAAGCAATGGTAGCGAATAACCCGTTAGGGAATTCAACAGCGGCCAATATCGTAATCGAGGAATGGAGTCCAGCGTATGCTGAGAAGATGTTCCTACAGCGATTTGAGCAGCTTTACAAAGAGAGGGTAAATTGAGTCAGCTACAATCTACATTTATCACAATCAGTTGTGATAATCCAGAATGCAACAAGTCAGTCACATTTGCCGCAAATGAACAGGGCCAGGCGGAGGCGCTTGAAGACAATCCCTGGTTGAACACTCTTCGCGGAGTGGGCACACCGGATAAGCGTCAGCTTGCATATTGTTCGGATGAATGCGAAGCCAAGGGCATTGCCTCTGGTCTTCACAATAAGCCCGAGAGAAAGCGCATCATCGTTCCAACGGCGAGCAAAGCAGAAGTTGATCTAGCAGCTAAGGCCGCAGCCCAGGCGCATGAGGCAACTGAAGCACTCCGTAAGGGCACTCCGGTTACATTGAGTTGACCCAATGCTCTTTGCCGGACCTAGTGGTAGGTCCCTAGCATCGGAAGAATTCAACCGTCACTGCACGGAAAATCGTGTAGAGGCAAAGATTCAAGCATTTCCGAATCCTGGGGACCCAACGCGTGCGATGCGTCTAATCACCTTCACTAATTTCAACAATGAACCGATGACAGTTGTTCAGCAGGGCGTTAGAAAGACGCGTCATCTGCTTCCGGCAAAAGGAACGCTTGAAGTGATGTTGGCTCCAGATGAACCTATGCCACAAATTCAAAAAGGATTAGCCGATGCCTGATTATTTGCTTGAGTGGGAAGTGCATATTGATGAACGAAAACGACCGGAGAACTTTCCAAAAGTCGTGTTCATTCGAGAGCAATACGGAAACGTCAACGATAATCAACTTAAGGATTTGTATAACTCTCGGGTGCAAACGATAGTGACGAATCCTGGGGTAGTTGTATTTCCAGAAGACGAAACTATCGATGCATCCAAGATGACATTCGATCAGCGTATCTACATACCGTGGCACATGATTACTCACTTTCACGGTCGTGCGAAACTGATTACTCCTGAGCCGGAAAAGACAGCAATAGATAGCCTGGTCCCGCAGGACCCGACCGTGGAAAAGAAAAACGTGGTAGTTCAATGATCTACTGTTCGCTTGACTTTGAAACGACTGGAGTGAATATTGTCAGTGACCGTCCGATTGAATTCGGCGGCGTGCTGTACAGCACAGGTCAGAAAAAATGCTTGGACAATCTAGGTATGCTTATCAAAACTGATCTTCCTGTTACGCCAGAAATTACCCGCATCACAGGTATTACGAAGCCAGCCTTGGATAGATTTGGATACGAGCCTTCGGAAGTACTGCCGCTCGTGCTCGAAATGATTGCATCGTCGGAAGCCGTATTGGGGTACAACAGCCGTAGATTCGATTACCACATTCTCACAGAGTGGGTAAAACGAGAAAAAGCAGCAGGGGCTATCGGCATAGAACTTTCGAAGAAGCCGTGGATTGATCTGTTCTATGACATGCCGTGGCAGGTTCCAGTTGGGAAACTAGCGCATGTGATGGCCGATCACGGATTTATAAACAATTTTCCGCACAGTGCTCTATCGGATGCACAGGGCACAGTGCTCATTTCAACGAAGTACGATGATAAGCTTTTGCTTGAGAGATCGCAAAGTCCGGTGGTGGTATTACGTTCCCATCAGTCTCGAATAGAGAACGATTTGGTCAAGCAAGCGCCGTATAAATTCCGCTGGAACGGCGACAAGAAAATCTGGTGGAAGCCAGTAAAGCAGCAAGATGTTGATGAAGTAATTCAATCGGCACCGTTTTCCATCTCAATTGAGAAGGATTACACGCCAGAGGAGCTAGACAACTAATGAGCACACCTACATTTAATACAGGTGATGTAGTGATTCTGTTGAGCGGCGGACCTGCGATGACGGTTCGAGATGTTCAACCGAATAGTTTGGTCACGACCAATTGGTTTGTAAAGGGGAAACTTCATCAAGATACCTTTCTTACCACGAATCTTCGAGCCTGGAAGTCCGAAGATGCAGGAGTAGGAGAATGACACTAGGCGGCGGAGACGCATTGGCACGCGGCGCGGTAAGCGCACAATTCCCGAGTGCGGGAGCCAATATATCAGAAGAGAAGTGGAAGGAAATCTTCGGTGAAGAGGGCCTTCGTAAGCTTAACGCGATGGATGAGAAAGAGCGTGAAGCTTTGAAGGAACAGGCATTACCTCTCGTAACACCGGACCCCGTTGCAATGGACTACGATCTAGCGCCCGTACAAGATCGAATAATCGTGCGTCGGGTTGAAGAGGACGAAAAAACCGCAGGTGGTATCTTTTTGGCCGATGAGACCAAAGAGAAGCCGTATGAGGGTTTAGTAGTAGCAGTAGGGCCTGGAAAGTACATCGGGACAGAATTCGTGAAGCCAACAGTTAAGACAGGCGACCGGGTTGTGTTCGGGAAGTTTTCGGGTGCGGAAGTCAAGGTGGGCATTGAAACCCTTCTTGTACTCCGCGAAGAAGATATATTTTACCGGAAGGTGAAAAAGGAAAAGGTGTTAACACCATGAGTGACTTAATGTTTACCACAAAGGGCGGAGCAAATTTTGAAAAGCCTAACACCGGAATGTACCACGGCGTTTTAGCCGATGTCGTTGACCTGGGTGAAATCACCACAGTATACAATGGACAGCCTAAGACACAACCGATGGTTCGATTCGTGTGGATTCTGAATGCAAACGGCAAGGATGGAAAGTATTTGTCCGTGACCGCACGCTTCAATAACAACTTGCATGAGAAGAGTAATCTCTACAAGTCTGTTAAGCAAATTCTGAACGCCGCTCCCCCACTGACTTTGAATCCTGAAACGCTGATTGGACAAACTAGAAAGCTGTTCATCCAGCGCGAAACAACGGGCGAGGGTCAACAGAAGAAAGATTTTGCCAATATTCTTGGCATCAGTCCAGCAGACCCCGGAGTGGCCGTAACTATTCCGGTTGACTTTGTTCGCGACAAGAACAAGCCAGTAGATCAACAGGCGAAGTTTAAGAAAAAGACCACGTCTGTTGTAACCACAACTACGCAGGTCCAAAGCGCAACTACGACAGCGCCCGTACAACAGGGACCTGACGTAAAGTTCTAAATTTTACCTCAAACAGTGAAAGCCGACTAAAACAACAAGGCTTGACGCCCACGCCAGAGCGCGTGGTATTACAATTTTGAGGAAAGAAAATGCCGCATAACACGAAAGAAAAACGTCGTGTCTATCAAAGACTAGCGCAGCGTAGAATTAGAAACAGAATTCGAGAAAAGATCAAGAAAATCAAAGCAAAGACAGGCTGTCTAAAGTGTACTGAAAAGAATCCTGTTTGCCTTGTGTTTCATCATCGTAATCCTAAGAAAAAGTTGTTCGCCATTCAAAAAGCTGTCTCTTCAAAAGTGCCCTGGGCGAAAGTAAAGAAGGAAATTAAGAAATGTGATGTACTATGCATGAACTGTCATGCCAAGTTTCATCATGAAGAATTTTTGAAAAGAATAGTTGGAGAATAATGGGACTTTTCAAAGAAATTGCAGAACCTTTGGTGACTCGGGGCGTACCTGTAATCCCACTGAGGCCAAAGACTAAGATCGCGTTTCTCACCGGGTGGGAGACGTTGGCGACCACCGACCCTACAAAGGTGGAGCAATGGGACCAGGACTACACGGACGCTAACGGTGCGTGTGTCGCATACGCACGTCCAGAAGGTGTATGGTTCCTTGAGATCGATAAGCCGGGCTTCGCGGAAGAGATAGAGACGGCAACTGGACAGAAGATTCCTGCAACATTCATGGTCCGTAGTTCTCCTGGCCGTGGACATTTTTATTTCAGACAGACAGAAGCAAGCATTGCGATGGGCAATGTCCAGGGGAAAGATAGTGAAGGCAAAGAGTCCTGGTCTGCTCGTGTTGACAATCGTTACGTTGTGGCTCCAGGCAGCTATCATCCAACTTCAGGCCGCAGGTACGAGATTCTACGTGATGCAGAGATTGTATCCGCACCGGATTGGTTGGTTCAGTGGTGTGTAGCCAATGCAAAGGCTGCGGTAGCGCCGAAGACCGGACATGCCGAGTTAGATAGCGTAGAGCCGATCTCAGAGGGCGGACGTAACAGTGCGCTTACCAGCATCTTGGGAAAGGCGCGACAAGTTTTGAAGATGGACCGCGAGCAGTTACTTGCTTACGGTCTGTCTGTGAATGACAAGCGTTGTAAGCCCCCACTTTCTGAAAGTGAAGTTCGTACAATTGCAAATAGCATTAGCGGCTATCCTGTTAAAGAAACCGGGACAATTGTGTTCGGTGATACCGTTACAAACAACGGAGCACCGGATGTTGCAACTCGTCCTATCATCCCACAAGCCCCTTACCCGACATTTCCTCGTTGGGTTATAAAGGGAACCAGCGTCGGAGAAGGTTTGGTCACTCCGGTCTGTGCTAAGAACAACAGCTATCCAGAATTTATTTTTATGCCTGCGGTGGTTCTGTTGTTGAACTACATCGGATTGAAGATTACAGTACGAGACAAAAAGATCATTCCAAGCCTCTATCTGATAAGTATCGGACAAAAAGGTCGTGCGTTCAAGTCAAGCGGGGTACAGAGTGCAATCGATTATTTTGATGTGGCCGGATTCGTAAAGACGGCTTCAGGTGCTATCAGAAATGCCGAAGGGCGAAGCCTGATTTGGACTCCAGGTTCGACAGAGGGCTTGGGCTTGGAGATGGCGCGGGTCAATTGCAAGAATGTCATCATGTATTACGATGAATTCAGGACTCTTGTGGACAAGGCGTCCATTGAGAAAAGTTCCATCGTGGGCCATATCTCAGCGATGTACGAGTCTAAAAATTTTTCGAACACGGTTAAGTCTCGTAAGGAAGCTTTTACGCACGAGGCAGGAAAGTACTGCGCGGGGCTGATCGCCTGCACAACTGACAAGGCATTTCCAGAACAGTGGGCTAAATTGCCGACCACAAGCGACCTGGGTCTGGATGAGCGATTCTTTTTCTTGTTCCAGCCAGAGACATGGTTGCCCGTAAAGCCACTCAAGGATGTAAATGTGGTCGAAGGGGCGATGAAGACTAAGGCCCTGGTGGACAGGGCGGTGAATCAGCAAATTTTTTCTATCACGGACGAGACCTATCTTGAGAATGAAGTAGAGAAGATAGGCGGTGCGCGAAACATCGGCCTGGTTGAGAAGTTGGCGCTGTACTTTGCAATCGACATGGGCAAGACAGAGATAGATGAGTCTTGTGTTGAACGGGCGCTGGCTATAGTCAAGTATGGAATTGCAGTTAAGAAGTATTTCAAAACATTTGAAAGCCATAACAGAGAGAGTGATTTACAACAGAAGATCATTCACTTTTTGCGTAGTAAGGGCGGGGCGGTAGAAGAACGTGATCTGCATCGAGTGATGCATCCTGAGCGTTACGGCACCTTCATGTGGGGCCGATCTTATCAGGGGTTGATTCAGAGTGGATGGATTGCGGAGAGCGGAAAGGGGACGAAGGGAGAACCGAAGCAAGTAATACTTATGAGGCTCCCGGAAGAGGATGAATGAGATCGCGGTTAAGAAAGTGGCAGCGAGGTAAAGCGCGACTCGTAGCTATCAAAAAGTTACAGGAGGGCCATATGGCAATTGAAGTAGTGATGCGAGTTGGGTTAGACGGGTCTAAGCGGCCTGTGTGTCTTGGTTGTGGGCACTCCATGATGTCCCACGGAGAGCGTGACGGAAAACTTTTCTGTTGGGGTTGCGCAAGTGTGGGTCAGCAGCAATGCGGGTTAATATTTATCACGACTGAACAGAAATCAGGAGAGAAGGAATGAGATGCGATTGCTTATCACATACTTGTGAAGACTGCTATCCAAATGGTCACGGATTGGATTATCAGATGGGCGGAACGACGCTCAATCAGTATCAAAGAGATGCGTTCGGAACCGTTGTGTATCCGGGGCAAGGAACGCCGGACGGCTTTGAGTACACTTTGTTTGGAGCACTTGGAGAGTTGGGGGAATTAGCCAACAAGTACAAAAAGATTCTCCGCAACGGAGAGAAGCAGATCGTCTACAAGCACCGGGAAATGCTCATGGACGAGGCAATGGATGGCGTATGGTACGTAATGGCGTTGCTTAAGGAACTAGGTTACACATTCCAGGACGGCGCGGAATTTAATCTTAAGAAACTGGCGGAGCGTAAAGCAGCCGATCAGTTAAAGGAACACAAATGACAACTCGAATCAAAGTTACAAATCAGGGTCCAAGTAACATTACAGTTACCGCCATAAATCCTGAACGACAGATAGGAGAAGAACAATTAGACGGAGAGGTTCTTCCTCCTGGGGCCGCTGTTGAGAAATACGTTTGGAGAGACACCGCAATACTGATTACAGAGGATTAAAGTAATGTATCTCGTAGGGGACTTTGAAACCGCAAGTGAAGCTGAGTTGAGTGAAGTTGGATTGTACAACTACGCCACTCATCCTACTACACGTGTACTCGTATTCTCCTATGCATTTGCCAAAACGCTGAATGACAAACCGGAAGTGAAGCGTTGGGAGCCGCACAAGGGAGCGATGCCTACGGATTTGTCTCAGGCGTTAGAAGACCCGACTGTAATTCTCATTGCGTTCAACTCTGCATTTGAACGCTATATCTTCAAGTATGTTCTCGGAATCGACATCCCTGTAGAACGCATTCAAGACCCGCAGGCGAGTGCCAGATATTTATCGCTTCCTGCAAATTTGGAAGATGTCGGCATGGTTCTCGGATTGCCATATGGATTACGCAAGGATAAGCGGGGCGAAGAAGTTCTTGATTTATTCTCGTATCCAAAGAAGCGCAAGAAGAAAGAGGGCGGTGGAATTTATTTCAATAGCTGGCTCACTCATACCGAGGAGTGGGAAGTTCTCGGGCGGTATTGCGACCAGGATGTGCGTGCTGAGTTGGAAGTAGCACGACGAGAGTCTCTCTTAGGCGCGTTTCCTCTGCCGGAGCGTGAGCGACAAATTTGGTTGTTCGACCAGAAGGTGAATGATCGTGGCATGCCCACAGATCGAGTCTTCGTCGAAAAAGCCTTTGCCATTGCAGATCGTAACAAAGAAGAGAAGCTGGAAGAACAAAATAAAGTTACAGGCTTAGAGAACGCAAATTCGACGCAGCAGCTTTTGCCTTGGGTTCGAGAACGAGGATATCCGTTAACCAATTTGCGTAAGCAGAACATTGAACTAGTATTGAAGGATTCGGAAGTTAATCTGACAGTCGAATGCCGTAAGGTGTTGAACGCCCGTATGGAGGCCGGTTCTACGTCTTACAAGAAACTTAAGACCATTGCGACCAATCTGTGCTCTGACGACCGCATACGTAATGTGTTTATTTACATGGGAAGTCCGCGATGCGGACGATGGTCCGGCGCGGCAGTTCAACCGCATAATTTTGCTAGGCCGGATGGAACGTTCGAAGATATGGACAATGTTATGAAAGCACGGGGGCTGATGTACGTTGACCATTATGACGAATTGAAAAATGCATTTGAAAAAGATAAAACTAAACTTCGTGTGGGTGAAGAGCCGTACTACAGCCCATTGATTATAACGAAGAATATTATCCGAACGGTTTTCGTAGCTCCTCCAGGGAAGCGTTTGAATGTTTGCGACTTGAACGCAATCGAAACCCGTGTGGCAGCATGGGTTGCGCAATGTGGTCCATTGCTTAAGGTCTTCGAAGACAAGCGAGACCCATATTTGGATTTTGCCAATAAGATGACGGGTATCTCGTATGAGAAACTTGCAACAGATATTAAATCTAAGGACCCGAAGATTAGGGCAGAAGCAAAGCGTCACCGTCAGATTGCGAAGCCAGGTGTGTTGGGGGCCGTGTATCGCTTGGGCGGAGGCGGATGGGGCCGGGATAAGAACAAAGATAGAATCAAAACAGGTCTATGGGGCTACGCCGAAGGGATGGGCGTAGATATGGAGTTGAAACAGGCGCACGAAGTCGTGAAGATTTTCCGTGAGGCATATCTAGAAATCGGCGGAGCGCCAGATTCTGATACGGGATTCCCTGGCGGTATCTGGTACACCCTGGAGAACGCGGTCAAGGATGTTCTCGAAGGCGAGCGTACAATACGGAAGATCGGGCCGGAAGGCTGCATTGTAATCGATAAGGTTACGATTGAAGGCCGCGACCCGATGGTGCGTATTAAACTTCCTTCAGGACGATATCTCCACTATCTGGATGCGTCTATCCAGAGTGTTATGATGCCTTGGAAGAAAAAAGTAAAAGATGAAAACGGAGTGGAAGTAGAACAAGATGTCTACAAGCCGGGCTTTACATACTACGGGTTGAATCAAGATACAAAGCAGTGGGATTTGATTGTTTCGCACGGTGGGAAGATTTTCGAAAACATAGTGCAGGCAATCGCTCGGGATGTGCTGGCGGATAAGTTGCTGGAATTCGAAGCACTCGGACTTGAAACAGTAGGCCATGTCCATGACGAAGGAATCTGTCTCTCGGATGACGACCCATTCACGCCCGGCGTCATGGAGATGGAGAAGATCATGAATACCCCGGTAGCCTGGGCATCAACTTTACCGCTAGGTTCTGACGGTTTTGAAGACTATGTCTATCATAAGTAAGGGTTTATACATAAGACTTGACAGAGTACTAGTACGAGAGTACTATCAAACTTGAAAGGAACAACAAAAAAAAAATGAGTCAGTTTATCCCTTTGTACGACCTGGAGTCGCTCACAAAAGCGCAACGTCAGGAATACATTAAGAATGTCTGTAATCACATGGGCGTGCCGCCAGAGTTGAATCTGGTGATGCTCACCTATCTCGATGAAGACGGTGAAGGACCACGTCGCCTAGTTGCCTACGCGAAACGTGGAGCAACAGAGATCATTCGAAACAATCGCAGTATCAGTGTAACCGATTTGACCAGTAAGGAAGTCGGCGGGTCCATCGTTTTCACTGCTACCGGAAAGAACGACACGGGACGCCAAGAGATAGCTACCGGGTCCAAGTGGATTAAGGACCTGACCGGGAAAGACCTGGACGATGCGATCATGACTGCGCAGACTCGTGCCTGCCGTCGCATGACATTGCAATTTGTCGGCGCTGGTGTGTTGGATGAATCAGAAGTCAATCCTCGCAAGCCTGTGCAGTTGAAAGAAACTGCATTTACAAGTGTTGCAACCGCCCCGCAACCGAGTGTGCGGCCAAGCAGTGGGCCAGGCAAGGATGTAACTTTAATTTCGCCTTCTCAGGACCCACAAACACAGGCTCAAGTTGCTGCAGTTATAGCAGTTCGAGAATTATCAAAAGTTGAGAGCGATATTCTTTCGGACAAGCAGGACGGTCCTTACATTTCGCAAACTCAAGAGCAGTTCGAGGCTCGTCAAAAACAACTTCGTGCAGATGCAATTGCAAATTTGAATACTAAGGCCGCACCTGCGGAGCCAACAACTCCAAGTGGGGCTACGTTCGAGCAACAGCCAGAAGCAAAACCAAAACGTAAGTATACACGCAAGCCGCGTGTAGATATGGGGCCTTCAGTTCCGCCTTTGCAAACGACTATGCCAGCAGTTACTGGTAATGGTACTATGCCAGCAGTTACTGGTGCTCCTATAACGGTAGCATTTGTAATTCCGCCGCCTATTACAGTTCTGCCGTTGACTCCTCCGGTTTCAGTGGCTGCACGCCTATCGCCAGAACAGGTAAAGCCATACCGTCAGCGTCAGTTCAAATTTGTAAATACGCTGGAAGAAAACGGATTTTTACCGAAGGAAGGAATGGGTAATCAAGACAAGATGCGAGCGTTTGCTGGTCTCCTGTTCCCGGAAGTTACAAACTTCAATGAGCTAACAATCGTGCAATGGGAGAAGTATCTTACGACGATTGAAACCAAATTGAATACGGTTGGGCCGAAGGAAACGATCAAGTACATAGAGGATGCGATTGGAATTTAACTCTCAGCAACGGGCGATTATCAAGGCGCACGATGGGGTGTGGGTAGTTATTGCCGGGCCGGGGTCTGGTAAGACCGCCTGTCTCATCGAGCGTTATCTGGATATGCTCATCAGCGGCATATCTCAGAAAGAAATCTTGAATCTGACATTCACGAACGCGGCGGCAACCGAAATGGTTAAGCGTGTCGGCTTGTTGAACGCGGAACAGGTATTCAGAACGTTCCACAGCTACGCCTTGGACTTACTGAAGCGGGAACGCCGTTGGGTTCCGTTCAAGATGACAGACACGATCATTCCGATTCGTGGTGAAGACTATCAATTGCTTTTTGAATTGGTGGACATCTACAAACGAAACGGCGTGACAAACTTTCGTACACTTCAAGGGCGAATTTCAGAGTGGAAACGCGGGTCAGTTGAGCCGGAACAGGCAATTCAGGAGTCAATCGGCCCGGAGTATTACTTCGCTTTGGCCTATGAAGAATACGAGAGAAAGTGTCGCGAACGCGGCTGGCTGGATTTTGATTCTTTGATGCGAGAAGCGGTTAAACTTTTGGAGAATAATGATGAAGTACGACAATGTAATATTCGAAAGTATATCTCGGTGGATGAATGCCAGGACACCGATATCACCCAATTTCGATTACTTCAGCTTCTCTTTGGCGGTAATATCCTCGTCGTCGGAGATGAGAATCAGCTTATTTATGAATGGCGTTCAGCGCAACCTGGTAATCTCTCGAATTTCTCTCGAACATTCCCTGGAGCCAGAACTCTATATCTCGGTCGCAATTACCGAAGTACTAAACAGCTTGTACAATTCTTTAAGGATATCATCCCGGTTGACAACGGAATTGCCTCCCACATGGTCACAGAGAACCAAAACGGAATTGAGCCGACCCTGGTCAAGTACCCTGATACCGATATCGAAGTGCGACGTGTCCTGGACGAGGCCATAAAAGACGCGGAGAATTCGGTAATCATTGCTAGGACCAATCGTCAATTATTTGATGTGCAGCGCATCGCGACATCGAAGAACATCAAGTACAAGAACCTGGGTAAGAAAGATTTTTGGGAGCAGAACGAAGTTAAGGCTCTCTTGAATTTAGCCAAGGATGGGGGCCAACATCAGAGTGCAGCAACCGCGCTACGCGATATCATCCGAGATCACAATCTATACGGGCGCTACCGCAGTACCGGGGACCTGATGAATTCAGACCCGATTGAGAACTTGAACAACGTAGTTAAGCTGGCCGCGCAGAAGGACATGAATGTCTACGACTTCCTCACATACATCCGTAAGCTGACGTATGGTCGAAAGAGTCGTAAGGAAAAAGACCTAATGCTCGCAACGGTCCACCAGGCGAAGGGCCGCGAGTGGAAGAACGTCTTCCTAATCGGCGCGGAACAAGGAAAGATGCCGCATACTCAGGGAGAGTTGACGGAAGAAAAACGAATCTTCTTTGTGGCATGCAGCCGCGCAGCAGAACATTTGCATATTAGTTGGTCAGGGAATCGCAGTATGTTCCTTGAAGGAAAGCCGTACAAAACTTACGAACCCGAGTTACGAGACGTATTTGCTCAGGACCCGGTAGAAGGGAGCAATGGCACATCTCTATATAAATTCAAAAGGGACCCCGTGGAAGAAACACAGCTACTCAGCGGGGAATGATTTCGATCAAAGTCCTTACAAGTATTACCTACGTCGTGTGCTCGGATGGAAAGAAAGGGACAACAAGGCTCGATTTCTTTTTGGAAAGGCATTAGAAGAGTCAATTCAGTATCATCACGATCACAGTGGCGTCGGAGCAGTTGAAGATTTCAAACGCCGATGGTCGGAGCACCAAAGCAATGGAAATATTTCGTACACCGAACAAGAGAAGAATTGGGATACTTTAATGCGAATGGGTACGGATATGATTCGTCTGTACATCGCAATACAGCCGTCACTTCCAATTCCTCTAGGTGGGGGCGCGGTATTCCAACGCGAGTATGCGAAAGAGGTATTTCCAGGAGATTCAAATTATGGAGGAATTGAAGATGCAGGAAAACTCGACATTGTCTGCTATGTGGACCAAAATCATCCGCGTTTGCCGAAGGTCGAAACAACAGACAGAAGCGGAATACGTCCTCTCATTGTCGATATCAAAACCAGTGCGATGGACTTCCCTGAACAACCAGGAATGGCTGCTTTCGACAGCCAGCTTCGAAGATACTCCTGGCTGTCAGGAATTCGGGACGTTAGTCTTTTGTGGTTCAAAAAGTCAGGTCTCGGGTATAAAAAGGGCTATTCTGCAACATTTATCGTTCCCACCGGAGTCTTTTTAGCCGGACAAGAGTGCGTGATTGCCAAAGTAGACGATCAACACGCTTGGGTTGTCTACAATGATTTTATGGTCGATGAAATGGAACGGGCGCAAGGAAAGAAGGGAGATAGACTGGACACGACGGACGCAGCAAAACAACGTGCCCAAGATTGGCTGACACAGCATGGGACTTATACTCCATTGGAAAATTTAACCCGACAGAGATTGCAATTCAATGCTGGACGAGTTTCAGAGCAATCAGCAGAAGACGCAGGACGTGTAGCAGCACGGCAGATCGTGGCTATTGTAAATGCATGGAACACAAAGCAGTGGCCACAAACGTTTGGTATTCGTTACCCGAAGGATGACCGCAATGACAGTTACTTCAGAGCATTCATCCTGGGAGACGAGACGTTTAAGCAGCAGAATTTTACGAAGTCGGATGAGCAAACATTCGATGATTTATTTCGAGAGGATGATTTGCAATGAAGAAAACGGATGAACAAAAGCATTGGGAAGAAGTCTTAGAACAAGAAGGCTTCGGTATGAGTGAAGGAAGTCTCGGTGGACCCGATCAACAGGTAGCTGCCCGGATATACCTTGAAACCAATGCCATTCAAATAGTACCTTCTACCGAATTGCCGAAGGGATTTTCTACTTCAGACGAGCTATCTGAGCAGTATATTGAGGAAGCATCAAAGAAATAAACTTTGGACGTATTTGAGCAACTTCGAAAAGTATTCGATGGTGCCGATTCTTTCGTAACTGGTGGACACGCTGTGCGCGGCGGGGGTCGTACACGCCATGCTGAACGTGTTGCCAATATACCGGAGTGGGCAAACTCAGATGCCGAAGTGCGTAAACTTTTGCTGAAGGTGTTCCCGAAGTTAGAAACGGATGAGAATCAACGCAAACGTGCAGCGGCCTGGACGCTTATAATTTATTTCTACTTCAGGATGGGAATGACTCAAAACGAAATCGCAATAAGGACGGGTTGGACTTCTAAAAAGGTCAACAGTCTTATTCAATCTATTCGATACGCGATAAGTGGCCGTACAGTGAACGGCGATCTAAGAACGGGAAAACGTGGAAGGCCAAAGAAAAATAGCCAGGTATTACCCGCTACCAATGGGACCTTCGGCGGCGATAGCCATATTTCCCTATAGTTATTTCACTGATTTCAAAGGGGATATGGAAAAGAACATCTTGGTTCACACGTGTGAGCCAGGCAGAAAATGCCGATGCCGAGAGTATAAATCCGCTGAAGAGGCTGCGCTTCTCGTAAAAAACGGGGTCGCAGACTACGAGATTCTCTCGCAACAAGTTAGTCAAACTGAAGAGACTTGTTCCCACTGTCTAGGGAATGAAAGCCTCAAGAAAGCCTGCGCTGTCTGCAAAGGTAAAGGAACTGTAACAAAGAACAACACGTTTCCTATCTATGGGAAGAACATTCGACTTAGGGCAGATAAACGAATTCGAGAGGGAAAGAAACACGCGTCTCCTCGTTCTCAGACGATTGAACGACCCCACATAGAAAGAGCACTGGACGGCAATAGAGTAGATCAACAGCGTATCATCATTTATGGAAGGCTGGATAAGATCATGCTGGCCGCTTTGGGCGCGGAACTTTTGACGGGAGATCGAAAGAAAGTAATTCGTAAGGGAAAGCCAGAGCCGGAAGACAATCCTAAGACCATGACCGGGCGAAGATACGATTACGGAAAGCCTGTATGAACAAGCAACAATTTTTACTGCTTAAACTAGCTGAAGAGTGTGCGGAAGTCGCACAGCGAGCATCAAAGCAGATTCAATTCGGTAAAGATGAAAGACAGAAAGACCACGCTCCTCACGGGGCAGCGGCGGAATCAAAGAGTAACGGCGAACGTTTGAAGGATGAAATCCTGGACTTTTACGCTATCGTAAGTTTCTTGGCGGAAGAAGGGGAAATTTCTCTTATCGGAGTCAGCGAACTCTCTGAAGCAAGAGCTAACAAGAAAGTGAAACTTCAGAAGTATTTAGACCTGTCTGCATCACTCGGGCAATTGCCGGAGATCAAACTGTAATGGGACAAGCAAAAATCAAACGAAAAAATCTGAAGCCTAGTGCCCAAAATGTGGGGAAAATGTTAGCGGCGCAACATAAACACATAGGATGCTGCGAACCGGGCGAAAGATGTGATGAATTCAAGAAGGAAATAACTACCCCATCAGAATCCGCCGCACTTGAGGCTTTGAAACAAATCCGTAATCGTTCTTTCTCTGGTCGTCATTTAGACCTGGGGAAGATGATTAAGTGTCAGGTATGTAATCTTCGCCATCGTGAATCTATTGTTCATAAACAGATATTCACGAAGCGGTGGGCGGTTATAAACGGTGAAAAGGTTTACACGGAAGAACAGTTTATCGCCGGGCAGACTCCTGAAACGGAAAGTATAATTGAATCTCGCAGGGTTCGTTTGTCTGTTGGCGCGTTGGTTTTCAAAGGAAAGCGTAGAAAACCTCCGTTGAACAAGAGAGCAAATGAATTCGTTCAACTCGTGCGCAGCTTCTTACCGGACGAATACACGCATGAAGAATTGGAGAAAGCACGTGCAAAATCAAGACGTGTTCTGGCGAGGAAATACGGTCGCCACGGATTCCTGCCTCCAAAGTGGCAAAGTAAAAAGGAAGATCATGAAGATCACGGAACGGCTACTCCTGAAACTGTACAGACTGATTAAGCCGTGGTTTCTTCGTCTTGAGAGATACACGTTACAGGCCGAACAATTTGCGATAGCTTTAGAGAAGATCAAGGCTCTTCGACAACGAAGGGCGCAGGGTACGGATTACAGAGAAAACCTAGAGATCGTTAGGTCTCCCGATGTCTGTGAGCATTTGAAAGGTGGACGCCTTAGAAATCGCGGGTCCTATAAAGACTATGCCGTGTATCTTCATACATTCGTCGATGGCCATAAAGAGATACGATGCATGATATGTAGAAAAGAATGGACACAGGATTCGCCCGATTGGGAAGTTGCTCTCAACATGGCGAAGCAATCTTCGAATAGCCAGTCTTCATCTGAGGTATCATTCGATAATAATAGGAAGGACTTAAATGGACCTGATCGTCTATCATAATGGATGCCCGGATGGATTCACGGCGGCGTACATCGCTCATCGAAAGTATCCCGAAGCGCAGTTAGTTCCTCGCGATCATGGCGCACCAATTGATGTAAGTTCTTTCTACGGCAAAGATGTGCTTGTAGTCGATTGCAATCTTCGTGGGAAGAACGACGAAGTCGCGGCTGTCGCAAGAAGCTATCGAGTCCTGGACCATCACAAGTCTGAGACAGAAATCATGAATAAGCCCTACGCGGTCTTTGATGTGACTCGTTCTGGCGCTGGACTTGCATGGGATTATCTATTTGGAAAAGACGCAGGTTTTGCGGATGAAAAGGGATACGGGACAGCGCCTCGTCCATGGTGGGTAAACTATGTTGAAGACCGTGATCTGTGGCGCTTTAATCTTCCAAACAGTCGGGGAGTCAATGCATTCATAATGTCCCACATCTATTCGATTGAGAATTGGGACAAAATTGCGAGAGCCGACATTAAAGAAGCGGTCGCAGCTGGAAAGTACATCCTTCAGCAAAATCAAAAGAACGCCGAAGAGGTTGCATTACAGGCTCAATTCGGAACTTGGCATGGATATCGAGCGGCGGTTGTTAACGCGCCGTACATCCTAGCGAGTGATGTAGGAGAAGTTCTGTATGAAGGACCAAGCGTAGATATCGCGATGATTTGGTTCGAACGAAACGACGGAAAGATTCAGATATCATTGCGATCAAAGCCGGGCACAGGTCCAGATGTTGGCGCGATTGCAGCAGAGTATCCCAATGGCGGCGGACATAAGCATGCAGCCGGGATTCCACCAACTTTGCAGCAAGGCCGGATGATAATCGACACAGTTTTAAAAAGATTTGACAAGCCACTAAAGTAGGCGTATGATCTCGTTTGATCGCGGGTACATCGTTGCAGCGGAAGCGAAATAATCTTCGGGAAGGACGGCCCCAGGTAATCAAGATACGATTCCCTGGGGCTGTTTCAGGATAACTTTATGACAGACTTTGAGAAATTTGCTACAGACCACAAAGAACATTCACATTGCGCTGGATGCGGAGGTTGTATGCTAGACCCTCGCATTAGGGCTTTACAGATAAATCCTGTCTGGTGCGTAAGTTGTGTTAAGATCATCGATGCGAAGATGCCTATTGACGCCCCACGTCCGTGGAGCAACGGAGTAGTATTCGCATAATGAGTCTAGAAGAAAAATTGCTTCAACAAGTACGCGGTCGTTTTGATGTACCAAAAGAACTGAGACCAAATAGCATCTTGATCTTCGGAGACGTACATGGCTACACGAGCACGTATCAAAAATTTATCCGGCGATTGCCTCCGGGCCAACGCACAATTCAAATTGGAGACATGGCGCTCGGATTCGAAGGTGTCGGCCTTCATCGAATGCCTGATGAACACAAATTCTTCAGGGGTAATCATGATTGCCCCCAGGAATGTCGGGCGCACCCGAACTATCTTGGCGATTATGGATACATACCGGAAACAGGGATATTCTATCTGGCGGGCGCCTGGTCAATCGACCGTGCTATGCGGGTTGAAGATCAGAGTTGGTGGAGAGACGAAGAACTTAGTTACGAAGAATTGGACCGGGCCGTCGAGTTGTACAGGCAGACAAAACCTAGATTTGTCCTCAGCCATGAGGCTCCCGCTAAAGTCTCCGGCGTCCTCCTCGCCCACATTATGGGACCCTACTTTGCGGCAAAGGGTGAATGCTCGAAGAGTCGGACAGCACAGGCGCTGCAAATCATGCTAGAAGATCACGCGCCCAAAGAATGGGTATTCGGCCATTATCATGTAGACAAACAGTTTTACACACCGGGATTCAACACAAAGTTTACATGCGTCGGTGGTCAAATGGAATTAGGTGACGCGCCCCATACGTATTGGTTGGATTTGGACTAGGGAGAACAAATGGCCTCATCAAGAATTTCCGACCACTCTAACAAAGTATTCGTAGGAACATATCCGCTCGGATTGGATTTTGTGAAGTTGTACGCAGTTCCTGAATCTGCAAGTGGCTCCGTAGATTTTTTACCGGACGACAAGGGAATTACGGAAGTTAACGTAGGCGTGGGCGCTCCCTGGGGAGAAGCCGTTTCTACCTTGCTTCACGAAGTTTACGAAAAAGTTTTGATTGATCTTCAGACCAGGTATAAATTGAAACCATCTTACTCCAACGAGTCCTCTGATTACTCGTTTTTCATGAGTCACAATCAACTTTCTGAAGCGCATGACCGTGTGGCAGATTTTCTCATTGATGCATTGCCGGAATTCGAAAAAGTTTGGGCGAAGGTTAAGGCAGACTATACAAAGAAAAAGCGATTGGAAAAGAAAAAGAGAAAGAAATGAAAACCTGGCTGATAGCTGACACGCATCTGAATCATCAGAAGATGGAAACCTACTGTGATCGCCCGGATAATCACACGGATTTGACGGACAAGAATATCCATCGAATGGTCCAACCTACAGATATCCTGATACACCTGGGTGATATCGGTATGGACAAGGGGAAGATGTATGGGCAGATACCGTGCGTAAATGGCCAGGTCTGAAGTGGCTCATTCGTGGTAATCACGACAACAAGTCTTGTCAGTGGTATGTGGAGCAGGGATTGTTTCACATGGCGTGCGACGGCTTAATCTATCGTGGAATATGGCTGACACATAAACCTTGGCTTACTGAATTGCCGAAGGGAACAAATCTCAATATCCACGGCCATTTGCATAATGTATGGGATGGGTTCTATTGTGAGGACCCAAAGAAAGAACAAGAAGAATTTGTAATCGCAGCGCGTAGCGGACGATTGTTATCTCCGCTCCATCGTTTACTTGCGATAGAATATACGGGCTACGCGCCTGTTGAATTCGATAAGTTTGTGTCACGAGGGCATAAGTTGTGGCAATCAACTGGCCCGAATGAAGAGACCAAGAAACGAGTCGCGTTAAAGTATGCGGATAGCTTGAAGTGTTCAAGCTGTATATGAAAACCAAAGATAAAGCATATTTAGCCGGACTAATCGATGGGGAGGGTTGTATTTCAGTATTACGACAGGTTAGAGATAGTAGGCCGTCACCGTTTTTCATGGCTAGAATAGCGATTGCGATGACTTCCGAATCTTTAGTTAGATGGGTTAAAAGAACAACTGGAATAGGTTCGGTAAATCCTAAACCGCTATCTCTACCATCGAAAAAGAAGCAATGGGTTTGGACGGCAGACTCTTATGACGCGGTACGTGTCGTAAAAATTGTTTTACCTTTTCTAAGATTGAAAGAACGACAGGCTAGGAATATTTTAGCGTTTCAACTTAATGCCGTAAGAACAGACAAAACAAATAGATGTGCTCTGACAAAAACTGAAATAAAATTACGCACAAAATATTATAAGAAATCTAGAAGGCTAAACGGAGGAAAAACACGTGGCAAATTTTGAACCAATTGTAGAATGGCTTTTATTTCAAGAAGACGACCACCGTAATCCCGGACGTATTCTAAACGAGGGTGATGGGGCCGGACTAACGCGTCTCGGAATTACTTCTAAGAGTTACGGCGCAATTGTGCCCCCGGATTTTTTCACTACGATGAATTTCACTATGGCAGTTCAAGTAGCGAAGAGCATCTATCAGAATCAATACTGGCATCACTTGAATGGAGATCGTATCAATGCCGATCAGGTCGCTGCCCCTCTTTTGAGTTTTGCTGTCAATAGAAACATTCCGCATTCAGTAAAGGTCCTTCAGCACGTTCTTGGAGTCCAAGAAGATGGCGTGTTGGGCTTGGTTACGATATCTGAATTGAACCAGAAAGACCCGAACACAGTCGCTCGTATGTTTAGAGCGGGATGGGCTGCATACTATCATGCAGTGGCCGCAGTCAATTTGAATGATGAGAAGTTTATTGGTGGCTGGATAAACCGAACGAATTTTCAATATCCGTCTGCGGAAGTTCCACCTGGTCTCTATGACTAGTCACGGATATCTCGGAGAACCAGCTTGGCCGCCACGAAATCCACAAGATCAGATTATAAAGGGCTATCACTGGAAGTGCCCTCTATGTGATTATGATCTGACAGCGGTCACAGAGGGCGGCAGAAAGTCTCTATCCGGCTTTCACATGGACCAGCATCTTAGCCATGATCGTGAAATGATGACGAAGTTTGCTGAACAGCCAGCCCGTCCGCCTGAGTATTATGAAATACTTCGATTGACTTGGGCCGATATTCAGTTTTTGCGAACGCGAAGGATTAAGATTGAAGCGAGTATGGTGTGGGTAGATTGCAAATGGTGTGTGTCGTAAATTTTCGATATCGTGTCCGGCCAGGTGTTATTCCGGTATGCCGCCCAACCGCTTACGGTAATCCGTATAAGATTACTGTTTACGATAAAGATACGGCTATTGCGCTGTTTGCAGAATTCTTTTACAGCGAGCAGGGACGTAAATTACGGGAGAAAGCATTGAGAGACATTCCTCCTGATGCGACAATCGGATGCTACTGCGCTCCAGAAAGATGTCACGCGGACATCATCGCAGGTTATCTCAATTGGAAGAGGAAACATGATTAATGCATTGACAGAACCAGAACAAGATTATTCTTTCAGCCAGGGATTTCTTGAAGAGTGGCTGAAGGATGCTCCGAAGCAAATCAAAGATCACTTGGCTACGTTGATCTCCGGCGTCTCCGGGTATCGCGAGAAATATCTCGCGTCACAGGAAGATTACAATAAGCTTCTTGTGCAGTACAATCAATTGATAGCTACGGGTGCTCAGTACTTACAGTTCATTCAGCAGCAAAAGGAACAACTGGATGAGGCTCTGATTCGAGAGCAGCGTGCCTATCAGAAAGACGGTATAGAGACACCGTGAGAATTATTTGGGACGATCAAGAGAATCGCTTCCTAGCCGAACTTACGCCCGGCGAACAGTGGCGTGAAGATATGGAAGCTGCTAAGGCGGCGGGGTTCAGAACCACAGGTCCCCCGTCCTGGCAGTGGTACGCTGGAACTGTTGAAACCCTCGAAAATATCCGCAAGCATCCCCCGAAGTCTGGTCTGCTTATTACTGAGCAGGCTCTCCAAAAGTACAAACCTATATTAGAAAAATTCCAACAAAAACAAGAACTGCGCAAACAGTTTAAGCAGGCGCAGAAGATTGCCAAGAAGTCTGAAAAATTCCTTGAACCTGAAATGTTTTTCGATGCAGAGATAGGTGTAACTTGCGTGGTTGTAAAGCCTTCACAGATTATATTTGTGAGCACGTTCATTCGGCCAGAGCCGCCTAAAGAACGTTGTTTGTTGTGCGAGGACCCGTTGTATCCGCCGCTGGATGGTAGGACATTTTGTGCTTGGTGCGAGATTGAAAATAAGGCTTGACAAGAATTTGGAGTTATGAGATTCTTTCAGACCTGGACGGTCCCTGTGTTGAACGTCTCAACGTAAGGCGGGAGCGGGGATATATCTAAAGGGATTGACGAGTCCGCCGTCCAGGGAATTTCCAGGGAGGCTACATGGAACAAGACATTATGGCAGCGGTGAAGTGGGCGGACCTTTGTCCGTGTTGCAGAGAGCCGAACATCTACAAAGTCGGTGAAGAGTGTACACTTCTCGGACCTGGCGGTGTACCGATGAAAGCCAGAAATACCGTGTTCGATGCAGCCGAAGTTGTTTTCGAATTTCTTGACGGCCCGTACAAAGGTAAGAAAATTCACTATCTCAGACAAGCGGTGAATTAATGGCTGCGGACCCGAACAAGAAGCAACACAGACATCGGAAGTCTCAAGGCGCTGCCGAAGTGTGGCGAAAGCAAAAACGAGCACGGAATGAAGCCCGTCCAAAACAACATTGGGTTGGCGGGTCAGTTGAGGAAGGTGGGCATTGGGAACGCATAACTGCCGACTCCAAGGGAAATTAGGCGAACTGCTTTATATCTGTTCTCGCTGCGGCGGATGTTACGTCTGCCGCCACAAAGCAGTTTACTTCGAATCGGAAGATAAATGGATGTGGAAGTGCAAAGACGGAAAGTTTCGGCCTGTTATCAATGACGGCAGGCTACAAGGAATTCCTGGGGGCCAGCCCTGATCGTCGCTTAAGGGGCAGGGGCCGCGACAACACCCGGCCTCCAGGGATATTTTCGGAGACAAGATGACAACTGTACAGGATGTGAAAAATGAAGTGGTCGCGAAGGTAGCGGAACTAGAAGCCACGGTTCCGGTTGAAACAAAGACAATGGACCCGGCTGAGATTTATCGCCGGAATGTCAAAACCATGCTCCCGCGCCAGTTGTCTAATCATCTTCGTCGCAAAGCAAAGCAGAAAGGGTCGATGATGGACGGAGCCTGGGCGATTATCATGTCAGTGATTTACGATAATACCGTCCCTCAGATGGTGGACGATAACAACCGTCTGATGATGACAGAAGCCAAGAAAGATTTTGGAAAAGTGGGGCCGGGTATTCGATGAAGTACAAGAAGGAACTGGAGCATTACAAGCGTGAGAAACAGGTAATGGGCGCTGGAGCACGCAGTCAGTTTTACAACACAGTGATCGCAATGCTCGAACGCATCATTGAACTATTGGAGAAGAAACGATGAAACAGAAAATGAAGGCATCTGAGCATCTTTCAAAAGCACGAGATTTAATTCTCAATCCCGATAATTGGGGACAAAGGGAATTCAAATCTGAGGACGGAAAACTTTGTGCGACCGGGGCGCTTTTAACGGTTGATGGCGGGGTAGATAATCACGTCAGTGTAGAGACCCCCGCATATAGGATTTTGGGAGAAGTAATGCAATCTCCTGATGCAATATGTAATTTCAATGATACACACACTCACGCGGAAGTTATCGCAAAATTTGATGAAGCTATCGCCCTGGCGATCTCACGAGGAGACTGATGACATTCAAACCTATGCTGGCGAGTCCGATTGAGGATACTTCAACTCTGAAGTTTCCCGTGCTCGCGTCTATCAAACTCGATGGCATCCGCGCCACTATGCAGGGCGGTCAACTCCTGTCTCGGAATCTAAAACCTCTTCCTAATCACAATGTTCAAAAGAAATTCGCTCATCTTCCAGAAGGATTCGACGGCGAATTGATTCTCGGAGACCCGGCAGACGAGCATGCATTCAGCAAGACCACTTCAATTGTGATGTCTATGGGCGCTCCAGCAGACGGTGTTATCTTTCATTCATTTGATTGGTTTTCGAAATCGCCATTTCAAGAACGGATAATCGAAGTATGGCATCTACGTGAATTGAAAGATACCAAATTTGTAGACCATATTCAAATTAACAACGAAGAAGAACTGCTCGCGTTTGAAGCTAAGGCGCTTGAAGTCGGACATGAAGGTGTCATGGTTCGCAGCCTCGATGGACCATACAAACAAGGACGGTCCAGCGTGAGAGAAGGTTACCTACTCAAGTTAAAGAGATTCAAGGACGGCGAGGCAAAGATTCTCAGCTTCGTTGAAGAACAAGAGAATACGAATGAGGCGAAAACAAATGCTCTTGGTCATACTGAGCGTTCCTCCAAAAAGGAAGGAATGGTCGGCAAGGGTGCTCTTGGAAAGTTTGAAGTTATCGGTATCAACGGGCCGTATAAGGACGTGGAATTTAGTGTCGGCGGCGGATTCACCGCTTTGATGCGGCAAGAGTACTGGACCAATCGAAAGAAACTCGTCGGGAAAATTGTTCGATACAAATATTTTCCAACGGGTTCTGTGGACCGTCCTCGATTTCCGGTCTTTTTAGGTTTTCGCGATAAAAGAGATATGTGATGTTAGCGTTAGTCGGAAAGAAATTCGGGCGTTTGAAGGTTCTTGAAAGGGTAAATGCAAAGGGCCTATCTGAATGGTTATGCGCCTGTAGTTGTGGTAAGCGTGCAATAGTTAAGGGTACATATTTGTCACAAGGTCAAACGAAAAGTTGCGGCTGTCTAAGGCGAGAATGGGCATTGAAGCTTCCAGCGCTGAGACACGGAATGACCCGAATGCCAGAATATAAAGCGTTCAAAAACGCCCAAAATAGGTGTAAAGCAAAATCCGGGAGAGCCTGGAAATATTATGGAAGTCGCGGAGTGAAATTTCTATTCAAATCATTTGAACAGTGGTTTGAAGAATTGGGCCGTAGGCCTTCTCCGAAGCATTCTGTTCATCGGGTTAAACCAGCAGGGAATTACGTTCCTGGAAATGTAAAGTGGGCAACTTCAAAAGAACAAAATAGAAATAGGAGAACGGCGTGAAAAATCAATTTAGTATAGGCAAGCCTGTGCAGGTTCTTCCTCCTCGAAATACAGGTTATGACACTAAATACGAGAAATTTTTCGAACGAGTTGAAGACGCGAATGGGCAATGGGTTCCACTTATTTTCAAAACTGTTAAAGCGGCGTATAAAGTTTCAAAGCAGATTCGGAAAATAAATGCTTTTAGACGAAAGGCCCATGAGTTGGCGATTAGACGAAATTCTATCTATATAAGGATTGTACGTTAAAGGGAGAACACAAATGCTTCTAGTTAATTTAACAGGCGGACCCGGAAGCGGGAAGTCTACGACAGCGGCCTATATCTTCGCCAAGGCAAAGCTGGCCGGGCTCAAAGCAGAATTGGTGGGCGAAGAGGCACGGGAATTGATCTACGACGGCTCGATTCCGATGTTAGAGAATCAGGCACTCATCCTGGGCCAACAGTGGCAACGTATCACCCGCTTGGAGAAACACGGAGCAGATTTAGCGATCTGTGATTCACCACTGTCTCTATCGGTTCTGTATTCGCAGAAATCTCCATATCACGTGGAACTAACCGCTCTCGTTCGAAAGATGGAGTCTCTTCTGCCGGAGACATTCAACATCTACGTGCGCCGGGTCAAGCCTTATAACACCTTCGGGCGCTATCAAAATGAGGAGCAGGCCAGGGAACTGGACCAGCAGGCCCTTCGATTGATAAACCCTCTTCATCTTAGGGTAGACGGAGACGAATCGGGTGCTCTCAAGGCGGCAGCGGCGGTCATCGAACGACTAAAAGAGCCTCAATGATTCTTCACTTGACAAAACTAAATTGGGGGTTCATACTGGCGACCGCTCAAACGTTGTTGTCATTTGGCGCAGCCTTCGGCTACGGAATACAGGGCGATTGGAAACGAACTACGTACTGGCTATGCGCCGGGGGAATTACGGCGACAGTCACGTGGTGGTTCAAATAGGAGAAAACATGAATCTGAGATCATGGTTCGCAGTGACGATGGCATCGCTTTTGATGGTCGGAGGATTGCTCGCGTTAGATGGCGCACTGTCACTTTTCAGTCTTCCGAGTAACGCCGCTGTTTTTCTTGGCGTTATTGCTGTAGCCTTTATTGCCTTAATCGAGGCATACGGGTTTCTGTTTGTAAAACGAATTCTCAAAAGGAAAGAGGACTAACATGAAGCATATTCTCTCAGCAATACTTGTCGCAGTTTCTTTGTTCATCGGAGGCTGCACGACAATCAATCCGGGCCATGTTGGAATCGTTGTCAATAACTTGGGTTCGAATCGTGGTGTGCAGGATTACACTCCCACAACTGGATTCGTTACTTACAATCCGGTCACGACATCGATTGTGGAATATCCTACATACGTGCAGACCGTGAAGTGGACCGCTAACCCGCATGAAGGCGGATTGAACGACAAGGGTCCCGGTACGGAGAATGAATCTATCACGTTTACGACCAAGGAATCTGTCGCGGTCAACGCGGATATTAGCTTATCCTTTCAGCTTCTACAAAAGGATATCCCGTCGTTCTACGTGAAATTTCGTTCTGATGATATCGCGAATTTTGCGTATGGGTTTTTGCACAACGTGACCCGCGATGCCATGATGGAAGTCAGTGGTCACTACACCGTTGAAAACATCATGGGCGATAACGAAGCGTTTTTGCATGAGGTTCGCGCTCGAATTCAGGGTCAGTTGACTCCGATTGGCGTTGAGATTCAGCAATTCGGATTCATCGGTGCTCCGCGTCCGCCTGAACAAATCATTGCCAGCATTAACGCAGCGCAGCAAGCGAAGTACGCTGCGATTCAGTCCGAAAATGAATTGGCAAAGACCAGGGCTGATGCAGCTAAGAAGATCGCTGAAGCTGACGGACTAGCTAAGGCAAACCAGGTTCTCGCCAGTTCAATCACGGATAAGCTGCTTGAGAAACAGCGTCTCGACATCCAAGACCGTTGGATTGCTCGATGGGATGGACATCGTGCGCAGCAAGAAATCAATACGGGGAACGGCATGGGCATGATTCTCCAACAAGGGAGTAAGCAATGAGTCTAGAGAAATTTGTTTTCAAAGTGAGCCTCTTTCTATTGGCGGCGATGTTGTTTAACTACCCGATGATGTGGCTCATGAATTATGTCTTTGCGTCGAACGTCTTGTTAGTTGTGTTCGGCACACCGCACATGACATTCTGGAAGACCTTCGCCGTTGGAGTCTTAACTGGTCTTCTCTTTAGGAGAGGCCAGTGAAGAAACAGTACGTAGGAATCTCCCGAGACCATTCGGGTTCAATGTCCTCATTGCGGCACGCCGCAATTAAAGACTACAACGATGGAATCGTAGCGATCAAGACCGCTGCGAAAGACAATGACATCGATACCGTCGCATCGGTGACAAGCTGTGGAATTCGTGGCGGCGTTCGAGACGAAGTTGTCAATTCGTCCATCACTCGGTTGCAGCCCATTTCTCACTACGAAGTGGACGGCAGCACTCCACTGTTTGATTCAGTCGGGCGGCTGATTGAAATTTTCAAATCGGTTCCCGATTATGATAACTCGGATGTAACGTTTCTTGTGATGGCTGTTACAGACGGCGAAGAAAACGCCAGTCATATTTGGAAGACCAGGCAAGACCCGGATATGTTGGACAAAGAAATACGAAAGCTTCAGGGAACTGATCGCTGGACCTTCGTGTTCCGTGTCCCAAAGGGGTACGCCCGGAACCTGGAACGGTTAGGAATTCCTTCCGGTAACATCCAGGAATGGGAAACCACCGAACGTGGTCTGCGGGAATCTTCGGTTCAAACTGTCAGCGCGGTTTCGGATTACTTTTCGGGTGTGAGCCGTGGAATTCGTTCCACCAAATCGTTTTACGCAGACATCGGCAAGGTTCTACCTAACCAGGTGGTTGCGGCAATGTTGGATATTTCGAATGAAGTTGTCATTTATCCGGTGCCAAAACGTTCGGAAATTTCAAGCTTCCTTACGTTGAAAACTAGACAGCCCTATCGTAAGGGCACGGGCTTCTATCAACTGTCCAAGCCGGAGAAAGCCGTTCAGGACTACAAGGTGATCGTCGCCCGAAACAAAAACATAGGTGCCGTCTACGGTGGAACGACCCAAATTCGACAGTTGCTTGGGCTGCCACTTGGTGGTACGATCTCACTTAGGCCAGGAGATCACGGCGATTGGGACTTGTTCATTCAGTCCACATCGACCAACCGTGTGCTGATGCCGGGAACCTCTGCCCTGTATTGGGAGAAAGCGTGAAAACATGGAACTGACAAGCGAGCAGAAGAAAGTAAAGACTGAAAAGATTGCGAAGGTTGTAATCGCGGCTGCAATATGCTTCGCGGTTGCTCCGATCATCTTCGCAGTCGTTCAAGGTCTTCTTGGACTCCTCGTCGCCGGGGCAATTGGTTTCACAGCGTTACAACTTGCTCCGTACTTCGCTATAAAAGTGGCGAATTTGCGAATGAAGTTGATTACGATGGAAGCCAGCAAGAATCCCATCGAAACGATGAACAACGTCTACAAAGAAAATATGTTGACGATTCAATCAAAGGACCAGAAGATCGCACAGTTCGAAGCACGCCTGGGTGATTTCAAGTCCAAGATGAGTTGGTTTGCGAAGACGTATCCGAATGACGTTCAACAATTCGCGGAAGTTCAGGACAAGATGACTCTGGTCTTGGCTCGGCAGAAGCAAAAGCAGAAGGCTGCGAAATCGGCTGCTCAGAACTTCCATAACGAGATCGTTCGCGCTGAAAATATCTATGAAATGGCGCTGGCTGCACACGCCGTTCAGGAATTATCAGCAGACATCGAAAAGCAGGTCTTTCAAGACATTAAAAAGCGCGTGGCGTTTGACTCAGTCACCCATTCGTTCAACGTAGCCGTGGCGGAGTTGTCAGTTGAAGCCGACACGGACCCGGATTCCTTCATGCTGGAAAATACCCCGGTAAGGGGCGCTCTTCCAGAATCAACCGGGACATCATATCCGCTACCGAAAGCGCAAGTGATCGATGCGGAGGTTGTTCCTGTTCCGGTTCCAGTGCGAAGGGGAGGCCAGTCATGAAGTTTCGAATCATTTCGGTCCTAGTTCTGCTTGTTGTACTTGGGTTGTTCTATGTTATCTTTGAAGCAAATCAACCCACACCAGGTCGCGAGGGCGCACCTGACAACGGCGGAGCAATAGTTCTGCATTAGAAGTAAAAATCAAATCAGGAGAAGCCTATGAAAGTTTTGAAATTCGCATTACTCGCCATCATGTTTGCAGGCGTTGCCAGCGCACAGACGGTCAATCTAAAGATTGCTTCCGACAGTTCGTCCGGCACGTATGCGAAGATGCTCGGTGAGGTAGTTAATGCCTGCGGTTCGGATGAATTCAATATTCAATCCGCTGGCAATAAGGGTGGCGCAGTCGGGAATCTTGATGCGCTGTTCAATAACCAGGCCGATGCTGCGTTCCTTCACTCGGATGTGTTCGTTGCCTCGTCTCAGTCCGACCCGGCATATAACCGTTTGAAGACGTTGGTCGCGCTGTGGCCGGAACCGATTCACGTGTTGACGCTTCGCGTTAGCAAAACTAAGAAGCAAGGCGCGTTTTCATTCGGAACCGTGGAGATCAATTCGCTTGTCGATACGGCAGGATACAATGTCGGCGCGGCAGGTGGTGGGGTTCTCACGGGTAAGGTTCTTCAATACGCCGGGAAGTTCACTACGGTGGATGAGGGAACGGGAGATAATGTCATCAACGCTCTGAACAACGGAGAAATTGCAGCGGCGATCTTCGTCGGCGCTCAACCTCTTCCGAACATTCAAAAGCTTGGTGGAACGAATCAATACAAGTTGGTGCCAGTTGGTGAATCGATTGCCAATCAGGTTTCTAACGTGTATCGTCCCGCAAAAATCAATTACCCTGGCTTGACCAACGGACCCATCGCGACTCTTGCTCCTGTCGCGGTTCTCTTGACCAAGTCATTCCAGACTCCGGCAAAGGTGAACGCGCAGCGTGCGTTGCGTGCATGCTTCACGAACCATCTGGCCGAATTGCAGGACACAGGGTCCCGCAACTGGTCTGAGGTTCAAGCTGGCGATGTCGGGACGTTGAACAACTATCTCGAATTGCCTGTGACAGGAACTACCCGCAAAAAGTAGTTGACAAGATCACGGGTCTGTATTAAGCTGTAGGTCCTCGATGCCTGGGGCACGGATAAAACCTGGCCGCTGCCCCCGGCATGAAGACTTGTGAGGCATCGTGAAACTGACAATGAAGGGGATGATAATTCTGGATACGATTTTGTTGATCGTATTTGGAATTCTTCTAGCGGCGATTCGATGAAACTACAAATTTTAATTGTGTTGGCGTTAAGCTTCACATTTGGCAACGTAACGAAGTACGATCTCAAGACAGACTACCTCAACTACAACACCGACTATTTCTACGGTGCTCTTCCAGCGAATACCTCAGTAATTTGGGGCGATCTCTCTCAATACGATGATATGGGGCGAATCGATGAACGTGGCAACGGCTCGATGTTGATAACGATTGACCCCCGTTATCACATGACTCTCAAACAAGCAGACATGTCTCTGTTACATGAAATGTGTCATGAAAAGACAGGACTTCGTATCAACATATCGGTTGGTTTAACCCAAGAAGAGGAAGGATTCGACGGGCACGGCCCCGTATTTCAAAACTGCATGATCGATCTGGCTAAGAAAGGCGCGTTCAAAGATTTATGGTAGATGAAAAACAGAAAGCCTTTGAACGAGGCGCTTACACCTTGAGTATGCGTCTTCGACATCCAAAGAGTCGTCTGTGGCGTATGCGAGCACGGCAGGCTCTTCGAAGATTGGAGGACCTATGGAAGCCGTCCACTATTTTCGAGGGGAATATCAATTCCTCTCAAACTTCTATCTGACTCCGGTCATCTATGAGGGTTTCGAATATCCCTCTTCGGAGAACGCATTTCAGGCGCAGAAGACAGAAGATGTAATAATTCGCAAAGCATTTCGCAGTAGAGCCGTCAACATATTGAGTCCGGCATTAGCAAAGCGATACGCTCGCACGTTGCCGCTTCGTCCTGATTGGGACTTCGTCAAAGATCAGATCATGTTGGATATCGTTCGAAGTAAGTTTACGAATCCGCGTCTTCGTGCTCTGTTGTCTCGCACGGGCACAAAGTATCTATTTGAAGGAAACAATTGGCACGACATCTATTGGGGTGTCTGTGACGGCGAGCACGGGAACTATAATGAAGTGAAGGCCCATCCAAACCTGGCGGTAGGAGAAAATAGACTCGGGAAGATTCTCGAACGGGTGCGCTTCGAAATTTGGATGCAGAACCAGCCATGATCTACTGCGAAGACTGTCGTGTAACAAAAAACTGGAAACGTCCGGCAACGGTTCCGTATCACGATCAAGGTGCGGCTGTATGCGAAGTTTGCAAGAAACGGAAGCAGTGTTACGACTACCCGGCCCTGTATGTCAAACCCAGGTCCGAGTGGACACAGGAAGAAATATTGCTTGACAAAGCACTCCAACATCATTATCATCAAGAAGCTGAAGGACTCATTATCGCGTATGCTTCAGGTTCTCGCGCCGGGGCGCTAGATTACCAGCGCAGTGAAGAACTGAAGAACGTGATTGTGAAGAATGGAAACGAAGTTGATTGGTTCGCGACGTACAAACTTCGGCAGCGGGTCCAAGATGGATACCGCAAAGCCGATGAGTTGAACCGCGACAGGAGATAAGCCTATGTGTGATGGATTTGGAACACCAGTAACAACCCCGGCGAAGGCGACGACTCCGGGATTATTTCCTTTCAAGCAAGGCGATAAAGTTCGCATTCTTCGAAGGGCGAAAACGAATGAACGTGGTTGGCGGAATGGTTGGGCCAGCGAAATGGACAGAGCCATCGGAAAGATCGGCACCGTTACTTTTGTTAATTCCCAGGACTTAGACGTTATTGTTGAAGTTCCTGCGGTCAAAGGCGTCTATGGATATCCGTCGTTTGTCCTCGAACTAGTGGATGATGGCAAAGTGCCTGCTCCCGCGCAGACCACAACCATCGTGACAAAGAAAGTCAAGCCATTTCAAATCGGACAAAAAGTTCAAGTGAAATATCATCCGTCTTGGGATGGAGAAGGCGTTATCGACCAGATCAGTGAAGAAGGAATTTACATTGTCAAATTCAATCGTTCAGGATTCCGTGATCGTGGTGGATTCGAAGCGAAGCATTTGACAGTGATCTCGGATAAAGCCGTTCCTCCGGCAATCCAACCCGTGACACGTCAAGTTGAGGCATTGCACATTGCCCGTGGTCTTGCGGTGCAATTTGCAAAGACAAGTGTTGTCCGTCATGTGACAATCGATACAGTTCAATCCGAACTGGAGAAGCTTGGCTTTAAGAGTACGGAGTTGGGCAACGCAGCCGGAACGATCTTCAAGGGAACCAGTTTCAGAAATACTGGTATAACTGTGAAGAGCACACGTCCAGGAAACAGAAACCGTCGCGTGACGGTTTGGGAATATGTCGGCCAAGAATCGACTACAACGGCGGCGCAGGTCCCCGGCACCGACTCAGGGCAATTCATCGTTCAAGTCGAGAGTAGTGGCGACTGGCGGCGGTCTTATAACTACACCGCTGATAGAAAGTCCCTTAACAGCCACGTATTTACAACGCTTGAAGAGGCGCAAAAAGAGGCCGCACGCCAACAAATCAAAAGTGGTGGGTATAGATACAGAGCAATTCCGCTAGTAGCATGATCGAAGAGAAACGCATCTATGTCGTGGTCGCGGGGGCCGTCCAGGTCCCTGCTCCACGCCGTAGTGTCATCCAACCGCCTGGGCGTCAAATCGCTCAAGCTTGCCACGTCGTAAGCAAACTTCGTCATTCGGTTCAATTTGACTTAACTCGGAATCACGATTTCAATCCCATTACAACAATCATTCTCTTGGCTCGTGATTCTGCGGAATTACGACACGTCACATTTCTTTCATCGAAGCGAAAACTTCATCCAATTGTGTTTTTCGACATAAATACCGAAGCTTACGGCGGTGGTATAGAAGTAGCAACCGCACTGGCGGTATTCGCAACAAGAAAACAAATTGAAGGCGTCCTGGATTATCTCCCATTGTGGGGCGCATCGTGAGGATAACGGGGACGATAACATATCCTGCTAATTGGCTGCCAATAATTTTACAAGAGGCAACTGATCGTGCAGAATTACATGACGACATTCGAACTCTTTTGCCGAATGAAGTTAAAATTGTTGCCAAGTATGTCAAGAATGTGTTGGCATCTCGGCCTAAGAATTCGGCTAGTATTCCGGACGCTACAGGGAACGATCATGAACTATAAGATGAAAATCTTCGGTGCGATCATGATTGCTCATTGGCTTGAACATCTGTTTCAGGCATACCAGGTCTATGTCTTGCATATGGACCGGGCGTGCGCCCTGGGCCTGCTAGGGATGAAGTATCCCTGGCTGATTCGCACGGAGAGCCTTCATTTTGGTTTCGCTCTTCTAACCCTGACCGGGATATGGTATGCTGGAAAAGACTATTTCGCGAGTTTGCGTGCCGCGAAGGTGTGGTTGGTTGCTTACTACGCGGCGATATGGCATCTGTTTGAACATCTACTCCTATTTGTACAGGCTGTATTCGGTGTAACGCACCCGACATCTCTCATTCAATTAATCGTTCCGAGAATTGAGTTGCATCTGTTCTACAATTCTGTGGTTACAATCTTGATCGTGTTGGCATTGATTGAAGAGCGTATGTATCGGAACCTCATGAAATTTGTAGAAGAACACAACGAAGAGGAATGTGAATTCTGTCATGACCACGACCATAACCATTCCTGCTGACAAATCTGTTTTGGTTGTCGAGGACAATGAATTCCGTCTGGAATGGTTCAGAGAATATCTTGCCGGACTGAAATTTACAACCTGCATAACGCCTCAAAAAGCTTTGAACGTTTTGGGCGTCCATCAATTCGATATAGTGTTCCTGGACCATGACGCCGTTCCGTTCTTCATAGACGAGACAGACCCGGACTTCCATACTAAGACATTTTTCCGTGTTGCGGAATTGCTTGAGAAGATAAACTATCAGGGCATGGTGGTAATCCACAGCCACAATTCGGTTGGAGCCAATCGCATGTATCACCTACTCCAACGCAATAATCCGCATGTACACATTTTGCCGTTTGGTGATTTCAAGATTGTGAGGGCCTGTGCTCGCGAATAACGAGATATTCATTCCTGTTCGCTTTATTGCTGACGTTGTGTCCATAGGCTGGCTCGGATACGTCTGGTTTCACTTCAGACGGAATTGGTTGAAATACGCACAGATGTTCGCACCTAGCCCTCAACCGGATTTATGGAAGCATGTAGATAAGCACAATGAGATTCAATATTGCGAATTTTGTGAGCCGCCTCCATTGCCCTCTTCAGGCGAAACTATGCATTGCCCGAAGTGTGATATGCCTATGTCACAGGAAAGAGGTAATCCAAATCGTCCAGACGACTGGTTCTGTTCACGATGTAATGAATTGTGGCCTAATGGCGCAGCTAGGAAATATCAGGTGCCATTCTATCGGCGGCAGGCGGTAGCTGTGAGACAGGCTCAGATTCAGAGCGACTATGTTCCTTCGAACGGAGGATGGTCTAGTTGGAAATTCCATGATCTAAAAGATGGAAGGCGTACTGTGTTTGATACCGGGACCCCGCGACATATTGCGTTAGGTGACGATACGTCCAATGATTGAAAAAAGTTTCAAATGCGCTCGATGCCCGAAGCAAATAAGTTCGGGAGACCCGCGAGTTAAGATCGGGCGCTTCACGTATTGTGAGGAATGTGCAATGGAGAAGGAAACGGCACCGGAACCCGGTCCCTGGACAAAGCAAGGGTTGCCGAAAGGACATCCAGCAAAATGAAAAACTGGTTTTTATATCCTAATGACATGAAAAACTGGTGGGGATATCTCATCACTGCCGGACTCGTTATCGTCATTTTTTCTACGACATTTTTGGACATCATAGGATTCTATGAACTTAGCCGATATCGATAAAGCTATCGCATCCGTCCCTGCGCCGAAGACGTTTGCAGACTACGGACGAACCTGGCAGATTCTACCTGGCGGTAGGATTGTAGAGCTAGGTCTATTCCCGTATCCGGACGGCTGGCAGGAAGTCCCTGAGTACCTGGAGGACCGTATCAAGAGATTGCGCCGGGCGGTTTGGTTCTGTAAAGGCCGGGCGCTGGATGTCCGGGTCCTGGTGCTCCGGGAGATCGAACGACTCGAAAAGATTTTGCTTGACAAGTAGGTTCGTGTAATGCATACTTGTTCGTGTAACAAGTGATTACACTTACACGGAGAGCGAAATGAAGAGAGAACAGTATCATCGAGCCGCAGACGCCAGCAAACGCCAGATTTTAAGTAAGTCTGTAATCAAACGCTTAACGGCACAAACTGCCGGAGCACCTGTTTTCAGTGAACAGGCAAATCGTTGGTTAGCCGAAGGCCAGAGTCGGAAACGTAATCCATTCCGTCCTTGGACCGTTCGAACGTATTCGTCTCAAATTGAGAATCATCTAAAGCCCTTAATTGGACAGATTCCCGTGCAAGCTATTGGAAATGCAGTAGTTAAGGACGTTGCGTCCCAATTGGCCACAAAAGGCTTTAGTGCAACCACAATCGAACTTAACATCAATATTATCAAACAGATACGAGCATCTATCCTCGATCAGGAGGGTGCCCAAGTTTATCCGTATACCTGGAACTCTGATTTCATCGATGCTCCTATCGTCGATAAGGATAAGCAGAAAACCCCGATTGCCAGCGCACAGGCAGTCGGAGACGCGCTTTCAAAGAACTGTAGGGGTATCGGGGCACTTGTGGCTCTTTTGACTGGCAGTGGCTTACGTATTGCTGAAGCCCTAGCACTCCGTATCGGAGTCCCGGATGATGGCAAAGGCACTGTTTGGATTCCTCAAGAAAATAGGGTGATTGTGCGTAACCAACGTAATGGTAAGACATTTGGTCCAGTCAAGACCAAAGCCGGGAACCGCGAGATCGATCTGGCCGAACCCCTCAATAATTATTTGAAAAAGATGGTCCAGCCTGGACCCTCAATCATATTTCCGTTATCTGAAGGCCGCTATCGAAAGGCTCTAGTGAAGTGTGGTATTATTGGTGGATTTCATTCTCTCCGTCGTTTTCGTGTGACGCATCTTCGTATGAATAATGTGCCTGATTCTCTGATTCACTTCTGGATTGGACACGAAGATGAATCTGTAACCGACCGTTATACAAAAGTTGGTAGCGAAATTGAGGCACGAAAGATACAGACAAATCGAGTAGGACTCGGGTTCAAATTACCGGAGGCATCATGAAGAATTTTCAACCAAATGTCCCGAAGCAAGACTCGAAATATCTCTTGACATCGATGATCGTTTCTGTGATTATCTTGGTGCTCTTGATTTTGTGGGTGCTCTTGCCAATACCGATTCACGCTGAAAGCGGGAGAGACGTTACGATTCTCGGAGTCGATGAACGGTCCCCGAATGACGGACGGGTAATTCAACCGCATCTTCCTCCGATCATCGGCATCCGGCAAGTCAGCGGTCCTGTACTTCCGAAGAAGGGAAGTGTTTCTTGCACCTGGAAACAACAGAATGACGTAGCCGGAACGCCTCGCGTATTTGGGTTCTGCGAGAACGATGTAGTCGTAGTCATCACGGGAATCGATCTGAATCACTAAATGAAGAAATTTAACAAAGCGAAGGAAGCGAGACGGGCGGCACGTAAAATTAAGCCCGGCGCTACCCGTGTTATTCCGGACAAAAGATTCAAACCATCGAAGCATAAAAAGAGAGACGAAGAATGAAATTAACGATGAATCGTTTGGGGGACGTTTCGGTGCAGGTGGGATGATACGCACAACAAGTGTGGTATCGAACCTGGCAGTACACCGAAGTACGTCCGTAAATTGGTGTGACATCCATCGGATAAATTTTCCGTGCGATAAACCATGTCCGAAGTGTACGGCTATGGAAGCTAGTCTCGAAGATTTGATGCGAGTCCTGACTCGATACGAAGGCGCGGTATCTGAAGTCGAAAGAGGCGGCGACTCCAGTGATGAGGCTTTGAAAGAATTGGAAGATTCCAGAAGAGATTTAATGAATTTGCTTCGACAAGCTAAGATCAAGTTAACATGACACTCTGTCCGGATTGCGATCATGTTCACCAGGGAAAAGATGTCTGCGGATTTCCCGTGTGGACCACGTTGCCGCGTCATGCCCTAGCCGGAAATCAACCGTGCCAATGCAAGCGAGTTGAAAAATATCGGTATGGCATCATTCTTGGCTTGACAAGCTGTACTTGGTTTGGTGTATATTATTCGAAGCGCAAACGTAGAATCTGCATCAATCCGATTCCGTTTGCACCAATTACGTTTTGGATTACGAAACCCGGAGGAAGAGTCCCGATAAGTGAATACGAACGTGGTCTCCTAAAGGGACTGAAGATCGGTGATGCACGGGTGAAAAAGATTATCGCCAAGCTTCGCAAAATCGGAGATCAATGCGAATCAGGCGGACACAAGAGCCGGGCACGGATGTTCCGGGCACTGGCAAAAGAATTCGACGGGAGACACTATCTGTGAAAACTGTAAACATCAGCGACGAAGACTACAAAACATTGGAGTGGCTCGGAAGTGATGCGTGGATGTCGGTAAAAGGTGAGAAGCCTTTGCCAGTCGAGAAAGTTCTGCATAGGATTATTGAAAAAGAATACGACAGAGCCAATCCGCCAAGATATAGAAGTATACAAGGGAGAGAGGATTAGTTCATGAGTGACTTTCACATGAGGGCGGTCTTAGAGTGTGGTGCCCAGGTTGATGTTAGACAACCGGGCGAATCGCAGACCCTGGAACTGACGGTCATCCCGATAGCCGGAGCGAAGATCGAAGAAACCGCATGGATTAAGGACAACACTCTTCGAGTCAACGTGACCGTTCCCGCGTTGCTTGGATTTTATCAGTTCATCGAATTGATGTTCGGGTAAAGAAAACGGAAGAAATTCTTGGGACTGTTCTAATGCAAGAACCGCAACTGGAGCGAGTTAAAGAAAGACCAGGGCATTACCGTTTTGCTAAAAGAAAAGAGGGTCAGATGACAGATCAGCTACCGATTTGGAAGTTTGATGAAGATGGCGACTACTCCAGTGTGAAGACCGCGCATATCGGGCCGTTGCCTGCTGGTCTGTATCGGGCGTTTATCAATACGGAAGACCAGTTGTACTTCACGCCTAAGAAACCGAATTCGGATACCCTGATCGATCTACCCGGCCTACCAATCGGATATGTGCTCGAACAGATCGAAAGCTTCTGGTCCAAGGCCGAAGAGTATAAGAAGTTCGGCTTCCTTCAGAAGCGCGGCATCATGTTCTATGGGCCTCCGGGAGGCGGGAAGTCATCCATCGTCGGCCTGTTATTGAGACAGCTAACCAGACTGGACGGGGTCTGTTTCGTAGCTGACAATTTTTCGGTTTTATCTGAATCTATAGCCCGATTTAGGAAAGTGGAAGTCAACCGTCCGATCATGACCCTGGTTGAAGACATCGAAACCAATTTCGAGAGCAGCAACGGCAGTAACTTCGCTCAAAACGAACGTGCGGCCCTGGCACTCTACGACGGCGAACAACAGGTCAATAACATCGTTCACGTTGCCACGACCAACAAGCCGGAATTGATTGCGGACAGATTCATCCGCCGTCCCGGACGGTTCGATCTGGTCATCGGGATTCACGCGCCCACCCGCGAAGCACGTGAGGCGTACCTGAAAACAATCTGCAATGAACACTTGACAGCGAAACAGTTGTCTGATATCGTTAATCAGACTGAAGGGTTGAGCCTGGCGTATCTAAGAGAAATCGCGTCAACCTATCTGGTCCTGGGGTTGCCTCTCGATGAGACAATCAAGAGATTACAGGACCAATCGAAGAAGAAGTTTAGCAACAAAACCGGATTCACCGTTGGCTATACAGCGCCGAAACAGGAGTACTAGATGAAACTTGAAGTCGTACTGAAGAAACTTGAAACAGAACTTAAGCTGGCGGATGTCACCGAGAAGACCCGCAAGAAGATTTTGAAGCACGTCGCAAAGGACAAACGTTGAATTCAATTTCTAGGAGATCACTGTGAAAACAGCAACGAAAGCAATTCGGCTGTATAAAACATTTAGAGGAAACAATGAATCGGCTTCAGCCCCGATTCAGGGATACCCCTGGGGAAAACTCGAAAAGAACCGTATTCTCTCAGCAGGAAAAGCCAAGTGGGGATACGTTCCCCACGAGAACTACAATCTGTGTCCGTATGTTCGAACAGTTCTATTTTGGGCACCGCTTCAATTTCTCTTCAACGATACCTGGCAGAAATTTGTCGGAATGTTGGTGGTAATCCTCGCTGCGTTCACCGGACTAATCTATCATTTCAATGGATTGCACGGTCTCAAAATTTGGATTGTTACACTCTTTTTAACTCTCGCTGTAGTAGCTTTCTTTGCTGCGGCAATCGGACTCATCTGGAGTCTCGCAAAGTCCAAAGAATACTTGCGAGAAAAAGGTGTCCGCATTGGCATGCCGGATACCATCGTATCGTTCAGCGAACTTCTAATGAAATACGCAAGAACCGCGCACGACGGCATCTGTCCGTAGATCAAATTCGTAAAGAAGGATAAGGAATGAAGACGAAGTCACAAACTCTCATCGACTACAACTGGAAGAGTCTTTCCGACCGCATTGAAGGTGTGTTAGAACTACTTCAATGGGAATACGACATAGTCGGTATGATCTCAGCACATCGTGAGTACAACTTCTATGCGACCATTTTCTATCAGAAAAAAGAACCTGTGATAGACTGGTCCCAATGCTGCATCTGTCGTCCCGAATTAGACAAACCAGATCACTACTGTGCTCAACATGTTCCTGTCGGCGCTCCGATTCCGGGCGGTTGTGTATCCGTACCAAATGGCCCGGCAATCGAGGGCCGGGCAATCCCGGTAATCAGTTCGATCACTCCATCGGAATCCGAACGGTCGCAAGAGGAATTGGAACCTCTTCCAGAAGAGGAATATACACCGAAGAATCCAGGATGGTTTCACGTCGGATGAGCAACGATACCAAAGTCCGTATCTTACTCATTATCGCGACAGGTATACTTCTACCTACCTCTTTCGTAGCGCCAAAACCTGATTGTGTTGTCTTGGGTATATTAGGCGGAGCACTCATGATATTAGCGATTTTGTGGGAGAAGATACTATGAGAGAATTCACGATAAAAATTCTCGTAAGAGACTTTGGGGAGACAGCCGTATTAATGGCAAACAGACCGGAGGACGGGCAGTACACCATTGTCATCAATCCGAAACAACTAGGCATCATGGAAGCTGACCCGATCTGCGCACTGGCCCATGAGATAGGACATGTACTCGGATTCGAATTCGGATTGAAAGGTCACAAACGAATACAGGCGCTAAACAATACCAAAATTCTTAGCCCCGAAGAGGCGCATATATTCGCACAACTGTTCGGCTTTACACTGAAGATGGAGAATGAAGCTTGGGACTTGGCCGAAGAAATGTTCAAGCTACGCTCTAAGGCAATCAATTCCTATAAGGCAGGGCGAAAGAGATTCATAGATGCACTCTTACATCCTTGGAGGAAACCGTAATGCATGACAAACGTACAAGATTCATCTTCATCGTTCTGCTTTTCAATTTGGCGCTACCCGTTATCGACAAGTGGGATACGTTAGCTACTCTAGGCGTATTTGCAATATTTGTATTTTCATGGTGGAGAGATAACTGGACATGATTAACTACATCCGTTGGACGGGTCTGGTTTTTACAGACGGATACGAAATCCTAAATCAGACAACAGGACAGTGGCATCCCGTGCCCGTAGAAGACATAAGAGCATTCTCACACGACGGTGGGGCCGTTCACGTGAATCCGACAACATTTGAAATTGCTGCGGCTCTTCGAAGGAAACAGAATGATTAACTACGGTGTGATTGTCGGACGTTTTCAGGTCAACGATCTGCATCCCGGACATCTGGAGCTATTTCGCCAGGTCTCCGCGTTGCATGAACGCGTAATCGTATTTATCGGCGTTCCCAGGACCATTGCGACCAAACGTAATCCGATGGATTTCGAGATACGTAAGAAGATGATTCAGCATGATTATCCGGGGTTCATCGTTCTCCCTCTCCGTGATGAACGCTACGACAGCACCTGGAGCACACGACTAGATGACGAAATCTCCGCTGTGACACCATTTGATTCACATGTAACCTTATACGGCGGACAAGATTCCTTCGTTCCACATTATTTTGGGAAACACAAGATTCATAGCCTAGATATTCCAAGTCCGATTAGAGGAACGGAAATACGTGAACAGATTTCAAATCACGTAATGGAATCAAAAGAATTTCGCGCCGGAGTGATCTATGCGGCGTACAATCAATTTCCGAGGCTCTTGCTGACTGTGGACATCGCCATCCTGCACAACGCAGGTGAAGGCACGATCAAGATGCTCTTGGGCCGCAAACAAGGTGAAACCAATTGGAGATTCATCGGTGGGTTTGTCAATCAACGTGAGAAGTTTGAAGATGCCGCTCGCCGCGAGGTTTACGAGGAAACGAATTTGGATATCAACTCTATCGAATATCTCGGAAGCTATCCGATCAAGGACTGGCGCTACTCCCAGGACCAGGATGCAGGAATCACAACATCATTCTTCATGTCGTGGACGACGACCCAAGGTGGAAAGGCTTCAGACGACATCGCAGAAATCAAATGGTTCGATTTCACTGCGCTTCCACCTGTGGTGACAGAAGAGCACATGCCAATGTTTGAACTAATCAAAAAGATCGTCAATCACAGATATTACAACAACTCGCTTTAGGAGGAACCATGCAGCACAATGCGCTATTACAAACTGACGGCTACAAGCTGACTCACTGGAGACAATATCCAAAAGACACCGAGATCGTCTACAGCTATTTGGAATCACGTGGCGGCATGTTCAAAAACACGGTCCAGGTCGGATTGCAATACTATCTCAAGGAATATCTCGCCGGGCAGTACTTCACCCAACGTGATATCGACGAGGCCGAAGAGTTGGCCGCTCAGTACTTCGGAAATCCGGAGTTGTTCAACCGTAAGGGGTGGGAATACATCCTCCACCGTCATCACGGCAAATTGCCGCTTCGCATTCGCGCGATTCCTGAAGGCCATGTTGTCAACACACATAACGCACTCATGACCATCGAAAACACGGACCCGAACGTCCCGTGGCTGACGAACTATGTCGAGAGTCTATTGCTCAAGGTCTGGTATCCGATCACGGTCGCCACATTGAGCAACGAAATCCGCCAGGTGATCGGCAAGAGCCTCAAGCTATCCGGGGACTCGGCGCTTCTGCCCTTCAAACTTCATGACTTTGGGTATCGCGGGGTTAGCTCCGATGAATCAAGCTGGATAGGCGGATTCGCCCATCTCTGCAACTTTCAAGGCACAGACACCTTCGGCGGCATCCAATTGGCCGCTCGGAACTACGGTCATCCTATCGCAGGATTCAGTATACCCGCGTCAGAACACAGCACAATCACGTCCTGGGGCGGTCCAGATCACGAAGCCGAAGCTATGGAGAACATGCTTGATAGCTATCCCAAGGGCCTCGTAGCCTGTGTCTCGGACAGCTACGACATCGATAATGCGGTTCGGAATATATGGGGAGACCAGCTTCGTGATAAGGTTATCAGTCGGAACGGCACCCTGGTAGTCCGGCCTGACTCTGGAGAGCCTCTTCCTGTCATTCTGAGGACGTTTGACGGGCTTTGGGAGAAGTTTGGGGGCGAAACCAATAGCAAGGGCTTCCGGGTCCTAGCGCCCTGTGTGCGCGTTATTCAGGGTGACGGGGTAAACTACCACTCGATCAGTCAGATAGTCAAGGGAATCAACGATGCCGGATGGTCTATGGACAACCTGGCATTCGGAATGGGCGGTGCTCTGCTCCAAGGGGTCAACCGTGACACCCAACGGTTCGCATTCAAGTGTTCTGCGATTCGCCGGGCCGGAGTGTGGCATGATGTATCCAAGTCTCCAAAAACGGACATGCAAAAGGCGTCCAAAGGCGGTCGCTTCGCAGTATCGACTGCCAGCGGTCACTTCGTCACCATGAAAGTAGGAGACCCAGGATTAGAGATAAAACACCCGATTCCTGGTGACATCATGGAAACGGTTTTCGAAAATGGAGAAGTCAAGAAGGAATACTCTTTGAAGGAAATCCGCCAACGTGTCGCGAGCTACGACCGCTTTTAAGCTGTCACGCGGTCAGATCATGTTGTTTGGATTGTTCCGCTGGCCGAAGGTTTCGGTTTACGCATCCGATGCGTACCAGCGTTTCTATTGGGAAGAATCTAGGAGAACATGGGCGAAATATCTAACGAAGATTTATTGGGAATAGGCTTTACAGGAACGAAGTTGGGAGTATCTCATGCCCAACACAGGTCTCTATTTTATCTACTGTCGGACTTGTATCTTCCCGGTAGATGGCTTCATCACGGAGATTGTAAGGGTTCAGATGTACAGGCAGCATATCTCGCTAAAGGATTAGGATACCGTATCTCTTGTCATCCGCCGATCAACCCCAGGCATCGAGGTTGGTTTAGACAAAACGACATAGTTAATCCAGAGTACGATTATATCGTTCGAGACCAACACATCGTAAACGACAGTCGTATCCTGATAGCGACTCCGCATACGCCCTACGAAATCATTCGTTCGGGAACCTGGACCACAGTGAGATATGCCAGGGAGAAAGGAAGGACTATCTATGTCATCAAACCAGACGGAACAATCGAAACTAACTGAAGAAGCTATCGAATAATTCGAACGAGACCGCGCCGCGTTGTGGCAAGAAGAGGCAAAATGGTGGTCGGTACGGGAAGAAATTCTCGCGAGACAACTTGACTTGCGTTCGAAATTTGCTCTAGCTCACAATCTGACTCGTAGTGTTACCATCGAACAACTAATAGCGGATTGGCGTTGGAATCAGAAATTGCACGAAAATGTACAAAAACCTAAAGCTGTACAAAACAGTACAACTACTCTTCTTTAAGTTTTCGTGCAGCAACGATCTTATCAGCGTATTTCTCTCGGGAATCAGCAACCGCAGACAACAATTCCTCAAGCTTAGGCATCTTCCCTGCCCGGACAAGTTCCGCTGCCTGCTTCTCTAGATCAGATGGTTTAATCGTCATTTTGTACCTGCAAACTTTCTCAAGAAGTCGAATGCGTGAATTGCTCCGGCTGCTTTCGGCTCAACTTTCGCTCCGCCAAATAGATCGCCCTGAGACGGATTCTCCGCTTCGTTCATCTCTTTCTGAATACGCCGCGCAGCATCCGCGAAGTTCCAGCTTTCTTTCGGAACTCCGTGAGCACCATACAAACTTTGCTCATAGTACCATAATACAGCCTGTAGGGAGGAGGTTGTCAAGTTCAATTTCTTCGCAGTTTCCTCAAACGACTGCTTCATGATTGCTCGTTCTGTATTGTTTCGAGGGCTATCGCGCAACTCGCCGTCCGACGCGATCTCCTGGGTCCCCATCCAACGGTTCCAGGTTCGATTTACCCACATATCGGCAGTAAACGCGCTTTCGATACCGTGGAGATTCTGAGCGAATGGGCCACGCTTCTCACCCAGGATGATAGCTCCGATTCTCGGGTCTGTCTTCACACCCTTAACATCTTTGTTATACGGTCGCAATTCAGATACAGGATGTTCATTCAATAGCCAATCAGACGTGCCCTTTTCACCCTTCTCCTGAACAAGACGGTTCAACATCTGGAGAGCGTTTCCATAGGCGTCAACGCCACGTGGACCCCATGATTGCTTTGTGTTTGGATTCATCGGAGAAAATTCTCCGGTCTCGTTGTAGTAATCCCAATTCTTGATCGCAGCCTTCAAATTGCCATACGGCTTCTGCCCGGAACTCAAAACAGCCTCGCCCATCTTGAATAGGCTCATCTTCGCCGGGTCCTTCAACTCAGGACGAATCTCTTGGAGAACCTTATCGTGAGCCGCGATGTCAGTTGTGTACCACGCCTTACCGCTGTTTGCCTGGTTCAACTGATACTTCGCTTCATCGTCCGCAATCTGAGCCATTCGTTCTATTTGTTCTTGCGGTTCGACCTTACCCTGTTCCAGCGCAGGAAGCTGTTTTGTAGTAAATCTCTTCAACGCTTTCGCAACATCGATTGTCGAAATTCTTCCCTCTTTCCCGGTTCCTTTCACCTTCAAAGGATTCTGCATCAAAGGAACCGATGAACCCACTGGAGACATCGCAGGACTTTCTGGCAATGGCTTCTTATTCAAATCTGCAAGACGCTGCTCAAGCGGGTAATCCGGAAAATGCGTTTGCAAACCTGTACCACCAGTTGGAATATCTTCGCCCTTCCCAATATCAAATGCCGCTCGCTGGCCCAATCGACGCGCAACTTCAGTCGCACCTGGACCGGATGCTGCAATATTCAACTCATGACCACCAGGAACCTTACTGTTGTTATCCCAACCGATCTTTAACTGAGAATTCGCGCCAAATAAATCTTCATGACGTTCCTTAAACTTACGGAAATCCTCCGCAGTCGGAACATGGTCAAGAGGTAGACGAGCCTCTGGCAATATCTCTGTGCCGATACCTTCCGTTTCTCTTACTGAATGATGCGGGTCCATCGCGCCTGCGGATTCCGCCGCAGCATTAGCAGCAGCCCGGTCGTGCCATTCATCTTTCTTTTGAAGGTCTTCTGGACGAACTTGATGCTCCGCAGGAAGTAATGCGGCCTTTTGTGGAGGGAAATCTCCATACTTATAGGTATACGCGGCCTGACCTTTTGTTTCAGTTGCCAACGCCGGACGAGCCTCGGGACTGAACATCTGACGATGCAAGTTCCATGCGGTCTCTTCCCCGGACGGACTAAAATCCTGTCTCTCAGCCACATGCCCAAAGATGTCATGAACCATTCGGAATTTATCGTTATAGGTTAATCCTGTCTTCGGGTCTATAGCAGACAGTGGATGGTCCGCAGGAGGTTTACCACCGCCCCAAACAGATAAATGTTTGTTGTTACGTACATCATTGTGAAGTTCTTCGTGCGCCGGAGTCGTTCCACTCAAACCGTAAGGATTTTCATCCTTGACATCCATCTTGATTCCCAACTTCTTAGCCATATCGTACTGCTCATCGATATCGCGCTTCAGCGCATCGTAAGATGCTTTAACATCCGGGTTATTAGGAGAATGAACCGCAGCTTTGTAAGAATCGGCTACGGCTGATGAACGAGGGTCCTCCGCAACTGGTTTTGTATTGATCGGCGGACGACCATGCTGTTTGTTAAAATCATCCGCAGCATTTCTAAGTTCATGTTCCTCTAATGACTTTGAAGCCGTCGCAGATGGGTATTTTCTAATTTCAGGAACCAATTTAACCAAAGCAGACGGCTCTCTAGGCCCCATTTCTGGAGGAGTTGGACCGAAAAATCCGACATCTTTTCTAGTTTCGGATTGCCCGATACGTGCTTTCAATTCGGGTATCTGTTCGACTATGCGAAGCTTTTCTTTTTCCGCAGCCATTGCAGGACTTTCCGGCGTTGTTATTTCTGCGACGCGGCGTTCTTCTGGAAGTACTTGTCCACCTGCTCGCTGGCCTTCTGCTTCTGCTCCGGTGTCCACTTGGCCGCGTCCAATTCCAGCTTCTTCATTAACTGCTCTGTTGTTAGCTTGTTGTCTTCCATATTCTTCCATCCTCTTAGCGTGTTCTGCCGCTATTTGTTTGAATCTTTCATCACTGTAGTGATACTGCCTAGATAGCCCCTTCTCTCTGAAGGGCGCATTCTCCTCAATCATACCACGGGTTACAGGGTGTGTCAACTTCTCTTTTGCTGTATCTATGGCCGCATTCGCGATAGCAGAAGCCTCTTCTGGAGTCTTACCTATTCTACGAAGCATTCTCTCCGCCGCAGCACGATCACTTCCCAACTTAGGGTCATTATTTATGTTCGATGCCCGATGGAGACCGCGTACTTCATCCTCTGCGATACCCCCCATGTACATTTCAATATATTTTGGCAAATCATCACCTAAAGTTTCAGGAGTAAATCGACCATTAGCATTGAGATGTTTTGATATATCCCACTGTACCGCAGCACGTGCCTTTGTGTATCCGCCGCTAACTCTAGTTCGTCCTCCCATATCAGCATGATTGTGACTCAACATACCATCCGCTTCGAAGCCGTGATGGTTTCCTACAAAGAAATGCCCCAACTCATGATGAATGGTATCCTCTGGCGTTCTTCCAGACGGCGATTCTGGCATCGTGCCCAATTTACCTGTAGGAACGACATATCCCTGCTGTTCTGATCTAGGCAAACGTTGACCTATCTCTACATCAGAACCAGGGTACTTCTTAAGCGTAGCCTCTATAGCTTTCTTGTGAGACAGGGCAGAAACTGTTTCGTGCTCAGATTCCGCAGCACCCGACTTTCTAATCTCCATCTCATATTCATGAGGAAGAGCCGTCTGCCTTTCTTCAGTCAATAAATGTTCTTCCGGCTCTACTGCACTTGAGACGGCTGGAGACTCGGGTTCGGTAGAACCGGGCTTTCCGGCAGCACTGCCGGGCTTTTCTTTTTGGCCTCTATCGCCCTCTTTGCGAATGCCTTCTGCACTCCCTGCTTGAACTTGTCCTTTTCCTCCCGGCCCAGGTCCTTCAGTTCCTCGTTTAGCTGCTCCAGTAGGTCTTGCAGACTTCCCTGTGGTAGATTCATTTGTTCCCTCTTTAACATCCTGATAAATTTGTTGCATTCTGTCTTCACTGAAATGCAATCTCTTGTCCAACCCCGGCTCTCGAACCTGGGCGTGCTGTTCCAATATCTCACGAACATTTGGTCGTGACAGAACTTCAGTCGCATCTTCAGTAGCCTGAGCGATCATACGAGATGCTTCTACTCCGCGAATTCCGGCTGTGTCCATCACGTCCCGCAGTGCGTTTATATCAGCGCCCAATCCTTTGTTCTTTGTAAACGTTATACCGTGCCATAAATCGTTTGCAACTCCTCCGGCAACGTAGGTCGCTGCGATATCTGGCATTCTGGCACTAAGCGTACTCTGGTTCAAACTACCATCTTCGTTTTGAAATGGAGACCAATCAAATGAAGCACTAGCAAGTCGGCCATTTCGAGCGTTGACAGAGTGATTGTGCGAACGAATTTCTGTCATAGGTATCCCTCTTTCATTACCTACGACGCTGTGCGCCAATTCGTGAACCAAGACTTCCTGGGTCCCCATGTTGTTAGGGATATCGCCCTGCACCTGTAGCGCAGGCTCATGATCTTCCGGCAAAGTTGCATTCTTAACCGGAGGAATGGTCTTCTTTACTTCCTCACGTGCTTTCTGCTGTGCTTTAACTTCCTGAAGTTTTGAATCATTCAATAGATCGAGTATTTTCTTTTCCGCAGGCTCTAGCGGGATACCGCGCTGTGACTTAGCCGATAGTTCGGCCATGAAGCGGCCTTCCAATTCCGGATACGCAGATCGGCCTAGAATTTCCCCGTAATGAGTAGCCAACGCTCTATGCAACGGAGTGTTCGCCTTCTCCATAACGGGCACAGTTGTGCGAGCATTCGGGCGTCTTGAAGCAATCTCAATTGCACGGCTTACGTTTACATTTGGGTTCTTCAAATTCTGAGCAATCTGATCGCCCAACATCGCCGCGCCAATTGGCAGAGGAGCAGCGGCGGCATGACCAAGGATAACCGCAAGTATGCCGGACGGCGTTCCGATCTTCTTCATCAAAGAACCGAATACACTACCTTCGCCCATATCTAATGCTTTCGCCTGGGCATCCTGTAGACGATCTCGCACGTCAATCAAATTTGCTTCTTTTCCACGCCACTGTTGGACGTTCTTAACCCCTCGGGCCGCATAAGCTTCGTCTATGGCGTCGCGCATTTCATCCGCAGCTTCCATCGCCCCGGCCTTGTATGCATCTGTGGTCGGTGTTGCATTCGTTGTGTATTGTGGCTTAGAATCTCGATTAAAACGACGGCGAACATTCTCGGATTCAAAAAGATTCGGCTCTAATAGATGTTCGCCCTTACGACTTTGAAGAACTCCTTCGAGAATCTTCTTCTTAGCTTCGGCTACATCCGCTTCATCGCCATACAATCCTTTGTTATCATCGAAGAACTTATCCAACCTGGTTGACAGACGATGTGTTATATCTGGAACAACAGGCTCATCCGAATTCTTTGTCGCTCCGGCTTCCTGTTGCAACTTGCCTTCGTTGCTCTTTATATGGTCGTCGATCTTGTCTGCGAATCCCTTCGGGTCTTCGATCTTATCCCCGTGCTCATTTAGAATTGATTGCAGGTCTTCTCTGACGTTCGCAATCTTCTCCATATGCGCAGAAATTTGCTTTGACGGAATCTTACTACTTCGCTTTATCGCGGTATCGAAATCGTTGGTCCTTCCCAACATAGACCCGATAGAAGAAACCGAAGCCCCTGCCGCTCTCTTGGTTCCGCCTACCAGACTTTGCGCAGCCCTTGAAGCAAGGATATCGGCCTTCTCTCCGGCTTCTGTTAGCGGAGTAGTCTTTCCGGTTACGCCTGATTCCGTGGCGCTTGCGCCCATAGCAGCATCAACTGTGATATGGAACATCAAATTTTTAGCGATAGACTCTCTGTCGTCATCCGACATATCAGAATATTTGCCGTTACCCTGCAAAACATCCCACAACTCAGGAACATTTTTCACAGCGTTAGACAGCATGGTGATTCCGAACCCGCCAGAAACCAAACGAGAAGATATCTTTGCTGCCGGACCTGGAAGCCTGCTCAACTTTCCGCTACCAATCAACATGGCCGCGTTTTCTGGAGTTGACAAATTACCAAGGGTCTCCATAGCTCCAGCCCAATATGGATGTGCCTTTCGAGATTCGGGGGTCATCAAGTTTTCAGGATGGCCCAAAATCTGAGAATCACCGCCTACAATGGCCTGCTTTAGAATAGAAACGCCCTTAGCTCCACCGTACACAACCGGACCTGTTGCGCCCAATGCTACCGCAGAAGCCAATGTTCCCGGCGCTTCCATCAAAGACTGCTCTTCTTCTTCTTTGATCTGTTCTGGTGTTACGGATTTAGCAGCGTCAACAGCACGCTTCATCGTATCATCAAAACTTTCTCCGGGAAGAGGCATAATAGGATTATGATGCGTGATCGTGCCTGGCTTTTGTCCCGCAGTAATAACATTGATTACAGGACTGCCCTTTTGAGTTTGGTAATCGCCCGGTCGAGCCGCTTCTCCGGACGGATAGGTTCCAACTTCCTGTTGCTTAGGATTACCCTGTTCATCAAGATAAGTCGGAGCAGTTGCAGGAGCGGACACAGTGACCGGAGCAACCGCAGGAACAGAAGCTTGGGGATTGCCCTGTTCATCAAGATAGGTTGGTGCTTGTGCTGTTTCGTTTGCCATTATGGTTGCGCCACGTATCCCTTACCGTCCCAAACTCCTACTTTGCCGTTCGGGAATGTCTTCTTATCTCCAACACTAGGAGTTGCACTCGCATTCGCGTTTGTCTTACCGAACTGACGAATCAAATAACGGTTGTCTCCGATCATTGAATTACGACGATTCTGTAGAAGAGGACGCAGTGAATTTGCAACTTCCATAATCTGGTCCTTTGTAAAGCCGTTCTCGAACATCTCTTGAGCCTGCTTCAACTTCATGTCAGATGTGCCGCTTCCGGTTCCACCGCCCTGAAGAATCTTAGCAACTTGGTCCGCGACTTCAAGAACGGTTGTCTTATAACCCACTATCTTAGGGTCGCCCATCTGCAAACGCGTCCATGCTGCAACATCGTTCAAAGCCGGGAACTGCGTTCGAGTAACCTGATTAGACTTCTTTACCAATTCATCCAAGTTACCTTCCGTATCTGTCTTGCCTGTCAGTGGATTCACCTGGCCTGTCAAAGAATTCAAATACTTAAGCGTATCTTGAGTTGATCTCTGATTGGCGTACTTGTAATCTGTCTGTGCCTTTGCAATATTGAAATGCGTTCCATCGTAATAGCCATCTGGACTCGGCGCGTTCCCGTACTTCTGTTTCGCATAGGCGTCTATCGCACCCAATTGCGCACTGTAGGTTGATGCTCGCTTTGAGAGTTGACTTGGGTCCATGTTGCCGCCTGGGTCAACAATCAACGGAGCTATTGCCTCGGGGTCATTCGCAGCTTCTTTAATCGCGTTCTCTTGACCCTTAAGTCTCTCTTCTTCTTTGTTGTGACGTTCAGTTTCGGTTTGCTTTCTAGCCTCATCTATTCTCGTCTGATACTTTTCTTTGGTCTTGTCATCAAATCCAAATGTAATTACGTGATTGACCTTTGCTTCCTCGTTTTCGTATTGCTGTTTCTTTTGCTGTAGCTGCTGGACCATTTGGGCGTTTCCTGACTTCTGCGCAGCGTCCAATTGCTTATCAACAACTGAAAGATGATCTTCAATGTTCTTGTAAGCCTTATTCAAACCTTCGAGCGGGTCTCCTGGCACCATAGATACATAACGCTGTACGCTCGGGTCAGAAAGTTCTGTTCTAACCTGACGAAGGTTATCTTGTGCGAGTCTGTCATCATTAGCTTTGATGATAGCGTTTTCTGCAACTTCAACACCTTGCGCCTTAACATGCTGGTTCAAGTATTGATCTGTTGTCAGTTCGGTGCCTTCAGGAAGATCAAGACCTAGATAGTCCTTAAAGTATTTGCTCTCTCCTGGAGTTAATTTCTTCTTTCCTTCCTGACCGTCCGCCCCCTGTATCTCTGCCAACTGATAGACAGGAGAGTAGACAAGATTTCCGTCTTGATCTTTTATCTGCTTCCCATTCGGGTCCATCATAGGCTCTTCCGAAACAATTCCCCCGGTATGAGTCTGCAAGTAGCCCGGATTGTTCTTCAGTAGTTCATCAAATTGACTTTGAGACAATTTTTCCGTAGTTGTATGACCCGCCTTCTTCAATTCATCCATTCTGGACGCAGTACGGTTGTAAGCAGATAGGCGATCTGCCTGATCTTGGCGATATGTATTCTTGGCAAGAGCTATCGTCCTAGCCTGTGTCTCCGCTCGAAGCGCCTCTTTATTCTTCGCTTCCTGGACATCCAAACCTTCTTGTCGCTGACGCTGTTGACCCGCTTGCATCGTTCTAGCAAGCCCCACAAGCGCCCCACCACCTGATGGAACAGTTCCAACCGCAGCCGCGTCTCCTAATGCATCAAAACCTCCGCGCAAGGCATCCGCAGCCGCCCCCACCAACGCACGTGCCCATCCACCTGGTTGTCTCGCTGATTCTGGATTATTTCGCAAGGTTTCAGCGGCAGCTTCACCGATCTTCGTTACATGTGGTGAAGAAACCACAGGAAGCGTCGTTCCCTTTGACATCAAGATATCGCGCATAGACGCCCCGCCATTTACAACTGGACGTGACGGTGCGCCCGGCACCGGAAGCGGAGAACCGCCGACTGTTGGCAGATCCGTAAACGGGGTTGTTGCCGCAGCGCCCAACGCAGATGGTGGGGACATCGCCCCATTCTGATCTATTGTGCGGCCTGCAACCGTATCTACCAGAGGGTTATCTGGATTTACATTCTCTGGTGCCATCTTATCCTCCACCAAAAATTCCACCCGAACCGAATATCTTTCCGCCGCCTATACCGCCCAAAAAGTCTGAACTATTTGCAAAATCCAATCCACCAGTTGCCGCTCCTTTTGCGAGAGAAGTTACACCGCCTATAATATCTGCGGTAGCCTGATTGCGCTGTTGATTGATGTCTTTTGCCATACCGAATGAACTTTCAAAACCTTTTTCTGCTGCGCCTGCATATCCTTCGGGGCTATACCGCGAAGCCACTCCTTGCAATCCTCCAGTAGCTTCTAAGAAATTCTGACGACCCTGCGAATAATTCGCACGTGTGATTGCCAAATCTTCTTGTGACTGCTGCGCTGCTGCCGCCTGAAGCAAGTTTCCTTGTAATTCACCTTCTGCTCCGGTAGGAAGAACCATATTCCCGCCGCCACGTGCTGCTAATGTATTTTGAAGTGCTACCTTTCCCTTAGCATAGGTAGCGCCAACACCTTCCGTGGCCTGGGTCTTAAGCGCGGCCAATTCTTGAGGGCCGAATCCTTGTTGATCTGGTCCGGCTTCCGCAATAGGAGTGAACACATCCCGCAGCATGTTTATAACGCCTGTCTGCTCACCGAATCTCTGAGCATAGTTCGCAGATAACAAACTTGACAAGCTAGTAGACTGCCCCGCGATTCCTGTTTCTTGACTACTTGGTCCGCACATCGGTTACTCCGAACTGCAATACAAAATCATCATCCCCTACAGACTCGAATCCAAATTCTCGTTTCATAAATGCAATGAGCAATGGACTCGTTGATCTGTAGATGAATCCTTTCAAATTTTCCTGACGGGCCAAATAGCCCATCTTCGGCAAACTCCAAATAAGACTTGCTATCACTCTTTTCTTGCTAACTTCCTGTTCAGGCGCAAATTGAACATGAAGTCTCATCAGGCCATCTTCTTTATCTATTCTGGCGTACATCGTTGGCCCGTGATCGTCCTGCACACAGAGACTCAAGAAGCCGTTGCCCGTCAACCACCAGACAGGGTCCAGGCAATCCTTATGATAGGGGTCTGCCTGAATCCATTCTGATAGCTGTTCGATGTCTCCCGGAAGCGAAGGCGTAAATCGCATTAGAAGTACCTTGACTTTGTAGCATCCGGTGTACCTGTTCCGCCGCCGACGCCTGGATTCCAAACGAATGAGAAATAATCAATTCGGACAGATGTATCTACGACGGGTGATGCTTCAGTGTCGTTTCCAAAAGACATCCACGGAAAAACTCCCGGCAACCCACTTGTAGCGATGGTGTCAACTTGAAGCGATAGTGTACCGCCCGTATCAGCCCAAGCGACAATCGTATCGCCGCCACCAGCCAGAACTGTTTGAACACCGTTCAAGACTGCATTCGTGCTTGTTATTCCGGAAACGGTTACTTTGCTTCCATTTCCCCACGGATTCTTGAGACCGCCGTATTGAATTTGTGCTTGACCGTTAGTTCTTTGACTAGTTGTTCCCCCCGAAGAATCGGAATAAACGGGAATCGTGAAGGAAGAGAAAGCAGCGCCGTTAACTGCCATCTGAACTACACCCGCCGCTGTACAAAGCATATCCAAACGATACCAAGTATTTTCAGTCGGCGTGATTCCTGTATCTACCACCGTTCCCTGAGTATTATTTCTGCCCCCTGAAACAGTGTTAACTACGGCTTCTAATTTCAAAGTAGCATCAGATATCGCAGGCGCGGTTGTGTCTTTGTCGAAGCGACAACCTATAAATATACTCGGCCTCGAATTCACCGAACCTTCTCTAAATGCTAAACCTATATAGAATGTTTTCTTATTAAAATTCGCAGGCGTGGTCAAGCTGCCGTCTTGGGCGCGGGTGAATCTCCATACCCAAGTCATTTTCCAATTCGGATAATCCAACAAAGGAAAGACAGCGGCGTTTATGGTTCCGGTGCCGGAAACAGACGCCGCTTGTGGGAAGATGGCAGTAATACCATCCGCCGAGCCGTTGTTTCCCATCACTAATTCCCCCAGGTGTGGGGGAAAACCAGATTCTATAGTCTGTGCTGCGCCGCTTGCCAGCACAGCAGACCATCCTAGTTCACCTATTGCCGTTGTAGCGGACCCATCCTAGTTCACCTATTGCCGTTGTAGCGGACGGAGAACCGAACGCAAAATCATCTCGCCATGAGATATAAGCAGAGTCTGTTTCCCAAATTGCATCTCCATGTACGAGGCCGTCTCCGACAGCGGGAGGAACAACGACGGGAGGAATCTTCGCAATAGCTTGTTGCACAATTATTTTTGCGACCGAAGCCGACGAAGCGTTTATCGAAGGATCAGCTTTAGTCGGCAGAGGTGGAATACGATACTGTGAAACGCCTTGACGATACCATTGCCGTTGTTTATCCGGAACCGTAGAGAGGATCGTCGGCGGCGGAGCTAGAGACAACGGATCATAATCCGGAGCACTTATAGCTGGAACGGCCGGCCGACGTTCAACTGAAACTTGCGCAGGAAGTGCGACCATCTCACCGATGTTCGCCGGCGGTTTCGAAGCTTCAGCAATCGTTGGCATTACAGATTCCTAGCAGGTGGGTTCTCTAAATATACGGCAGCGTTTCTAAGAATAACAGGATTATCTCCAAGCTGTCCTATTGCAGCATTACAGTTCAAATGAAGCAATCCTCGAATTTCCGATGTATCGTGATTATGATCGACGTATGGTGTTTGTTTAGGCATAAAAGGTTTCATACAAACCGGACACAAGCCGTTTTGTAAAACTAATAGTTTCTCGAATCGTTCTTTTGTCAAACCATATAACGATTTCAATTGACTCCATCTAGCAGTATCGGCTCTTTGTTGTGGATGATTCTGCAAATAAAGTGTTTCGCGTACTGTTCGACACGTTTTACAACCGCGAACTATTCGATGTCCTTGTTTGAAAACATAAGTATTTTCTTCAGTTAGTTCGTGCCCACGAAGACAATGTGTTCTCGGTTTCTTTTTCCATCCCGATCTCATTTCTCTACCCATAACGATCCAAATATGGTAAAAGTCATAAGTTCGTTTTCCACAGTATCTGACGACCCAAAATCTACCTTCACTTGAAGAGACTTACACCAAATTGGATTCGGTATTTGCCCCGTGTTTGCCGGAGTGGTTTGTGAAAAATAGTATCGATTCATCCACAACGTAACAGGAGTGGCCGTCGGCCCAAATTTTTTCGGAGGATCAGAGACAAAAGAATTGGAAATGGATTCGAACTGTGCTGCGCCGCTAACAAAAATTTCGTCGAGTAAGACCGAAACACTAGGTTGTGTTCCAACTTTCTGAAAATCCAT
>WNFI01180427.1_pt1 | contig 103979 bp, 100 predicted proteins | sample 5400471 | NCBI WGS metagenome assembly WNFI01 (sample SAMN13153348, study PRJNA577476) | soil metagenome | isolation source: 100 cm saprolite on Douglas fir-dominated hillslope | place: USA:California | collected 2013-09-17 | reverse complement strand
GTTCGAGAAGATTCTCGAGCCGGTCCCGCGCAACACGGCCGCGGCCATCGGCGTCGCGGCGCTGCGCTATCGCATCGAAGGCATCGATCCCATCCTCGTCGTGCTTCCGGCCGATCACCTGATTCGCGACGTCGCCTCGTTCCAGGCCGCGCTCGCCACCGCGATCGACGCCGCGGCCCGGGGGAAGCTCGTGACCTTCGGCATCGAGCCTACCCGCGCGGAAACGGGCTTCGGCTACATCGAGACCGGGGAGCCGGGGCCGATCGTCGCGGTGAAGTCGTTCCGTGAAAAGCCCAACCGCGAGACGGCGCAGGCCTACCTCGCGTCGGGGCGCCATTACTGGAACTCCGGGATGTTCGTCTGGAAGGCGTCGGTGATCCTCGAGGAGATCGGAGCATCGCTGCCGCGGCTCGCCGAGGTGCTGGCAGCGATCGAGACGGCGGCGCGCGACCTCGCGGGATTTCCGGCCGCGGTGAAGCAGCACTTCGCCGACGCGCCTTCGATCTCCATCGACCACGGCGTGCTGGAGAAGAGCCGCAACATCGTGATGGTGCCCGGGCGCTTCGACTGGTCCGATGTCGGAAGCTGGGATGCGGTGTTCGACGTTTCCGAGAAGGATGCGGATCGCAACGCGTTGCAGGGCAACGTGGTCGCGATCGGATGCCGCAACTCCCTGATTCGCGCCCACAGCCGGCTCGTCGCGGCCGTGGACGTCGAGGACGTCTCCATCGTCGAGACGCGCGACGCGGTGCTCGTCACGCGCAGGGGCAGCAGCCAGAGGGTCGGCGAGATCGTGAGCGAGCTCTCGCGGCGCTCCGCGACCGAGCATATCCTCCATGTCACCGTGAAGCGCCCGTGGGGCTCCTATACCGTGCTCGAGGAAGGCCCGTCCTTCAAGATGAAGACGATCGAGGTGCGTCCGGGCGGGCGCTTGAGCCTGCAGCGACACAAGCATCGCTCGGAGCATTGGGTGGTGATCTCGGGCGAGGCCACGGTCACGGCCGGCGAGAAGGTCTCGGTGTTGCGCCCGAACGAGAGCACCTTCATCTCGGCGGGGATGCTGCACCGGCTCGAGAATCGCGACAGCGCCCCGCTGCGGATCATCGAGGTTCAGGTCGGAAGCTACGTAGGCGAAGACGACATCGAGCGTTTCGACGACCAGTATGGAAGGGTCAAACAGCCTTGAAGACGGCCTTGATCACGGGCATTACCGGCCAGGACGGCTCCTACCTGGCGGAGCTGCTGCTGGCGAAGGGCTACGAGGTGCATGGCATCAAGCGCCGCGCCTCGCTCTTCAACACCGACCGCATCGATCACCTCTACCAGGACCCGCACGAGAAGGACGTGCGGTTGACCCTGCACCACGGCGACCTCACCGACTCGATGAGCCTCATCCGCATCATCCAGCAGGTGCAGCCCGAAGAGATCTACAACCTCGGCGCACAGAGCCACGTGGCGGTGAGCTTCGAGGAGCCGGAATACACCGCGAATTCCGACGGCCTCGGCGCGCTGCGGCTCCTGGAAGCCATTCGCATCCTCGGCCTGGAGAAGAAGACGCGCTTCTACCAGGCCTCGACCTCGGAGCTGTTCGGAAAAGTCCAGGAGACCCCGCAGCGCGAGACCACGCCGTTCTATCCGCGCTCGCCCTATGGCGTGGCCAAGCTCTACGCGTACTGGATCACGGTCAACTACCGCGAGGCCTACGGGATCTATGCGTGCAACGGCATTCTCTTCAACCACGAGTCGCCGGTACGCGGCGAGACCTTCGTCACGCGCAAGATCACGCGCGCCCTCGCACGGATCAAGCTGGGGACGCAGCCGTGCCTATTCCTCGGTAACCTCGATGCGAAGCGCGATTGGGGCCACGCGAAGGATTACGCCCGTGCGCAGTGGCTGATGCTGCAGCAGGACGAGCCGCGCGATCTGGTCATCGGCACCGGCGAGCAATACAGCGTGCGCGACTTCGTGAATCGGGTCGCCGCGAATCTCGCGCTCGAGATCCGATGGGAAGGCAGCGGCCTCGCCGAAGTGGGAAAGACCGCCGACGGGAAAGTCGTGGTGCGCATCGACCCCAAGTATTTCAGGCCCACGGAAGTCGAGTCGCTCCTCGCCGACGCAAGCCGCGCGCGCTCGCTTCTGGGCTGGAAGCCCGAGATCTCCTTCGAGGACCTGGTGCAGGAGATGTGCCGGCACGATCTGGCGGAAGCCGAGAAGGAAGCCCTGGTCAAGCGGCACGGCTACCGCGTTTCTTCGCGCCTCGAATAGCCGGGTCTATCGGCCCTTGAGGGCCGCCAGGTGCTTCCCGCCGATCACGCCCGCGGGAGGGGTCATCCCAGTTTTCGGAAAAGACGCTGCTGCTCGACGAGTCCCGAAGGCCGCTCGCCAAGGGTCGACGAGGGAAGGCTGAATATATCCGCGATGATGCTGCGGCATTCGTCGTCGGTCATGGATCGCAACCGGGCGCTGCGCTCCTCGTCGAGCGCTCTTCCGGCGATACGCCACGATTCGACGTGGCGAAGGATATCGTTTTTCTTGCGCTCGTCCATGGCAAATTATACCGCGGCCCCATCTCACCTCTTCGCGAAATCGCCCGCCTTCACGACCGTGACCCTGCGCGGATCCACGTACTTCCTCAGTGCCGCGGCGACGTCGGCAGGCTTGAGCGCCATGATCCGGTCCTCGAACTGCTTGCTCCAGGCGAAGGTCCTCCCCAGGTAGAGATTGCCCGCCCAGCCCGCCGCCAGGGCTCCGTCCTGCGCGCGCGTCTGCGCCCGCATCTGCAGGATTCCGGACTTCGCGGTCGCCACCTCCGCGTCCGTGAAGCCGTCCTTCAGCGCGCGCGCCAGCTCCTCCTTGAACGCCGTCTCCACCCGGCCGATGTTGGCCGGCGCGGCGATCGCGTATGCGGACCAGGCGCCGGCGCGATCGATCGATCCCACGGAAAGCTCGGAGCCGACGCCGTACGAGACGCCCTCCTTCTGCCGAATGCGCGCGCCCAGGCGCGAATCGAACGTGCCGCCGCCGCCGAGGATGAAGTCGGCGACGTATAGGGCCGGATAGTCGGGATCGTCGTCGCTCATCTCGACGTTCTGGCGCGCGATGAAGATCGCGTTCTCCTTCTCCGGGGTCTGCACCGCCAGCTCGGCCGCGGGAATGTCGCGATACTCGTTCGGCACGCGCTCGAAGGGCACCGCGGGCGTCCAGCCGCCGAACAGCTCCTGGAGGACCGGCACTACCGCGGCCTCGTCGAAGTCGCCCACGATCGCAATTTCGGCGGGCGAGGCGCCGTAGAAGCGCTGGTGAAAGCGCCGCACATCCTCGAGCTTCGCCGCCTTCACCTCGGCGAGCGACTCCTCGAGGGACGGCGAGTAGCGCCAGTCGCCCTTCGGATAGATGTTGAAGTGCTTCGCGAGCGCGTCGGAGGCGCGCGCCTCGGGCTCCGACAGGCTCGCCTGCAGCCCGGTGACGGTCTGCGCGACGAGCTGGTCGTACTCGCCCTGCGGGAAGGTGGGCTCCTTCAGCACGTGCGCGACGAGGCGCAGCGCCGCCTCGAGGTTGGGCCGCGTGGTCTGGATGGAGGCGCCGGGGCCGGATATGCCCCCGGAGACCTTCAGGCGCTCGAACTCGTCGGCGAGCTCGGCGCGCGTGAAGCGCGTGGTGCCGCGCGAGAGCATGCGCGCGGCGAACGTGGCGTGGGTCTGCTCGCCGAAGAGCGCCTTCTCGTTGCCGATGTGCAGATTGACGGCCACGTTCACGGTCTCGCCGCGGTTCTTCTTGGCCAGCAACGCCACCTTCATGCCGCCGAGGGTGAGGATGCGGGTGCGCGCATTGATGTTCGCCTGCGAGGGATCGAAGGATTCGGCGACCCCGGTGGCCGCCTTGGGCTTGAAATCCTTCATCACCTCGGCGAGCGTGGGCGCGGGGGGAATCTCGGCGCGCAGCGAAATGTCCTCGGGAAGGAAGAGGCCGACGGTGCGGTTGTCGCGGCGGAAATAGCGGTTCGAGGCGGCGACGACCTGCTCGACGGTGATCTTCTCGACCTCGTCCCGCGCGAGGAAGAAGAGGCGCCAGTCGCCGAGCGCGATGTACTCGGAAAGCTGCACGCCGAGCGACTCGTGGTTGGCGAGCGCCTTCTCCGACTGGTTGCGGAAGCTCACGCGCGTGCGCTCCATCTCGTCCCGGGCGGGTGGGCTCGCGCCGAACGTCTCGATCATCTTCACCATCTCGTCGTGCACCGGCGCCGGATCCTGGTCCTTGCCGAGCACCGCGCCGAAGACCTGCAGCCCGGGATCGACCCCGAACATGGGGTAGTTGAACACCTGCGATGCGAGCCCCTTCTCGACGATCGCCTTGTGCAGCCGCCCGGTGGGCGCCGAGCCGAGGATGCTGGAGGCGAAACCGATCGCGTCGGCGTCGGCGTGCAGGTTCGACGGCACCTTGTACGCGATGGCGAGGATCTTGACGTCGCCCTTCCTCCTCACCGTGAACTCGCGGTCGCCGTCCTGCGTGGGCTCCACCGTCCACAACACCGGCAACGCGCGCCTGGGCCTTGGAATCGCGCCGAAGTACCTGGCAATCAGGGCGAGCGTCTTCGCCTCGTCGAACTTCCCCGCCACCAGCAGCACCGCATTGTCCGGCTGGTAATACATGCGGTAGAACGCCTGCAGGTTCCCGATCTTCACGTTCTCGATGTCGCTCCTGTTGCCGATGGTGGCGCGCCCGTAGCTGTGCCAGTCGTAGGCGACGCTCTGCAGCCGCTTGAAGAGCACCGAGAAGGGCGAGTTCTCGCCCTGCTCGTATTCGTTCCTCACGACGGTCATCTCGCTGTCGAGGTCCTTCCTGGCGATGAAGGAATTCACCATGCGGTCGGCTTCGAGCTCGAGCGCCCAGCGCAGGTTCGCGTCGCCCGCCTGGAAGAGCTCGTAGTAATTGGTGCGGTCGAGGGACGTCGTGCCGTTGTAGCGCACGCCGCGCTGGTTGAATTCCGCGTCGATGGCGGGATGGTTCTTCGAGCCCTTGAACATGAGGTGCTCGAGGAGGTGCGCCATGCCGGTCTCGCCGTAGTTCTCATGGCGGCTGCCGACGAGGTAGGTGATGTTGACGGTGACCGTGGGCTTGGAGGTATCCGGGAAGAGGAGCACCTTGAGGCCGTTGGCGAGACGGTATTCTGTGATGCCCTCGACGCTGGTGATGCGGGTGGCGTGGCCCTGGGCCTGGCCGATGGCCGGGGCCGCCGCGAGCAGGAAGGACGCCAAAAGGCGCCAAAATACGCGAATAGAGGCCATTCCCGATCCCAAGGTAAGATGATGATATGAACACAAAATCCGCTTACGGTTCTGCCCTCGCCGCGCTCGCCCTCTGGGCCGCCGGCGTGGCCGCGGCCGCCCCCTTCGCCTACGTCCCGCTCGGCCTCGAAAACCGCGTGATGGTGGTGGATCTCGAGACCAACGCCACCGTGGCCTTCGTCGGGGTCGGCGCGGATCCGGCCGGCATCGCCATCAGCCCATTCGGCAATCGCGTCTACGTGACCAACGCGAACGATTCCACGGTGAGCGTGATCGACGCCACCAACAACACGGTGCTGAGGACGCTCACGGTGGGCTCGTCGCCCTTCGGCATCGCGGTCAACTCGCAGGGCACCAAGGTCGCCGTCGCGAACTTCGGCGGCAACGTGTCGGTCATCGACACCAACTCCGGCGCGGTGAGCACGGTCACGGCCGGCGCTTCCCCGGTGGGCGTGGTGTTCGCCCCCGGCGGCTCGCGCCTCTACGTGTCGAACCTGAACGACAACTCGGTGACGGTGATCGACGCCAACACCTTCGTGCCGATCGACTCGATCGCGGTGTCGTCCAATCCCTACTCCATGGCGGTGAGCCGCGACGGCTCGCGCCTCTACGTGGGCCATTACAGCAAGTCGATCAGCGTGATCGACACCGGCACCCGGCGCGTCGTCGCCACCATGCCGCTCGACTCGGTCCCGGAGTGGATCACGCTCTCCGCCGACGGCACGCGCCTCTTCGTCGCCAAGTCCGCCAGCCAGTCGATGGGTGTGGTGAGCACCTCCGAGAACCGCGTGCTCTTCGACATCCTGCTCAAGCCCGGCTCGCGCCCCTCGGGCGTGAGCGTGCATCCCGACGGCTCGCGCGTCTACGTCCTCGCCGACGCTACCCAGGAGATGACCGCGCTCGATACCACCAACTACTCCGTGGTCTCGAGCCTGCACACCGGCGGCGGCACCGGCGCCTTCGGCAACTTCATCGGCCCGGCGCGCATCACGAGCGGCGCCGATTCCCCGGGCCCGTTGAGCGGCATCTGGTGGAACCCCAACGAATCCGGATGGGGCATCAACTTCACCCAGCGCCACGGCAACATCTTCGCCGCCTGGTACACCTACGACAGCGCGGGCAACCCCAAGTGGTACGTCGCCTCGAATTGCGCGATGCCCGCGGGCTCCAACTCGTGCTCCGGATCGCTCTACCAGGTGGAGGGGCCGCGCTTCTTCGGCGTGCCGTTCGATACATCGGCGCGGGTGGTGACCACCGTGGGCTCGATCTCGGTCGCATTCAGCAACAACTCCAGCGGCGTGATGAGCTATTCGGTGAACGGGCAGAGCCGCTCGGTCGCGATCCAGCGCCAGGTGTTCGCCAGCGGGACCACGCCGCCGTTCGTCGACTACACCGACCTCTGGTGGAACCCGAACGAGTCGGGCTGGGGCCTCGCCATCACGCAGGAGTTCGACAACATGTTCCTCGCGTGGTACGTCTACGACGGCAACGGCAAGCCCACCTGGTACGTGGCGTCCAATTGCGCGGTGAACCTCTCGCAGACGGGCTGCGTCGGCAACGTCTATCGCACCACGGGTCCCGCCTTCGGGTCGACCTTCGATCCCGCCCAGGTCCGGGTGTTCGACGCGGGCAAGATCTTCCTCGACTTCACCGACGCCAACAACGGCGAGCTCAACTACTCGAACGACACGCTCTTCGTGAACAAGAAGATCACGCGCCAGGTCTTCTAGCTATTTCATCCAGCCGGCGATGTCGTCGGCGCCGAGCTTGAAGGTCGGGTCCTTCGGCAGGTTCTCGGCGTTGAGCGAGTCCTGCATGCGCAGGAAGGTCTCCGCGAGGATGAAGGAGAGCTTGGCGACGTTCTCCGCGCTCACCGTGGTCTTCACCGAGTTCTCCGCGAACTGGACGTTGCGGCTCATGAACTCCACGAAGAGCTTCTCGGCGAGGTCCTTGGTTTCGAGGCGGAACGGCTTGGTCATGGCGCTTCCTTCACTTGAGCCGCTGGCGCCGCGCCTCGTACAGGCACACGCCGCTCGCGACGGACACGTTGAGGCTCTCCACCGAGCCCATCATGGGAATGGAGACCAGCAGATCGCAGGTCTCCTTGGTGAGGCGGCGCAGGCCCTCGCCTTCGGCCCCCAGCACGAGGCCCAGCGCGCCCTCGAGCTTGGTCTTGTAGAGCGACTGGCGCGACTCGTCGTCGGTGCCCACCAGCCAGATGCCCTTGTCCTTCAGGTCGCGCATGGTGCGCGCGAGGTTGGTCACCACGATATACGGCACCGACTCCGCGGCGCCCGAGGCCACCTTCACCGCCGCGGTGGTGAGCCCCACGCTGCGGTCCTTGGGCGCGATCACCGCGTGCGCGCCCACGCCATCGGCCACGCGCAGGCACGCGCCCAGGTTGTGCGGGTCCTGCACGCCGTCGAGGATGAGCAATAGCGGCGGCTCGTCGATCGCCTCCAGCACGTCCTCGATGAACTTCGGCGTATCGGGGGGTTCGGCGTGCGCGATCACGCCCTGGTGGCGCACGCCGCCCGCCATGCCGTCCAGGCGCTTCATGTCGGCCGAGATGAGGCGCACGTTGAGGCGCTTGGCGAGCTCGCGCAAGTCCTTCGCGCGCGCGTCGCTGCGATCGGCGTCGAGGTAGATCTCGGTCACCGTCTCGGGGCGCTGCCGGAGGCGGCTCGTCACCGCGTGGAATCCCGTGAGTATCTTCTGAGTGCTCATTTCTTTTTCTTCCTGGGGTCTGACCCCGGTTTGACCGGTTGCGCCACCAGCGTGAAATCGATCTTGGCCTGCTCGAGGTTCACGCGTACCACCTTCACCCTCACGCGGCTGGCGAGCTGGTACTTCACGCCGCTCCTCTCGCCGCGCAGCACGTGTTTGGCCGCGTCGAACTGGAAGTAATCCTGCCCCAGGTCGGAGATGTGCACGAGGCCGTCGACATAGAGCTCGTCCAACGTCACGAACAGGCCGAAGTTGGTGACGCCGCTGATGGTGCCGTCGAACTCCTCGCCCACGTGGTCCTGCATGTAGTAGCTCTTCAACCATGCCTCGACGTCGCGCGTGGCGTCGTCGGCGCGCCGCTCGGTCTCCGAGCAATGGTTGCCGACGGCGTTCAAGTCGCCCGCGTCATGGCGCTGCCCCTTCACGATCGCCTTGATGCCGCGATGCACGAGGAGGTCCGGGTAGCGGCGGATGGGCGAGGTGAAGTGGGCGTACGCGTCGTAGGCGAGGCCGAAGTGGCCGACGTTCTCGGGCGTGTACACCGCCTGGTGGAGCGAGCGCAGCATCACCGTCTGCAGCATGCCGGCGTAGGGGCGGTCCTTGATGCGCTTCAGGAGCTCGGCGTAATCCTTGGCGTGGGGCTTGTCGCCGCCGCCGAGGGCCAGGGCGAAATCCTTCAGCATCGTGCGCAGGCTCTCGAGCTTCTCCGGCGTCGGGCCCTCGTGCACGCGGTAGAGCGTGGGCTGCTTGTTCTTCTCGAGGAAGTCCGAGGCCGAGACGTTGGCCGCGAGCATGCATTCCTCGATCAGCTTGTGCGCGTCGTTGCGCTCCACGCGCACGATGCGCTCGATCTTGCCGTTCGCGTCGAAGATCATCTGCGTCTCGATGCTCTCGAAGTCGATCGCGCCGCGCTTCTGGCGCTGGCTGAAGAGCGCCTTGAAGAGCGTGTAGAGGGTCTGGATGTGCGGCACCAGCTCGCGCGCCACGGCGGGCTCGGCGGGCTTGCCATCGATCACCGCCGCCACGCGCGTGTAGGTGAGCCGCGCGTGCGAGTGGATGACGCCGGGGTAGAACTCGTAGCCCTTCACGACGCCCGCCGCGGTGACGTCCATCTCGCACACCATCACCAGCCGGTCGACCTCGGGCTTGAGCGAGCACATCTCGTTGGAGAGCTCCTCGGGCAGCATCGGGATCACGCGCCGCGGGAAGTACACCGAGTTGCCGCGGTTGTAGGCCTCGTGGTTGATCGGATCGTCGGGACGCACGTAGTGGCTCACGTCGGCGATCGCGACCCACAGCTTGAAGTTCTTGCCATTCATCTCGGCGTACACCGCGTCGTCGAAATCCCTGGCGGTCTCGCCGTCGATGGTGACGAAGGGGAGCTTCCTCAGGTCCTTGCGGCCCTTCAGGTCTTTCGCCTCGACCTTGTCGGGAAGATGCTTGGCGGCGTTCTCGACATCGCGCGGCCACTCGTATGGCAGGTCGTGCTTGCGCAGCGCGATCTCGATCTCCATGCCCGGATCGGCGTAATTGCCGAGGATCTCCAGCACGCGCCCGATCGGCTCGGCATTCTTCGACGGCTGCTCGACGATCTCCGCGACCACCACCTGTCCGGGCTTCGCGCCTTTCAGGCTGTCCGGCATGAGCAGGATGTCCTGGCTGATGCGCTTGTTCTCCGCGATCACGAACGCCACGTCGTGCTCGATGAAGAGCCGCCCGACCACCTTCTTGTTGGCGCGCTCGAGCACTTCCACGATGGAAGCCTCGTTGCGCCCGCGGCGATCGACCCCGGAGACGCGTCCGAGCACGACGTCGCCGTGCAGGACCTTGTGCATCTCCTTCGGGCCCAGGAAAAGATCGTCTTCCTTGCCGGTCTCGGGGCGCAGGAACCCGAAGCCGTCGGGATGGCCGATCACCTTGCCCTTGATGAGCCCCGCCTTGTCGGCGACGAGGACCGCGCCGCGCCGGTTGCGCACGACCTGCCCTTCGCGCTCCATGGCACGCAGGCGCCGCTCGAAGCCCTCGCGCTCCTCGGGGCTCGAGATGCCGAGCAGGCCCACGAGGCGATCCTCGTCGATGGGCACGCCTTCGTCGGCAAGCACTTCGAGGATGCGCTCGCGCGACGGTATCTCGGTGGCATATGGCTCCAGGCCTTTGGTTTTGATGGACAATCTCCGGTTCACTTGGTAAAATTTCGTGTTTTCCGCGCCCAGATGGCGGAATTGGTAGACGCACCAGTTTCAGGTACTGGCGGGTAACACCGTGGAGGTTCGAGTCCTCTTCTGGGCACCAGATTTTTCGAGGTTTTCTCGAGGCTAGACTACGCTTGCGGGCGCCCGTATTCTTCATGGGCGCACACCGTAACGGGTCCGGGATAATAGCTTTGAGCAAACTATATGACCAGCTCAAGAATGCGGCGTTCTCGCGCCGCCAGGCCCTGGAGCGCAAACCCTCCAAGCCTGCCGCTGCCGCGGGCGCCCAGCCGAACGAGCCATCGCCGCCACTCGCCGAGCAGCGCGTGCTGGACGATCCCCAGAGCCATTGGCGCCGGGAGATCGAGGGCAAGCTGCAGGAAGCCGACCTCGACCTCATCCCGGGCCCCGCACCGGTCCTAGAAGACACCGAGGACATTCGCGACCGCGAGGCTACCATGGCGACGCTCGCCGAGGCTGCGCAGCGACGCGCCGACGCCGAGACCCGCCTCCTCGACCGCGCGCGCGAGCGCGAAGAGGCCGAGCGCGCGCTGCACGCCCAGTCCGAAGCCCTCCTCAAGGCCGACCTCAAGGCCGCGGAAGCGGCGCGCCAGCGCGGCACCGCGGAACGCGCGGCGCTGGAGAAGGCGCGCCGGCGCGAGGAGCAGGAGAAACTGCGCGATGCCGCGGCGCGTACGCGCGCCGAAGCCGAGGAGCAGGCGCTCGCGCAGGTGCGCGTGCGCGAGGATGCGGAGCGGCGCGCCGAAGCCGCCGCGCGCAAGCGCGCCAAGTCGGAAGCAACCGCGCTCGCCAGGGCCGAGGCGGTGATCCTCGGCAGCGCACAGGCCGACCGCGCGCTCGCCGAGCGCGAGAAGACCGAGCAGGAAGCGAAGAACCTTGCGCTCGCGACGGCCGAGGCCGAGAAGCGCGCCGCCGGGAAGGCGTCGCGCCAGGCACTCGCCGAATCCAGCGCGCGCGAGGCGGCCGTCGCGCGCGGTCAGGCGGAGCTCCTCGCGAGCGAAGCCGCGCGCGAACGTGCGCAGGCCGAAGCGCGCCTTCTCGATGCGGCGCGCCTGCGCGCGGACGCCGAGATCGAAGCCAAGGCGCGCGCCGGGGAACGCGCCCGCGCCGAGGATGAGGCCCACGCGCTCGCCGTGCAAAGGCGCATCGCCGAGGAGCTCGCCGCGTCCGCGGGCGCGCAAGCGCGCATCGAAGAGGAGAAGAGGCTTGCCGCCGAGGCCAGGGCGCGCGCGGCCGCGGAAGCGAAGGGCGCCGACGATGCGCGCCGCCATGCCGATTCACAGACGCGGCTCGCCGAAGCGGCGCACGAACGCGCCGATGCCGATTGCGCCGCGGCCCAGCAGGCGCAGCTGCGCATGGTCGCGACCCAGGCGCTGCAGGCCGAGGACGAGCGCGCCCTCGCCGCCGAGCTCGAGGCGCGCCGCATCGCGGAGGAGAAGGCGCGCGTCGAAGCGGCCGCCGCCGATGCGTTGCTCGCGCGCGCCGCCGCCGAACGCCGCCTTGCCGAGGAAGCCGAAGGGCGCGCGCGGGCCGAATCCGCCGCCGCTTCGCAGGCCGAGCGCCACGCGGCCGCGCAAGTCGAGCTCGCCGCGGCCGAGCGCCGTCGCCGCGAGATGGAGGCCGAGGCTGCCGAGCGCACGCGCCTGCGCACGCTCGCGCTCGAGGCCCTGCACGTCGTGGAGGAGCAGCGCCGGGTGGAGGAAGCCGGCGCCGCGGAAGCGGGTCGCGCGAAGTCGCTTCGCGATGCGCAGCATTTGGCCGCGGTCGCGCGCCTGCGCCGCGAGTCCGAGCTCGCCGCCGAGCGCCAGGCGCGTGTCGCGGCCGAGAAGGCGTCAGCCACGCTCGCGCTGAACGAGGATCGCCTGCGCGACGAACGCGAAAGCGAAGCACTGGTGCACGCACGCATCGACGAGGCGCGTCGCGCGGAGAAGATCGCCTGGGAAGCCGCCTCGGCCCAACGCCTCGCCATCGAGGCACTACAGGCGCGCCAGAAGGCCGAGGCCGAGCTCGCCGCCGAAGCGCGTGCCCGCCTCGCGGCGGAAGCGAATGCCGCGCAGGAGGCCGAAGCGCGCGCCGCCGAGGAGGAGAAGCTGGTCGCTCTGGCGCGCGAACGCGCCGACGCCGAGGCGAGCGCCGGGCAAGCCGCGCGGCTTCGCGAAGCGCACGAAAGCGCCATCCAGGCGCATGCGCAGGAACGCGGCCGCATCGAAGAGGCGAGGCGCGCCGCCGAACGCGAGCGCATCGAGGTCGAGGCGCGCGCCATGGACCTCGCGCGCGACAACGCCGCCGCCGAGATCGAAGCGCTCGCCCGCGCGCGCGTCGCCGCCGAGGAGCTCGCCGCGGCCGAGCGGGCGAGCGCCGAGCGCGAAGAGATCGAACGCGAGGCCGAAGCGCTCGCCTCCGAGCGCCTCGCCGCGGAGCGCGAGCTCGCCCGCCTCGCCCAGGAGAATTCGGCCGCCCAGACGCGGGCGGCGCAATCGCTGCACGCGCGCATCGCCGCCGAGCGCAGGCTCGAGTCGGCCGCCGCCGAGCGCGCGAGCGCCGAGGCCATGGCGCGCGAGCGGGCCCAGCGCCATGCCGACCTGCAGATCGAGATGATCCTCGCCGCCCGCGAGCGCGCCGCCGCGGAAGGCGCCGCCGCCGAGGAGGCGCGCAAGCGCGAAGAGTCCGAGCGATTGCTGCGCGCGAGGAATGTGGAGCTTGGCGAAGCGCAGGCACACGCGATCGAACAAGCTCACGCGCGTGCGCAGGCGGCCGAAGCTGCGGCGCGTGAAGCCGAGCAACGCACGCACCGCGAGCGCGGCGCCACCGGCACTTCCAAGGCACGCGCCGAAGCCGATGCCCGGGCGCTCGAAAACACGCGCCGCCTCGCCGACGCCGAAGCCGGGCTCATGCGCGCCGCCGAAGATCGCGTCGAGGCCGAGGCGCGCGCCACGCAGATGGCCCGGGAGCGCGAGGCCACCGAGCAGTCGCTGCGCCGGCAAGCCGAAGAGCGCCTGCTGGCCGAGCAACGCGCCGCCAATCTCGCCCGCGCCCGCGAAGATGCCGAGAGCGCCGCCGCGCTCGCGGCCGAGGCCCGTGCCGGCGCGGAGCGCAGCCTCGAGGCCGAAGCCGCCGAGCGCGGCGCGGCCGAGGACGACGCCGCCGTCGAAGCCGAGCGCCACGCGGCCGCCGAGCAAGAGCTCCTTCTCGCGGCCGAGGCGCGCGCCACGGCCGAGGCGAAAGCGATCGAAAGCGCGCGCAAGCGCGAAGCGAACCAACGCGCGCTGGCGGCCAAGGCACTCGAGCGCCGCGCGGCCGAGTCCCATGCAACGCACGAGGCCCAGGAGCGTGCGCAGGCAGCGGAAGCCGCGACGCGCGAGTCGGCGCTCCGCGCGAAGCACGATCGCGAAGCCCGCGACGCCACCCGGGCTCGGGTGCAGGCCGAGATCGAGGCCCGCACCGCCGAGGAACGCAAGCTCGAGGCCGAAGCCCGCGCGCGCGCCGAAGCCGAGGAGGCCGCGGCCGACGAGGCGCGTCGTCGCGAGGTGGCCGAGGATGAGCTGCTGCTCGCCTCGCAGGCGCGCGCCAAGGCCGCCGCGAAGGCCACCGACATCGCGCGCGAACGCGAAGCGAGCGAGCGAGCGCAGGCGACCAAGGCTGCCGAGCGTCACGAGGCCGAGACGCGCGCCGCCCAGGCCGAGAGCCAACGCGCCGACGCCGACAAGGCCGCGGCCGCGCAGGCCGAGCAGCGTACGCGCGCGCAGCGACAGGAGGAGGAAGCAATCCGCAAGCGCCTCGAAGCCGAGGCCCAGGCGCTCGAGCAGGCGAAGGTTCGCGAGCGCGCGGAACGCGACCAGGCCGAAGCCGAGGCGCGCGCGCTCGCGTTGGCCCGGGAGCGCGCGGCGCACGAGGCCGAGGCGCTCGCGGCAGCGCGGGCGGCGCTGGAGCGGGCCGAGACGGCGCGCGACACCCACGGCGAGCGCGAGCGCGTCGAAGCGCAGTCCGCCACGCTGAGCCGCGCGCGCATCAAGGCCGAGAAGGAAGCGCAGGCCCACGCCGAGAAAGCCGCGCTCGCCGAAGCCAATGCCACCCAGGCGCTGCACGCGCGCATCCGCGCGGAGAACGAGCTGGTGCAGGCGGCGCGGCTGCATTCCGAGGCGCAGCAACGCGCAATCGAGGCCGCGCGCGCACGCCGCTCGGCCGAGCAGGCGTTGAGCGAAAAGGCGACGGTACGGGCGCGCATCGAATCCCAGGCGGCCGAGCTTGCGCGCGCCCGCGGGGAGGAAGAGAAGAGCGCGATCACCACGGTCCGGGCACGCGCCCAGGCCGAGGCGCGCGCCGAAGACGCCGAACGCATCCGCAGCCAGGCCGACCAGCGCGCGACCACGCTCGCCGAGGAGCACGCCCGCGCCGAGGCGATCGCGCTCGAGGCCGAGCGCCGCAAGCTCGAGGCCACGCGCATGGCGCTCGCGGCCGCGCAAGTGCGCGAGCGCGCGCAAGCGCAGGCGGGCAGCCTCGCGGACGCACGGCGAGGCACTGGAGCGCAGCTCGCGGAGCTTCGCGGCAGGCTGCGCGCGCTGTGGGTCGCGCAGCCGCGGCGGCGTTCGGGCAAGGCCCTTCGCTACGCGCTGATCGGTGCGGCGGCTGCGGGAATCGCCTACGGCGTCCTGCGCTCCCTTCCTGCGCCCGTGCCGGCGACGTCGGATCCAGCGTCCCTCAGGCTCGATTACGAGCTGCGGCCACGCGGTTGAGCAAGCTGTTCGATCGGCTGAAGGGCGCGGCGCGCGCGCACCGTGAGGCCACGGTCAAGCCGGGCGGCCTCCTTTGGCAAGCCCTGGAACGTGCGCATGCCGAGCGCGCGCAAGCGCGAGCCGCCAGCGGCCACATGCAGGCCGACATCGAGATCGTCACGGCCGAGCCCGCGTTCGAATCCGAAGAGCTCGGCGCCGCCATCCTCGCCGAGGAAGGCGCCGAGGCCGAGGAGGGCGCGCACGAGGCCGAGGCGCGGGCCCGACTGCGAAGGCGCGTGATACGCGGCGCCATCCTCGTATTGGGAGTCGCGATCGCCACCCTCGCATGGAACTACTTGCCGCTTCGCAAGGCGCCGGCGCCGGTCCTTCAGCTCGACCGCACCCTGCACATGTAGAAAAGTGGTGTCAGGTACGACTTTTCGAAAAGTCGTACCTGACACCACTTTTCTAATCGAACGGGTGCTTGAGGACGATCGTCTCTTCGCGGTCGGGGCCGGTGGAGATGATGGCGATGGGCGCGTCGACCAGCTCGCCCAGGCGTTTCAGGTAGGACTGAGCGTTCTTCGGCAGCTTGTCGAAGGACTTGATGCCCACGGTCGAGTCCTTCCAGCCGGGGTGCTCTTCGTAGATGGGCTCGCAGATGGCGAGCGACTCGGCGCCCACCGGCAGGATGTCGCGGCGCTCGCCGCCCACCATGTAGCCCACCGCCACGCGCACCGTGTCCAGGCCGTCGAGCACGTCGAGCTTGGTGATGCAGATGCCGGAAAGCCCGTTGATCTGCACCGCGCGCTTCAACGCCGAGGCGTCGAACCAGCCGCAGCGCCGCGGGCGCCCGGTGACCGAGCCGTACTCGTTGCCCTTCACGCGCAGGTGCTCGCCTACCTCGTCGTCGAGCTCCGTGGGAAACGGCCCCGCGCCCACGCGCGTCGCGTACGCCTTGGCCACGCCGAGCACGTAGTGCAGCTGCCCCGGCCCCACGCCCGCCCCCGCCGATGCCTGCCCGGCGACGCAGTTCGAGGACGTGACATACGGGTAGGTGCCGTGGTCCACGTCGAGCAGCGCCGCCTGCGCGCCCTCGAAGAGGATCCCCTTGCCCTGCTTGATGAGCGCGTTCAGCTCGGCGGAGACGTCGGCCACCATCGGCTTGAGCTTCGCGGCGAGCGCGAGCGTGTCGTCGAGGGTCTTCTGGAAATCGATGGTGTCGGCGTGAAAGTAGTTGCGCAGCACGAAGTTGTGATAGTCGAGCACCTCGCCCAGCTTCGCGGCAAAGCGCTCGCGCGCGTAGAGGTCCTGCACGCGGATGGCGCGCCGCGCGACCTTGTCCTCGTAGGCGGGGCCGACGCCGCGCCCGGTGGTGCCGAGCTTCGCCTCGCCCTTGGAGCGCTCGCGTGCCTGGTCGATGGCGACGTGGTGCGGCAGGATGAGCGGGCACGCCTCCGAGATGCGCAGCTGCCTGGTGACGTCGATGCCGGCGCGCTCGAGCTCGCCGATCTCGGCCATCAGCGCCTCGGGCGACACCACCACGCCGTTGCCGATGAAGCACTTCACCTGCGGGTGCAGGATGCCCGACGGCATGAGGCGCAGGATCGTCTTGCGGCCCTCGATCACCAGCGTGTGGCCGGCGTTGTGCCCGCCCTGGAAGCGCACCACGGCGGCGACGTGGTCGGTCAGCCAGTCGACGATCTTGCCCTTGCCCTCGTCGCCCCACTGCGTGCCGATGACGACTACGTTACGCGCCATTTTCCATCCTTCTTTTCAAGCCTGCGGTCGCACGCGAGCTCCTCGCGGTGCCTCTCCTGGCCGGGCATCTCGACGATGACGACATTTCCCTCGGCGCGGAGCTTCCCGACCGCGCGCTTCAATTCGGCATCCTCGATCGCGGGCGCGAGGATCGCCCGCCTCGGTTCGGCTTTGGGCACGAGCGCCACGAGACTGCGCAGATCCATGGTGAATCCGGTGGCGGGGCGCGCGCGCCCGAAGCTGGCACCCACCTCGTCGTAGCGCCCGCCGCGCGCGATGGCATCGGGGCTTCCCGGGGTGAATGCCGCGAACACGAGGCCGCTTTCGTAGTTGAAGCCGCCCAGCTCGGCCAGGTCCACCGAGACGTCGACCCCGGGCGCCTCGCATTGCGCGGCGAGGCGCTCCAACGCGTTCAACGCCACGCCGATCGCCGGCAGGCTCGGTAGCGCCTTGCGCGCTTTCGCGATCACATCGCGCCCGCCGCTCAATGCCGTCAGCGTGGCGAGGGCTTCGCCGCCGAGCTCGCGCGCCGCCGGCGCGTCCTTCTGCTGCACCGCGTGGAAGAGCGCCTCCGCATCCTCGGCGTTGAGCCCCGCCTTCTCGGTGAGCGCGCGGTAGATGGTGGGATTGCCGAGGTCGAGGTGCACGCGCGCGACGCCCGCCGTCTTGAGCGCGGCGATCATGAGGCCGACCACCTCGAGATCGGCCTCCAGCCCCGCATGGCCGTAGAGCTCGGCGCCGATCTGGATCGGCTCGCGCATCTTGGTCATTCCCGCGGGCACCGTGTGCAAGACGCTGCCGCAATAGCAAAGGCGCGCCACGCCCTGGCGGTTCAGCAAGTGCGAATCGATGCGCGCGACCTGCGGCGTGTGGTCGGCGCGCACGCCCATCATCCGCCCGGAGAGCTGATCGACGAGCTTGAAGGTGGCGAGGTCGAGGTCGCGCCCGGTTCCCGACAGCAGCGACTCGACGTACTCGAGGAGCGGCGGCGCCACCAGCTCGTAGCCGTGCGTCTCGAAGAGGTCGAGGATCGCCCGGCGCATGCGCTCGATGGCGCGCGCTTCGGCGGGGAGCACATCCTCGATATGCTCAGGTAACAGCCAACGTCTCATTATGGTTCTCTCCCTCCCCCTTTGGGGGAGGGCCGGGGAGAGGGTCAAGTGGACAAGTAGAGGATGACGAGCCCGATCATCATCGAGGTGAGCCCGGCGAAGCGGATCTGCCCGTCGCTCATCGCGGTAAGCCTGGCGAAGGTCTCGCGCCAGAGCTTGGGCGCGGTGAATGGCAGGATCCCTTCGATGACCAGCATGAGCGCTAGCGCGGCGAAGACGATGTCGCTCACGGCGCGGAGGTTTTGCCCCGCCCCGGATTCTTGAGGTACTTGAAGAAATCCGACGACGGGTCGAGCACCATCACGTCGCCCTTGCTCCTCAAGCTGCTGCGGTAGGCCTCCATGCTGCGATAGAAGCTGAAGAACTCGGGGTTCCTCTGGAACGCCTCGGCATAGGTGCGCGCGGCAAGCGCGTCACCCTCGCCCTTGGTCTTCTGCGCCTCGCGGTACGCCTCGGCGACGATCACCTGGCGCTGGCGGTCGGCGTCGGCCTTGATCTTCTCGCTCTCGGCCTGGCCGGTGGCGCGCAGCTCGTTGGCGACGCGCTTCCTCTCGGAATTCATGCGGTCGTAGACGTTCGAGGAAATCTCGGGCACGAAATCGACGCGCTTCAGGCGCACGTCGACCACCGCCACGCCGATGCGGCGCAGGTCCGCGTCCACCCTTTCGGCGACGGTGCGCATGATCTGGTCGCGCTCGCCGGATACCACGTCGTGCACCGTTCGCTTGGCGAATTCCGCGCGCAGCGCGTCGTTCACCGTCTGCGAGATGCGCGATTCGGCCTGCAGCGAATCGCCGCGCACCGAAACGTAGTACTGGCGCACGTCCACCACGCGCCACTTCACGAAGGAATCGACCAGGACGTTGCGGTTCTCGCTGGTGATGAAGCGCTCCGGATCGCGCGCTTCCAGCGTCTGGATGCGCGTGTCGAAGAGGCGCACGTTCTGGAAGAGCGGTACGAGGAAGTACAGGCCCGGGTCGGTCTGCACCGCGATCACCTCGCCCAGCTGGAACTTGATCGCGGCCTTGCGCTGGTCGATGGTGTACACGCTCATGGCGACGACGAGAGCGACCACGACCGCGCCGATCAGCACGAATGCGGTGGCGCGCTTCATCGTCCGGCCTCCCGGTCGCGCGAGCGGATGCTGTCGCGCCTCGATTGCGTGGAGTCGGGCACCGGCAGCGGCGGCGGCGACGACACCTCGGGCGCGGTCGTCACGCGCGGCGACTCGATGGTGGTGGGCGGATTCTGGATCGCCATCTGCATGATGCGGTCGAGCGGCAGATAGAGCAGGTTCTGCCCGCCCTTCTGGTCGACGATCACCTTGCTGGTGGCCGAGAGGATCTGCTGCATGGTGTCCAGGTACATGCGCTCGCGGGTGACGCCGGGCGCCTTCTCGTATTCGGTGAGGATCTGGCGGAAGCGCGAGGCGTCGCCCTGCGCGGTGTTGACCACGCTCGCGCGGTAGCCGTTGGCCTCCTCGATCAGGCGCGCGGCGATGCCGCGTGCCTTGGGCACCACGTCGTTGGCGTAGGCCTGCCCCTCGTTCTTGAAGCGCTCGCGGTCCTGCTGCGCGCGCACCACGTCCTCGAAGGCGGGCTGCACCTGCTCCGGGGCGCCCACGCTTTGCAGGTTGACCGTCGAGATGTTGATGCCGGTCTTGTAGCGATCGAGAATCTGCTGCATCAGCACCCTCACGCGCGAGGCGACCTCGCTGCGGCCCTGGGAGAGCACGTAGTCCATCTTGCTCTTGCCGACCACCTCGCGGATCGCCGTCTCGGCGGCCTGCAGGACGTTGTCGTCGGGATTCTTGTTGTTGAAGAGCCACTCCTCCGGGCTCTTCAACGTGTACTGCACCGCGAACTGCACGTCGACGTAGTTCTCGTCGTCGGTGAGCATGAGCGCTTCCTGGGGCTGCTTGTTCTTCGGGTTGCCGCGATAGCCGACCTCCACCGGGCGCACGGCGGAAACGTTAACCACCTCCACGCTCTCGATCGGATAGGGGATGTGCCAGCGCGGGCCGGGCATGGTGGTCTCGAGGTACTTGCCCAGGCGCAGGACCACGCCGCGGCGGCCCTCGTCGACGATGTAGAAGCCGCTCATGAGCCACACGGCGACGATGAGGAAGATCACGAACACCACGCCGCCGCCTACCGCCGCGCCCATGTTGCCGCCGCCACCGCCGGAAGGCGTGCCGGGCGGGCGGCTACGCAAGCCGAGGAGCCCGGAGATCTTCTGCTGAAGCTTCCTCAGCATCTCGTCGAGATCGGGCGGACCCTCGTTGTTCTTCTTTCCCCATTGGGGATCGTTCGGCGGCATTTGGGGTCGGGTTACTTTTTCGAATCAGGAAGAAAGATCAGGTCGAAAAAGCAACCTGACCCTCACGGAGATTGATGCGCCCAAGACCGAAATCAAGCCGCGGTCGGCAATTCGCCCCGGGCCGCCCTCGCAGCATCGGCGAGCACTTCGCGCAACGCCTCGATGCCCGCACCCGTGAACGCACTCACCTTGATATTCAATATCTTACCATGCGCATCGCGCACGATTTCGGGTTCCAGCCCGCGCACGCGATCGATCTGGTTGTAGACCAGCATCTGCGGCACGCCGGCCGCACCGATCTCTTCGAGCACGACGTTCACCGCCTCGATCTGCTCCGGGTATTGCTCGTTGGCGCGATCGACCACGTGCAGCAGGAGGTCGGCTTGAATCGTCTCCTCGAGCGTCGCCTTGAAGGAATCCACCAGCGTGTGCGGCAGGTCGCGGATGAAGCCCACCGTGTCGGAGAGCGCGATCGAGGCGTCCGCGGCGAGATAGACGCGCCGCGTCGTGGTGTCGAGGGTGGCGAACAGCTGGTCGGCGACATAGGCATCGGCGCGCGTGAGCTTGTTGAAGAGCGTCGACTTGCCGGCGTTGGTGTAGCCCACCAGCGCCACGCGCAGCACGCCGGAGCGCGTGCGGCCGGAGCGCTGCGTGTCACGCACCTTGCCGACCTTGCGGATGCGCTCCTTCAGCTTCTTCACCTGCTCGCCGATCATGCGCCGGTCGAGCTCGATCTGCTTCTCGCCCGGGCCGCCGGTCTTGCCGAGGGAACCCCGCTGGCGCTCCAGGTGCGTCCAGCCTTTGACGAGGCGCGTGTACAGATGCTCGAGGCGCGCGAGCTCGACCTGGAGCTTGCCTTCGCTCGTCTGCGCGCGCTGCCCGAAGATGTCGAGGATCACGTCGGTGCGGTCGAACACGCGGATCTGCGGCACCTGCGCGATCAGCGCCTTCTCGATGTTGCGCACCTGCGCGGGCGACAGTTGCCGGTCGAAGACCAGGATGTCGGCCTTGTGCTCGATCATGGCGAGGCCGATCTCCTCGACCTTGCCCTTGCCCGCGAAGGTCGACGGATCCGGGCGATCGCGCCGCCCGCGGATCACCTCGACCACCTGCGAGCCGGCGCTTTCCACCAGGCGCGCCGCTTCCCCGGCCCGCTCGTCCGTCCTGGACGCACGGCCGATGTCGAGGCTTACCAGGACCGCGCGGGGGCGCTCAGGAGTCTTGCGAGTGCTCAAGCGGGACCGTGACCGGCCGCGCCGGGACCACCGTGGAAATCGCGTGCTTGTAGACCATTTGCGTCACGGTGTTCTTGAGGAGCACGACGTATTGGTCGAAGGATTCGATCTGGCCCTGCAGCTTGATGCCGTTCACCAGGTAGATCGAGACCGGAACATGCTCCTTGCGCAACGTGTTGAGGAACGGGTCTTGGAGTAATTGGCCCTTGCTGCTCATTGTTCTGCCCCTTTTCTCTCTTCGGGTTTCCCGGTCTACGCCGGGCCGTTGCCTGCGAACAGACTCTACTGCAAAGCAGCATTTTAGCCCATCCGTTTCAGGGACACCCGGCCACGGGCCGAGTTCCTATCCGTACCTGCGCTTGGACACGATCTTGCGCCGCCTGCGCATCGAATCCTGCTTCTGCGTCAAGGGCTTGTACTTGCCCTCGAAGGGATTCACCGACGAGCGCAGCTCGATTCGCAGCGGCGTGCCGCGCAGCTTGAATGTTTTGCGAAATGTGTTTTCGAGGTAGCGCTTGTACGGCTGCTTGATCCCGTCGAGCCCGCTGCCGTGGATCACCACGATGGGAGGGTTGGAGCCGCCCTGGTGCGCGTAGCGCATCTTGGGGCGGAAGCGCCCCGAGAGCGGCGGCTGCTGCTGCTCGACCGCGGCCTGCAGCGCGCGCGTGAGCTTGGGCGTGCCGATCTTGGCCATGGCCGCGGCGAACGCGGTGTCCACGGCCTTCAGCAGCGCCTTGATGCCGGTGCCCATGCGCGCCGAGATCGGCACGAACTCGGCGAAGTCGAGGAAGAAGAGCTTCCTTTCGAGGTCGGTCTTCACTTCCTTGCACGATGTAGCCGCCGATGTGCGCGTCCTGCTCGGCGATGTCGCTCTCGGCGTCGACCACCAGGACCACGACGTTCGCGCGCTCGATCGCCTGCAGCGTCTTCACCACCGAGAACTCCTCCACGGCTTCGAACACCTTGCCCTTGCGGCGTATTCCCGCTGTGTCCACCAGCGTGTACTGCTTGCCTTCCCATTCAAGCTCGACCTCGATGGCGTCGCGCGTGGTGCCGGGCTTGTCGAAGGCGATCATGCGCTCCTCGCCGAGCAGGCGATTGACGAGGGTGGACTTGCCGACGTTGGGGCGCCCGATGATGGCGACGCGCGGATGGTCGGGCGCCTCTTCCTCCTCGGGCTCCACCTCGAAAGGCGCGAGCGCCTCGTCGATGAGGCTCCTCACGCCCTCGCCGTGCTCCGCGGAGATCGCATGCGGCTCGCCCATGGCGAGCTCGTGGAATTCCGCGGTGACCACTTCCTGGCGCATGCCCTCGGTCTTGTTCACCACGAGGATCACCGGCGCGCTCGCCTCGCGCAGCATCTGGCCGATGCGCTTGTCCTGCGGCGAGAGGCCGGCGCGCCCGTCGGTCACGAAGAGGATCACGTCGGCTTGCGCGATCGCCTCGCGCGCCTGGCGCGCCATTTCGGAGTAGATGCCTTCGGCGTTCACCGGCTCGAAGCCGCCGGTGTCCACCACGATATAGGGCTTGTCGCCCATGCGGCCGCGCCCGTAGTGGCGGTCGCGCGTAAGCCCCGGCAAATCCGCCACCAGCGCGTCGCGCGAGCGCGTGAGGCGGTTGAAGAGCGTGGACTTGCCGACGTTCGGCCGGCCGACGAGGACGACCGTGGGTTTCACTAAATGCGGACCATCAGGACCGAGCCGCCCGCGGTCTGCACGATCAACGCGCCCGCGATCGGCACGATCGACATGATCGGCGTGCCGTCGGTGGCGAGCCGCCCGATGATGTCGCCGTTGTCCGGCGAGAGCACGTGCAGGTAGCCCTGCAGGTCACCGACGACGACGCGTCCGTCGAGAATCGCGGGCGCGGTGAGGCGGCGGTTGACGAGCTTCTCCTGCTTCCAGAGGCTCGCGCCCTGCGTCTTGTCCAACGCGTGCACCGCGCTCGCGTCGTCCACCACGTAGATGCTCTTCGCATCGCGCGCGAGCGCCCGCGTGCTCGACACGTCGCGCGCCCACACGAGGTTGCGCGACTGGATCTCGAAGCACGCGACCTTGCCCTGGAAGGCCGCCGCGCACACCTGGCCGCCCTCGACCACCGGCAGGCCCGCGACGTCGGCGATGCGCTCGAGCTCCGTCGCCCCGCGCGGCTGCGTGACCGCCGCTTCCCAGGTGAGCTTGCCGTCCTCGATGTCGAGCGCGATGAGCTTGCCGTTGGGGTAGCCCGCGACCACGTCGCGCCCGATGGCGAGGACGCCCGCTTCGCTCCTCAGGAGGAGCGCCGGGGAGGCGCGCTGGAACACCCACTTGCGCTTGCCGTCGTCGCTCGACAGGCCGAAGAGGCGCCCGTCGGAAGTGCGCACCACCACGACCTTCGCCGATACCGCGGCCGGGGCGATCACTTCGCCCCCGACCGAGGTGGTCCACGCTAGCGAGCCGCCCACGTCGTAGGCGACGACCTCGCCCTTCAGCGTGCCCGCGATGATCTTGCCATCGCCGACCTCGAGGCCCCCCGAGAGCCGCTTCTTGGTGTCGATGCGCGTGATGACGCGGCCGCTGTCCTCGTCGAGGATGGTGAGGGCGCCGTCGCCGGCGGCGACATAGATGCGCCCGCCCTGCGACACCGGCCGGAATGCGAAGCCGAGCGACTTGCCGGCCTGCGCGGTCCACACGGCGCGCGGCGTGACCGATGCGGTGATGGGGGCCAGCGGCGTGGGCGGGTTGGCCGGAGCGCTGCGGATGCCCAGCGCGACCAGCGGGTTCCACGAGCTGCAGCCCGCCACGGCGAATGCCACGAGGGCGGAGGCGAACGCGAGGCGCACGGAGCTCATTGCGCGCCTCCCAGGGCATTCAGCTTGGTCTCGGCGATGTTCTTCACCGGGTTCCTCGGGCCTGCCTTGTCCATCGCGAGCTTGTAGGCCGCGCGCGCCTCGTCGACGCGGCCCTGGGCGAGCATGATGTCGCCGCGCAGGTCCGCGGCGAGCGGCACGAAGGCCTCGTCCTTGCCGGCGTCGAGGACCTTGAGGGCCTCGTCGTACTTCTTCTGCTCCATGAGGATCGCGGCAAGGCGAACGCGCGCGACGCCGCGGTGCTCCTCGACGCCGTTGGCCATCACCCACTCGAGGCGCTTGGCCGCCTCCTCGAGGTTTCCCGCCTCGAAGGCGTTCTTGGCGATGACGAGCGCGGCCTCCGAGGCGTAGTAGGAGCCCGGGTGCTTGGCGATCACCGCCTGCGCGACCTCGAGAATCCTCTTCGCGTCCTTCGCCTTCGCCGCCTCCGCGACCGGCTTGTACATCGCCGCCGCATCCTCGGCCTGGCGCGCGTTCCAGTAGACCCAGCCGCGGTAGCCCGCGAACGCGACGATCGCCGCCACCACGGCGCCCAGCACGAACAGGCGATTGTCTTCCCACCAAGCCTTCAGCTCGGCGATGCGTTCCTGCTCTTCGAAATCGTACGATCCAGCCATGGGAGTCTCTTATCTGATTTGTTCGATTGCTTCGGGGACGCTGAGCGTGCGCTGCTCGCCTTCCCCACGTAGCGGCTTGACGGTCACCCTGCGCGCGCTCACCTCGTCGTCGCCGAGGATCATCGCGAAGCGGGCACCGCTCGCGTCCGCCTTCTTCATCTGCGACTTGAAGCTGCCGCCGGGCCCCATCACCACCGCGAGGCCGGAATCGCGCAGCCTTTCGGCGGCCTTCCACGCCTCGATCTCGGCCATCTCGCCCGCGTGCACCACGAAGACGTCGGGCTCGAAGGCGGCCTTGCCGCCCGCGGCCTCGAACGCGAGCAGCGCCCTCTCGATGCCCATGCCGAAGCCGCACGCGGGCGTGGGCTTGCCGCCGAGCTCCTCGAAGAGCGCGTCGTAGCGCCCGCCGCCGGCGATCGTCGACTGCGCGCCGATGTGCGGCGTGACGAACTCGAAGACGGTGCGATTGTAGTAGTCCAGGCCGCGCACGAGGCGCGGGTTCACTGTATACGCGAGCCCGGCGTTGTCGAGCAGCACCTTGAGCGCGGCGAAGTGCTCGCTGGCGGCATCGCCCACGTGGTCCAGGAGCCGGGGGGCGCGCTCGAGCATCTCCTGCATGGCGGGATTCTTGGAGTCGAGGATGCGCAGCGGATTGGTGTGCAGCCTGCGCTTGGCGTCCTCGTCGAGCGCGCCCGCGTGCTTCTCGAGGTAGGCGACCAGCCGGTCGCGATGCGCCTTGCGCTCGGGCGCGTCGCCGATCGAGTTGATGTGCAGCTCGACGTCCGGGACGCCCAGCGTCTTCCACAAGCGCGCGAGCATCGCGATCTGCTCGGCATCGACGTCCGGCCCCGCGAAGCCGAGCGCCTCGACGTCGAACTGGTGGAACTCGCGCTGGCGGCCCTTCTGCGGGCGCTCGTAGCGGAACATCGGGCCCACGGTCCAGACGCGCAGCGGCCCGTTGTAGAGGAAGTTGTGCTCGATCGCCGAGCGCACGATGCCCGCCGTGGCCTCGGGGCGCAGCGCCAGGCTGTCGCCGTTCCTGTCGTCGAAGACGTACATCTCCTTCTCGACGATGTCGGTCGCCTCGCCGATGCCGCGCACGAATAGCGCGGTGGGCTCGACGATCGGCGTGCGCATGTTGCGGTAGCCGTATTGCTCGAACACCGCGCGCGTCGTGTCCTCTAACTTTTCCCAAAGCGGGCTTCGATCCGGCAGCACGTCCTCCATGCCGCGGATCGACTGGATCTTCGTCGTCATGAGCTCGTGGCCCGAATCGGTATCGCCTTGAGGCGCGAGGCACGAGGCGCGAGGCGCGAGGGGTCGTAATGCGAGCGCACGTACTCTTCGACGATCGCCTGGAATTCTTCCGCGATGCGATCGCCTTTGAGGGTCACTGTTTTTGCCCCGTCGACGTACACGGGAGCAACGGGCGTCTCTCCCGAGCCGGGGAGCGAGATGCCGATGTTGGCGAGCTTCGACTCGCCGGGCCCGTTCACCACGCACCCCATCACCGCGACGTGCATCTCCTCGACGCCCGGGTACGCGGCCTTCCACAGCGGCATCTGCTCGCGCAGGTAGGTCTGGATCTTCTCCGCGAGCTCCTGGAAGAACGTGCTCGTGGTGCGCCCGCACCCCGGGCATGCGGACACCATGGGCGTGAAGGAGCGCAGCCCCATGGTCTGCAGGATCTCCTGCGCCACCAAAACTTCCTGGGTGCGCTCGCCGCCCGGCGCGGGAGTGAGCGAGACGCGGATCGTGTCGCCGATGCCTTCCTGCAGCAGCACGCCCATGGCCGCGGTCGAGGCGACGATGCCCTTCGATCCCATGCCGGCCTCGGTGAGCCCGAGGTGCAGCGCGTAATCGCAGCGCGCCGCGAGCGCGCGGTAGACGCCGATCAAATCCTGCACCGCGGACACCTTGCACGAGAGCACGATGCGCTCGGCGGGAAGGCCGATCTCGACCGCCTTCGCGGCGCTTTCGAGCGCGGAGACGATGAGTGCCTCGCGCATCACGGCGCCGGCCTCGAGCGGCGCGGCGAGCCTCGCGTTGTCGTCCATCATGCGCGCGAGGAGCTCGGGATCGAGCGAGCCCCAGTTCACGCCGATGCGCACCGGCTTCGCATGCTCGATGGCCTTCTCGATCATGGTCGAGAACTGCTCGTCGCGCTTCGAGCCGTGGCCCACGTTGCCGGGATTGATGCGGTACTTGTCGAGCACCGCGGCGCACTCGGGCACCTGCGTGAGGAGCTTGTGGCCGTTGAAGTGGAAGTCGCCCACCAGCGGCACGGCGACCCCCATGGCCTCGAGGCGGCGGCGGATCTCCGGGACCCGCTTCGCGGCCTCCACGGTATTCACCGTGATGCGCACGATCTCGGAGCCGGCGCGCGCGAGCGCGGCCACCTGGTTCGCCGTGGCGGCGGCATCCTCGGTGTCGGTGTTGGTCATCGACTGCACGAGGATCGGGGCGTTGCCGCCGATGGTCTTGTCGGCGACCTGGACCGGTCGCGAGGTGCGGCGCTGGATCATGGAATCATTCGACGGTGAAGCGGGCGACCGCGACCTTGGTGTGGGGCTCGAGGTCGAACTCGTGGTCGTTGTAGAAGAGCTGCACGTCGGGCGCGTTGCCGACCACCACGTTGAAGGGCGGCCTGCCCGCGACCTCGGCCTCGCTGCCCGCGGGATTGAGGCGCGACAGCAGCACGCGGCCCTTCGCGTCGCGAATCTCGACCCACGACGGACCCTTGAAGCGGAACTTGAGTACGCTGCCGTCGGTGCCGACCTTCACGATCTCGCTCCTCGCCGGGTCGCTCTTCGCGGGCTCGGGCCTGGCCGGTTCGACTTTCGGCGCCTCGGAGCGCGGCGCGGCCTTCGGTGCCTCGACTTTCACGGGCTCGGACGCGACCGCTGACCGCGCCAGCGTTTCGGGCGCCGGCCGCGGCGTGAGCGACGGCGAGGGAAGCGCCGTCTCCATCGCCTTGCGCGGCGCGGCACCCGTCTGGGTGGGACGAATGTAGAAGATCCAGTACATGGCGGCGAACCCGAGCGCGAGCGCGACGAAGGCCAGGGCGCCCGCCTTCACATACGGGTTCTGCAGGCGGTCGCCGATCGGATCGAAGCGGATGTTCTGCGTGGGCACGACGATGCCGGGCTTCCTGTCGCGCGGCGCTTCCTCGGGAAGGAGCGCCAGGATCGGATCGGCGGGAAGGCCCAGGACCTTCGCGTAGTTGCGCACGAAGCCGCGCAGGAAGGTGCCTTTCGGCAGCCGCTCGTAGCCGCCGGTCTCGAGGGCCTCGATCTGCCAGGCGCTCATGTGCAGCCGCTGGGCCGCGTCGGTGCGCGACAGGCCCTGGCGCTCGCGCTCGGCGCCGAGCGTCTGCCCGAGGGTGCGGGAGGCGGCTTTGTCGGCGTTGTCGTCGACGGTGCTCACGGCGGGCTAGGGGCGCCTTTCGAGCAGCTCCTGCGCCTGGGGGGCGTCGGGAAAACGCCTCCGCAATTGCTGCAGGTAGCTTTGCTCGGCGCCGGAATCCTGGTTGGCGCGCGCGAGCTTCACGCCGAGGAGGAGCGCCTCGAGGTTGGGCGCCGGCGTGAGGCGCATGTAGCGCAGCAGGTAGATCTCGGAATCCTTGTACGCCCCGCGCTCGAAGGTGATGACGGCGAGGTTGAAGACCGCGCCGATCAAGTCGGGGCGTATCAGCACCGCGCGGCGCAGGTAGTCCTCGGCGCGCTCGTTGTTGCCCGCGCGGCGCATGCACAGGCCCGCGGACAGGAACGCCTTCTCCGGCGTGGGATACAGGGTGTCGGTGCTCGCGCGAAGCATCATCTCCATGCCGCGCCCGGTGTCGTTGCGCAGGCACAGGAACCAGCCGAAGTTGTTGAGCACCTCGGCGTTGTTGGGCGAGATCGCGAGCGCGTGGTTGAACGCCTCGCGGGCGGGGCCGTCCTCGCGCAGCTCCATGAACACCAGGCCCTGCATGTTGAACGCGGGGTAGTAGGTCGGGTCGTCCTTGATCGCGAGGCGCGTCTCGGCGAGCGCCACCGCGAAATTGCCGCGCGAGTAGTACTCGCCGGCGAGCCCGGTATGCACCTCGGCGCGGCGCCGGCCGTCGGCGCCGCCGGAGTCGGTGACCGGCTTGGTCTCGGTGGTGCTCTGCGAGGCGCAGGCGCCGAGGAGGACGGCGAAAACAGCGATCGCGATGCGCATCAGTGTCCCGGTTGTGATTGGATGCGGACGAACTTCTTCTTCATGCGGTTCACCACCTGGCCCGCGAGCTGCCCGCAGGCCGCGTCGATGTCGTCGCCGCGCGTCCTGCGAATGGTGGCGATGAAGCCCGCGTCGAGCAGCACCTGCTGGAAGCGCTTGATGCGGCTCCAGTCGGAGCGCTCGAAGCCCGAGTCGGGGAACCTGTTGAAGGGGATCAGGTTCACCTTGCTCGGGATTTTCTTCAGCAGGCGCGCGAGCTCCTTGGCGTGGTCGGGCGCGTCGTTCACCCCCTCGAGCAGCACGTACTCGAAGGTGATGAAGTCGCGCGGCGAGACCGCAAGATACTCGCGGCACGCATCGAGGAGATCGGCGATGGGATACGCGTCGTTGATCGGCATGATGCGGCTGCGCAGCTCGTCGTTGGGCGCGTGCAGGCTCACGGCGAGCGCGACCGGCAGCGCCTCGGCGAGCTTGCGGATCTGCGGCACCACGCCCGAGGTGGAGAGCGTCACGCGACGGCGCGAAAGGCCGTAGGCGAAATCGTCGAGCATGATCTTCATCGCGTCGACCACCGGCACGAAGTTGTTGAGCGGCTCGCCCATGCCCATCATCACGACGTTGCTCACCGGGCGCGGCGAACGCGGAAGTCCCTCCGCATTGAGGGCGGGTTCGAGAGCGTCCTCGGCTTCCTCGCGCCGGTCCAGGCGCGACGGCAAGCCCTCGCGCTCCATCTCCTCGAGGCGCCGATTCGCGACCCACACCTGGCCGATGATCTCGGCGACCTTCAGGTCGCGGTTGAAGCCCTGGCGGCCGGTCGAGCAGAACTTGCAGTCGAGCGCGCAGCCGACTTGCGAGGAGACGCACAGCGTGCCGCGGTCATCCTCGGGGATGTAGACGGTCTCGATGCCGTTGCCCACGCCCACGTCGAAGAGCCACTTCACGGTGCCGTCCTCGGAGCGATGCTCGGAGAGGATCGCCGGCGCCTTCACTTCCGCGATCGACTTCAGCTTCTCGCGCAGCGACTTGGCGAGATCGGTCATCGCGTCGAAATCGGCGACCCCGCGCTGGTGAATCCATTGGAACACCTGGCGCGCGCGAAACGCCTTCTCCGCCTGCGTGGCGAACCATTCGGTGAGCCCCGGCAGCGTGAAATTCAGGAGATTGGTCTTGTCCGTCATCTCGCGCCTCAACGCCTGTAGATCTGGCTCGACGCGAAGAAGTAGGCGATCTCGACCTCGGCGGTATCGGCCGCATCGGAGCCGTGAACCGCGTTGGCGTCGATCGATTGCGCGAAATCCTTGCGGATGGTGCCCGCCGCGGCCTTGGCCGGATCGGTCGCGCCCATCAGATCGCGGTTCCTGAGGATGGCGTTGTCGCCTTCGAGCACCTGGATCATCACCGGCCCGGAGCTCATGAATTCGACGAGGTCCTTGAAGAACGGGCGCCCGCGGTGGACTGCGTAGAAGCCCTCGGCGTCGTTGCGGGAAAGCCGCGCCATCTTCGCCGCGATGACCTTGAGACCGGCCTTTTCGAATCGGGAGTAGATCTCGCCGATCACGTTCTTGGCCACGGCATCCGGTTTGATGATCGAAAGGGTGCGCTCCACCGCCATGAAAATCTCCGCTAAATTGATGAAAAGTTTAGCTTTTCATACTAACACAGCGCGGCCTTTCCCGCCACCGTCCAGCACGGGGAAAACCCCTCCGCGCCCTCCTCGCAGGCGAATTCGGCGGCGATTCCGACCCCCGGGACCCAGACCAGCGCCGTGTCCCGGAAAAGGAGCGGCAATTTTTCCCGCTGCCAGGCGGGAACGGCGTGTTCCTGCAGCAGATTCTTGAGGGTGCGCGTAGGGCGCTTCGCGTCGATGCGGATCTTCTCGCCGCCCGAGCGCGGCATGAAGCACCAGTCGCCCGAATGCAGCGATGCGGCCGCGATGCCCGCGCCGCGCGTGGGGGCGAAGCCCACGGTGCCGCGCCCCGCGCCCAGGTCGACCTCGTTCTCGCCATGCCACGCGATGCGCCAGCCGAGCGCGCGCTCGGGGCCGCGCTCGATGTGCACGCGATCGCGAAAGCGCATCAGCGCCACGCCGTCGTGCTCGATGCGCACTCGGGCATCGGCGCGCGCGCCGAACAATTGCCTCGTCATCTGCGCCAGCCGCGCTTCGCTCGGCATGGCGAGCGCGTTCAGCGCGAGGAAAGCGCGCAGCGCGTTGGCGCGCCGGGGGCTCGAGAGGGCGGGCGGGATCGCGAGGGTCTCGCCTGCGGCCGCGCCGTCGGCCTGCGCAAGGTCGTCGAGGAGCTCGCGCGCGGCATTCGCGTGGCGCGCGAAGCGCGCGAGGGCATCGCGCCAACCGGGGAAACGCGCGTCGAGAAGCGGGGCCACTTCGCCGCGCAGATAGTTGCGATCGTGTTGGCGCGACGCGTTGGATTCATCCTCGATCCATTCGAGGCCGGCGTCCTCGGCATAGGCGCGAATGGCGGCGCGCGACGTGCCGAGGAGTGGCCGGTAGATCGTGACGTTCGAGCCCGCGAGAGGGCGCAGCTCGGGCATCGCCGCGACGCCCTTCAGACCGGCGCCGCGCAGGAGCTGCAGGAGGACGGTTTCCGCCTGGTCGTCCCGGTGGTGCGCGAGCGCGACGTAGGGCTCGGGCCGGCGCGCGTACGCGGCGTATCGCGCGGCGCGCGCCGCGGCTTCGAGACCCTCGCCCGAATCGCGCGCCACGCTCACGCGCTCGACCGCAAGCGGCACGCCGCGCGCAGCGCAAAAGCGCGCGCAGAACTGCGCCCAACGATCGGCATTGGGGCTCAGCCCGTGGTGGACGTGGAGCGCGCTCAGGCGCCCGGTCGCGCGTTTGGCGAGGAGGTCGAGCAGCACCGCGGAGTCGAGTCCGCCGGAGAATCCGACGCACACGGCGGCGGCGCCGGGCAGCCCGGCGAGAGCGCTACTCGGCCAGTTCCTTGAACTTTCCATAGTTGACCCAGCGCTCCTGGCGCCGCTCGAGGAGCGCGTCGGGCGAAAGGTCCTGCAGGCTTCGCAAGCTGTCCTGGATCGCCTTCTTGAGGCTCTTCGCCGCGTCCGCGTGGTCGCGATGCGCCCCGCCGAGCGGCTCGGCGATCACCTTGTCGACCAGGCCCAGGGCCTTCAGGCGCGAAGCGGTGATGCCGAGGCTCTCGGCGGCCTCGCCCGCGTTCTCGGCGCTCTTCCAGAGGATCGCGGCGCAACCCTCGGGCGAGATCACCGAGTAGGTCGAGTACTGCATCATGAGCGTGACATCGCCCACCGCGATCGCGAGCGCGCCGCCCGAGCCGCCCTCGCCGATCACGGTGACGACGACCGGCACGCGCAGCCCCGCCATCGCATAGAGGTTCTTGCCGATCGCCTCCGACTGCCCGCGCTCCTCCGCGCCGATCCCCGGATAGGCGCCCGGAGTGTCGACGAAGGTGAGCAGCGGCACGCCGAATTTCTCCGCGAGCTTCATCAGGCGCAGCGCCTTGCGGTAGCCCTCGGGGCGCGGCATGCCGAAGTTGCGGAAGATCTTGTCGTTGGTGTCGCGCCCCTTCTGGTGGCCGATCACCATGACGCTCTGCCCGTTGAAACGCGCGGGCCCGCCCACGATGGCGGCGTCGTCGGCGAACGAGCGGTCGCCGTGCATCTCCTCGAAATCGGTGCACAGCATGCCCACGTAGTCGAGCGTGTAGGGACGCTGGGGGTGGCGCGCGACCTTGGAGATCTGCCACGCGGAGAGCTTCGCGTAGATGTCCTTGGTGAGCTCGCGGCTCTTCTTCGACAGCCGCTCGATCTCCGCGGAGATGTCGACGGCGGAGTCGTCCTGCACGAAGCGCAGTTCCTCGATCTTCTGCTCGAGCTCGGCGATGGGCTGCTCGAAATCCAGGAAGCTTGTTTTCACGGGGCCGATTGTACAATGGCCGCCCATGGCAAATCGTCTCAGCAGGATCGTCACCCGAACCGGGGACGACGGCACCACCGGCCTCGGCGACGGGAGCCGCGTCGGCAAGGATTGCCCGCGGGTCGGGGTGATGGGAGATCTCGACGAGCTGAACAGCGCCATCGGCGTGGTCCTCGCCGAGCGCCTGCCCGACGCGGTGCAGGCGGCGCTCGCCGCGGTGCAGAACGACCTCTTCGACCTGGGAGGCGAGATCTGCATCCCCGGGCGCTCGGCATTGTGGGACGCACACCTGCAGGAAATCGACCTTCGCATCGAAAGCTTGCGCGAAAAGCTTGCGCCGCTGCGCGAGTTCGTCCTTCCCGGCGGCTCGCGTGGGGCGGCGGCGTGCCATCTCGCGCGCGCCGTCTGCCGGCGCGCGGAACGCTCGCTGGTGGCGCTGGGGCGCCTGGAGAGCGTTTCGGCGCTGAGCATCCAGTACCTGAACCGCCTCTCCGACATGCTCTTCCTCGCCGCGCGCGCCATCAACGCCCAATCGGGCACGGCCGAGCCGCTGTGGAAGCCAGGGCGCGAAGGCAAGGATTCATGACGCTCGAGGCCGCGCAGGCACGCCTCGCCGGGCTCATCGCCAAGTCCGCCCTCGGCGACCGCGCCGCTTTCGCCGAGCTTTATCGTGCCACCAGCTCGAAACTGTTTGCGGTCTCGCTACGTATAGTCCGGGAACGGCCGCTCGCGGAGGAAGCGTTGCAGGACAGTTTCGTCAACATCTGGAACCACGCGTCGGACTACGCGCAGGCGAAGAGCGCGCCGACCACGTGGATGACCGCGATCGTGAGGAACCGCAGCCTCGACATCGTGCGGCGCACGCGCGAAGAGCCCGATATCGACGACACGCTCGCCGCCAACCTCGTCGACCCGCGCGCGGCGCCGCCGCGCGAAGCCGAGGCGCGCGCCGAGGCGCACTCGATCCAGCACTGCCTCGAGGAGCTCGACGCCGAGCAGCGCCAGACCATCGCGCTCGCCTTCTTCCATGGCCTCACGCATTCCGAGCTCGCCGATCATTTGCGCCGTCCGCTGGGCACCGTGAAGACGCACATCCGCCGCGGGCTGCTCAAGCTCAAGGATTGCCTGATGCGCGCCGGCGCCACGGAGCGCGGCTGATGCGCCTGTCACCCACCGCCGCGCAGGAGCTCGCCGCCCAATACGTGCTCGGCACGCTGCGCGGACGCGCGCGGCGGCGCTTCGAATCCCTGGTGCGCGACGACCGCGCGCTCGCCGCGGAAGTGGCGCGCTGGGAACACGCGCTCACGCCGCTCGCCGAGCGCGTGCCCGCGGTGGAGCCGCCGAAGCGCGTCTGGTCGCAGATCGAAGCGCGCACCGCGCCGCGCTCCGCTCCCGCCGCGCGCACCGGCTTCTGGCGCGGCTTCGGCCTCATCGCCGCAGGGCTCGCCTCGGTGCTGCTCGCCTTCTTCGTCTTCATCTCGAGCGGTCCACGCAGCGAGCCCGTCTTCGTCGCAGTGCTCGCCGATACGGCGCCGCGCATGGTGGTGTCGATGCACCAGCCGGACATCCTGCGCGTGCGCGTGGTGAAGCCATGGGGCGCCATGAAGGCAGACCAGAGCCTCGAGCTGTGGGCGATGCCCAAGCAGGGCGCGCCGCGCTCGCTCGGGCTCGTGACCAACGCCATGGGCGACACGATGATCAAGGTCGCCGAGAACGATCCGCGCGTGCGGGATGTGAGCGCACTCGCGGTGAGCATGGAGCCGATGGGCGGCTCGCCGACCGGGCAACCCACCGGGGCGGTGGTCTGCCACGGCATGCTCGCGCCGGTGAAGCGCACCTAGCGCACGCGCGCGATCGCCTCGCAGAGCGCCGCGATGCCGTCCGGCGTGCGCGCGGTGAGGCGCTGGATGCGGTCGGCCTCGACGAACACCAGCCGCCCCGATCGCACCGCCGCGAGGCTCGGGCGCTGCAGCCATTGCGCGCGGAATTCTTCCGCCGATGCGGCCGAGCTCGCCCCCACGACCATCTCGGGATCGCGCCGATAGACCTCTTCCCAGGGCACCACCGGGGCGACGCCGGCGAGATCCTGGAAGACGTTGCTCGCGCCGCAGATCTCGAGCGCCTCGTTCATGAAGTGGCGCCCGGCGATGGTGGTGAGCGGGCGGTTCCAGATCTCGAGGATGGCGGTGAGCTTCGGCTTGCCCGCATAGTCGCGGCGCACTTTCGCGAGCCTGGACCGGTACTCGGCGGCGGGGGCCGCGCCATCGTTGCCGGTGAGCGTGCCGATCGCGCGCAATAGCCGCGGCACGTCCTCGAAGTTGCGCGAGTGCGCGACGAACACCGCCGCGCCGAAGCCCGTGATGCGCTCGATGTCCTCGCGCCTCACGCTGTCGCGCCACGCGAGCACCAGGTCCGGCCTCAACGCCGCGATCGCCTCGATCGAGAACGCCGCCGCGCTGGACACCTGCGGGAGTCTCTTCGCTTCCGGCGGATAATCGCTGTACGCGCTCACGCCCACCACGCGATCGCCCGCGCCCACCGAGAACGCGAGCTCCGTCAACGATGGCGCTAAAGTGACAATCCTTCGGGCTGGCTGCTTCAGTTCGACCAGGCGGTCGAGGTCGTCGCGGATCGAGATGGAGGCAGCAACGGACGGGGTGATGCAAAGGGCCATGAAAACGCAGATGAACGCAGATGTAGCGCAGATGAACGTACTGCAACTTCTAGCAAGGTCTTGGGGTACGTTCATCTGCGCTACATCTGCGTTCATCCGCGTTTACAAAGCATTTCGGTCAACGTAGCCGCCGCCGCTTCTCATAGGTTTCCCGTACCAGCGCGCAGTCCTCCAGAAAGTACGGCAGCTCGTCGAGCGTGAGCGCCTGCCCGGCATCGACCAGCGCCTTGCGCGGGTCGGGATGCACGTCGGTGAGGACGAGGTTCGCGCCGGCGACGATGCCCTGCGCGGCGACGTGGAAGATGTCCTGCAGCCCGTCGGGCGCCATGGCGCGGATGCCCACCGAATGCGACGGATCGATGCACACCGGCATGCGCGTCAGGCGCTTGACCACCGGCACGTGCGCGAAGTCCACCAGATTCCTGTGCGGGTCGCCGAAGTTGGTCTTCATCCCGCGCAGGCAAAACACGATGTCGCGGTTCCCGGCGCTCGCCACGTACTCCGCGGCGAGGAGCGACTCGTGCAGCGTGATGCCGAAGCCGCGCTTGAGGAGGATCGGAAAGTCGCGCTGACTCCCCACCGTCTTCAGCAGCTCGAAGTTCTGGGTGTTGCGCGTTCCGATCTGCAGCATCACGCCGGCGGGGTCACCCGTCTCGCGCAGCGCTGCGCGAATCTCGTCGAGGTGCTCGTCGCGCGTGACCTCCATGGAGATCACGCGGATGGCGTACTTGCCGGCCAGCTCGAAGACGTACGGCAGACAGCTCTTGCCGTAGCCCTGGAACGAGTAGGGGCTGGTGCGCGGCTTGTAGGCGCCCATGCGCGCGCACACCTGGCCCGCGGCCTGCAGCGCCTTGAAGGTCTGCTCGGTGTACTCGCGCGTGTCGACCGCGTTCAAGCCCGCGACCACGTGGAACGAATCCTGGTCGAAGGTGACGCCACGATAGGTGAAGCGGATCGGCTCCTCGTTGCCCTTGTGGCGGCCGAGGATGCGGAACTCTTCGGCCTTGCTCATTCGCGCTGCCGCAGGCGGCGCTCGCGCACGCCGACGGCGAGCGTTTCGAGGAGCGCCACCGTGTCGTCCCACCCGAGGCAGGGATCCGTGATCGAAACGCCATGGGCGAGCGGCTGGCCGGGCACCAGGTCCTGGCGGCCGGCGTTCAGATGGCTCTCGACCATCACGCCGACGATGCGCTCGTCGCCCGCGGCGATCTGGCCCGCGACGTCGGCGCCGACTTCCATCTGCTTCTCGTATTTCTTTGATGCGTTGGCGTGCGAGAAATCCACCATGAGGTGCGGCGCGAGGCCCGCGGCGGCGAGCTCCCGGGCGGCGGCGTCGACGCTCGCCGCGTCGTAGTTGGGCGATTTTCCGCCGCGCAGGATCACGTGGCAGTCCTCGTTGCCGACGGTCTCGAAGATGGCTGCCTGCCCGGTCTTGGTCATCCCCATGAAGGCGTGCGGCGCCGCCGCGGCGCGCAGCGCATCGACCGCGACCTTGATCGAGCCGTCGGTGCCGTTCTTGAATCCGACCGGGCACGACAATCCCGAGGCGAGCTGGCGGTGGGTCTGGGACTCCGTGGTGCGCGCGCCGATGGCACCCCAGGCGATGAGGTCGGAGATGTACTGCGGGGAGAGGAGGTCGAGGAACTCGGTTGCCGCGGGCAAGCCCATGTGGTTGATGTCGAGGAGAAGCTTCCTCGCCAGGCGCAGCCCCTCGTTGATGGCGAAGCTGCCGTCCAGGCGCGGATCGTTGATGAAGCCTTTCCACCCCACCGTGGTGCGCGGCTTCTCGAAATAGACGCGCATCACGACGAGGAGATCGGCGGCGTGGCGCTGCGCGGCCTGCTTCAGCTTCGCGGCGTATTCGAGCGCGGCTCCCGAGTCGTGGATCGAGCACGGTCCCACGACGGCAACCACGCGATCATCGGCGCCGTGCAGGATGCGGTGCACGGCTTGCCGCGCGTTGGTGACCGTGGCGAGCGAGCCCACGTCCACCGGCAGCTCTTCGAGCAGTAGTTGCGGCGCGATGAGCGCGCGAACGGCCGATATTCGAAGGTCGTCCGTCCTGCCGACGACCGGCATCGATTTCTTTTCCGCGCTTGCCATCTTCATTCCTCCACTGCCACGCGCCGCGCACGCACGCCCTCGGCGAGCGTGTCGAGCAGGTTGACCGTATCCGTCCATCCGAGGCAGGCGTCGGTGATCGACACCCCGTAATCGAGGGCCTTGCCGGGCATGAGGTCCTGGCGCCCCGGGTTGATGTGGCTCTCGATCATCGCGCCGACGATGCGCCGCTCGCCCGCGGCGAGCTGGGCGGCGACGTCCTTGCCGACCTCAAGCTGCCGGCGAAACTGTTTCGAAGAATTGGCGTGCGAGAAATCCACCATCAGGTGCTGAGCGAGGCCCGCATCGGCGAGCTCCCGGCACGCCGCGTCGACGCTCGCCGCGTCGTAATTGGGCGCCTTGCCGCCGCGCAGGATCACGTGGCAGTCCTCGTTGCCGGCGGTCTTGAACACCGCGACGTGACCCGACTTGGTGACCGAGATGAAATGGTGGCGCGCGGCGGCGGCCTTGATCGCGTCGACCGCGATGCGGATGTTGCCGTCGGTGCCGTTCTTGAAGCCGACCGGGCACGACAGGCCCGAGGCGAGCTGTCGGTGGGATTGCGATTCGGTGGTGCGCGCGCCGATGGCACCCCAGGCGATGAGGTCGGCGATGTACTGCGGGGAGATGAGGTCGAGGAACTCGGTCCCGCAGGCGACGCCGATCTCATTGACTTCGAGGAGGAGCTTCCTCGCAAGGCGGATGCCCTCGTTCATGTCGAAGGTCTCGTCCAGGTGCGGGTCGTTGATGAAGCCTTTCCAGCCGACCGTGGTGCGCGGCTTCTCGAAGTAGACGCGCATCACGATGGCGAGGTCGTGTCCGAGGCGATTGCGCTCGCCCTTCAGGCGCTTGGCGTAATCGACCGCCGCCTGGTAATCGTGGATCGAGCACGGCCCCACGACCACGAGGAGGCGATCGTCGGCCCCGCGCAGGATGTCGTGCACCGCCGTGCGTCACGTGCGGCATTTCAGCTTTCCAAAAAAAAAACCGCCAGATTTCGGTCTGGCGGTTTTCGTGGATTCGTTCGGCTAACCCCGGCTCAAATCCTCTCAACCGCCTGCGGCGTGAGATGGAAGAACCAGGAGAAGTAGGCGATCCTGCGATTCATGGTGCAAATGCTAGCATAACCCCCCATGAAACGCCTGCTCGCGCTCCTCTGCGCGGCGCTCCCGGCCGCGGCGTTCGCGTACCCGTCCGACTCGCCGCAAGCGCGACCCTTCAGCTTGGCCCTGGAGCCGAAAGGCATGCACGAGGAATGCCTGCGCGTGGAAGCGGGCGAGAAGCGCAAGTACTACTGGAAGGCCGACGCGCCGGTGGACTTCAACATCCATTACCACCGCGAAACCGAGGTGTTCTACCCGGTGAAGCGCGAAGCCATGCGCGGCGACGGCGGCGCCTTCACCGCCAGGACCGGCGAGGACTACTGCTGGATGTGGACCGCGCGCGACAAGCCGGCGAAGCTCGAGGGGCGCATAGAGACCCAGTGAAAAGTGGTGTCAGGTACGACTTTTCGAGGAGAGACTCCGTCACGAAAAGTCGTACCTGACACCACTTTTCAGCTTTTAAGCCGGAACGAACTTCAGCGCCACGCCGTTGTTGCAATAGCGCTTGCCGGTAGGCTTCGGGCCGTCGTCGAACACGTGGCCCTGGTGCCCCTCGCAGCGCGCGCAGTGGTACTCGGTGCGCGGCAGGATCAGCTTGAAGTCGGTCTTGGTCTCGAGGTGGCCGGGGACGAAGGCGTAGAAGCTGGGCCACCCGGTGCCGCTCTCGTACTTGGTGTCGGAGGTGAAGAGCGCGAGGTCGCAGCCGGCGCACATGAAGGTGCCCTTGCGCTTCTCGCCGTTCAATGGGCTCGTGCCCGCGCGCTCTGTGCTTTCGTGGCGCAGCACCGCGTACTGCTCGGGCGTGAGGCGCTTCTTCCACTCGTCGTCGGAGAGCTTCAGCTTCTCCACCTTGGCGGCGTCTTCGGGCTTGGCGGCGTCGGCGCGATGCATGGCGAAGAGCGCTCCCAGGGTGGCGATGAAATGTCTGCGGTTCATGGTCATGTCGGATATACGCGAACGCGTGTCAGTCGGATGCAGCCGAGTTGCCTTACGCGGTGCCGCCGACGGTGAGCCCCTCGATGCGGATGGTGGGCTGGCCCACACCCACCGGCACGCTCTGGCCTTCCTTGCCGCACATGCCGATGCCCGGATCGAGGCACATGTCGTTGCCGATCATGGTGACGCGTGTGAGCGCATCGGGGCCGTTGCCGATCAGGGTCGCGCCCTTCACCGGGTACTGGATCTTGCCGTTCTCGACCCAGTAGGCTTCCGAGGCCGAGAACACGAACTTGCCGCTGGTGATGTCGACCTCGCCGCCGCCGAAATTCACCGCGTAGAGGCCGCGCTCGACGGAGGCGATGATCTCCTGCGGATCCTGGTCGCCCCCCATCATGAAAGTGTTGGTCATGCGCGGCATCGGGATCGCGGCGTACGATTCGCGCCGCCCGCTGCCGGTGACCGGCACGCCCATGAGGCGCGCGTTGAGCCGGTCCTGCAGGTAGCCGCGCAGGATGCCGTCCTCGATCAGGACGTTCCTCGTGGTGGGATTGCCCTCGTCGTCGATGGACAGCGACCCGCGCCGGTCGGGCAGCGTGCCGTCGTCGACCACGGTGACGCCGGGCGCGGCGACACGCTCGCCGATGCGCCCGCTGAAGGCCGACGTGCCCTTCCTGTTGAAGTCGCCCTCGAGGCCGTGGCCGATTGCCTCGTGCAGCAGAACGCCCGGCCAGCCCGGGCCGAGAACGACGCTCATCACACCCGCCGGCGCGGGGCGCGACTCGAGGTTCACGAGCGCCTGGCGCACCGCGTCGTGCGCGAGGTCCTCGAGGATCCCGCCGGTGAAGAAGCCGTAGCCGAAGCGCCCGCCCGCACCCTGGTGCCCCTGCTCGCGGCGCCCATCCTGCTCGGCGATGACGGTGATCGAGAGGTGAACGAGGGGGCGAACGTCCGCGGCAACGCCGCCATCGGCGCGTGCGACGAGCACCACGTCGTATTCGCCCGACAGGCGCGCCATCACCTGCTTCACGCGGGGATCTACCGCGCGCGCATATTTCTCGATGGCCTCGAGGATCTTCACCTTCGCGCCATCGTCGAACTGCGCGACCGGATCGATCGGCGCGTAGAGCGCGGGCCCCGCCCGCACCAGCGCTTTGCCGACGAGCGCATCGCCGCCGTCGGAGGCGATCGCGCGCGTGACCTTCGCCGCGGCCTCGAGCGCCTCGACGTTGATATCGTCGGAGTAGGCGAACGCCGTCTTCTCGCCCGCCACCACGCGTACGCCCACGCCCTGGTCGATGGAATAGCTTCCGGACTTCACCTCGCCTTCTTCCAGCGACCAGCCTTCGGAGCGGTTGTACTGGAAGTAGAGGTCGGCATCGTCGGCCTTGTGGGCGAGGATGGTGCCGAACACCTTGTGGGTCGCGAGCTCATCGATCCCGAAGGGAGCAAGGAGCGTGGCGCGCGCGATGTCGAGGGTGGACGGGCCGGGCTTGGTCATTCGGAGCTCTTCAGTCTCGATCAAATTCAGCAGCGGGTTCAAATGCTTACCACTGCCGAACGGTCTTGTGGGTCAGGGCGGGAAGGCTTTTGCGGATCTTCGCCTGATAGGTGGGGTTCACGCCGGCGACCACAACCCCAGAGCCGCGCGGCAAGCGGTCCAGCACCACCCCCCAGGGATCCACGATCATGGTATGACCATGGGTTTCGCGACCGTTCACGTGATAGCCGCCCTGGGCGGGCGCGATCACATAGGCCAGGTTCTCGATGGCGCGCGCGCGGATGAGCGTGTCCCAATGGGCCTTTCCCGTGGTCTCGGTGAAGGCCGATGGCACCAAAATGAGGTCAACGTCGCCCATCGCCCGGTAGAGTTCGGGAAAACGCAGGTCGTAGCAAACGGAAATTCCCAGCTTTCCGTAGGGGGAATCCACCGTGCAAATCGCCTTGCCGGGCTCGATGGTGCGCTCCTCGGTGTAGCGCTCTGACCCCATATCGAAGCCGAAGAGGTGGATCTTGTCGTAGCGCGCCACGCGCTTGCCTTCCTGGTCGTAGACCAGGCACGAATTGCGCACCTTGTCGGGAAGGCTCGACTCCAGGGGAACGGAGCCGCCCACGATCCAAACGCGGTGGCGGCGCGCCTCGGCGGCGAGGAAATTCTGGATCGGGCCCACGCCGTCCTTCTCGCGCGCCGCGACCTTGTCGGTGTCCTTCATGCCCATGATGGCGAAGTACTCGGGCAGCGCGATGATGCGTGCGCCGGTGGCCGCCGCCAGCTCGATCAGGCGCCCCGCCTCCTGCAGGTTGGCCTGCACGTTGGGTCCCGACGCCATCTGGATGGCGGCCACGCGGAACATCGACTGCGTGGTCGACATCGTCTCGCGGAGCGCCGCGGGCGTGGTGGAGTTGCGGGTGATGATCATCGCTATTGGCTACGCGCCGGCGGCCCGGCCGGATTCGCTGCGGCGGTTGGGGAAGCGGCCTCCGGGGCGTTGGCCGCGGTCTTCGGCGGCGCGGCGGAAAGACGCGTGACCTGTGGATTATCCCACGACCCCGTCACCTGGTACTCGTACGCGACCACCTTGCCGAGCGGGTTCTTGAGGAGCTTGGAGACGAGGAGCGTGGAAAGGCCGAGCACCGGCGTGCCGATCAGCGTCGCGGCGAGCGCGATGCCCTCGCCCACCTCCGGGACGATATGCATGGTGAGCGCCTGCGTCTCCTGCGGGATCGAGACCTCCCCCGTCATGCTCACGAAGGCCGACGGCCCGGCGATCTCGAAGCCGTCGGTGAGGAGCACCCCGCGCGCGACCTTCACGTCGCCCTGGATGCGCTCGAAGGCGAAGCCCGCGCTGAACACGTCGCGGAAATCGAACATCGCGCGCTGCGGCAGCGACTGCAGCGAGACAAGCCCGAGGAGCTTGCCCGCTCCCGGCTCGATCTTGGCGAACTGGCCGCGGCGCGCGTCGACCTTGATGGTGCCCGCGAGATTCGCGGTCGCGAAATCGTACGGATAGCCCGGCCACACCAGCTGGCCCTCGAGCTGGCCGCTGCCGCGCTTGAGATAGTCGCCGTAGCCGAACTGCCCCATGAGGGCGTTCAGGTTCTCGGTCTCGAGCTTCAACGTGAGCGTGGTGAGCGAGCCCGTGGCGGTGCGCCGCCAGCCGCCGCTCGAAAGGAACTTGGCGTGGCCATTCACGATGTCGAGCTTGTCGATGCGCCATTCGTCGCCCGCGGGCTCGGCCTTCAGGTCGAGGGCCCCGAGCCACTTGCCCTTGAACTCGAAGCGTTGCGCGGTGATGTCGAGCGCGGGCAGATCGGCCTGCGCGCCCTCGCGCGGCTCCACGGGCGCGGCGCCCGGCGTGGGCTCGACTATCGACAGGCGCTCGAGCTTGGCCACGAGGCGGCCCTTGCCCGCCCAATCCCATTGGATGTCGCCCGCGACGAGCGGGCCTTCGAGCTTGCCGGTCCACTGCGAGCCCTTGCGCGCGAGCTGCGCGCTCATCTGGCGGAATTCGCGTCCCCAGTAGCGCGCGCGGCCGAGCTTGAGGTCGAGGCCGCGCAGCTCCAGGCCTTCGGCGCCGGCGGGCGCGCCCGGCTCACGCGGCGCCGCGAAGACCGCCTGCCACGCATCGACGTCGACATGGGGCAGCTCGCCGTAGAGCCACACGCCCTCGCGCGCGGCCTCGTTCGCCACCGGCGCGCCGAACTTGAGCAATGCGCTCCAGCGCTCGCCCGCCTTCGAGAAGCGGCCGTAGACGCCGTCGGCGAGCGTCACGTTGCTCACCTCGGCATCGGTGCCCAGCCGCGACAGCGTGACCGTCACCGCGCGCGCGTCGCCCGCCGCTTTCGCGAGCGGCTGCGGAAGGCTAGACGCGAGGCCCTTCAGATCGGAAGTCACCACGAGCTCGCTCCCCTGCCTGCCGGACACCACGCGCGCCTTCCAGTCGGTCGCGCCGGAAAGGTTCGCGACGATGGATGCGGGCGCGTACGCGCTCATCGCCGCCGAATCGATCCTGCCCTCGATCTGCGTGACGACCTGGCCATCCTGTGTGGCCATGGTGAGCGATGCCGGCTTGCCGAAGAGCGTGCCGGCGATCGCCGGCGCACGCACCGCGCTCTCGGTGAAGGCGAGCCGCCCGCGCACGTCGCGCATGGCGAGCGTGTGTCCCACGGTCGCCGTCGCGCCCGCGAACAGGTAGTCGCCCACCACGCGCACCGGGTCCGTGCCCCACATCGGATAGACGAGCTGCAGCTTGAGCCGTCCCGGGCCCTCGACCGACACCGCGCGCGTGAACGCCCCGGGCCCATTCACGAGCGGCGACTCGCGAAGAAAGCGCACGGTGTCGGCACCGGTAGTGTCGATGTCGCCCGTCACGGTGAGCACCGGCGGCTTGGCGCCCAGGTCCTCGACGATCGCGGAGACCGAGCTCGCGCGGCTGGCGAAGATGTTGGCGCGCTCGGCGCGGATCTCCAGGCGCCGGTTCTCGAACTTGAAGTCGCCCTCGATCGCGTCGATCGAAGGCCAGTCGGGGTGGTACTTGAGGCGCCCGTCGCGAATGTCGCCCTCCACCCGGAAAAGCCCCGGATGCTCGCCGCCGAACGGAAAGCCCCACATGTCGCCCTTCACCTCGAAGCCGATGCGCGCGCTGGTGCCCGACTGCACCGAGCGCTCCAGCCAGTCGCGGGTGGCCGCGATGTTGTTGGGCAGGTAATTGGCCACGCGGCTCGCCACCGCACGCGTGAATTCGCCCTTCAGGTCCACGTATCCCGGCGAGCGCTCCCTGGCCTCGGGCAGCGCTCGCCATACGCCCGCCACGCGGCCTTCGCCGTCGGCGTTGGCGAAGCGCGCATCGGCGATGGTGACCTCGAGGGCGTTGCCCACGTGCTTCCACGTGGCGCGCGCACCGAGGGTGTCGAAGGCGAACGGCTGGCGGAAGAGGCGCCGCAGCTCGAAGCCGGCGTTCCTCGATTCGAGCAGCACCGTTCCGCCGTCCTGGGTGCCTTCGACGCTTCCCGTGATGCCCGACATGCCGGGGAAATTCTCGACGCCGTTGATGGCGAGGTCCTCGAAGCGCCCCTTCACCGCGTAGCTCTTCATCGGCGCCGCGCCTGCCCCCGTCCAGGCGAGCGAGGCGTCGCGGATGCGCCCGCGCGGGGCGAAGCGTTGCACCTGCGCCTTGATGTCGCGCGGCACCGGGAAGTAGTCGATGAGCGTCGCCGCGATCTTCAGGTCGATGCCGTCGGCCTTGACGTCGACATGCTCGGCCTTGCCGGGCTCGGCACGCCGCGACAGGGAGAAGCTGCCGAATTGCGCCGCGACGCGGTAGGTGGCGCGCCCCGAGATCGTGGCGAGGTCGAGCGGCAGCGCGTCGGCGGCGAGCTGGCCCTTCGCATCGCGCATGTTGATGTCGGCGACGACCTCGCGCAGGCCCTCGGAATTGAAGTGCGCCCACAGGCGCAGGGCGCCCACGCCGCTCCTCAGGGTCTCGGGAACCGGCAGGTGCGCGCGCAGCCTGCCGAGGTCGGCATCGCGGGTCTCTCCGTACGCGTCGCCGTCGGCGAGCCAGCGGCTGCCGTCGCGGGTGAGCTTCACGTCGGCGCGCAGGTCGATACGTCCGGCGAGCTCGCGCGGGGGCACGGCGGTCAATGCCGCGTGATGGCGCCCGAGGTGCTTCCTTACCGCGATCTCCACGCCGGTGAGCTGGATCTCGGGCGCGTCGGACTTCTCGTCGCGCCAGGTGAGCGATGCGTCGTGGATGCCCAGGCGCGGCTGCGCGAGGAGCCATTCGGTGAAGGCGCCATCGTCCGGGCCGGCCTTGTTGAGCGGCTTGTCGGCGAGGTAGATGAGCCCGTCGGCGCCGCGGCGCAGCGCGAGCGCGGGGCGATAGAAATCGACGTCGTGGAAGCGCACCCGGCCGAAGGCGAGGTCCCACCACGATAGCGTCACCTCGGCGCGCTCGAAGCCGAGCGCGACCTTGCCGCGCCGGTCGTTGATGGCGAAGCCTTCGAAGGAGATGCTGGGGCGCAGCCCGTCCCAGCCGCCGCTCACGGCGCGCGTGGTCACCGCCATGCCCGAGGCCTTCTCGATGGAGGCGACGATGTCGGCGCGGAAATCGTCGACGTTGGGCAGCGCCACGTAGCGCAGGTACAGCACGAGGAGCGCGAAAGCGACGACGAGCACGGCCGCGGCGCCCGCTGCCAGGCGGAGAATGATTCGCGGTAAGGCCTTGATTCGGCAGTCCTCGGGCGGTGCCCGGGCGCGGCGAGCGCGGGGCGGGTTTTGTGCTGGTATTGTACCGCCTCAATGACGCGCCGCCCGGTCCCGCAGTCGTTTCGTCCCGCCTTCGAACGCACCCTCCGGCTCTCCCGATATGTCGCCCGCGTCGCCACGGCGCGTCCCGCGGTGGTGGACGAGCTCGAGCGGCGCGATGCGCGCCCCTTTACGCGCGAAGAGATGCGCGCCGCGCTCGCAGCGCAGGGCGAATCGGGCGCCACTCGCTTGCGGCGGCTGCGCGAGCGGGTGATGGTGTCGCTCGCCCCCCGCGACCTGAATGGCCTCGCCGCCTTGGACGAAGTGTTCGCCACCATGGGCGCGCTCGCAGAGGAGAGCATCACCGCCGCGGTGGACGAAGCGCATCGCGCCAGCGCCGAGGTGCACGGCGAGCCCGCCGAGGGCACGCGACTCACGGTCGCCGCGCTCGGCAAGCTGGGCGGTTGCGAGCTGAACGTCTCATCCGACGTGGACCTCGTGTTCCTCTACGGCGCCGAGGGCGACACCGCGGGGCCGCGGCGCGTCTCCCACCACGAGTTCTTCGCCTCGGCCGGCAAGAAGGTGATCGCGCTCCTCTGCGAAATCACTGCCGATGGGCAGGCATTCCGCGTGGACATGCGGCTACGCCCGTTCGGCGACAGCGGCCCGCTCGCCTCGTCGCTCGCCTCCCTCGAGGACTACTTCATCGCCCACGCACGCCCGTGGGAGCGCTATGCGTGGCTGAAGGCGCGCGTCGTCGCCGGGCCCGCCGAGGGCGTCGCCGAACGCGTCGAACCCTTCGTGTACCGCCGCTATCTCGACTATGGAATGCTCGAGCAGATGCGCGAGCTGCACGCACGCATCTTCGAGGCCGCGATCCGGCGCCGCAAGGCGGACGACATCAAGATCGGCGCGGGCGGCATCCGCGAGATCGAGTTCGCGGTGCAGCTCTTCCAGATGGTGCGCGGCGGACGCGAGCCGGGACTGCGCACGACCTCCACGCGCGCCGCCATGAAGGCGCTCGCCGAGCGCGGGCTGATCGAGCCCGCGCGCATCGCGGGCCTCGCCGGCGCCTACGATTTCCTGCGCCGTCTCGAGCATCGCCTGCAGTACTACGACGACCAGCAGACGCAGGCCCTGCCGCGCACGCCCGAGCACCAGGCCATCATCGCCGAGGCGATGGACCATGGGTCGTGGGATGCCCTGAAGGCGGACATCGACATGCACCGCGCCGTGGTGCAGGAAGCCTTCAACGCGCTATTCGAGGCCCAGCCCGCACGCGATGAATCGTCGCGCATCGCCGCGTGGCTGAACGACCCGCAGGCCACGCCCGATGCCGAGGGCCTCGCGGAGGACTTGCGCGAGGCCGGCATCGTCGACGGGCAATCCGTGGCGAGGCGGCTCATCGACTTCACGCGCGCGCGCCGCTATCGCGCCCTCTCGGCGCCGATCCGCGCCAAGCTGGAGCGCCTGCTGCCGGCGTTCGTCGCCGCGCTCTCCGAGGCCGGCGGCACCGAGGCCACGGCCACGCGCCTCATCGCGCTCCTCGAGGCGATCGACGGGCGCGAGGCTTACTACTCGCTGCTGGTGGAGTATCCGCAGGTGCTGCGGCGCGCGGCCCACCTCATGGCGAAGAGCGCGTGGGCGGCGCGGCTCCTCGCGCGCCACCCGATCCTGCTGGACGAACTCACGCGCGGCGCCTCGGGCTTCGCCTTGTCCGATTGGAAGGCCGAGCGCGCGACGCTCGGCGCCGAGATCGCGGCGCTCGAAGGCGACGTCGAGCGCGTGCTCGACCATTTGCGGCATTACAAGCATCGCCAGGTGCTGCGCCTCACCATCGCCGACCTCGAGGGCGAGCTCGGGGTGATGGCTCTGTCCGACGAGCTGTCCGCGCTCGCCGACACGATCCTCGACGTGACGCTGGTGGAAGTGGCAAAGAGTCTGGGAGTTGAATTGGGTCGCCGTCGACACGGGAACGACGACGCATCTGCCGGCATACCGGGCTTCAGCATCGTCGGCTACGGAAAGCTGGGCGGCAAGGAGCTGGGCTACGGCTCCGACCTCGACATCATCTTCCTCTACGACGAGGCGAGCGCGCCGCCCGCGGAGCAGCTCGCGCGCATCGCGCAGCGCGTGGCGAGCTGGCTCACCGGCCATACCGCGGCGGGCGTGCTCTACGAGACCGACTTGCGCCTGCGCCCCGACGGGGCGTCGGGACTCCTGGTGAGCTCGCTCGCCTCCTTTCGCGACTACCAGACGAAGCGCGCCTGGACCTGGGAGCACCAGGCGCTCACGCGCGCGCGCTTCGTGGCCGGCGACATCGCGCTGGGCGGGCGTTTCGAGGCATTGCGCGACGAGGTCCTCGCCACGCCGCGCGAGCGCGCCACGCTCCTGGAAGAGATCCGCGCCATGCGCCGCAAGATGCGCGCCGAGCACAAGCACGAGGCGAAGGAGCTGAAGCAGGTCGAAGGCGGCATCATCGACCTCGAGTTCGCGGTGCAGGCGCTGGTGCTCGCCGAGGCGCCGAAGCACCCCGGGCTTCGCGAGAACAAGGGCAACCACACGCTGCTCAAGCGCGCCGGCGACCTGGGGCTCATCGACGCGCAGATCGCCGCCGACGCGGCCGACGCCTACCTCGCCATGAGGAGGCGCACCCACGAAGCGGCGTTGAACGACGAGGACAAGGTGCGCCTCGCGCCCGGCGAGCTCGAAGGCGAGCGCGAGGCGGTAAAACGCCTCTGGAAGGAAGTGTTCGGCTAGAAAAGTGGTGTCAGGTACGACTTTTCGCTAGGCCGCTGCCGAAGTCTGCGAGCGCTCCAGCGCGGCGGTGAGCTGGTAGACCTGCATGCGCCCCTTGCCCTTGATCTCGAGCTCCTGCGAGGACTCGAAGCGGAAGCGGTTGTAGAGGCGCCGGTGGGTCATGAGGTCCACGTGAATCGTCTCGGGCGCGGCGTCCGCGGCGAGGCGGAAGGCGACGTTCACCGTATCGCCCCACATGTCGTAGATGAATTTCTTCTTGCCGATCACGCCCGCGACCACCGGCCCGGTGCCGATGCCGATGCGGATCTGCAGGCGCTCGCCGGTGCGCTTCCTGTATTCGTCGATCTTCTGGATCATCTCGATCGCCATGGAGGCGACCGCGTCGGCGTAGTGGATCTGCGCGCCGGTGTCCAAGCCCGCGCACGCCATGTAGGCGTCGCCGATGGTCTTGATCTTCTCGACGCGGTGCTTCTCGGCGATGTCGTCGAACATCGAGAACACGTCGTTCAGGATCTTCACCGTCTCCACCGGCGAGAGCTCCTCGGTCATGCGCGTGAAGCCCACGATGTCGGCGAACATCACCGTCACGTCCGCGTGGCCCTGCGCGATGTTGATCTCGTTTCGCTTCAGGCGCTCGGCGATCGCCGGCGGCAGGATGTTCAGCAGCAGGCGTTCGCTGCGGTCCTTCTCGAGGCGGATCTCCTCGTATTGCGCGTCCACCTGCTGGCGCAGCTTCTGCTTCTCGCTCGCGAAATACCAGAGGAGCGAATAGATCATCACCGAGATCGCGGCGAAATTGAGCACGAAGAAGACGGCCACGGTCTGCAGGTCGAACTTGCCCGCCGTGCCCGACAGCATGTAATCGAAGACGCCCGCCATCACCGTCATGAAGAGCCAGGCGAAGAACCACGGCATCGACTGGCGCGTGCCGAGCACGGTCACCGCGCCCACCGGCGCCATGAGCCCCCACAGGCTCACCCCCGAGGCGTTGACGAAGTTGCCGATCGACCACTGCATCGCGAAGGGCGTGAAGAGGATCAGGCCGAGCTGGATCACCGCGAACGTGTAGAGGCGGCGGAATTTCCACCACAGGCCGATGGTGAGGACCGACAGGCCCTGGAAGATGAGCGGGATCGCGGTCGAATACTGGTAGCCCATGCTCCAGTAGACGGCGAGCCAGAGCGCCGCGGCGCACATCATGAAGCCCGTGGTGAGCATCAGCATGTCGCCGGAAAGCTTTTCCTCGGGCGACAACGCCGCCGCCACGCCGAGCCTAGCAGGCTGCGCGGTGGCGAACTTGTGCGACGGGTCCCCTGGAGAATCCTGCATTTCCCGACTGGTGTTGCGCCTGTTGTTGTGCTGCAGCAATCGCCCCGATTATGGCATAGAACCCCGCGCGGCTGGCCCGCGGTTTTGGGCTAGAATTCCCCTCTCACGCACCGTTTCCCGGAGCATCCATTCATGTCGATGGCAGATCGCGACGGCCTCATCTGGTACGACGGCAAGCTCGTGCCGTGGAGGGAGGCCACGACCCACGTCCTCACCCATTCGCTGCACTACGGGCTCGCGGTTTTCGAGGGCGTGCGCGCCTACAAGACGGAGATCGGCACCGCCGTCTTCCGGCTGAAGGAGCACACCGAGCGCATGTTCAATTCCGCCAAGATCTACCAGATGGAGATCCCGTTCTCCAAGGAAGAGCTGATGGCGGCGCAGCGCGAAGTCGTCCGCGTGAACCAGCTCGAGAGCTGCTACCTGCGCCCGCTCGCCTTCTACGGCTCCGAGAAGATGGGCGTGTCGCCGGTCGGCGCCAAGGTGCATGTCACCATCGCCGCGTGGCCGTGGGGGGCGTACCTCGGCGAGGACGGCTTGAAGAAGGGCATCCGCGTGAAGACCTCGTCGTTCGCACGCCACCACGTGAACGTCACCATGGCGCGCGCCAAGGTCGCGACCACCTACGCCAACTCGATCCTCGCCAACCTCGAGGCCACGCAGCACGGCTACGACGAGGGCCTGCTCCTCGATACCGACGGCTTCGTCGCCGAGGGCGCGGGCGAGAACATCTTCATCGTGAAGGACGGGCGCGTCTACACCCCGGAGCTCACCACGGCGCTGGACGGCATCACCTGGCGCTCGGTGCAGTCGATCTGCTCGGACCTGGGCATCGTGGTGGAGAAGACGCGCCTCACCCGAGACGACGTCTACATCTGCGACGAGGCCTTCTTCACCGGTACCGCGGCGGAGGTCACGCCCATCCGCGAGCTCGACCGGCGCGTGATCGGGCAGGGCTCGCGCGGCCCGGTGACCGAGCGCATCCAGACGGCTTTCTTCGACATCGTCCACGGACGCAACCGCAAGTACCACCACTGGCTCTCGCCGGTCGAAACGCAAAATGTCGCTGCCGTCCGAGCTTGACCAGAAGTGCGTGGAGCTCACCGCGGCCGATCTCCCGCTGCACTGCCCGCTGCCGTCGCAGAAGCTCTGGAACACGCACCCGCGCGTCTATCTGCCCATCGAGATGACGCGCGAGGCGCGCTGCCCCTATTGCGGAACGCTATACAGACTCGTCGGTGATGTTGGCCCTGGCGGGCACTGAGGAAAGCGCATCCGGACGCTCGTCATAGCTCCGTCGTGGATCGGTGACGCGGTCCTGTCACACCCTCTCCTGGTTCGCCTGAAAGAGCGCGATCCGCACGGCACGATCGACGTTCTCGCGCCGCCCTGGGCCCTTCCCGTCTATCGCCGCATGCCCCAGGTCGCGCGGGCGATCGCGCTGCCGTTCGGGCACGGAGCGCTCGAGCTCGGCGCGCGCCGGCGCTTCGCGAAAGCCTTGCCGGCCTATGAGCGCGCGGTGGTCCTGCCCAACAGCTTCAAATCGGCGCTGATCCCCTGGCATGCCGGCATTCCCGTGCGCACCGGCTATCGCGGCGAGATGCGCTACGGCCTCCTGAACGACCTGCGCGTGCTCGATGAGGAGAAGCTCCCCCTCATCGTCGAGCGCTACGCGGCGCTGGCCGAGGCCCCCGGCGAAGAGCTCGCGCGCCCGCTCCCCGAGCCGCGCCTCACGGTCGACGACGCGTCGCGCCGCGCAACGGCAGCCAGGCACGGCGTCGATCTCGCGCGTCCCGTGGCGGTGTTCGCGCCCGGCGCCGAGTACGGCCCCGCCAAACGCTGGCCGGCGCGCCACTTCGCCGAGCTCGCGAAGACGCTCGTCGCGCGCGGCTTCCAGGTATGGCTCCTGGGCTCGAGGGCGGACGCCGCGGTGAGCGCCGCGATCCAGGGGCTTTGCGGGGCAATCTGCGTCGACTTCGCGGGACGCACCTCGCTCGACGAGGCGATCGACCTCATGTCGTACGCTTCGCGCGTGGTCACCAACGACTCCGGGCTCATGCACATCGCCGCCGCGCTCGAGCGCCCCACCGCGGCGATCTTCGGCTCGTCGAGCCCCGCTTTCACGCCGCCCCTTTCCGCGCACGCCCGCGTCATTTCGCTCAAGCTCGAATGCAGCCCGTGCTTCCAGCGCGAATGCCCGTTGGGGCACACCCATTGCCTGGTCACGCTCGAGCCGGCGATCGTGCTGGAGGCGTTGGGGACGGATGCGCAGATTCGATGACGCATATGGGCTCTTCCCCCTACATGATCGATGCGGACATCACGCGGGCGCGCACGCTGCCCGGAGCCTTCTATGGCGACGCCGCCGCTTTCGCGCTCGCCAGGGAGCGCGTCTTCGCGCGCAGCTGGCAATGGCTCGGCGATCTCGGCGACGTGGCCTCCCCCGGGACGCTTTCCCCGCGCGACCTGCTGCCGGGATTCGTGGACGAGCCGCTCCTCCTCGCGCGGGACGGTGTGGGAACGCTGCGCTGCCTCTCCAACGTCTGCACCCACCGCGGCAACATCCTGGTGAAAGCGCCGTGCCGGGCAAAGGACATCCGCTGCGGCTATCACTCGCGCCGCTTCGACCTCGCGGGGCGCATGACCTTCATGGCGGAATTCGCCGAGGCGAAGGATTTTCCGTCGGCCTCGGACCACCTGCCCGCGGTCGCCTTCGGCGAATGGGCGGGCCACGCGTTCGCGTCGCTCGATCCGGTCGCGCCGCTCGCCGAATTCCTCGGCGACATGCAGGCGAGCATCGCGTCGCTGCCGGCCGACGCGATGCGCCTGGACGCCGCGCGCGGCCGCGACTACACGGTGAACGCGCACTGGGCGCTCTACGTCGAGAACTACCTCGAGGGTTTCCACATCCCGTTCGTGCACGCGGGATTGAACGAGGTGGTCGACTACTCGGCCTATCGCACCGACCTGCACCGCTGGTCGAACGTGCAGCGGGCGCAGTCGAAGGACGGGGCTCCCGCCGCGCAGTACTGGTGGATCTTCCCCAACCTCATGCTCAACTTCTACCCGTGGGGACTCTCGGTGAACCTGGTCCAGCCGCAGGCCCTCGACCGCACGCGCGTCATTTTCCGCTCGTACGTGCGCGATGCCGCGAAGCTCGGGCAAGGCGCGGGCGCCGCACTCGATTGCGTGGAAGCCGAAGACGAGGCGATCGTCGAGGCCGTACAGCGCGGCGTGCGCGCGCGCCTCTACACCCGCGGGCGATATTCCCCCACGCGCGAGCTCGGCGTGCACCACTTCCATCGGCTCCTCTGTGCCGCGCTCTGCCGGGAAACCACTACAATTCCAGCAAGTCCAATGCGCGACGACCTCCAGGATTTGTCATGAAGATATCGACGCTCGCCCTCGCCGCTTGCCTTCTCGCCTGTGCCGCGTGGGCCGACCCCGCCTACGTGAAGTCGGTCGAGGACTGGCGCACGCGCGCCGAGCAGAGCCTGCGCAAGGACAACGGCTGGCTCACGCTCGCCGGGCGCTACGTGATGAAGCCCGGCGTGAACACTTTCGGCACGGGCGAGAAGAACGACATCGTCTTCCCCCAGGGCCTGGGCCCCGAGCGCATGGGCGCCATCAGCGTCGAGCCGGGCCGCGTCGTCGTCCGGCTGGAGCCCGGTCTCGCCATGGCGAAGGACGGCGTCACCATGACGGACAAGGTCATGGGCACGAGCCTCGAGACGCGCGACTGGGTATCAATGGGGCGCGCCGCCTTCCACGTGATCGAGCGCGAGGGGCGCTACATCCTGAGGCTCGCCGACAACGAGAGCGCGGTGCGCGGCCATTTCGGCGGCCGCGTGTGGTACGGCGTGGACGAGTCGTACCGCGTGGCCGCGAAGTTCGTGCCCTACAAGCCGGCGCGCAAGATCGCCATCGTGAACGTGCTGGACGAGGTGTCCGACGAGCCCGCGCCCGGCTACGTGGAGTTCAAGCTGAAGGGCAGGACCTACAAGCTGGACGCGGTCGGCGACGAGGACGACGGCCTCTTCATCATCCTGCGCGACGAGACCGCCGGCGACACCACCTACAAGCCCGGGCGCTTCCTGTTCGTCGAGAAGAAGCCCAAGCGGGGCGAGAAGTTCATGCTCGACTTGAATCGGATCTACAACCCGCCGTGCGCCTTCAGCGAGTTCACCACCTGCCCGCTGCCGCCGAAGCAGAACATCCTCAAGGTGCGCATCGACGCGGGCGAGAAGTATCCGCCGCGCAAGATGGGCTGAGATGATCGCGCGCCTCGCCGCCGCCGCAATCGCATTCGCCGCGACGCTCGCCGCGGCGATCGACAGCGCGCAGTGGCCGCCGCCGTCCGGCGTGCAGACGCGCATGCGCGAGCTGCAGGCGGTCCTCGGCAGCCGGGAATCGACGCCCGCGCAACGCGAGGCGGCGCGCGCGGAGCTCTCCCGCCTTCTCAAGAGTCCCGCCGGGCAGGCGCGCGGCCGCACGCCCGACGAGAAGCCCACGCGCCCGGCGCGCGCGGCGATCGATCCGTTCCCGGGCGTGGTGAAGCCCGCGCAGTCCCCGCCGATCGGTCCCGCGCCGCCCATCGCCCACGTCGACATCGTCACGCCGCCCAGGCCTCTCGTGATTCCGCGCTCCGGCGCGGTGGCGCAACCGTCGAACGGCTTCGCCGTCGATCCGCGCACCGGCGCCGTGCTGCACGAGATCCCCGGCGGCTACATCGATCCGCGCACCGGCCAGATCACCCCGCGCTAGTCGTCTTCCTCAGCCCTCGAGGTCGGCGGGCGTGTCGATGTCCTTCACGATGCCGGGATCGTCGACTTCGACGAGAACCACCTCAGCACGATGTGCCGCGATGAGCGCGCGCGCGCCCTGGTCGCCGTCGAGGGCGACGAGCTCGGGGCACAGCGCGCGCGCGAATCCGACCGGATGGCCGCGTGGTCCCGCCGCGCGCAGCACCGGGGCCGCGATGAGCGCGCCCTGCGCGAGGCGTTGCCGCACGGCGATGATCGTGCCGGCCTGGACGAAGGGCATGTCGCCGAGCGCCACGATCCAGCCTTCGGCATCGGCGCTCGCGGCGACGCCCGCGGCGAGGCTCGCGCCGAGGCCGCGTGCGGTGTGCGGCGATTCGAGGATTTCGCAGCCCGCGGCCTCGAGGATCGCGCGCAGCGCCGTCGCTCCCGGTGGCACCACGGCAAGGACATTTCCCACGCCCGCACTCAGGTTTCTCGCGGAGCGTTCGACCATAGGCGACCCATCGATCGGAACGCACAGCTTGTCGGCTCCGAAGCGTGAAGACTTCCCGCCGCAGAGCAGCAACCCGCGGATCACTCGGCCTTCACCCCGGCGATCTTGATGACCTTCTCGAAGCGCACGCGGTCGGCGGCGAGGAGCGCGGCGTAGTCCTGCGGGCCGCCGCCCACGGCATCGATGCCGAGGATCTTCAGGCGCTCGACCAGCGCCGGGTCCTTCAGCGCCTCGATCACGTCGGCCGCCACCTTCGCGACGATCGCGGGCGGAAGGTTCGCCGGGCCGGAGAGGCCGATGTTGGGCGCGTAGTCGAATCCCGGGATCGACGTCTCCGCGACCGTCGCGATCTCCGGGGCCAGCGCCGAGCGCTTCTCGGAGTTGACCGCGATCAGCTTCAACTTGCCTTCCTTCACGAAACCCGCGATCGAGGGCATCGCCGACCACACCGCCGTCACCTGCCCGCTCACCAGCGCGGGAATCGACTGGCCCGTCCCCTTGAAGGGCACGTGCAGCAGGTCGACGCCAAGCGCGTGCTTGATCGCCTCCATGGTGAGGTGGTGGATGCTGCCGATGCCGGAAGAGCCGTAGGTATAGGTGCCGGGCTTCGCCTTGGCCATCGCCACGAACTCGGTGAAGTTCGCGGCCGGCACCGTGGGCGCCACGGCGAGGAAGAGCGGCGCGCGCGCGATGAGCGAGATGAAGGTGAAATCCTTGACCGAATCGTAGGGCAGCTTCGCGTAGACGAACTGGTTCACCGAGAACATCGTGCCGTCGGTGACCATGAGCGTGTAGCCGTCGGCGGGCCGCACGGCGAGCGCCTGCGCGGCGACCACGCCGGTGCCGCCGGGCTTGTTCTCGATGACGACCGCCTGCCCCCACTTGTCGGAGAGCTTCTGGCCCACCACGCGCGCCACGGTGTCGGGAAGTCCGCCCGCGGCGTAGGGCACGATCACCGTGATCGCCTTGGTCGGGAAGGCGGGGGACTGGGCGAGCGCGGCGCCGAACACCGAAACGAGCGCGAGCGCGGCGGCGAAGGAACGGCGCTTCATGAACATCTCCTCGAGAAAGTGCGGATTTTTTTTCTTAGACGGCGAAGTCTACTATGCGCACCTCTGCTGCGTGTCCGCCTTCGCGAGGACGATGCCGTTCCTCGAGGCGATGAGGTCGGCCAGGATCGCGAGCGCGATCTCGGGCGGCGTGCGCGAGCCGATCGCGAGGCCCACGGGGCCGCGCAGGCGCGCGATCTCCTGGGGCGTGAGGTCGAAATCCGCGAGGCGTTTGCGCCTTTCCGCGCTGGTACGCGAGGAGCCCACCGCGCCCACATAGAACGCGCCGCTCTTCAGCGCCTCGAGAAGTGCCATGTCGTCCAGCTTGGGATCGTGGGAGACGGCGAGGATCACGCTGTGCCCATCGGGCCTGAAGGCGAGCACCGCGTCGTCGGGCATGCCGTCGAGCCACTGCGCGCCGTGGGCGCGCCAGGCGCCGCGATATTCCTCGCGCGGGTCGCACACGAACACCTGAAAATCCACGGTCGAGGCCACTTCCGCGAGGTAATGCGCGATCTCGGAGGCGCCGATCACCAGCATGCGCCAGCGCGGGCCGTGGATGCTCGCGAAGCGCTCCGGCGTGCGCGTGCATTCGTCGGTGGGGCTCGCCGGCGCGAACGACCAGGCACCGCTCGCGAGATCCACGGCGCGCGCGACGATCCTGCCGCCGCAGATGTGCGCGAGGAGCGCCTCGAACTCGTGGGCGGCGACCTCGGGCTCGATGATCACCTCGAGCTCGCCGCCGCACGGCAGGCCGAAGCGCCGCGCCTCCTCGGCGCTCACGCCATAGGCGGCGAATTGCGGCTTGCGCCCGGCGTACTCGTCGCGGCGCGCGACCAGGTCGTCCTCGATGCAGCCGCCCGACACCGAGCCCACGAGGATGCCGTCGTCGCGGATCGCGGCGAGCGATCCCGGCGGCCGCGGGCTCGCCCCGAACGTCTGCGCCACGGTGACGAGCCACACGCGCCGTCCGCCGCGACGCCACTCCAGCGCGTGCTCGAGCACATCGAGGTCGAGGGATTGCATGGGGGAATAGTACTGAAAAGTGGTGTCAGGTACGACTTTTCGCGGAGTGACTCCGTCACCGAAAAGTCGTACCTGACACCACTTTTCAGCTGCGCTTCAAATGGAAGAGCTCGACGAGCGCCTGGCGGTACTGGTCGAAGCCGGCGCCGGAGAGGTTGTGGTGGCCGGCGCCCTCGACCTTGACGAACCTCTTGGGCCCGTGGGCGGCGTTGTAGAGGCGCTCGCCCATCTCGAAGGGCACGACCGAATCGCGCGTGCCGTGGGTCACCAGCACGGGCATCTTCACGTCGCCGATCTTGGAGAGCGTGTCGAACTTCTGCGTGAGGATGAGGCTCACCGGGAGGAAACCCCAGGGCGACTGGTCGATCATGTCGCGCACCGAGGTGAAGGTCGCCTCCAGCACGAGGCCGGCCGCGTCGGGGCGGCGGCGCGCGAGCTCGACCGCGATGGCCCCGCCGAGGGAGTGTCCGACGATGAAACGCTGGCGACCGGGAGCGAGCTTGGCGAGGTAATCCCAGGCCGCCTCGGCATCCTCGTAGGCGTAGTCCTCGGTGGGCGCCACGTCCGAGCTCCTGCCGAAGCCGCGGTAGTCCACGGCGAACACCGAAAAGCCGAGCTGGCGCCAGCGTTCGATGCGAGTCACGCTGCCGGTCAGATTCCAGCGCGCGCCGTGCAGGTAGAGGACGACGGGGGCGTTGGCATTTTCGGACGTGAGCCACCATGCGTGCAGCTTCTGCGTGCCACCGGCCACCGGCACCCAATGCTCGTCGAATGGGTAGCGGGCGCCGTTGAAACCACGCCATTCATCCTTGGTGGGACGGAAGATCAGGTCGCCTTGCTTTTCGGCGAGGAAGGCACAGCCGCCGATCACCGCGGCGGCAAGTACGAACGCGAGCCGCTTCAGGATGTCTTGGTATGCCCGAAGGGGACGGGGAAAACCGGCTGGCGGATGTCGGTCTCGCTCTGCACGACGATCCAGGCGGCGAACAACACCACCACGATCGCCGCGACCACTTCGAAGGCCGGGTTGCTGATGATCTTCCAAATCGTTTTCTGCCAGTCTTTAGAAAGAATCGGTTGCATCTGGCGCTCCCGTTGCCGTTTCAGACTCCGCGGCCGCAGGGGGGTTCCCGCAGCCGCCTGAATAAGAGCGCATTGGCCACCGCCGGCGCCACGGGCGGCGTGCCCGGCTCGCCCACGCCGGTAGGCTTCTCGCCGCCCGGCACCAGGTGCACCTCGACCACCGGCATCTCGTTCATGCGCAGCACGCGGTAGTCGTGGAAGTTGGACTGCTCGACGCGCCCGTCCTTCAGCGTGATCTCGCCGAAGAGCGCGGCGGAAAGCCCGAAGGCGACCGCGCTTTGCAGCTGCGCCTCGACGGTGAGCGGATTGACCACCAGCCCGCAGTCGTAGGCGGCGGTGACCTTGTGCACGCGGATCTCGTTGCCGTTCAGCGACACCTCGGCCACCTGCGCGCAAATGCTGCCGAAGGATTCATGCACGGCGACCCCGCGCGCGCGGCCCGCGGGTACCGGCGAACCCCACCCCGCCTTGGACGCGGCGAGGTCGAGCACGCGCGCCACGTTGGGGTGTTTCACGAGGAGCCCGCGCCGATAGGCGACCGGATCCTCGCCCGCCGCGCGGGCGAGCTCGTCCATCATCGTCTCCATCACGAACGCGGTGTGCGAGTTGCCGACCGAGCGCCACCAGAGCACCGGCACGCCCGGGTTCACGGTGTGCAGCATGACGTTCATGTTGGGCAGGTCGTAGGGCGTATCGGCCACGCCTTCGGTCGACGTGGGATCGATGCCGTCCTTCACCAGCATGCCCTCGAAGGGCGTGCCGGCGACGATGGAAGGCCCGACGATGGTGTGGTTCCACGCGGCGATCCGGTTCTGCGCGTCGAGGCCGACCTCGACGCGATGCGCGTACATCGGCCGGTAGTAGCCGCCGCGAATGTCGTCTTCGCGCGTCCACACGACTTTCACGGGCACCTTCACCTGGCGCGCGACGTCGCAGGCCTCGATCACGTAGTCGGACACGGGATTGGCGCGGCGGCCGAATCCGCCGCCCGCGAGCATGGTGTTGAGCTTCACTTGCTCGGGCTTTATGCCGAGCGCTTTCGCCGCGGCGCCGTGGTCGACGCCCTGGAATTGGGAGCCGACCCAGAGCTCGGCGCCGTCCGCGCGCACCTCCACAGTGCAGTTCAGGGGCTCCATTGGTGCATGCGCGAGGAAGGGGACGTGGTATTCGGCGACCACGGTCTTCGCCGCGGACTTCATCGCGTCGGCGTTGTCGGCCTTCTTCGCGACCTTGCCGGGCGTCTTCGCGATCTCGCCGAACTGCGTCGCCATGCTCGCGGTGGAGATCGCGGCGCCCGGACCGAGATCCCATTCGACCTCGAGCGCGTCGCGGCCCTTCTTCGCCGACCAGAAATTCTGCGCGACCACCGCCACACCGCTCTTCAACTCGACCACGTGGGTGACGCCGGGAACGCTCTTCACCTTGTCGGCATTGAAGCTTTTCACCAACGCGCCGAACACCGGCGGATGCGCGACCAGCGCCGTGTGCAGGTTCTTCCTCTGCACGTCGAGGCCGAACTTGGCCTTGCCCTCGACCTTCTCGAGGGAATCGATGCGGCGCGTGGGCTTGCCGATGAGCCTGAAGCTCTTCGGATCCTTGAGCGCGACCTGGTCGGGCACGGGCAACTTCCCCGCGGCCTCCGCAAGCTGGCCGTAGGAAAGCTTCTTCCCGCCGGGGCCGACGATGAAGCCCTTCTCGGCGCGCACCTCGGCAGGCTTCACTTTCCACTGGGCGGCGGCGGCCTGCATGAGCATCGTGCGCGCCTGCGCGCCGACGGTGCGCAGCTGCTCCCACGAGTTCGACACCGACGACGAGCCTCCCGTCATCTGCATGCCGAACACCGTGTGCGCGTATTCGGGCGCCGCGGGCGCGAGCTCGTAGCGCACCTTGCTCCAGTCGCACTCGAGCTCCTCGCACAGGATCATCGGCAGCGACGTGGTGACGCCCTGGCCGAACTCGAGGTGCTTCACCACGACCGTGATGGAGCCGTCCTTGCCGATGCGCAGGAACGCGTTGGGCGGGACCCTGGTGGGCTGCGGCGCCTGCGCGAAGGCGTTGCGTGCGCCGCCTCCCGGCAGCCAGAACGAGATGACGAGGCCGCCGGCGAGCGCGGCGGACGATTTCAGGAAACGGCGGCGCGAGAGGGTCTTCATGGTCAGCCCTTCCTCAGCGACGCCGCGGCGCTCTTGATCGCCTCGCGCATGCGCTGGTAAGTCCCGCAGCGGCAGATGTTGCCGCTCATGGCCGCGTCGATGTCGGCATCCGACGGCGACTTGTTCCGCTGCAACAGCGCCACGGCCGACATCACCTGGCCCGACTGGCAATAGCCGCACTGCACCACGTCCTTGTCCACCCAGGCCGCCCTCACCGCCCGTGCGGTCGCGCCCTGCGAGGTGGCCGCGATGCCCTCGATCGTCACGACGCGCTTGCCCTCGATCGCCGATACCGGCGTCACGCACGAGCGCGTCGGCTGCTGGTCCACGTGCACGGTGCACGCGCCACACAGCGCCATGCCGCAGCCGAACTTGGTGCCGGTGAGGCCGAGCTGGTCGCGCAGCGCCCAGAGGAGGGGGGTATCGGGGGCGGCGCGGAAATCGACCGGCTCGCCGTTCACGAAGAATTTGGCCATGGATGTCTCGCGAGGGATGGGGGGTGCCGCAGCCGCTCATTATGCCTTTGGTATCATTCGCACGCCTCTCCCCCGACGCGCTCATGGCCTGCCCACGCAGCAAGCTTTTCCCCACGCCCGACGACGCCGAGACCGCGTTCTACGATGCGTTCGAGCGCGCCGACCTGGCCGCGATGATGGCGGTGTGGGCCGCGACCGACGAGATCGTGTGCATCCATCCGCAGGGCCCGCGCCTCACCGGCTTCGAGGCGGTGCGCGAGAGCTGGTCGCAGATCTTCTCGGGCGGCGCGACGCTGCGCGTGAGGACCACAGAGGTGCGCGCCTTCGACGGGCAGGGGCTCGCGGTGCACACCGTGATCGAGCTGCTGGCGCCTCCCGGCACCGAGGGCACCGTCACCTCCGTCTTCGCCACCAACGTCTACGAGCTCACCGAGGCCGGCTGGCGGATGGTGATCCACCACGCCGCGCCCGCTCCCTCGGAAGCCAATCCGCGCCGCGAAGAAGCGCCTTCTCAATCGCACACCCTTCATTGAGCTAACGCGTTAATGCGGAAACGCAGATGAACGCAGATGTAGCGCAGATGAACGTACCCCAAGGCAGTGTGACCCCGCCGCGATGTTTCCACGGTGATGAAATGCATGGTGCGGCAGTACGTTCATCTGCGCTACATCTGCGTTCATCTGCGTTTACAAGGCTTCTCGCCTGTCTTGTCGCGCTGTCCCTCGTCTCGGTTGTCGAAGCGGCCGATCCGAGAAAAGTCGTGAGGACGTCGTACCCGAGCGCGGAGAGCAAGCTCGACCCGCAGGCGGAGAGCGACGAGGCGAGCGCAGCGATCTCGGCGGCAATCTTCGATTCCCTCCTCGAGTACGACTACCTCGCGCGCCCCGCGAAGCTGAAGGCGCGCGCCGCGGCGGCGCTGCCGGAGGTGAACGCCGCCGGCACGGTATATACGCTCAAGGTGAAGCCGGGCATCTACTTCACCCCCGACCCCGCGTTCAAGGGCGCGCGCCGCGAGCTCACCGCCGCGGACTTCGTCTACTCGATCAAGCGCCTCCTCGATCCGAAGCTGAGAAGCCAGTGGCTCTTCCTGGTCGAAGGCAAGATCAAGGGCGCCGACGCCTTGATGGCCGAGGCGAAGAAGACCGGACGCTTCGACTACGACCGCCCGATCGCGGGATTGCGCGCGCTCGACCGCTACACGCTGAGGATCGAGCTCAACAACACCGACTACGGCTTTGCCTTCGTGCTCGCCATGCCCGCCACCTCCGCGGTCGCGCGCGAGGTGCGCGAGCTCTACGGCGAGGACTTCCATGCGCACCCGGTGGGCACGGGACCTTTCTTCGTCAGGCAATGGGTCCGCGGCTCGCGCATCGTCCTCGAAGCGAATCCCGGCTACCGCGAGGAGTTCTTCGAGAGCGCCGGCGGCGACGACGAGCCGTCGAGGCAAATCGCGGCCAACCTGCGTGGCAAGCGCCTGCCCCTCGTGGGGCGCGTCGAGATCTACGTGATCGACGAGGCGCAGCCGCGCTGGCTCGCGTTCCTCAACGGCGAGCACGACTACATCCGCCCGCTCCCCGAGGAGTTCGCGCAGCTCGCCATGCCCGGCGGCGAGCTCGCGCCCAACCTGAAGAAGATGGGCCTCACCGTGACGCCCGACGAGATCGCGTACACGACCTACACGACCTTCAACATGCAGACCACCATCGACGGGCGGAGGAACGACATGGGCGGCTATACGCCCGAGCGCGTGGCGCTGCGGCGCGCGATCGCAATGGGCTTTCGCATCGACGAGCAGATCGCGATCCTCGACAAGAACCAGTCGACGCGCGCGCAGTCGCCGCTGCCGCCCGCGGTCGCGGGATACGACGCGAAGTTCGTGACCCCCACGCTCGAGTACAACCCGGCGAAGGCCAAGGCGCTCCTCGACATGTTCGGCTTCGTCGACCTGGACGGCGACGGCTATCGCGAGAACCCGGACGGCTCGCCCCTGTCCTTTGAGCACGGCTCCATTCCCACGCAGCGCGAGCGCCAGAGGAACGAGCTGTGGAAGAAGTCGATGGACGACATCGGCATCCGCGTGACCTTCCCGAAACCCGAGAAGCTGCCGGAGCTGAGGAAGCAGGCGCAGCTCGGCAAGGTGCAGTCGTTCAGCTACGGCTGGATCGCCGACTATCCCGACGGGGAAAACTTCCTGCAGCTCCTGTGGAAGGGCTCCATCGGGCAGACCAACTACGCCATGTTCGACCTTCCCGAGTACAACGCGCTCTATGAGCGCGCGAAGCTCATGCCGGACGGCCCGCAGAGACACGCCCTCTACGAGCGCATGGGGAAGCTGATCATGGTCTACGTGCCGTGGATGGTGGAGACCTACAAGGCGCAGAACATCGTGCTTCAGCCCTGGCTCCTCAACTACAAGAAGCATCCGTTCGGCCTCGAGTCGTGGCTCTACCTCGACATCGACCTCGAGCGCCAGGCCCGGCACTAAAGCGTGCTCTAATTTCCAAATGGCAACGGCTCCCCATCCACCGGCCGCGGTGAAGAGCGGCATTTTCGGCACGCTCGCCGTCGCGGCCATGGTGTTGTTGCTCGCCTTCCAGCTCGCGCACTGGACATGGGTGTTCGTGGCGCCCGCGGAAGTCGCCGCGGTTCCGGAAGGCGCGCCGGCGATCAACCTGGGGGCGGTGGCGAAGCTCTTCGGCGCCGACGCGCCGAGGAATTCCTCGGGCGCCGTGGCGTCCCTTTCGGGGCTGCGCCTGAAGGGCGTGATCGCGCCCGACGCGGGCCCCGCGGCCTCGGCGATCTTTTCCACCGGCGCGGGCAAGGACATCGCGGTCTTCGTCGATGGCGAGGTGCAGCCGGGGGTGAGGCTCGCCGAGGTGAAGCCCGACTACGTGATCGTGTCGCGCGCGGACGTGCGCGAGAGGATCGACCTCGAGGCGCGGCGCACCGTCGCCGCGTCGCAATCGCCGGCGGGGCGCAGCGCGGGGTTCAAGCTGAACGTCGCCCGGTCGGGCGCCAATAACTACAGCCTGTCGAGGAAGGAGCTCGACGACGCGCTGCGCGATCCGAACCAGCTGGGCTATCTCGGCCAGATCGGCGTGCCGCCCGGGGGCGGCGTGCGCATGGAGGCGGCCCCCAACGGCAGCCTCGCTCAGAAGCTGGGCCTGCAACCCGGCGACGTGATCCGGAAGGTGAACGGGCAGAGCGTCGCCTCGCCCGGGGACCTCGCGCGGCTCTATACCCAGTTCGCCACGCTCACGCTGGTGCAGGCCGAGGTGCAAAGGAGCGGCGCCACGCTCCAGCTTTCCTACGCGATCCAGCCGTAAGCCGGCGATGCCGCGCATTCCCTACCGCAACGAGGACGATCCCGCGATCGCCGAGGTGGTGGGCTCGATCAAGGCGCGGCGCGGCGGCAGGCTCATCAACCTCGACCGCATGCTGCTGCACAGCCCGCCGTTCGCGCGCGGCTGGAACGCGCTCCTCGCCGCGGTGCGCCGCGACCTCGAGATATCCCCGCGCGTGCGCGAGCTCGCCATCTGCGCGGTCGCGCGCCTGAACGACGCCGGCTACGAGTGGTACCAGCACGCCCCGGAGCTCATCGCCGCGGGCGCGCGCCAAGCGCAGCTGGACGCCCTCGGTGACGTCGAGGCCGCGGCACGCGACACGGCGCTCTTCGACGAGGCCGAGCGCGCAGCGCTCGCGCTCACCATCGAGATGACGCGCCGCGTCGAGGTGGGCGAGGCAACCCTCGAACGCGCGCGCAAGGTCTTCGGCGAGCGCCAGCTCACCGAGCTGGTCGGCATCATCGCCACCTACAACATGGTGTCGCGCTACCTCGTCGCCCTCGGGGTCGACGAGCAGGGAGAATGAAAAGTCGTGTCAGGTACAACTTAAAAAGTCGTACCTGACACCACTTTTTTCAACGATCGCGCACCAGGCGCACCTGCGCCGCGCCGGCCGAGCCGAATACGTAGGCGCTGTACACCCCGCCCGCGTCGAGCTCCGCGGGCGTGAGGGTCGCGATCACGCTCACCGCGCCCGGCGTCGAGAACGTGATCGTGTAGGTCAGGGAGGGTGCGAGCTGGTAATAGCTCGATCCGCTTGCGTAGGCGAGCCCGGTCGTCTGGCTCGCGAAGTTCACGAGCACGTCGACGGTGCCAGAGCCGCCGTAGGCGTTCACCAGGCGCAGCTTGGCGAATCCCGACACCGGCAGCGAGTTGTCGTCGACGAGGGCCACGAGCTGCGGCGAGGCGAGGCTTCCCAGCGCGATCACGCTGTAGTCGCGCGTGGGGTCGACCTGCCGCGCGAGCGTCGCGATGTTGGTGCCGGGAACGTTGGAGGCTTCGAGCTGCAGCGTGCGCGCTCCCGCGGCGGTCGTCACGTAGCTCGAGCTCCCCGTGTACGGGACGCTGGCGAGGAGCGTGGTGCCATCGGCCTTGAAGTTGAGGCCCGAAGAGTCGGGGATGGCGTTCACCGCCTTCACACGCCCGAGGGAGCTCGTGAGCAACGTGCCGGTGCCGTTGGAGCCCTGGGTGAGGACGACCACGTTCACGAGCTTGCCGCCCAGGCTCGGCATGACCACGACGGTCGTCGTGTTGTTGTCCGTGAAGGTCTGCGCCGCCGACTGGAAAAGCACGTCCTGCGTGCCGCTCGGGGTCACCGCAATCCTGAACGAGCCCGACGTCACCTCGGCCGAGCTGGTCACGACTCCATAGCCCGTCGCCGAGATCGCCGCGGGCGTCGAGCCCACATCGCCCACGTACAGGTCGACCGGGCCCGTGTCCGGGGACAGGTTCACCACGCGGATGCGGAAATGGCCGGACGACGCGCTGGTCGTGTCTTCGGAGAGAAGCTGCGTGAGGAGGGCGCTCCTCTTGCCGTAGACGAGGAGCGTCGAATTCTGCCCGCTCGAGAAGGAGATCGACTTGTCGTTCAGCACGCTCTGCGTGGTCGAGGAGCGGATCTTGACGTCGCGCGTGCCGGAATCGAACACCGAAAGCGGCGAGGTCGACCCGAGCGCTAGGGCCGCCACCTTCACGTCGTCGTCGACGAGGACGTCGAGCGGCTCCGCGTCGACCACGGCATTCAGCGCGCGCATGTTGGTCGAGTTCTGCGCGGTGCCCGAGTTCTTGCATCCGCCGGCCAGCGCCGCGAGCGCCATGGCCGCCGCGATCAACAATCCCCTTTTCATCCTGTCGTCCCTTTCGTTGTCCTCGTGGTCCCGCCGCCGCGAATGCGGCAGGCCCTTCGAGGATCGATCAGGAATGTGGAGGGAAGATGGCGGATTTGCTTCCAATTGTGAAGAAGTGGTGCACGCTCGTGCGAAGCCTGCGGCCGGCGGGGCTTTTCGTCTTACAATGCCCGATAAATCAACGCGAAAGCCCCGCTACGTGACAAGGTTTCTAACTCGTCTCGCCCCGGCTCCCCGGCTGCTGGCCGCGGCGCTGGCGCTCGCCGTTCCCGCGGCGCTCGCGCAGGCCCCCGCCGCGGCGAGCGCGCCCGCATCCCCCGGGCTCGCGGCCTCCAACGGCGACGACAAGATCACCGTCAACTTCGTCAACGCCGACATCCAGTCGGTGATCAAGGCCATCGGCCAGAACACGGGGCGCAACTTCATCCTCGACCCGCGCGTGACGGGCACGGTGAACATTGTCTCGGACCGGCCGGTCTCGAAGGACATGCTCTACTCGATCCTCCTTTCCACGCTGCGCGTGCAGGGCTACGCCGCGGTCGAGGAAGGCGGCTTCGTGAAGATCGTGCCCGAGTCCGAGGCCAAGACCAGCGCGGGTCCCGTGGGCGGCGAGGCCGCGCGCGTGCCGGGCGACCGCATCGTGACCCAGGTCTTCATCCTGCAGAACGAGAGCGCGATCCAGCTGGTGCCGGTGCTGCGCCCGCTCGTCACCGCCAACAACTTCATCGCGGCCTATCCCAACAACAACGCGATCGTCATCACCGACTACGCCGAGAACGTGCGCCGCATCCAGCGCATCATCCAGTCGATCGACCTGCCCACGGCGGGCGAGGTGCAGCTCCTGCGCCTCACCAACGCCTCGGCCATCGACATCGCGCAGACCTTGACGCGCGTGATCCCGGAGACGTCGCCCTCGCCCACCTCGCCCGGCACGCCGCCCAAGGCCGCGATCACGGTGGACGTGCGCACCAATTCCCTCCTGGTGCGCGCCGACAACCCGTCCCTCATGACGCGCATCAAGACGCTGGTCGGCGGGCTCGACGCCCCGGGCGCGGGCAACGGCAACATCTACACCGTGTTCCTGAGGAACGCCGACGCCACGCGCATCGCCGAGACGCTGCGCGGGCTCCTGTCCGGAGCCGAATCGTCGCGCACCACGACGACCACCACGACTCCTTCCGGCGGCACCGCGCAGCAGACCACGGCCTCGACCTCCACCGGCGCCGCGGCAGCCGGCGTCGCTCCCAGCTCGATCATCCAGGCCTACGCGCCGACCAATTCGATCATCATCACCGCCTCCGAGCCGGTCTACCGCAGCCTGCGCACGGTGATCGACACCCTCGACCAGCGCCGCCAGCAGGTCTACGTGGAGGCGCTCATCGTCGAGGTCTCCACCGGCCGCGCGGCCGAATTCGGCGTGCAGTGGAACGCCGCGCGCAACATCGGCAACGACCAGTCGCTCTTCGGCGGCACCAACTTCAGCACCACCGCCAACAGCAACATCCTCGGCGTCGCCACACCCACCAACGGCCTGGCGATCGGCACCGGGCTCAACGTGGGCATCATCCAGGGCGAGATCACCATCCCCGGCACCTCGATCAAGGTCGCCAACCTGCAGCTCCTCGCGCGCGCGCTCGAAGGCGATTCGGGCGCCAACGTGCTCTCCACGCCGAACGTGCTCACGCTCGACAACGAGGAAGCGAAGATCGTGGTCGGCCAGAACGTGCCGTTCATCACCGGCTCCTACACGCCGACGGCGGGAACCGCCACCAACCCGTTCCAGACCATCGAGAGGAAGGACATCGGCCTCACGCTGCGCGTGACGCCGCAGGTGTCCGAGGGCGGCGGCGTGAAGCTGAAGATCTTCCTCGAGGTGTCGAGCGTCACGCAGGACAAGTCGCTGGTGCAGTCGGCCGACATCATCACCAACAAGCGCTCGTTCGAGTCGCCGGTGCTGGTGGACGACGGCCAGATCGTGGTGCTGGGCGGCTTGATCCAGGACGATCGCTCGTCGACCACCGACAAGGTGCCGCTGCTGGGCGACATTCCCTACCTGGAAGCGCTCTTCAAGTACCAGTCGCGCAACCACAAGCGCACCAACCTCATGATCTTCCTGAGGCCCGTGGTGCTGAAGGACGGGCGCGGCGCGGCGGCGCTCACCGCCGACCGCTACGAGTACATCCGCAACCTGCAGGGCGAGATCCGCGAGCTCTGGACCGGCCCATTGCCGGAGACCAGGGCGAACGTGCTGACGCCCCTCGATGCCGCGCGCGACAAGCCGCTGGGCAAGACCGAGAGCCGCTGAGCGAAACCATGACCGCGCCCCTCGAACGCACCGTGAATCCCCAGGACCTCGATCCGCAAACGGTGCGGCTGCTGCCCTATGCCTTCGCGAAATCGAAGGGCGTGCTCGCCGCGCGCCTGGTGGACGGGACGCTGGAGGTGTGGATCCGTCCCTACCCGCAGGCGTCGAGCCTCGCCGAAGTGCGCCGCATGGCCGGCAAGCCCATCAAGGAGATCCTCCTCACGCCGGAGGAGTTCGAGCATTGCCTCACGCTCGCCTATACGCGCGAGCCCTCTGCGGCGGAGACCATCGTCGACGACATGGGCGAGTCGGTGGATCTCGCCAAGCTGACCGCGCAGCTTCCCGAGGTCGCCGACCTCCTGGAGACCGAGAACGACGCGCCGATCATCCGCCTCATCAACGCGTTGCTGACGCAAGCCGTGCGCGAGGGCGCCTCCGACGTGCACCTCGAGATCTTCGAGTCGCGCGCGCTGGTGCGCTTCCGCGTGGACGGAGCATTGCGCGACGTGGTGGAGCCGCGCCGCGGCCTGCATCCGGCGATGGTGTCGCGCATCAAGGTGATGGCCTCGCTCGACATCGCGGAGAAGCGCCTGCCGCAGGACGGGCGCATCGCGCTACGCATCGCCGGGCGCCCCATCGACGTGCGCGTCTCGACCATTCCCACCGCGAACGGCGAGCGCGTGGTGCTGCGCCTCCTCGACAAGCAGGCGAGCCGCCTCACGCTGGACGCGCTCGGCATGGCGAAGGCGACGCGCGGCGAGGTCGACGCGTTGATCGACCAGCCGCACGGGATCTTCCTGGTGACCGGGCCCACGGGCTCGGGCAAGACCACGACGCTCTATTCGGCGCTGACGAGACTCGACCGCAAGACGCGCAACATCCTCACCGTCGAGGACCCGGTCGAGTACGAGCTGGATGGCATCGGCCAGACCCAGGTGAACCCGCGCATCGAGATGACGTTCGCGCGGGCACTGCGCGCGATCCTGCGCCAGGATCCCGACGTGGTGATGATCGGCGAGATCCGCGACCTGGAGACCGCGCAGATCGCGGTGCAGGCCTCGCTCACCGGCCACCTGGTGCTGGCGACGCTGCACACGAACGACGCGCCGGGCGCGGTGACGCGCCTCGCCGACATGGGCATCGAGCCCTACCTCCTCGCCTCCACGCTGAACGGCGTGCTCGCGCAGCGCCTGGTGAGGAAGCTTTGCGCCGAGTGCAAGGCGCCCTACGAGCCCGACGCCGCGGCGCGCGCGATATTCGGCAACGCGTCGCCCGAGCGCCTCTACCGCGCGGTGGGCTGCGGCGCATGCAACTTCTCCGGCTACAAGGGGCGCACCGGCATCTACGAGCTGCTCACCGCCGACGACGCGCTGCGCCACTTGGTCCACGACACCGCGGAGGAGACCGCCATCCGCGCGCACGCGGTCGCGCGCGGCATGGTGCGCCTGCGCGACGACGGGCTTCGCTGGGTGCGCGAGGGCGTCACCTCGCTGGATGAAGTTTTGCGCGTCACCCGCACCTGATTCAAGACGATCACACGGAGATCAGGAGTTCACACGCAGGACACGGAAAAGCCAATGCGCCGATCGAGACACTGCCAACGACACCGCGGGCTCATTCACCGACTTGCCTTTTCAGTGTTCTGCGTGCGAGCTCCTGATCTCCGTGTGATCGCCTTGAAATCCCATTGGAGGTAGACGTGCCGGGATTTAGATACCAGGCGTACAGCGTCGAAGGCAAGCTCCACAAGGGCGTGCTGGAAGCCGACAGCGCGCGCCAGGCGCGCGCCACGCTGCGCGACCAGGGGCTCACCCCCTACCGCGTGGAGGTCATCGCCGCCAACGATCCCGCCGGCGGCGCGCGCTTCCGGGCCGCCTCGGTTTCCACCGCCGAGCTCACCCAGGTGACGCGCGGGCTCGCCTCGCTCCTCGAAGCCGGGCTCACCGTCGAGCAGGCGTTCAACGCGCTGATCGAGCAGGCGGAGAACGAACGCCTGCGCCAGGTGCTCGCGGCGCTGCGCGGCGAGGTGATCGCCGGCAACACCATCGCCAAGGCGCTCGAATCCTTCCCCAACGTGTTCTCCGAGCTCTATCGCACGCTCATCGCCGCCGGGGAATCCTCGGGGCAGCTGCCGCGCGTGCTCTCCAAGCTTTCCGATTACCTCGAAGACCGCCAGCAGCTGCGCGCGCGACTCTCGCTCGCGCTCATCTATCCGTCGATCGTGATGGGTGTCGCGCTCCTGGTGGTCGGAGCGCTCCTCGTCTACGTCCTCCCGCAAGTCGTCCAGGTGTTCCAGCACGCGCACCAGCAGTTGCCGATCCTCACGCGCGCCCTCATCGCGCTCTCGGTGTTCCTGCAGGCGACGTGGGGTTTGTGGGTCGCGCTTGTCATCGCGGCCGCGGTGGCGCTGCGCGCCGCGCTGCAGCGCCCCGCGATGCGCGCCTCGATCCATCGCTTCGTGTGGAAGAAGCCGCTCATCGGGCGGGTGCTGCGCCACGTCGACTCCGCGCGGCTCGCGGCGACGCTCTCGATCCTGGTCGTTGGGAGCGACCGCCGCGTTCCCGCCGGTCATGGTGCACCTCATCGCCAGCGGCGAGACCAGCGGGCGCCTCGACGAAGCCCTCGAGCGCGCCGCGCGCCAGCAGCAAAATGACATCGCGATCCGGTTGGCCGCCTTCACCGCGCTCTTCGAGCCGGCGATGATCCTCTTCATGGGCGCGGTGGTGCTCGCCATCGTGCTCGCCATCCTGCTGCCCATCTTCCAACTGAACTCGATGATCGGGAAATGAATACGCGCCGCGGTTTCACCCTCATCGAGGTTCTTGTCGTGGTCGCCATACTCGGCATCCTGGCCGCCATCGTCGTGCCGCGCATCATGGACCGGCCCGACGAGGCGAAGCGCGTCGCGGCGAAGGCCGACATCGGCGCCATCGTGCAGGCCCTCAAGCTCTACCGGCTCGACAACGGCGGCTATCCCACCACCGACCAGGGGCTCGGAGCGCTGGCGCAGAAGCCCACCACCAATCCGGTGCCGGGCAACTGGAAGCAGGGCGGCTACCTCGAGCGCGTGCCGAAGGACCCGTGGGGCAGCGACTACCAGTACCTGAGCCCCGGCGTGAAGGGCGAGATCGACGTGTTCAGCCTGGGCGCGGATCGCGCGCGCGGAGGCGAGGGCAATGCGGCCGACATCGGAAACTGGGAATAGAGGCTTCACGCTGATCGAAGTGCTGGTGGTCGTGGCGATCACCGGCATCATCCTCGCGGTGGCCTCGGTCAACCTCTTCCCGAGCGATGCCGAGGTCGCGCGCCGCGAATCGGGCATGGTCGCCCTCGCCGTGGAGCGTGCACGCGACGCGGCGTGGCTGGGCGGGCGGCCCACCTCGGTCACCTTCGACGCGGGGCGCGTGCGCGCCTGGCGCCTTTCCGGCGATTCGTGGCGCGCGATCGACGGCGCCGACCACGCGCTCGAAGCGAGCATGCGCATCGTCGGGCTCTACGTCGACGCCCAGCCGCTCAAGCCCGACGAGCGCCTGGTGTTCCTGCCCGACGGCCTCGGCGTCCCGTTTCGCGTCGGGCTCGAGGTACGCGGGCTGCGCTGGGCGATCGAGGGCGACGCGGCGGGCGCGGTGACGCTGGTGCAAGGATGAGGGCGCGCGGATTCACCCTGATCGAGATCCTGGTGGCCATCGCCATCCTCGCCGTCGCGCTCGCGGCGACCACGCGCGCGGCGAGCGTGGCAACGGACGGCGCGCTCGAGACGCGCCATCGCCTCCTCGCGACGTGGGCCGCGGAAAACCGCCTCGCCGAGGTGCGCGCGCGCCGCCTCTTCCCGATGAGCGCGACCACGCGCTACGAGGCGAACCAGGGCGGCCTCGCGCTGGTGATCGAAGAGACCGTGACCGACACGGCGAACCCCGTGATCCGCAAGATCGATCTCGCGGTCGCCGACGCACGCGATCCGGCGCGCGTCCTCACCCGGCTGACCGGCTATGTATCGCGCTAGGGGATTCACCCTCGTCGAGCTGCTCGTGGCGCTGGCGATCTTCGCCCTCATCACCGGCTTCGCGTACCGCGGCCTCACCGCGATGCTCGAGGCGCGCGCGGCGCTCGAGAGCGAATCGCGCAAGTGGCGCGACGTGGCGCTCTTCGTGGGCCGCATCGACCGCGATCTCTCGGCGGCCCTGGCACGCCCCACGCATGGCGCGTCGGGCACGCCCCTCGCGCCGCTTTCGTCGGTGACGGAATCGTCCTCCTCGCCGGAAGGCCTCTCCCTCACGCGCTCCGGGAGCCCGCTGCAGGAAAGCGCCCTCGCCGCGCCCCAGCGCATCGCCTATCGCCTGCGCGACGGCGTGATCGAGCGGCTCACCTGGGCCGGGGTCGACATCGCGCCGCGCGACGAGCCGTCCGCAGTCACGGTGCTGAAGCAGGTGAGCGCATTCAGTGTTCGCTTTCTGGATACGACCGGCGAGTGGCGCACCACGTGGGGACTGCCGTTGAACTCGGTGACGACGTTTCCTGCCGCGGTGGAAGTCACGGTTCAGCTCGCGAGCGGCGAGAAGATCGTGCGCCTGGTCGACATGCCGGGGCCGCAATGAAGCGCGAACGCGGGCTCGCCGCCGTCACCGCGATCCTCATCGTGGCAGTCGCCGCATCGGCCGCGACCCTCATGCTTGCGCAGCAATCGGCGATGCTGGACCAGACCATGCTGATCGCCTCGCGCGCGCAGGCCGAGCAGTATTCCCGCGCCGGCCTCGATTGGGTGCGCGGCGTTCTCCTCGAGGATGCGGTCACGGCACCGCAATTCGATTCGCTCGACGAGGGCTGGGCGCAGCCGATCGCCGCATTGCCGGTGGAGCGCGCGGTGGTCTCGGGCGCCATCACCGACGAGCAGGGCAAGTTCAACCTCAACAACATGGTGAATGGCGTCTCCGCGAGCAAGCCGGATATCGAGGTGTTCAGGCGCATTCTCGCGTCGCAAGGCCTCGCCCCGGAGCTTGCCGACGCGGTGGTCGACTGGATCGACGGCGACGAGGATCTGTTCAGCACGGCGGGCGCGGAGAGCGCGTATTACCTCGCCCTCCCGCGTCCCTATCGGGCGGCCAACACCGCGATCACGCAGATCGAAGAGCTCTACCGCGTGCGCGGCTTCGACGCGGCCGCCGTGCGCAAGCTGCGCCCGTTCGTCACGGCGCTGGCCCCGGCCACGCCCGCTCCCACCGGCCCGGCCCACACCACAGTCAATATCAACACCGCGAACGAGGTCGTGCTGCAAGCGCTCCTCCCCGCCCAGCCCCACGAAGACATCGTGCTGTGGGTCGCGGGGCGCAAGGGCAAGCCGATGAAGGACAAGGCGGCGATCCAGGCGTGGGCCAGGAATCCCGCGCCCGGAGCCCTCGAGGCGCTCGATGTGAAGAGCTCTTACTTCATGGCCCGCATCAACGTCGCCCAGGACGATGTCGAGCTCGCGAGCGAAGCGCTAATACAACGTGTGGGGAACGCCGCGCCCGTTATAATTTGGCGTCGCCCGCGCTATTGACGGGCGGCGCCCGCCCATGAAGCTTCGCATCTTCCTTCCCCCCGCCGAAAGACCCGACGCCGCGACGCGCTTCGGCTGGATGCTCTTCGACGCGCGCCGCGCGCTCCTTCGCGAGGGCCACTCGACGCTCGAGGAGGTGCCGCGCGCCGAAGAAGTCGAAGCGGTCCTGCCCGCCGCGCGCGTGCTCTTCGCGCGCCTGAAGCTCCCGCGCGTGAACGCGGCCACCATCCGCGAGCTTTTGCCGTTCGCGGTCGAGGATCGCCTCCTCGCCGATCCCTCCAACATCCACGCGGTCGCCGGGCATATGGGCGCGCCGGGCGAGACGGTGGTCGCGGTGATCGACCGCGAGTGGCTCCACGCGATGCTCGCGGCACTCGCGCGCTTCGACATCCGCCCGCTGCGCGCCTGGCCCGAGAGCTGCCTGCTGGCCGGCGGCCACGGCGACTGGCACCTCGTCTGGAGCGCGCGGCGCGGCATGCTGGTGGACGACGACGGCGTGAGCGCGACCTTCGACCACGATGCGTCCGGAGGCTATCCGCTGGCGCTGCGCCTCGCGCTCGACGAGGCGGCCGCGCGCGGCGAGCGGCCCTCGATCGTGCGCGTGCACAACGAGGGCGGCGTGGCGCTCCCCGACCTCGCGCGCTGGAGCGCGGAGTCGGGCATGGCGTTCTCCCCCGGCTCGCAGTGGGAGAAGCTCTCGCGCGGCGAGCCTTCCGACAAATGCATCGACCTCATGCAGGGCGAGTTCGCCGCGGCGCGCGCGCGCGCCTTTCGCCTGCCGCGCGCCGCCGTGATCCTCGCCGCCGTGGTGGCGGCGCTGCAGGTCACCTTCGTCACCGTCGACGTCATGCGCCTGCGCCACGAGAAGAAGTCCCTCGAGGCCGAGGCCGAGACGCTTTTTCGGGGTGCCTTTCCCGAAGCGAAGGTCGTGGTCGATCCCGAGCTGCAGATGCGCAGGAACCTCGCGGAGCTGAGGCGCACGCGCGGCATGACGGGCGGCGACGGCTTCCTGGGCCTCGTTTCAGCGGCCGCGCAGCAATCGCCCGAGCCCGCCCGGTCCATCGAGTTCGCCAACGGCAGGCTCACCATCCGGCGCGGCGAAGCGTCGGTCGCGCAGGCCCCGCGATGAACCTCGCCGCGCTCTGGTACTCGCGCTCGGCGCGCGAGCGCGGCCTGGTGGCCGCGGGCGCGACGCTCCTCGTGATCATGCTCGCCGTGGCTCTCGTATGGCTGCCGCTGGAGCGCGCGCGCGTGCGCCTCGCCGCGGAGCTTCCGCGGCTGCGCGCCACGGTGCTCGCGCTGCAGCGCGACGCCGACGAGGTGAGGCGCCTGCGCGCCTTGCCCGCGACCATTCCCGCCAACCCCGCGCCGCTCGCCCCGCTCATCGCCGCCAACGCCTGGGCCCGCGAGCTGCCCGGCGTGCAGCTCTCGGTGCCCGACGAGAGGCACGTGAAGCTCTCCGGGGGCGACATCGGCTTCACCGCCCTCCTCGACTGGCTCGCCACCGCGCAGGCGGCCCACGGCCTGCGCGTGGAGTCGGCGCGCATCGACGCGCTCGGCGTCCCGGGGCGGGTACGCGCCGAGCTCATGCTCGAAAGGCCCTAGATGCGCACGCAGGCGCTGGCCGCGCTCGGGGTCGCGGCCTACCTTGCCTTCCTCGTCGTCACGACGCCGGCCAGCTTCATCGCGGCGCGCGCGCGCGCCGCCGCCCCCGGGCGCATCGAGATGAGCGAGGCGACCGGTTCGCTGTGGCGCGGAAGCGCGCGCGCGCGCTTCGCCGCGCCCGGCGGCCACCTCATCTTCGATCGCATCGAGTGGAGCCTCGCGCCCGCGCGCCTCATGGCCGGGCGCGTGGCTTTCGACGTGCGAGCGGTGGGTCACGGCCTCGCCGGCCACGCCCAGCTCGCCCGCGGCTTCAGCCGCTGGGAGCTGCGCGAGCTTTCGGCGACCGGCGAAGCCGAGGCCCTGGTCCCGCTCGCCCCGATCGCCGCCGCGTGGCGTCCCGAGGGAACGATCACGCTCTCCTCGCCCGCGCTCGACTGGAACGACGACGACGCGCGCGGGAGCCTCAGCGCCGAATGGAAGGACGCGGCGCTGTCGATCTCCGAGGTGCGCCCGCTCGGAACCTACCGCCTCGATGCGCACGCCGAGGGCGGGCCCGCGAAGCTCACCTTCGCCACCGTGCAAGGGCCGTTGCGGATCTCCGGGCAGGGCATGTTCACTCGACCCGCGCGCCTCACGGTCTCGGGCGAAGCGCGTGGCGAAGGCGACCGCGCGAAAGCGCTCGATGCGCTCCTCGACTTGATCGGGCCGCGGCGCCCCGACGGCGCGCGCGCCCTCGAAATCCGCATGAATTGAAGACGCCCGGCTTCGTCGCGCCGTGGTGGCTGCGCAACGCCCATGCGCAGACCATCTACGGGTCGTTGTTCTCGCGCACTCCGCGCGTCGCGTTGCGCCGCGAGCGCTGGGACACGCCCGACGGCGACTTCGTCGACGTGGACTTCGTCGACGGACCGGCGGACGCGCCGTGGGTCCATCTGTTCCACGGGCTCGAAGGCTCGTCCGATTCGCCCTATGCGCGCAAGCTCATGGACCACGTCGCGCGGCGCGGCTGGCGCGGCACGGTGTTCCACTTCCGCGGCTGCAGCGGCGAGCCCAACCGGCTGCCGCGCGCCTATCACTCCGGCGACTCCGCCGAGGTGGGCTGGGCGCTCGACGAGATCCGCAAGCGCGCCGGCGCGAGCGCGCTGCACGCGGTCGGCATCTCGCTGGGCGGCAACGCTTTCGCCAAATGGCTGGGCGAGCGCGGCGAGGAAGCGCGCCCGATCGTCGCGAGCGCGGTGATCGTGTCCGCGCCGCTCGACCTGATGGCCGCCGGAGAAGCGCTGGGGCGCGGGTTCGCGCTCGTCTATGCGCGCCATTTCCTGGCGACATTGAAGGCGATCTCGCTCGCCAAGCTCGCGCGCTTTCCCGGCCTCTACGACGCCGCCACGGTGAGGGCCGCGCGCACGCTGCGCGAGTTCGACAACGTGGTGACGGCGCCGGTACATGGCTTCCGCGACACCGACGACTACTGGACGCGGTCGAGCGCCAAGCCGCTCCTCGCCGCAATCCGGGTGCCCACCCTCCTCGTCAACGCGCGCGACGATCCCTTCCTTCCGGAAAGCGCGCTGCCTACGGAACGCGAGGTATCCTCCGCGGTCAAGCTAGAATTCCCGTCGCGGGGAGGCCACGTCGGCTTCGTGAGCGGTCCCTTCCCCGGCAACATCGAATGGCTTCCACACCGCATCCTCCACTTCTTCGAGCACCACGAATGACTCCCATCGCACCCGAGATCTTCAAGGCCTACGACATCCGCGGCATCGTCGACCGCACGCTCACCGAGGCGGCCGCCGAGGCGATCGGCCAGGCGCTCGGCACGATGGCGCGCGCCAAGGGCGTGCAGCGCTTCATCGTGGGCCGCGACGGGCGATTGTCGGGCCCCAGGCTCGCGCGCGCCGTGTCGCGCGGGCTCAACGCCGCGGGCATGGACGTGATCGACATCGGCGTGGTCGCGACGCCGATGGTGTACTTCGCGACCCACCACTTCTCCACCGGCAGCGGCGTGATGGTCACCGGCAGCCACAACCCGCCCGAGTACAACGGCCTGAAGATGATGGTCGCGGGCGATACGCTCTCCGGCGAGACCATCCAGGACCTGCGCCGCATCGTCGAAGGCGGCAAGCTCGCCACCGGCAGCGGCAAGGTCGAGAACGCCGACATCGCCGAGGTGTACATGCAGCGCATCGCGTCCGACGTGAAGCTCGCGCGCCCCATGACCATCGCGGTGGATTGCGGCAACGGCTCGCCGGGCGCGTACGCTCCGGAGCTCTTCCGGCGCCTCGGCTGCAAAGTGATCGAGCTCTTCTGCGAGGTGGACGGCCATTTCCCCAACCACCATCCCGATCCCTCGAAGCCCGAGAATCTCCAGGACCTGATCGCCACGCTGAAGAAGAGCAACGCGGAGCTGGGCCTCGCCTTCGACGGCGACGGCGACCGCCTGGGTGTCGTCACCAAGTCGGGAAAGATCATCTATCCCGATCGCCAGCTGATGCTCTTCGCCGAGGAGGTGCTCTCCCGCAACCCCGGCGCGGAAGTGATCTTCGACGTGAAGAGCACGCGCAACCTCTTTCCCTGGATCCGCAAGCACGGCGGCAAGCCGCTCATGTGGAAAACGGGCCACTCGCTCCTCAAGGCGAAACTGAAGGAGACCGGCGCGCCGCTCGCCGGCGAGATGAGCGGCCACATCTTCTTCAAGGACCGCTGGTACGGCTTCGACGACGGCCTGTACGCGGGCGCCCGCCTCCTCGAGATCGTGTCGCGCGCCGCGAATCCGTCGAGCACGCTCGAGGCGCTGCCCGATTCGATCTCCACGCCCGAGCTGAACATCGCGCTCGAGCACGAGGGCGAGAACCACAAGCTCATCGCCGATCTCCAGAGGACCGCTCACTTCGACGGCGCCACCGAGATCAACACCATCGACGGGTTGCGCGTCGAGTACCCTGACGGCTTCGGCCTCATGCGCGCCTCGAACACGACGCCCGTGATCGTGCTGCGCTTCGAGGCGGATTCGCAGGCGGCGCTCGAGCGGATCCAGCGCGATTTCAAGCGCGTACTATCGACTGCCAAGCCCGGCGCCGCCATTCCCTACTGAGGAGGCCGCATGACGAAGCCCGAGGAGGGCGGTCCGCTCACCGGGGTGCGGATCATCGATCTCACCACGGTCGTGATGGGTCCCTACGCGACCCAGATCCTGGGCGACATGGGCGCCGAAGTCATCAAGGTCGAATCCCCCGAGGGAGACGTATTCCGCTACGCCGCGCCGCAGCGCAATCCGGGCATGGGCGCCGCGTTCCTCAACTTGAATCGCAACAAGCGCAGCATCGCCATGGATCTCAAGCGCGCGGACGAGCGCGAGCGCCTGATCGAGCTGGTGCGCGGCGCCGACGTCTTCGTCTACAACGTGCGGCCGCAGTCGATGAGGAAGCTCGGTCTCGACTACGAGACGCTCTCCAAGGTGAATCCGCGCATCATCTACTGCGGGACCTACGGATTCTCCGAGAAGGGGCCCTACGCGGGCCGCCCCGCGTTCGACGACATCATCCAGGCGATGAGCGGCATCGCGGCGCTGCAGGGCCACAACGGCGGCGCCGGGCCCGAGTACGTGAACACCATCATCGCCGACAAGGCCGCCGGCCTCACCGCCGCCTACGCGATCGCGATGGCGCTCTACGAGCGCGAGCGCTCCGGCGTGGGCCAGGCGATCGAGGTGCCGATGTTCGAGACCATCGTCTCGTTCACGCTCCTCGAGCACATGGCGGGCGCGACCTTCGTGCCGGCGGTGGACGGCATGGGCTACGAGCGCGTGCTCTCGCCGAATCGCAGGCCCTACCGAACGCGCGACGGCTACATCGGATTGCTGCCCTACACCACCGCGCAATGGCAGCGCTTCTTCACCGCGGCGGGCGAGGATGCGCTCGCCTGCGACCCGCGCGTGGCCGACGCCTCGAAGCGCAGCCGGAACATCAACGCGCTCTACGCCGAGCTCGCGCGCATCGTCGCGACCAGGACCACGGCCGAGTGGGTGGCGCTCCTGAAGGGCGCCGACATCCCGATGACGCCGGTGCGCACGCCCGACGACCTCCTGGAGGACCCGCACCTTGCCGCGGTCGATTTCTTCCGCGAGGTCGACCATCCCTCGGAAGGGCGCATGCGCACGCTCGGCATTCCCGTGACGTTCTCGCGCACACCCGGCGCGGTTCGCAGCCTGCCGCCCCGGCTGAACGAGCACCGCGGCGAGATCCTGAAGAAGGCCGAGGAATGAAAACCGAAGCGCTCGCCAAGTTGCGCTGAGATGACGCCGCGCGTGATCCGCCCCACGCGCCTGCAGGACCGCATCGTGGTCTTCTTCGTCGTGCTGTTGATGGCGGTGCAGCTGGTGAGCTTCTACTTCATCCGCTACGCGATCGAGCACACCGCGCAGGGCACCATGCGCGAGGAGCTGCGCGTGGGCGCACGCGTCTTCAAGCGCCTCCTCGGGCGGGACGCCGCGCAGCCGCTCGTGATCGACGATGCGACCGCGCGCGACCTGAAGCGCCAGATACTCGCGGACGTGACGTTCGTGCAGTCGACGGGAGGCGAGCCGCGCATCCTCGCGACGACGCTCACGCCCGCGCGCCGCGCCGAGCTCCTCGCCTCGGCGAATCGCATCATCGACACGGCGCGCGATGGCGCCACATTTCGCCTGGGCGAGGACGACTACGAAGTGCTCGCCACCTCCCTGGGGGAAACGGCCTCGCCCTCCATCCACGCGATCCTGCAGCGCGCGAGCGCCGATGGCCTGGCCGCCTACAGGCTCCTCGAGGCCGTGCTCCTCATCATCGCCGGGCTCTCGCTCGCGGTGACCCTTGCCGGCGCGCGCTACATCACGCGGCGCATCACGCGCCCCGTGGCGCAGCTGGGCGACGCCGCGCGCGCGATCGAGCGCGGCAACTACGCGGTGCGCGTGGGCGGCGAGGGCAGCGACGAGATCGGCGAGCTGGGGCGCGCCTTCGACCGCATGGCGGCCGGGCTCGCCGAGCGCGACAACATGCGCGACATCCTCGGCAAGGTCGCCTCCAACGAGGTCGTCACGCGCCTCCTGGAAGGCGGCGACATCGAGCTGGGCGGCGAGGAGCGCGACGTGACGGTGATGTTCACCGACATCCGCAACTTCACGGCGCTGGTGGAGAAGCTCACGCCGGATCAGAGCCTGCAGCTCCTGAACGAGTTCCTCACCGTGATCAGCGAGGTGATCGAGGCGCACGGCGGCGTGGTGGACAAGTACCTGGGCGACGGCGTCATGGCGCTCTTCGGCGCGCCGGTGACGCGGCCCGACGACGCCCAGCGCGCCCTGGGCTGCGCGCTGGAGATCCGCCGCCGCCTGGAGGCCCTGGGGCCGCTCCTGTCGTCGCGCGGGCTTCCGCACCCGCAGGTGGGCATCGGCATCAACACTTCCCGGGTGATCGCGGGCAACATCGGCTCGCCCTCGCGCCTGAACTACACGGTGCTGGGCGACGGCGTGAACCTCGCCGCGCGCCTCGAGAGCCTCACCAAGCGCTACCAGGTGCCGATCGTGATCGGCATCACCACGCGCGAGCGCGTGCGCGGCATCGTCTGCCGCGAGCTGGACAAGGTGCGCGTGCAGGGCAAGACCGTGCCCGAGCGCATCTTCGAGCCGCTCGCCGCCGAGGGCGCGCTGGGCGCGGCGCAGCTCGTGCACCTCGCGCAATGGCACGAGGCGCTCGAGATGTTCCGCCTGCGCTGCTGGGACGCCGCCGCCGCGAGCTTCGGCGAGCTGGCCGCGGTCCCCGGCTACGAGCGCCTGGCGAGCCTCTATCTCGATTACATCCGCGACCTCGCCGCGAATCCGCCGGGCGAGGACTGGGACGGATCCTTCACGCTTTACGAGAAGTAGCCTTCCGCTTCTTCTTCGCCGGCGCAGCCCGCTTGCCGGCCGGCTCGCCGGCGCGCGCCATCATGTTCCACGCCCACATCGCGGGATTGTCGCTCGGGGCCGCATCCTCGCCCGGCGGGGCCGCGGCCTTGCGGTTCGCCTCGTTGCTCGACGCCATCTCCTCCTGGAATTTCTCGCCGCCCCTGAGCATCGCGCGCTGGTACTGCAGGCTCTTGATGGTGAGCTGCAGCATGTTGAGGTTGGCCTTGAGCCAGTGCTCGACCACCTCGAGCTCGGAGATCTTCTTCTCCAGCTCCTTCGGGTCGAGCACCGGGAACATGAGCGACTGCAGCGGGTAGGCACCCGGGTTCACCATCTTCTGCCACATGTCGAACATGTCGTGCGGTGTCACCGGCTTCGTCATCGTCGTCGCCTCGGGCCCGATTCGCCCGATTCTACGTCGTTCAACAGGCGCAGGTGCCGGGCGTGGGATTCAAGGGGTATCCACCGCACGCAGCCGGGCTGCGATCAACAGCGAGCCAGGGCGGGGAAAAGTCCTGACCCGGACGGTGGTGACGCGGCGTCGAGCGTCGGTGGCGAACAAGGAGTCAATGGTCGAGAGTCGTTCAGTACCACCACCCTTCAAACATTGACTCGCCCAGAAGAACGGCGATGCGCGACGCGTTCAGCGCGGCGGTGGCGCGGATCGCCACGAAGGTGGCGGACAAGTTTCGGCAGAGAACCATTTGACAACCATCTTGCGGACTCTCGAACTTTTCCCAAGACCTGCTTCAAGTTCGAGTGCCATCAGTCATCGGGAACGCGCATCCAGTACCGCCGCGGCTCACGTCGCGTCGATTCCCCGCGACCGCTCCGCCCTGAAACAGCGACTAGGGCTTGCGGAAGATCGTGAGAGGACGCTGGGTGGTTGTGAAATGGGCTTCTGCCGAAACGTCGTTCGCCACCAACGTTCGAGGGCGCGTCACTGCCGTCCGGGTCACGATCTTCCGCGCCCTGGTTCGCTCGTGATCGCAGCCTTGGCTGCGCGCGGTGACAGACCCTTGAATCCCACGTCCGGCTCCGGAGGAACCGTCACGGCCACGACGGGTCGATCGCCGCGCTGTTGAACTAAACCGAATGGCGAGCGATGAAGTCGCGGATCCTCGGATAGATCATCTCGCGGTACTTGCGGCCGCTGAAGATCCCGTAGTGCCCCACACCCTTGGCCTCGAAGTGCTGCTTCATCTTGAGCGGGATGCCCTTGGCGAGCCCCTGCGCGGCCTCGGTCTGGCCGTTGCCGGAGATGTCGTCGAGCTCGCCCTCGATGGTGAAGAGCGCCGCGCCCTTGATCGCCTCGGGGCGCACGCGCTCGCCGGCGACCACCAATTTTCCCTGCGGCAGCAGGTGCTTCTGGAACACGCGCTCGACGGTCTCGATGTAGTACTCGGCGGGCAGGTCCATCACCGCGTTGTACTCGTCGTAGAAGCGCCGGTGCGCATCCGCGCTGTCGCCGTCGCCTTCGACGAGGTGGTGGTAGTACTGCACGTGGGATTCCATGTGCCGGTCGGGATTCATCGCGACGAAGCCCGCGAACTGCAGGAAGCCCGGGTAGACGCGCCGCATGAAGCCCGTGTAGCGCATCGGCACGCGCTGGATCACCTTGGCCTCGAACCACGAGAGCGGGCGTTGCGTGGCGAACGTGTTGACCGCGGTCGGGCTTCTCCTCGAATCGATCGGGCCGCCCATCATGGTGAGCGTGCGCGGAATGTCCTCGCCGGCGGCGCTCATGAGCGAGACCGCGGCCATCACCGGCACCGTGGGCTGGCACACCGATATCGCGTGGGACTCGCGACCCATGAACGTGATGAACTCGCGCACGTACGCCACGTAGTCGTCGAAGTGAAACGGGCCCACCGTGATCGGGATCTCCTTGGCGTCGATCCAGTCGGTGACCCACACGTCGTGGTCGGCGAGGAGCGCCTTCACCGTGTCGCGGCAAAGCGTGGAGAAGTGCCCCGAGAGCGGCGCGAACACGATCACGCGCGGCTGAGCCGGCGCGCCGACCTTCTTGAAATGGAGCAGCCGGCAGAAGGGCTTCTCGATGTCGTAGACTTCCTTCACCGCGTAGTCGCGCTCGCCGCAACGTACCGTGGTGATGCCGAAGGGCGGGCGCTCATAGCGCTGCGTGAGCCGCGTCATGAGGTCGAAGGCGGCGGCGACGTTGCGGCTGCCCGGCAGGTAGGAGAGCGGGCTATCGGGGTGGCCGTAGATCTCGTTGGCGGCCTGCGCGAACACGCGCCAGGGCTCCAGCGCCGAGCGCTGCCAGTCGTACATCTGGTAGAGCATTGCCTCCACGTCACGCCTCTCGATCGTCATGTTGCATCGCCGCATAGTTTAAGCGTTTTTTGTTAAGCTCTGACTGATATTCGTCAAGTCACGTTCCATGCCACAAGACAAGCATTCCCAAGCCGAGCTCCTGGCGCTCTTCCCGCCGATCGAGCCTTACGCGAGCGCCATGCTCGAGCTCGACGCGCCGCATCGCATGTATTACGAGGAATCGGGGAATCCGAAGGGCGTGCCCGTGGTGTTCCTGCATGGCGGGCCCGGCGCGGGCGCCTCCGCGGTGCACCGCCAGTTCTTCGATCCGGCGTTCTACCGCATCGTGGTCTTCGACCAGCGCGGCGCGGGGCGCTCGACGCCGCTCGGATGCCTCGAGAAGAACGCCACGCAGGACCTGGTCGCCGACCTCGAGCGGCTGCGCGCGCACCTCGCCATCGACAAGTGGATGGTGTTCGGCGGCTCATGGGGCTCGACCCTCGCTCTGGCCTACGCGCAGCACCATCCGCAGCGCTGCCGCGCGCTCGTGCTGCGCGGGATCTTCCTGTGCCGCAAGAGCGAGATCGACTGGTTCCTCTACGGCCTCCGCGCGATCTTCCCCGAGGCGTGGCGCACGTTCTCGGGCTACATACCGGAAGGCGAGCGCGGCGATCTTCTCGACGCCTACCACCGCCGCCTCATCCATCCCGACCCCGCGGTGCACATGCCCGCGGCGCGCTCGTGGAGCGTGTACGAGGGCTCATGCTCGACGCTGCTGCCCAACCCCGCGCTGGTCGCCGACTTCGCCACGGATCGCGTCGCGCTCGGGCTCGCGCGCATCGAGGCGCACTACTTCAAGCACGACATCTTCCTGCCGGACGGCTTCCTGCTGGCGCACGCCGGGCGCCTGAAGCCGATTCCCGGCGTCATCGTGCAGGGGCGCTACGACATCGTTTGCCCCACGGTGTCCGCGGACGACCTGCATCGCGCCTGGCCGCAGGCGAGCTACACCGTGGTCGCCGATGCCGGGCACTCGGCCTTCGAGCCGGGCATCCGCTCGCGCCTCATCGCCGCCACCGAGGAGCTGAAGGCGAAGATTTAACGGGCGCTCGGGCCGGGCGCCTGCGCCTGTTGAACGACCTTCAGTTGCCGGCGGTGAGATCCGAGATGTCGCTCATGAAGCCGCGCACGCGCTTCTCGAAGTAGGCGCGCTGCTCGGGCGTGAGAGTCGCGGAAAGCGCGGCGACCATGGCGAAGAGCTTTTCCTCGCGGGCGTGGATCTTCGCCGTGTATTGCGCGCTTCTCCACGACTCGGGCTGGGCCAGGAGGCGCCGCAGCGCGGCGATGGCCTCGGCGCGCGGCGGGCGGGTGCGCACCAGGGCGACGGTTTCCTGCTGGCGGTAGCGCCGGTCGGCTAGGCGCTCCTCGAACGGATCCTCGATGGTGGCCACCCAGCGGGCCACGATCTCGCGCTGTGCGTCGTCGAGCGATCCCACGAATTCCTCGATGTGCCCGCGGTAGCGCTTCACGCGCCGCTCGAGGCGCTCGGCGGGCGTGCCGCGCGTCGACTCGCTCGCCATCTTGCGGTTGTCCTCGGCGAAGCGGCGCTCCATCTGCGCAGCCTGCTCCGGGTCGAGCTGGCGCAGGAAGTCGGCGAGGTCGGGCAGCACGCGCTCGAGAAGCCGCGCATAACGCGCGCGCAGGTCGCGGTAGTCGGCGCGCGCCTCCTCGGCCGTGATGCCGTCCTGGGCCTGGCGCAGCACCGTTTCCAGGAAGCGGCGGTACTCGGGAAGCTCGTCGGCGCGGTGCCACGCGAAGGCGCGCGCGAGGCGCTCGCGCACGAACACCCGTTGCGGCTCGGTGAGCTCGACATAGTCGGCGACGAGCCAGGTCAGCACCGGCGTGGCGTTCGAGTACGCGAACGCCGCGTTGCTATACGCGAGGCGAGTGAGGGTGCACGACGCGGCGAGGAGTGCGGCGGCCGCGAACGCCGCGAGGCCGAGCGCCCGGCCGCTCACCACGGGATCGGCTGGCGGTCGCGAAAGAACTGGCCTGTGGGCCCGCTCGAAGGCAATAGGCCGAGCCACACGGCGGTATCGGCTCCCTCCTCGACACTGCGCGGCGCCTCTTCTCCGCCCATGTCGGTCTTCACCCACCCCGGGCTCATGGAGTTCACCAGGATGCCGGTGCCGGCGACTTCCGCCGCGAGGGTGCGCGTGAGGGCGTTCAACGCGGCCTTCGAGATGCGATAGGCGGGAGAGCCCTCACCCATCTGGTGCAGCTGCCCCAGTCCGCTCGAGATGTTGACGATGCGCCCGTAGCGCAGCTTCTTCATGAGCGGGACCACCTCGCGGCACATGCGCATGGCGCCGAACAGGTTGGTCTCGAAGGTCTCGCGCCAGACCGCGGTGGCGGCGTCGACCACCTTGGCGTCGGTGGCCTCCGGATAGATGCCGGCGTTGTTGACCAGAACGCTCGGCGCTCCGTGCAGCTTCTCCACGTTGGCGACGAAACGGCGCACGCTCTTGGTGTCGTTCACGTCGAGCGAGTAGGCGGCGACATGGTCGCCGTCCTTGCGAAGGCTGGCGAGCGCGTGCTCGCACTTGGCGTGGTCGCGCGCGCCCACCACGACGAACAGATCCGCCTTGAGGAGCTGCCGCGCGATCTCGTGGCCGATACCGCGGTTGCCACCGGTCACGATGGCGATCTTGTGGCTGGGCATGGGTCGAATGCGAACGTTGACGGACGGTATGATAACGGTTATGCCCAAGCTCCTGCGCGCCGTGCGCCTCGACGATTCCGACGACCACGTGTTTCGCGGCTGCGGCGCCGCCAGGGACGGCGAGCCGGTCGTCACCGGCGGCTTCGCGGTGTGCGATTTCGAAGGCGCGCCGCGCTGCGATCCGCCGTGCCATTGCGGCACCTCCTTCCTCGCCGTCGGCTCGCGCGCGCGCTGCTCGATCGCCGAGGTGGTCGAGGCGAGCGAGGCCGACCTCGAGGCCCAGGCCGAGGCGCTCGCCTGGCACTTGGCGAAGGCGTGGGGCGCTCCGTCGTGGGAGGCGGCGCAGCGCGTCGCGGCCGAGGAAGTGCGCCACACCTCGGAAGTGTGCGAGACGCTCGCGCCGCAAGTGTGGATCACGGTGAAGCGCTCGCGCGCGGCCGATCGGGCGTCGCTCGAGGAAGAGTACGTGGTGTACGATCGCCTCATGATCGGCGCCCACACCCTCTGACGATGAGCCGCGCTCCCGGCGAGGACAGCCAGCGCGAGCTCGAGCGCCATGCGCTGCGCAACGTGCGCGGGCTGGTGGACAAGATGGAATCGATCGAGAGGGATGACCGGCGCAACCAGCGCCGGCTCCTCGCGTGGGTGCTGGCGGGGGTGCTCGCCGTGGCCGTTGTGGTCGGCTTCGCGATCTGGCGCACCAGCCAGAAGTACGGCGCCACGCCCGTCGTCATCGATCTCGCGAAGCTGCCTCCAGTCCGTCCCGGCCCGAAGTGATGCTGAAGATCTGGGGCCGGCTCTCGTCGGTCAACGTGCAGAAGGTGGTTTGGTGCGCGGACGAGCTCGGCCTCGCCTGCGAGCGCATCGACGCGGGCGGCGCCTTCGGGCTCACGAAGACGCCCGAATACCTCGCGATGAACCCCAATTCCCTGGTGCCGGTGATCGAGGAAGACGGCTTCGTGCTCTACGAGTCGAACGCGATCGTGCGCTATCTCGCCGCGCGCCACTCGAAAGACACGCTGTGGCCCGAAAGCCTGCGCGAGCGCGCCGACGCGGACCGCTGGATGGACTGGCAGACCAACACCTACACGCCGGCGATGCGCGACATCTTCTGGCAGCTGGTGCGAACTCCCGCGGAAAAGCGCGACGCGGCGGCGCTCGAGGCTTCACGCAAGGAATGCGAACGGCTCACCGCCATCCTCGATGCGCATCTCGAAGGCAGGCGCTACCTCACGCCCCATGGTTTCACCGCCGCCGACATCGTGCTGGGATGCGCGGCGCACCGCTGGCTCAACCTGCCGGTGCAGCGCACGCCGCACCCGAACGTGGAGCGCTGGTATGCCGAGCTCAAGTCGCGGCCGGCGTCGCGCCAGGTGACTTCACAGGTGCCGCTGACTTAGGCGATCGGCGCGCCCGCGCGCGCGTGAGCGCCGCGACATCGGCCAGCGCCGCGAGCGGCGCGAAGAGCATCGCGAAAGGTGCGCTGCCGAGCGCCACGGCCACGCCGAAGGCCGCGCTCAACGCGAACGCAAGGCCGGCCGCGCGCGCCCAATCCATTCGCGCCGCGCAGGCGCCGAGCTGCGGGTCGAGGAAGTAGCTCGCGACCGCGAACAGCGAGACGAACGCGGCGAGGGCGGCAAGGGAGCCCGAGTCGAAGCGCGCGAGCGCGCCTTCGAGGGCCGCAATGCCGATCACCGATCCCCACAATGCCGCCGCCAGGCCGAGGACGCGGCCGGTGTCTTCACGCAGATCATCGTTCTTCATGGTTCCTCCCTAGATCCACGCTGCCGGCGCCAAGTACGCCGAGGCTTCTCCCCGGCGCGGTGCGGCTGCGAAGCGCACGCGATCGGCGATGAAATCGACAGCGTCGGCGACCACCTCGGCATTGCGCAGGATGAGGCGGTGGCCGAGGCCGCGCGTGCGCAGCCACTTCGCCGTGGGCCACGCGCGCGCGAGCGCGAGCCCGCTTGCCGGGGCGACTTCGCGGTCGTCGGCGTCGTGAATGACGAGCGCCTGCGCGAGCACCTTCGCGACCGACTGGGGGAGCTCGAACTCTTCCCAGCGCTGGCCGAAGCGAGTCTCGAAGCGCCGCTGCATCGCACGGCGCACCGACTCGGGCATGCCGAGGCGGCGCGCGAAGTACCCCGAGTAGCGCTCGAGCGAGGTGGGTGGGGCGATCAGCACCACGCGCATCTCGCGGCGCGTGTGGTTCAGCCACGCGGTCGCCGCGGCGGCGCCGAGCGAGTGTGCGATCATGCCCGCGACGCGCGCACCCTGCGCTTCGACGGCGCGCACCACGGCGTCGATTCCCTTGATGAAATGCACCAGGCTCGCCTCGGCGCCCTCGCTGTGGCCGTGGCCGATGTGGTCGAACAGCACCACCTGGAAGCCCGCCTCGAGGAGCGCGGGCACGAAGGCGCGCAGCTGCGCACCGCGTCCGCCCCAGCCGTGCGCGACGACGATGGCGGGGCGATCCTCGTCGCCGAAGCGCCACGCGGCGATGCGGCCCTCGGGGCTCGCGACGACGAATCCCTTCGCGCTGGCGAGGAGCTCGCGCTCGGGCAGCGTGTGCGCGAAGCGCGGTGGCGTGGTGAAGAGGCGCGCCGCGCGATCGACGGCACGATCGGGCGCGAGCACCGCGGACACCGCGAAATTGAGGCGCTCCCAAGCGAGGCGGGCATGATTACGAACGTTCGTGCTATTTATGGTGGCGCTCGTGGCGAACATGGTTCGTACTCCTTCGGGGGTCTAGCGGCGGTTCTGGTCGAGCAGGCGCTCGAAGGCGACGCGCGCGCGCTTCAATGCGGCATCGGCGCCCAGGAGGGATTTGCTGCGATAGAAGACGAGAATGATGGCGAGGAATTCGAACGCGACCTGGCGCGGGTCGGTTGCGGCGGAGAGCTCGCCCGTCTCCATCGCGAGCTGCACGGCCTTGGAAAGCTCGCGGTCGAGGAGGCGCTGGCGCTCCATCACCGCGTCGCGCATGGCGCCGGGCTGGTGGTCGTACTCGCGGCCGGCCGAGTCGATCGGGCAGCCGCCGGTGAGATTGGCGCGCTGCGGCCACGTGATCCAGTTCTCGAAGAGAGCCTTCAGGCGCTTCACTCCACGCGGCACCTTCAGCGCCGGCATGAACACCGCCTCGGTGAACTGGCGCGCGCACTCGTCGAGCGCGGCTACCTGCAGGTCGAGCTTGGAGCCGAAGTGGGCGAACAGCCCGCTCTTCGACATGCCGGTCTTTTCCGCCAGCGTGCCGATGGTGAGCGACTCGAACCCCGCGGTGCTCGCCTGCTCGACGGCGGCGGACAAGATCTGGGAGCGGGTCTCCTCTCCCTTGCTCTGCCTGGCGCTGGTGATGGCGGCGGCGTTCATGCGGCCCATAATAGTACGACCGTTCGTTCTTGTCAATCCCTCCCTTCCCGCCATCCATCGAGCTCGGGATGGCTCTGCGCGCACATTGCGATCATCCCAATAGTTTGAAATGTACTCGCCCAGAAAAACGGCGATGCGCAACGCGTTTCCGATGTGCAGTCCGCGCAAGGGGCTGCCAGCGAACTATTGGGCGGTGATGCGAGCAGCATCAAAGCGGACCACCACTAGCAACAGGCTCTCCGTGCTATTCCAAACGCTTCCCGCAGCCCCTGCCAACGAGAGCCTCATTCGAAGTGTAGGGGTGAAGATCGAGAGGCGCGCATCACTTCCGGTCGATCGGGAGAGGACGCCGCCAGTTCGAGTGTAATGGGTTGCAACGAGCTCACTCACGGTTCCAGGAACGATCGCGCCGGGTCGAGCTTCACCCCCACTTCGAATGAGGCGATCTAGAACTCGGTGCGGACGACGGGCTTGGGGATGAGGATGCGGTGGAAGGTGACCAGCATGCCGGCGGTGGCGCCCCAGATGAAGCGCTCGCCATACGGCATCGCCCAGTACTTGCGCATGCGCCCCTTGTAGAAGGCGCTCTCGTAGCGGTGGTTGCCCGCGTCGAGGAGGAACGCGAGCGGCACCTCGAAGACGTCGGCGACCTCGTGGGGATCGGGCCGAAAGGTGAGCGGCGGTTCGGACCAGCCGACGATCGGCGTGACCGAATAGCCGGTCGAGGTGCGGTATTCGGGAAGCCGCCCGAGGATCTCGATGCGCTCCGCGGGAATGCCCACCTCCTCCTCGGCCTCGCGCAGCGCCGTGCGCTCGGGCGTGCCGTCGGACTCGTCCGACCGGCCGCCGGGAAAGCTGATTTGCCCCGCATGATCGGCGAGATGGGCGGTGCGCTGCGTGAAGACCACCGTGGGATCGCCGGGGTGATTCACGACGAGGAGGAGGACCGCCGCGGGCTTCAACACGTGGCGCCCCGCCTCCTGTTGCTTCTCGAGGTCGTCCGCGGTGAGCAGCTCTTCGAGAGGCGGGCTGGATGCGAGGCGCGAGACGATGTCGGCCCGGCCGGGAAGCGTGAAGGTGCTCTGGACTGCGATCGATCCCATCGACGCCAGTATAAGTAAGGATATGATGGCGCGGCGATGATTCTCTACGACTTCTTCCGCTCGTCGGCGGCCTATCGCGTGCGTATCGCGCTCAATCTGAAGGGCCTCGAGGCGGAGCGCCGCTTCATCCACCTGCGCAAGGGCGAGCAGCGCGCCGCCGAATATCTCGGCGTGAATCCGCAGGGGCTGGTGCCCACGCTCATCGACGGCGACACGGTGCTCACGCAGTCGCTGGCGATCATCGAATACCTCGACGAGAAGCACCCCGAGCCACGGCTCCTGCCGCGCGACATCGCCGAGCGCGCGTGGGTGCGCGCCATCGCCCTTTCGATCGCCTGCGATATCCATCCGGTCAACAACCTGCGCGTCCTCAAGTATCTCGGCCGGGAGCTTAAAATCGAGGAGCCGCTGCGCGACGAGTGGTACCGGCACTGGGTGAGCGTGGGGTTCGAAGCGTTGGAAGCGCAGCTCGCGGCGCGCGCGTCGGGGCCCTATGCCCTCGGCGGCACGCCCTCGCTGGCGGATGTCTGCATCGTCCCGCAGCTCGCCAATGCGCGACGCCTGAAAGTGCCGATGGATCCCTACCCGCGCCTTGCCGCGATCGACGACGCGTGCCTGAGGCACCCCGCCTTCGAGCGCGCGCGCCCCGAAGTCCAGCCCGACGCGCAATGATGGGGCAACCTGTCCCCTTTTCGGACGAAAAAGGGTTCTGACCCCTTTTCCGAAAAAGGGTTCTGACCCCTTTTCCGCTGGAACTTTTCGGGGGGCTCGAGGCAATAGGGAGTAACAACGAACCCATGGCCATGCCACCCCAGGACGTCCAACCCGAGCTCGCGCTGCTCGCCCGCATGAAGCGGGGCGAGGAGGAAGCGTTCGTGCAGCTCTACCGGCGCCACAAGGACGCGGTCTACCGGCTGGCGCTGCTCTACTCGGGCTCGGGCGCCCATGCCGCGGACGTGACGCAGGAGACGTTCGTCCATTTCATCACCCAGCCCGGGCAGTTCGATCCCCTGCGCGGAACGCTCTGCGCGTGGCTGTGCGGCGTGGCGCGCAACATGGCCCGCAAGGCGGCCGGCGGGCGCGAGGATGCGACCGATCCCGGCGAGCTGGGCGACGACAGCGCGCTCGACGAGGAGCGCATCGATCGCGACACGCCGCTCGAGCGCATCCTGCGCGGCGAGACCGCGGAGCATGTGCGCCGCGCCGTGGCCGCCCTCGCCCCCCACTATCGCGACGTGCTGATTCTCTGCGAGCTCTCCGAGCTGTCCTACGCGGAGGCCGCGCAGCTCTGCGGCATCGATGTCGGCACCGTGCGTTCGCGCCTGTCGCGTGCGCGCGCCAAGCTCGCCCAACACCTGGCGCCCTACGAAAGCGGCGCGAAGGAGGCCGTTTCATGAACCACCCCGAGTCGATCCTCGAGCCGGGCCAGAACACGCTCCTCGACCTCAAGCTGGACGAGCTGAAGAACGAGCTCGCCACGATCGCGGCGCCGAGCGCGCTCGAGGCCGCCCTCGCCGCGCGCTTTCGCAGGACGCGCCCCGCCACGGCGCGCCCGCGCCTGTGGTGGATGGCGCCCTTCGCCCTCGCCGCGACCATAGCGCTGGTGAGCTGGATGATCCGCGGGCCCGTTCCCGAAGGCGAGGGCCTGGTCGCCATCGCGCCGGGCGCCGCGGAAACCGACGCCGGGCCGTTCCTCGCCTTGCGCCCGCTGGAGCGCATCGCGCTCGAGCCCGGCACCACCGTGGTCGCCACCGAATTTCCGCGTGCGCTTCTCGCCGACTGGGGACTGCCCGTTTCTCCCGATCGGGCGGGCGAGCCGGTGCGCGCGGAAATGCTCTATTCCCGCGACGGCGAGCCGCTCGCCGTGCGCCTGCTCGATTGAAGACCCAAGTGAAAGGAATGACGATGAATGACCGCCATCTTGCCGTCCTGCTCAGCGCCGCCTTCGCCCTCCCCGCCTTCGCGGCCGACGCGCCCGAGGCCGGGAAGCCGGTCCAGAAGTTCGAGTTTCACTTCGACACCGACGCCATCTTCGCCGACGCCAGCAACGCGATGAAGGACAGCGAGCAATGGCGCCAATACGGCGAGCACATGCGCGAATGGGCACACGCGTTCACCGACGAGATGCACGGCTCCATGGCGTTCATGTTCTCCGAGCGCGTGGGCCGCGACCGGCTCGTGAAGGGCGCGCCCTACAGCGCGGACGCGATCACCGAGATGAACCAGGCGCTGCCCGACGGCAACGTGATCACGCACAAGACCACCGCGCGCGTCTACCGCGACAGCGAGGGCCGCACGCGCCAGGAAGGCTTTCGCGGCGAGGCGCTGCGCTCGGTGTACATCTCCGATCCCGTGGCCGGCATGAGCTACACGTTGATGCCGGGAAGCAGGATCGCCGTGGGCATCCCGCGCGTGGAGCGCACCGAGCACCTCGCGCCGCGCGCCGAGGGCAAGACCTCCACGGAGTCGCGCACCGTCGACAAGGAGCGCCGGATCGTGGTGCACACCCTCGACGGCAACGACATGCCCGGGACGCGCGAGGAGGTGCGGGTGCAAGTCGTGCGCATCGGCGACAAGGATGGCGTGGTCCTCCCGACCCCGCCCACGCCTCCCACGCCGCCGATGCCGCCGGGGGCCCTAGCGCCGCTTGCGCCGATGCCGGCGATTCCCGCGATCCCGGGCGTGCACACCATGCGCTTCGAGAGCACCGCGGGCCTCGGCAAGGGCGTCACCAGCAAGCTCGGCACGCGGGAATTCGACGGGCTCAAGGCCGAAGGCACTTCCACGGTGTGGACCATTCCCGCCGGCAAGATCGGCAATCGAAACTCCATCAACGTCACCAAGGAGAGCTGGTATTCGCCTGAGCTGCAGGTGACCGTGATGACGCGCCACAGCGATCCGCGCACCGGCGAATCGGTCTATCGCCTCGCCGGCATCAAGCGCGCGGAGCCTTCGATCGACCTGTTCAAGGTGCCCGAAGGCTACTCGCTGAAGGGCCGCGCCAGGCGCGGCTCGACACCGGAGGCGAAGGCGCCGAATGCGCCTGGTTGAGCGCGGCCGATATAATCGATCCTTTCCACGCGAAGGGACCGTACATGGGCAGGGGCGACAAGCGCAGCTTCAAGGGCAAGGTATTCAAGGGCAGCCACGGCAAGACGCGGCTTCGCAACCGGGCGAACGCCAAGGCGAAGGCCGCGGCCGTCGCGGCGGCGGCGGCTCCCGCCACCACCAGGAAGAAGTGATCAGAACCCCGAGCCCGGCTGCCTGAGGAACGCCGTTTCCTCGTCGGTCGAGGCGCGGCCGAGCGCGGCGTTGCGGTGCGGGAAGCGCCCGAAGCGCCGGATGATCGCGCGATGGCGCTCGGCCCATTCCACCAGGCCGCGCGTGGCGTCGAACGCGTCGAGGGCGCGCATGAGCTCCACCGCCCGGTCCTGGTCGGCGATGTCCTCGCTGTGCTCGAAGGGCATGTAGACGAACTGGCGCTCCACCGGCAGCCATTTCGAATCGTCGCCGCGCGCGAGCGCCTCACGCGCGCAGGCGAGGGCAAGGCGATCCTGCGCGAACGCCCGCGCATCGCCGCGATACAGGTTGCGCGAGAACTGGTCGAGTATCACGACCAGGGCAAGCATCGACGCCGGCTCGCTCCTCCAGGCGTCCAATTCCCCCGCCGCCGCCGCCGCGTGCGACGCGCCGAACCGCCGCCGGATCTGCGCGTCGAACTTTTCGTCCTTGCGGAACCACTCGGGCCGCGATTTTCCCCGCGCTTCGGGCGGGCCGAACCAGAAGCCGATCACGTCCTGAAAAGTGGTGTCAGGTACGACTTTTCCTGGCGCCGTCCCGTCGTGAAAAGTCGTACCTGACACCACTTTTCAATCCGAGGAGTGAACGGCGTCGCCCAAGGGACGGGCGGCGCTGCGCGACGATTCGTCGCCCGCCACGCGCTTTTCGCGCGCGCGCTTGGGCGAGCTCCAGATCTGGCGGAAGGCTTCCTTCTTTTCGCCCCAGGTCATGCGCTCGCTGGCGAGCGCCTCCATGAAGGTCGCGAGCCGGCGCGAGATGAGCACCGTGTACGCGGTAAGCGCGATGGTCGGCACGAACACGACGAGGAAGATGACGGTCTTCTCCCACGGCCCCATGTCCGAGTGGCTGAAGAGGTTCATGCCGAGGAACCCGGTGGCCACCGTGCCCACCATGCCGCACGCCGACACCACCGTGAGGCGCTGCGCGTTGTCGGAGGAGCGGCGCGTGCGGTCCGCGTCGAGGTACTCGTTGATGTCGCGCGCCTCTTCGCGCACCTCGGCGTAGAGATCGTCGCTGCCCAGCTCGCGCGACCAGCGCTTGTAGATGTCGGCGGCGAGCACCTGGTTGGAGATCTCGTGGAACCAGTAGCGGTGGTTGAAGCGCAGGAAGAGCTCGAGCGCCTCGCGCACGCTGGTCTTGAAATGCCGCACGCTGTCGTAGTCGCCCACGCGCAGGCGCTCGACCGCGATCGAGAAGCGGTTCGACAGGTTGAGCAGCGCCCCCTTGTGGAAGTTGGCGATCACGCCGATCTGGAAGAACTGGTGGCGGAAGGTCTGCACCAGGTCGCGGCACGCGTCGCCGTGCCGGGTGATCATCGAGAACGCCGGACCGCACACGATGTAGCGCGTGTTCATGCCGCTCTTCGCGTCGCTCGCGTCCCAGAAGCGATCGTAGCAGTAGCGGGTCTCGAAGTCGGCAAGGAACGTGGGCGAGAAGGGCAGCGTGTCCGAGCGCCCCCACTTCGCCGCGAAGCCGATGCGCGCCAGGTCGCCGCGCGTGAGCTCCCGCGGCTCGTCGAACGAGAGGAAACTCATGATGGGGATGCGCTTGTTCTCGATCTGGTAGTACTGCAGCGTGCCGCCGCCGAGATAGGCGGGCACCATGGGCTTCAGCAGGTTTTCCCAGTGCAGCGACAGCGGCGTCTGCTTGATTTCGCGCACCAGCGAGAGGTACTTGTCGCGGTCGCCGTAATCCGAGGCGGTGAGGAGCCGGCCCTGCGCGTCGAGGAATTCGACTTGATAGGTGCAGTGCGCCGCCTGGTTGGGGCCTTCCCACGAAGGCGGATAGGGGCGCCCGAAACGATCCATGGTGTCCACCACGTCGGCGAGCGCCAGGTCATGGCCCACGATCTCGAAGGCGAGGAGCGCGATATCCACGTCGTAGAAGAAGATGAGGCGCAGGCGCTCGACATCGAACTCGATCGGCATGCCGTCCTCGCAGAGCCGCACGTGCGCCTTGGCGATGTCGTCGCGCTTGAATATCTGCAGGCTCGAGGGGGTCTGCGCGTCGGATTCCCCGAAGCCGTACAGGAAGCGCTGCACGTAAGGCAGGAAATAGACGAACTCGCGATAGCCGATCTGGCAGGAATCGTCGTCGACCAGGAGGTTGTCCTTTACCTCCTTCCACGGCCCGGGGCTTTCGCGCAGCGCCTCCCAGGGGTGGGTGAAGGGGCTCGCACGGCCCAGCCGGCGCAGCTGCAGCGGCCACAGCAGCATATGGCGGAACTCGCGGACGATCTTGTCTTCGGGGGCGGCCATGGCGAGGTCTTTGTTGCCTCTGATGCCTCCCGTTTTACGCGGGTCTCGCCCTAGGGGCAATCCCCGTGCGGGCATCGGTTCACTTCCACCGAGACGTGCGCGAGCGAGCCGAGGCGCGTCAGGCGCGCGCGGTACTCCTCGGGCGTGAGCGGCCGATGCGCCACCACGGTGAGCACCGCAGCATGGCTCGCGCGCCCGACGCGCCATACGTGCAGGTCCGCGACCTCGGCATCGCCGTCGGTCTCGATGGCGGCGCGAATCTCGCGCACCAGCGGCGCTTCCATCTCGCGGTCGAGGAGGACGCGCGCGGAGTCGCCGAGGAGCCCCTTCGACCACCAGAGGATCACGCCGGCGCCGACGATGCCCATGAAGGGATCGAGCCACGACCAGCCGAGCCACAGGCCCGCCGCGAGCGCCACGATCGCCAGCACGGAGGTGAAGGCGTCGGCGAGCACGTGCACATAGGCCGAGCGCAGGTTGAGGTCATGGCCGCCGTGGCCGTGATGCTCGTGCGCGTGGTCGTGGTCGTGATGGCCGTCGCCGTGATCGTCCTCGTGATGCCCGCGGTCGTGCTCGCCGTGATCGCCGCCCAGCACCCACGCCGAGGCGAGATTCACCGCGAGCCCGATCGCCGCTACCACCAGCGCGGGGGCGAAGCTGATCGGCGCCGGATCGACCAGTCGGCGGATCGACTCGACCACCATGGCGATCGCCACCACGGCGAGGAGGAGTGCGCTCGAGAAGGCGCCCAGCACCTCGATCTTCCAGGTGCCGAAGGCGAAGCGTTCGTCCTTCGACCAGCGGCGCGCCAAGAGGTACGCGATGCCGGCGATGGACAGGGCCACGACGTGGGTGGCCATGTGCCAGCCGTCCGCGGTGAGCGCCATCGACCCGGTGAGGTAGCCCGCCACGATCTCGGCCACCATCGTGACCGCGGTGATCGCCACGACGATCCAGGTGCGCCGCTCGGCGGCGCGGTTGCCCGCGTCGTAGGAGTGGCTGTGCTGCCAGCTGGCGAGGTTGTGGACGGCCATGCGCCCTATTTTAGTCTCAGTGCGGCGCGCGCCTTGCGCGCCCACGCCTGCGCGAGGAGCCGCGTCACCACCGGCGCCTTCGCTCTTGCGAGCGTGACCCGCACGCCCACCACGCGCTTGCCCCAATGAAGCTTCTCGAGGAACTCGGGGTCGAGCTCGAGCGCCACCTCGCGCTCGGCGTCGGCGACGAACACGTGCAGGTGCTCGCCATCGGGCGGCACGGTCGCGAAGATCCGGCCGCGAACTCGAAACGACGAGTAGTGGAAATGCGGCTCCTCCGTGGCCTCGGGAAGGCCGAGCGCGAAGCGGCGCACCTGAGCGATCTTCATCGGCCGAATCAGGCGCGCGGCGCCAGCTGGCGCGGATCGTAGAAGAACTTCTCCTCCACGATGCGCTCGCCCTGCCAGCGTTGATGGGCGAGCTCCTCGATGCGCGTGCGCGTGCCGTCGAGGGCCTCGAATTCGAACACCCAGCGGATCACCACGAAGTCGCCGTTCACGAACACGGGCGGCACGCATGCAGAGCGCACGGTGCGCATGCGCGCGAGCACCTTGCGCTCGTGCGCGGCGAGCGCATCGCGCCCGCGCCTCGCCGGCAGGTCGTTTTCCTGCATCGAGGCATCTTCCGCGTAGAACTCCTCGATAGCCTCGGCGTGGGCGTTGGACTCGACCCTGGCGATGAAGCGTTCGAGCACTTCGGGGCTCATGGGCGCGGCAGCTTGGCATTGAGCTCCTGCAGCTGCCGTTCGAGGGCATCGATGCGCTCGAGGAAGGAGATCACCAGCGCGAGCGCGGGGGTTTCGAGCTCGAGATCGTGGGCGAGGCGCGCCGCGGCGCGCACGCTCGCCACGCAGCGTGCGCTGAAGTCGAGCCTGGCGGCGGCGGGATCGGCCGGCGCGAGCGCTCCGTATTCCACCAGCTCACGCAGGACCTCCTCGGGCAAGCCCGAGCACTGCGCGAGATCGACGAGGGTGATGCGATGCTCGGCGTGGAGCCATATCGCCTCCGCGTGTTCATGGGCCATGGGTCGTCTCCCCGGCGAAGTGGCCGCGTGGATCGAAGTGGGAGCTCTCCGCGAGCTGCCTGAAGAGCTCCTTCTCGCGCTCGCTCAAGACCGTCGGGTTCACGATCTGCACGATCGCGTACAGGTCGCCTTCGCCGCCGCCGGGCTTGGGCAGGCCCTTCTTGCCGAGGCGCAGCTTCCTTCCCGCCGTGGTTCCCGGCGGAATCTTGAGGTTCACCGCGCCGTCGAGGGTCGGCACCTCCACGGTCGCGCCAAGAGCGGCCTCCCACGGCGCGAGCGGCAAGTCGAGGTACAGATCGTGCCCCGTGGGACGGAAGAGCGGATGGGGATGCAACGCGATGTTGAGATAGAGATCTCCGTCACGCCCGCCGTTCACCCCCCTGCCGCCCTGCCCGCGCAGGCGCAGGCGCTGCCCGTCGGTCGCACCCTTGGGGATCCTCGCCTTGATGGTCTTCGGCACATGGCGAGCGCGTCCTTCGGCGTCGTACTCCGGCACGTTCAGGTTGAGCTCCGCCTGGGTACCTCGCAGCGCCTCCTCGAGCGAAAGATGCACCGTGACCTCGTAGTCGTCTCCGGGAAACTGCATGGAGGCGCGCGAACGCCCGGCACCGCGTGCGCCGCGCGCACCGAACCTCTCGAAGAGATCCGCGAGGTCGAGGTCGTCGAAGGAGAAGTCGCCGCCGCCGCCCCCGTCGCGGAACTGCTTTTCCCAGTCGGGCGGCGGGCGGAAATCCTGGCCCGGCTGGTAGGAGGCGCCCAACTGGTCGTAGGCCGCGCGCTTCTGCGGGTCCTTCAAGGTCTGGTACGCCTCGGCGATCTCCTTGAACTTCTCCTCGGCGCCCTTCTCCTTGGAGACGTCCGGGTGGTGCTTCTGGGCGAGCTTGCGGTACGCCTTCTTGACGTCGTCGGGGCTCGCGTCGCGCGCGACCCCGAGCGCGGCGTAGTAGTCCTTGTACTTCATCGACGCCGTTCAGACCTGCGCGAGGAAAGACGCGTAGCCCACCTCTTCGAGCGCCTCGATGAAATCCGACGGCGGGTAGCTGCTCGAGAGCTGCACGCGCTTGGCGTCGATGTCGACCTTGCAGGTGGCCGAGGCGTCGACGCCTTGCACCGCCTTGGCGATGATGTCGGCGCATTGCGCGCAGGTGATGTCGGGAACGCTCAGGTGGATCATGGCGAGTCTCCTATGCCCGGCGGGCTGTGGATTTCGGTAGCCGCATTCATCGCTCCAGCACGCTGACCTGGCCCACCATCCCGGCCTCGAAGTGCCCGGGCTCGAGGCAGCCGTAGTGGAATTCGCCGGCGCGCGTGAATTGCCAGCCGATCTCGCCCGACGCGCCCGGCGCCACCTGCAGCATGTTGGCCTCGACGTGCTCCATGCCCGGATGCTTCTTCATGTGCTCGGCGTGCGCGCGCAGCTCCTTCATCGTGCCCAGCACCATCTCGTGCATGAGCTTGCCGCGGTTGGTGGCGACGATGCGCACCGATTCGCCGCGCTTCACGGTGAGGTGGGCGGGCGTGAAGCGCATGGTGTCGTCCATGTCGACCGCGATCGTGCGCGCGGCCTTGCGCGGATCGAAGGGCTTGCCGAAGCCGGTCTCGCGGGCGTGGGCGTAGTCGATGGCGGGTGCCGCGCCGCCCGAATGGCCCGCGGCCGGGTACGCGAAGGCGAGCGCGAAAAGGGCGACAAGAGATCTCATGGCGCGATGATAGCGCCTAGATCCTCTTGCCGATGGCGCGCACCAGGCGCAGCGTGAACCATCCCGCCACGATGTAGAACACGCACGCCAGCGCGTTGAAGCCGAAGAGTTGCGGGCCCATGGCGTGCTGCATGAGAAGGCTCGCGGCAAGGTAGAGCCCGAGCGTGACGAGCGCGAGGGCCACCATGCTCGAGCCACGCACGATGTGGGCCGAGAGCTCCGGCAGCCCCTCGTGGTCGATGGAGAAGCGCACCCCTTCCTCGCGCAGGCGCCGCAGCGTGGAGGCGACCAGCTGCTGCCACTCGTTGGCGGCGATCGCGGTCTCGAACTGCAGGCGCCGCGTGTCGCGCCTGTCGGCCGACAGCGCCGTCTCCATCACCTCGCGCGAGCGTTGCGTGAGCGAATCGAGGAGGCTCAGCTTGGGATCGAGAAGCCGCACCACCGCTTCGATCAGCATGATGGTGCGCGCCAGCACCAGCAGGTGCAGCGGCACGTCGAAGTTGTAGCCGCGCGTCGCGGTGACGAGCCGGCCGAAGGCCTCCCCCACGGACCACTCGTTGATCGGGCGGCGCGAGTAGTCCGACATAAGCGCGGCGACCGTGGGCCGCAGCTTGTCGCGGTCCGAGCCCTTGGAGAGCATGCCGAGCGCGAGCCAGGAATCGAGCACCCACTCGGTGTCCTGCTCGGTGAAGGCGAGCATGAAGGCGGCGAGCGCGAGGCGCGTCGGGCGGTCGAGGCTTCCGACCACGCCGAAGTCGTGCAGCGCGAGGCGCCCGTCCTCGGTCACCATGATGTTTCCGGGATGCGGATCGCCATGGAAGAAGCCCAGCACCATGAATTGGCGCATGTACGCGTCGATGAGGTTCTGCGCGAGGTCGGCGCGCTTGCCGATGGCGGGAAGGTCCGTGATGCGCTGGCCGAAGATGCGCTCCTGCACCATCACCGTCTCGCTCGAGAATTCCTCGATCACGTCGGGGATGAGCATCGTGGCGGAGCCCGCGAACGCCTCGGCGAAGCGGTGCGAGGCGCGCGCTTCCTCGCGCAGGTCGAGCTCGCGCTTGAGGCTCGCCCGGATCTCGCGCACCACGGCCTCGGCCTTGTAGCGCTGCAGCACCGGGGAGAAGTGCGCGAGGAAATGCACGATCGAGGCGAGGATCCGCATGTCGCGATCGACCTGGACGGCGACTCCCGGGCGCAGCACCTTCACGATCACTTCACGCCCGCTGAAGGTGCGCGCCGAATGGACCTGCGCCACCGAGGCCGCGGCGAAAGGCTCGGCATCGAAGCGGATGAAGAGCTGCGCCGGCGGTTTTCCGAACGCGGCCTCGATCGCGGCGATCGACTCTTCCACCGGGAAGGGCTTCACGTCGTCCTGCAGCTTCTGCAGCTCGGCGAGGTACTCGGGCGGGAAGAGATCCGTGCGCAGGCTCAAGTGCTGGCCGAGCTTCACGAAGCTCGCGCCGAGGTCCTGCAGGAAATCGGCGAAACGCTCGGCGGGCGCGGGCCTTCTCACGAGCGACAGCCGCCACGCCATGAGACCCGCGAGGTAGGCGCTCACACGAAAGAAGATCTCGAATGCGCGCCCGATGGTGCTGCCACGTCGTGGCGCGTGGCGCGGCGTGGCCGCCGCGCCGGCCCTCGCCGCCGCCTCGCTGGTGAAGCTCGCGCCCATCGCTCGCCCTCCCGGGGGAATCCCGGCTCTCACACTGAGAGGCTTGCCCCGGGATTCCGTTCCCTAGCGAGCGGTCGCGGGCGGCTCCTGGGGCGGCTGACGCGCCGGCTCTGCCGATGGCTCCTCCTGGGGCGGCTGCGGGGAAACCGGCGCGACGGGCTGGAACCCGGCGTCGCCCATTTGCCAGAGGACGAACGAGTAGATATCGGCAAGCTCCTCCTCGCGCTGGGCGCGCGGGGTGCCGAGTCCGTGCCCGGACTCGAAGTCGATGCGCAGGAGCACCGGCTTGCCGCTCGAGGTGGCCGCGCGCAGCCGCGCGGCCATCTTGCCGGGTTGCCACGGCGCGACGCGCGGATCGTTGAAGCCCGCGGTGAGGAGCACCGCCGGGTACGCGGTGGCGTCCTTGACCTGGTGATAGGCGGACATCACGCGCAACGCCTCGAGACCTTCCGCAGTCGCCGCGCTGCCGAACTCGGGCACGTTGGCCGCGCCGCCCGGCATCGCCTCGAAGCGCAGCATGTCCATCACGGGCACGCGCGCCACGACCGCGGCGAACAGATCGGGACGGCGCACCATGGCGCCGCCTACCGCGATGCCGCCCGCGCTGGTGCCGAGGAGCGCGAGGCGCTTGGCGCCGGTAAAGCCGTAGCTCACCAGGAATTCCGAGACGCTCACGAGATCGAGGATGGTGTTGATCTTGGCGGTGCGCCGCCCCGCCTCGTGCCAGGTCTCGCCATACTCGCCGCCGCCGCGCACGTGCGCGACCGCGAAGATGCCGCCGCGCTCGAGCCACGCGAGGCGCGCGGGATCGAAGGTGGGCGAGAGCGTGATCCCGTAGCTGCCGTATGCGGTGAGGAGCGTGGGATTGGCGCCGGTCAGCGTGGTGCTCTTGCGGTAGATGAGCGTCACCGGGATCTTCGTGCCGTCGTGCCCGGGAGCGTACAGGCGCACCTCGTCCATGCCGGAGAAATCCGCGCCCTGGGGTGGCTGCAGCCGCGTATTGCGGATGTTGCCCCTGGCGTCGACCTGCAGAACCGCGGGCGCCTCGATCCAGCCCTGCAGGCGCAGGAGCGCTCCTTCCGCGCGCGGATGCGTCACCAGTTGCGCGATCGCATTGTCGAACGGCGTGCGCACGTATTCGGGCGCCTTGGCGCCTAGGAGACCCAGCGGCACGCGCTCGAGACGATCGACGCCCGCGACCATGGTGCGCAGGTAGAGCGCGTCGCGCGCGAGCGCCATGCCCTGGATCACCGTGTCGCCCTGGGGCACGACAACCTTCGCGCCGGCGAGGTCGTGCGCGTTGCCCTTCACGCGCAGCACGCGCGAGCGCGGCGCCCCGCGATGGGAGAGAAGGTAGAGATCGTCCTTCCACGCCTCGATGGCGGTGACCTCGTCGGCGTATCCCGCGAGCCGATGCCAGCGCGGCTTGCCGGCCGCGAGGTCGCGCAGCTCCGTGGCGTGTACCGCGATCTCGTTACGCACCCCGTCGCGCGCGACCGCGTACGCGTAGCGCGATTCGAGCGGCAGCACGATCGAGGGATAGACGAACTCCGGCACCTCGCGCGCGCCGCCCACGCCCGGGGCGAAAACGATCTCGTCGGCGGCGCTCTCGCGGCCGAGCACGTGGCGATAGATTCGGATGTTGGCGTCGCGCTTGAGGGCGGTGTTGGCCTCGGGAATGCGCGCGTAGAAGAAGGAACGCCCGTCGGGATGCCAGCCGAGCTTCTCGTTGAAGCGCGTGCGGTCGATCTCGAAGGCAAGGTCGCGCCCGCTGTCGGTGGCGGCCACGCGCAGCACCGAGCTCTCGCTTCCCGCGAGCGACACGCCGTAGGCGACATGGCGCCCATC